>Ga0265293_10000666_pt1:10000-79869 | contig 79869 bp, 65 predicted proteins | sample Munlanlewell138R_FD_192505 | JGI IMG/M metagenome (GOLD analysis project Ga0265293, IMG submission 192505) | Leachate microbial communities from a municipal landfill in Southern Ontario, Canada - Leachate well 138R | ecosystem: Engineered > Solid waste > Landfill > Unclassified... | reverse complement strand
GCACAAACTCGTAAATTTGAATCTCTGCGCTGTTTCCGAAATGAGAAATGGTGCCCCGTACAAGTTTGAAGTCCTTTGGAGGGAAGATTCCGCACAGCCTCTTTTCCGACATACCACCGTCAATGGTGTTGCCTGATGCCTGCAATGCCAGTGTCATCGATGAGTCGTTGGAAAGATTCATCTCCTCTAGGTTCACGATGCCTTCGAAGAAGTTGCTGAAGTAGCCGTGCCAAAGCTCCGTCTTGTAGTGCCACGCGACGATACGATCCGCATAGCGCTTGAACGTCTCCTCGTCGCTGGCATGAACCTTCAGCAGTGTCAGGAGGCCGGTGACCAACGCAACCAAGGTGACCAGCACGCCGACGAAGAGCTTTGTTTTGGTCAAAGCGCCTTCTGACAGACCGAAGCGCCACCATTTCTTGTTCTTGGGCGTCGCGCGAAGGGAACTGGGCTTTCGCAGTTTCTTCTGCGGGATACGCAGGCTGCTCTTGCGATTGCTGTGCATCTGTATCGCAGTCAATTGCCGGGTAGCCGGGCCTCGGTTTCAAGAATGAGTTCCCCCGCACTACGCCCCAGTGCCCGTGCGATTTTCAGGATCACCGCCAGCGTGGGCATGTGCTCGCCGCGCTCGATCTTGCCCATGTGCGAGCGTTCGATGCCGGCCAGATGCGCGAGGGTTTCCTGGGCGATGCCTTCCTCCGTGCGGATCGCGCGCACGGCTGCGCCAAAGGCCAGGGCCGGCGCGGCCTCGAAGGTCGTTGCGCCGACGGGTCTTCCACGCTGGATTCCTCGCTTTGCTTGCATCGCAGCAAGCGTCGCGATGGATGCCTATTAAAACCACGTTAAAGATAACTATTTTTCACCAATGCACGCGGGACGGACCTAGAATTCCCGCTTATGCAAAGGCAGGCACAGCGCTCACCCATGCCCCACGGTATGCCCGGCCTAGAGGCCGGCCCTCTTTGACTCCTGGAGCTTCCATGGCCTTTCTGACCGATGAGCAGCGCCGCCGGATGCTGGCCAACGGTGTTGCCAGGGCGCGCGGCGAAGACAGCGATCCGTATCCGGTGGTCAAGCTCTACACGCCGGATGCCGGCGCTGCCTGGGTGCTCACGGCCCTGGCCGCCGATGGCGACCTGGCCTACGGGCTCATCGACGCGGGTACCGGGTTCCCTGAGTTGGGCGAGGTGAGCCTGGCCATGCTGGCCGGCATCAAGGGTCCGAAGGGCCTGCCCGTGGCGGTGGAGCCGCAGTACCGCCCACGCAAGACCTTGTCCGCCTACGTGGCGGACGCGCAGCGCGACGGCATGATCACAGACTAAGGGCCACTGGTTTCCGGCGGATACGCTCGGATGCCGAAGTTACCGCGCAGGCGCACCGCGCTGCGCTGCCCCGACGGGAAAGCGGCCCACACCGGCCTGATCCATGGCAGCTTGCCATCTTCAACCGAAGGAGCTTGCCGCCATGACGATGCACAGCGATCTCACCCCCGCGCCCTGGGCTGCCTCGGCCGCCTACCTCTATGCGCTGGACCTGGATGGGCCGACGCTGGCATGGGAGTATCTGCGCCGGCATCCCGGCTACCGCGTGGCCTGGCTCGGCGCGCCCCGCAAGCGGCGCGCCGCCATCGCACCACGCTGGGGCTTGCGATGTCGATCTTGATCCGCGCCTGGATGCGCGCGAGGCGCATCCGGTCTGGATCGGCGCCGAAGACCGGTTGCCGCACCTGCGCCTCGCGCAGGTGCGCGGCAGCGTGGGCGATGGTCCGGTCTTCGGCCTGTGGCGCATCCGTGGCCGCAAGCACCTGCTGCATGCGGGAGCCGATCTGATTCTTTGCGCACTGGACGGCCGGCAAAGGTTGCAGACCAGCGTGTCTCCCGCCTTGGCCGAGGGCTCGGCTTGCCGACTCTCCCTGCCGCCTGGCGGCGAAGCCGCGGCGGCCTCCGCCGCGCTGCAGGTCTTGCGCGGCGAACACCACGCACCGGCCTTTCGCCATGTTTCGCGCATGGACCTGCTGCACATGCGCGGCCTGCAGGCACTCGATGCCTTGCAGGCCGGCTGCGGCCACCGGGAGATCGCGGAAGCGGTCTTCGGCGCCGATGCCGCTGCCGGCCGCTGGCACGCCGACAGCGACCTGCGCGCCCAGATGCGCCACATCCTCTCCCGTGCGAAGGCCTTGATGGCGGGCGGCTACCTCCGGCTCGCTGGCGTGCGCCCCGGTTAGCGCCTGCCCACGGAGACGAGACTGGCCACCGAATCTCCCTTCGCAGCCCACCCCCCTTTGCCCAGACTGCCTCCATCGGGCCGCGAATCGTTTGCGGCCCATCCACCGAGATGGAGGCCTTCATGGCAGCAGGACATTCGATCCCTTCGCGCGGCGCGGCAGCGGCTGCGCCGCAGCCCGCCCCTGCGGTGCCGGCTGCAGCCGCAAAACCTGAATTCCTGACCACCGACGAGGCAGCCGCGCTGCTGCGGCTGTCGCCGCGCACGCTGGAGAAGCACCGCGTGCTGGGCGGCGGACCGCGCTTTCGGAAATTCGGCGCGCGCGTGGTCTACGCCATGGCGGACCTGCGCACCTGGGCCGACAGCCACACCTACGGTATGACCTCGGACCCCGGCTACGTGATGCGGGATTCGGTGCGCTGAGCGGAAATCGAAGGTGTCTGCCATGTCCCGGCGCTCCAGCGAACGCGAACAGCTCGCGCTGTTCCGCGCGCTGCCGGGCGACGACATGGCCCTGCGCGACGCGCAGGACCTGATGGCCTATCCCTTCTTCAGCCTGGCCAAGTCCCGGCGCACCGTGCCCATCCGCTTCGATGCCGGTGGCGTCTCGCTTACCGTCGAAGGCGTGCCCGAGCACGGCATCGCCACCATCTGGGACGCCGACGTGCTGATCTGGGCCGCCAGCCAGATCGTGCAGGCGCGCGATGAGGGCCGGCCCACCTCGCGCCTGATGGCCGCCACGCCCTACGAGATCCTGCGCTTCGCCCAGCGCGCCACGGGCCGGACCGAATACCTCGGGCTGCGCGCATCGCTGGACCGGCTGCAGTCCACCACGGTGCTCACCTCGATCCGACAGGCCGGCAAGCGCATGCACCGCTTCTCGTGGATCAACGAATGGCAGGAGCACGTGCGGCCCGATGGCCGCTCCGACGGCATCGAGCTGATCCTGCCGGACTGGTTCTATTGCGGCGTGATGGACGACGCGCTGGTGCTCACGCTCGATCCCGCGTACTTCCGGCTCACTGGCGGCATCGAGCGCTGGCTGTACCGCCTCGTGCGCAAGCACGGCGGGCGCCAGCGCAACGGGTGGCGCTTCGACATGCGCCACCTGCACCAGAAGTCCGGCAGCCTGCAGCGCTACCGCGACTTCGCGCTGCACCTGCGCGGCCTGGTGCTGCGCCAGGCCTTGCCGGGCTACCGGCTCGCCATCGAATGGGCCGGCCGCACCGAGTGGCTGACCTTCCGGCCCGATCCCGGCACACCCGACCGGGGCGACTTATTCACAGCACCTGTTGAAGAAGCTGTGGATAGCGCGGGGACGGACTCGGGAGATCACCGGCGCGGGAGTCGGGAAATCGCCGACGCCGCCATCGGGAAATCACCGGCGCAAAACCTTCCGCAAGCCGCACCCTGCAACGGTTTGGGCCTTCCTTAACTTTTATCCATAACAAGGACTAACTCTATGAATAAAAGATGGGGCGCCAACACCGCTGCGCAAAAAACAGGCAGTCTCGCATCCGGTGTATCTGAAAACAGCTTCCCAGAAACTCCGGCCAATGGGGTTGGCAAGGTCATCGCGCTGCTGAACCAGAAGGGCGGCGCAGGCAAGACCACGCTGTCCACGCACCTGGCCGGCGAGTTCGCCAGGCAGGGAAGGCGCGTGACGCTGATCGACGCCGATCCCCAGGGCTCGGCCTTGGACTGGGCACAGCGGCGCCTGCAGAGCGCCCAGGGGCGGCTCTACGGGGTTTTCGGGCTGGCGCGCGACACCCTGCACCGGGAAGTGCCCGAGATCGCCCTGCAGGCCGACTACGTGGTGATCGACGGCCCGCCCCGGGTCGCGGCGCTTGCGCGCTCCGCGCTGCTGGCCGCCGACCTGGTGCTGATCCCCGTGCAGCCCAGCGCCTACGACGTATGGGCGACGCAGGAGATGGTGGGTCTCATCACCGAGGCACGGGTGTTCCGGCCTGCGCTGCGCGCGGCCTTCGTCATCAACCGGCGCGTGGTCGGCACCGTGATCGGACGCGAGGCGCGTGCCGCGCTCGCGGATCAGCCGTTTCCAACGCTGCACGCCGACATTGCGCAGCGCATCGCGTTCGCCGACTGCGTGGCGGCGGGCAAGCTGGTGTGGGAGGTGTCGCCGAAGGGCGCGGCCGCGCGCGAGATCGCGGCGCTCGCACAGGCCGTGCAGAACGTGCAGAACGTGCTCGGCGATGCACTGGAAGAGAGCAGGGAGGTGCTGCGATGACAGGCACCGCCGATTCCCCGAAGCGGCGCCGCGCGCCGATCGGCCGCCGGCCTGCGGCCGATCCGGCCACGGCCTGGGTGCATCGTGAAGATGCCGCCGCTGCGCAGGCCAAGGCGGCGGTCTTCACCGCCCGGCTGACCATCGACGTGACGCCAGCGCTGCGCGGACGCATCAAGGTGATCGCGTTCCAGCGCGGCGTCACGGCCGCCGACATGCTGCGCGAACTGCTGGAGCGTGAATACCCGGAGGCACGGCCATGATGCCGGCGCGGGCACCTGGCATGCAGGCCTCGGCGCGGGCGGCGCTGCCGCCGCGCTTCACTCCTATGCGCGTGTCGCTCGCTTTCGTCGAGCACCGCGTGAACGTCTACTTGCGCTTCGGCCGGCCCGTGCGCGAAACCGTGCTGGACCGCTGGCGGCGCGCCGCGCTGTTCGCGCCGGGCGCGGTCTGCTGTCGCATCAAGTGGTTGGGCAACGACTACGGCACGGCACTGTGGCAGCTCATGGTGCTGCAGGCGCCCATGTCGTTTGATGACGCCCAGCGCGTGGCCGGCGTGTCGCCCGGCGCGCGCATTCTGCTGCGCGCCGATGGTGAACCGGCCGTCAAGGCGGTGCTCGCCGCCATCGATGCCATCGAGACGGACGGCATTGATCCGTGCGTGGTGGCCACCATCTACTGGCGCATGGTGGGAAACCGGCTGGCGGCACGCCGGCCGCTACCGGCGTATACGGCAGAGCGCCATGCGGCGCATCTCGCGCGCGAGGCGCTGCGATGACGCCGCGCATGTCTCGGGCGGCGCTGCTGGCCGTGGCAGGTATCGGCCTGGCGGCGCTGTGCGCGCCGGCCCTGATGCAACCTTCCGCGCGCATCGTCTACAACCCCAGCGCCAGCGTGGCGCGCGGCTGGTACCGCATCGCATCGCTTGCCCATCCCGGCTCGCTGCCGGTTGGCAGCATCGTGCTGGTCCGGCTTCCCGCCAGTGTGGCCACGTTCGCGGCGCAGCGCGGCTACCTGCCTGCGGGCGTGCCCATCCTCAAGCGCGTCGGCGCCGTAGCGCCGCAGCCGGTGTGTGTTCGGGGGCGCATCGTGCACGTCGATGGCGCTGTCGTCGCAACCGTGCTCGCGCACGACGGCGCGCATCGGCCTCTGCAGCCGTGGGCGCCATGCCGCGCACTGGCCGAGGGCGAACTGTTCCTGCTCAGCGACACGCATCCGGCCTCGTTCGACAGCCGCTACTTCGGGCCTGTCGATGCGTCCGCCGTACTCGGCGTTGCGCGGCCACTGTGGACATGGGGTGCACCATGAGCCTGTCGCCAGCCATGCACCGGCCGTGCGCCGATGCTGCATCCATCCGTGCGTCAGCCTTGCCGCCGAACTGCAGGCGAAGCCGCGCTTCGCCTGCACTCCAACGTGCAGGGATCCCGGCGCCAGCGTGCAGCGGACGCTGCACCCGCGCGGCCTTACGGGCTGCGCTGCGTGCCCCGTGCGCGGCTGGCGGCTCGCCGGAGCCGGGAGCGGATGCGGGGGCGCAGGCGGAGGGCAAGAGAAAAGGACCGGCACGTCTTCGCCCGCCTGCCCAGTCTGCACGTGGGTTGGGCACGGCACCGCGCCTGCGGCCGCGTGTGCCGTGCGGGAGCCGTTTCGCCATCGCTGCGGGCTGCCTGCGCGTGCCGTTCCCGATGCACTGCGCCCTGATGCGCTGGAGGTTCCACCATGGCATCCGCTGACGAAGACCACTTCCGCGTCCGCCCGAGCCCGCCCAAGGCGCGCTCCGGAGCGAAGCCGAAGGGCTTCGTGTCGCAAGTGCTCAAGGCCGTCTCCAAGTCCGGCGCCAAGGCCTCGGGCGCACGCGGCGCGCGCCCGGCATCGACCTTCGGCCGGGGCCGCGTGGCCGCTGGCATGGCGGGCCGCGGCCTGGGCGCGAACGCCCGGCGAGTGGTCATCAAGTCCCGCTTCGTGGTGCTCAGGCGCGCCGGCGCAACCGCCGTCTCGGCGCACCTGCGCTACATCGAGCGCGAGGGCGTCACCCGGGACGGCCAGAAGGGCCAGGCCTACGGTGCCGACACCGACGCGGCGGACCTCAGGGGCTTCGAGGAGCGCGGCCGGGGCGACCGCCACCAGTTCCGCTTCATCGTCTCGCCCGAGGACGCCGTGGACCTGGAAGACCTCAAGGGCTTTACCCGCCAGCTCATGCAACGCATGGAGACCGACCTGGAGACGCCGCTGGACTGGGTGGGGGTAGACCACTGGGATACCGACAACCCGCATACCCACATCGTGCTGCGGGGCTGGATCGGCAGCGGGCGCCAGGGCCGCGACCTGGTGATCGCGCCCGACTACATGGCCCACGGCATGCGGCTGCGAGCCAGCGAGATCACCACCGAATGGCTGGGCCCGCGCACCGAGGCCGAGATGCGTCGGAGCCTGCAGCGCGAGGTGGACCAGCATCGCCTGACCAGCCTGGACCGGCAACTGCAGCGGCAGGCCACAGTGAACGTCGTGGACCTGACTGAGGCGCCGGGCACTGCCCAGGGAGCGCAGCGCCAGACCCTGCTGCGCGCGCGACTGCAGCGGCTCGAAGCGATGGCTTTGGCCGAGCGCATCGATGCCAACCGCTGGCAGCTCTCGCCCAGCATGGAACAGACCCTGGCCGCCATGGGCGAGCGCGACGACATCCTGCGCACCATGCACCGCGCCATGAAGGGTGAGCAGCGGGAGCTGGTGACGGACCCGCCGGCGGATGCACCCGTCATCGGGCGCATCGCGGCCAAGGGCCTGGACGATGAACTGCACGACCGGCCCTATCTGGTGGTCGATGGCATCGACGGCCGGGCGCACTACCTGAAGCTGCCGGCCGGCACCGATCTGGCCGAGCTGCCCATCGACGGCATCGTGGAGGCCAGGCCACCTGCGCAGGTGAGGGCCGTGGACCGCAAGATCCTGGCGGTGGCCAGGGACGGCATCTACACCACGGCCAGCCACCAGGACCAGCTCGCGCAGATGGGCGACCGCGATCCGCAGGCCACGGCCGAAGTGCACGTGCGCCGGCTCGAAGCGCTGCGCCGCAGCGGCATCGTGGAGCGCGTGGCTGATGGCGTCTGGGCCGTGCCGCCAGATCTGCTGCAGAAGGCCCGGCAGCACGATGCGCACAAGGCCGCAGGGCATGCCATCGAACTGCGCTCGCACCTGCCTATCGAGCAGCAAGTCAAGGCGATGGGCGCGACCTGGCTGGACCGCGGTTTGGTGGCGGACGACGCCAACAGCCGACCGGCCGGGCAGGGCTTCGGCGCGCAGGTACGCGAGGCCATGGACCAGCGTGTGGACTTCCTGGTCCGGCAGGGGATGGCCGAGCGTCGGGGCCAGCGCGTCATCCTGGCGCGCAGCCTGCTGGCCATCCTGCGCGACCGCGAACTGGCCCAGGTGGGCCAGGAACTACAGCAGCAAACCGGCAAGGCCTGGCGCCCGGTGCAGGACGGTCAACTCGCCAGCGGCGTCTACCGCCAGTCCATCCAGCTCGCCAGTGGCCGCTTCGCCATGCTCGACGACGGCATGGGCTTCCAGCTGGTGCCGTGGAAGCCCGTGATCGAGCAGCGCCTGGGACAGCAGCTCAGCGCCGTGGTACGGGGATCGTCGGTAACCTGGAACCTTGGTCTTCAGCGCGGCGCTTCTCGTTGAGTCGGTCGTCTCGTGGATCGTTGTCAATCCGTGATGGCTCGAACTCGCCGTGTTGCGTTAACCCGGATATTTCGCGGCCACCATGCACATGGTCACGAGGCCGAGCGCGAGAAGCGTCATCTGGATTCTTCCTGCTCCTTTAGCAATCCGTTGGAACGGATTACATTGGCGGCTCGGCGAATGTGCTGCGAAAGCGCCGAAACCGCCTGATCCACATCACGGGCCATCGCGGCTTCGAAGATTGCCTTGTGCTCCTCGTGCACTTCGACAGGAAGTGGGCCTTGCGCACCGGACAACCTGCGATAGCGTTCGGAGTTGTGAAGCAAGATTCCTCTGAAGTTCGCGAGCCATTTGGACGGAGAGGCGGCCACGAGCGCGTTGTGGAATTCCTGGTTCCTCGTTTCCCAAGCGTCGAAGGCCTCTACCGGATCGGCTTCGAGCCACTCCTGCGCCCGAGCCAGTCGACGGAAACTGGTGACAAGCTGGTCTTCCCAGTCGCCGCCACCGAGTTGGATGCTCTCGACGAGGGCCGTGGTTTCCAACGTGATGCGTGCGTTCGTCAGGTCGTCGAGATCGCAAAGCGACATCGGGGCGACCTTGAACCCCTTCTGCCCTTCGGCGACGACGAAATGCTCTCCAATCAGGCGCGTTAATGCTTCGCGCAGCGTGCTTCCGCTGACACCCAGCGACGACTTGAGCGTTTCGAGGTGGAGCTTTGATCCCTGGGGGTAGCTTCCCTTGATGATCCGGTTGCGAAGGGTGGCATAGGTGGACTCGATGGCGGTTGAGGCTTTTCGCCTTTTCGGGCCGAGGTCGGGTTCCGCTGCTGGCCCTTCGGCCAGCTTTGCCGACTCAACCAATCGAGTCAGAACTGCTTGATCTTGCTGTGTCATGGTTTTCGTTTCGTTGTTTGGCCGCTATCGGCATTTTCCCGGTTGTGCGATCAACGGATGGAGTGGCCCCCTGTACGCGCGATGACGCAGGCCGCAAGACCGCTCCGCATGGTCGCCGTGGGTCGGTCCGTGCCACCCGAGGTCCGCCGTAGAAGCCAAAGCCGCCGCATGCCACACGCCGCGTCGCAGGACCAGCGTGCCGGCAGCCACACGAAGCAGCGGCAACGGCCGCCCACATGCCGTTGAAGCCTCGGGTAGCCAGACGGGCGGGCATGTGCTCTGAGTTGGCCACAACGCGGGGTTGCCGGTCTGCTCGTTCCCATCCGACTGAATGTCTGTGCCGAGAGGGTTCTTCCCCGGCTGATGCGCCGCAGCGCCTCTGCACTTCGGCGGAACCCCACTGAATGCCAAGTTGGCCCGTCGTTGGACTCTAGGCGTGAAGTGGAGGGTCGTCATAGGGTTATCCCTGTAGCTGAAAATTCGAGCATGCATGCAAAATCGTCTCATTGAAAGAATAACGTTATTTATTGAAAGTGACGACATGCTGATTGAAAAAAGACGCTTACGTATGGAGGCAATAGTGCCCTGCGGCGCTCATTCATGCAACCACATTGCGGCGATCGGAGGCAGCGCGCTGCCTCCGGCCGACTGCTGGGTCGCACCGCACCTGGAGTCCCGCAGATGACGAATGCAAACGCAGAAGTCGGTCGCATGGTGCGAGCCGGCAGCATCGACACCAATCTTCATGACGTCGGCGCCGGCAAGCCGGTCCTGCTCGTTCATGGTTCAGGCCCTGGCGTGACCGCCTGGGCGAACTGGAGAACGGTCATGCCCGAGTTGTCCCGGCGCCGGCGCGTCATCGCACCGGACATGGTGGGCTTCGGCTTCACGGAGCGGCCGCAAGGGATTCGCTATGGCCTCGATACGTGGGTCGAGCATCTGGTCGGGATTCTTGACGCCATGGAACTCGACCGTGTCGATTTCGTGGGGAATTCGTTCGGAGGCGGCTTGTCTCTGGCCTTTGCCATCCGGTTTCCGCACCGGGTCCGCCGGCTGGTGCTGATGGGATCAGCGGGCGTGAGCTTCAAGCTCACCGATGGGCTGGACGCCGTGTGGGGCTATGAGCCGTCCGTGCCCAACATGCGCAAGGTCATGGACTACTTTGCCTACGACCGAAGCCTCGTTTCCGATGAGCTGGCGGAACTGCGCTACGGCGCGAGCATCAGGCCCGGCTTCCAGGAGGCCTTCGCGTCCATGTTCCCCGCCCCGCGGCAGCGATGGGTGGATGCGCTGGCCAGCACCGATCAGGACATCCGGGCGATCCGGCATGAAACGCTGATCTTGCATGGCCGTGACGACCGCGTGGTTCCCCTTGAAACGTCGTTGCGCCTGAACCAGCTGATCGAGCCCTCGCAGTTGCATGTCTTTGGAAGATGTGGCCATTGGGTGCAGATCGAGCAAAACCAAGGCTTCATCCGTTTGGTCAACGACTTCCTCGACACGGAGGACTGATCTCAAGACCGAAGCGCTCATTGATTTCGAAACCGCGCAATCACCCACCACCCACCCATCCACCACCATGAAACGTGAGGAGACAATGAATCACACCGACACCTCCCCTATCAAGCTGCGCAAGAACTGGAACGCCCGCGAGATGCAGGCGCTCTTTGACGAGCGCGCCGGACGTATCGACCCGCGTATCTATACCGATGAAGACCTGTACCAGATCGAACTGGAGCGCGTCTTCGGCAGGTCGTGGCTTCTGTTGGGGCATGAAACCCAGATCAAGAAACCGGGCGACTACACCACGAACTATATGGGCGAAGACCCCGTCTTGGTCGTGAGGCAGAAGGACGGCAGCATCGCTGTATTCCTGAACCAATGCCGCCACCGCGGCATGCGCATCTGCCGCTCGGATGCCGGCAACGCGAAGGCTTTCACGTGCAGCTACCACGGCTGGGCCTACGACACGGCGGGCAACCTGGTCAACGTCCCCTTCGAGGCTGAATCCTTCCCTTGCCTGGACAAGAAGGAATGGAGCCCCTTGAAGGCCCGGGTCGCGACCTACAAGGGCCTGATCTTCGCCAACTGGGACCACGACGCCCCGGATCTGGACACCTATCTGGGCGAGGCGAAGTTCTACATGGACCACATGCTCGACCGTACCGAGGCCGGCACCGAAGCCATCCCGGGTGTGCAGAAGTGGGTCATCCCCTGCAACTGGAAATTCGCCGCCGAACAGTTCTGCAGCGACATGTACCACGCCGGCACGACCTCGCATCTGTCCGGCATCCTGGCCGGTCTGCCGGACGGCGTTGAGCTGGCCGATCTCGCTCCGCCGACGGTCGGCAAGCAATACCGTGCGCCGTGGGGCGGACACGGAACCGGTTTCTATATTGGAGAACCCAATCTCCTGCTCGCCATCATGGGGCCGAAGATCACCAGCTACTGGACCGAAGGCCCCGCCTCTGAAAAGGCGGCCCAGCGCCTGGGCAGCGTCGAACGCGGCTCCAAACTCATGGCCGAGCACATGACTGTGTTTCCCACGTGCTCCTTCCTTCCAGGCATCAACACGGTTCGGACATGGCATCCACGCGGGCCGAACGAGGTGGAGGTGTGGGCGTTCACGGTGGTCGACGCCGATGCTCCCGACGACATCAAGGAAGAGTTCCGCCGCCAGACGCTGCGCACCTTCTCCGCTGGCGGGGTGTTCGAGCAGGACGACGGGGAGAACTGGGTCGAGATCCAGCACATCCTGCGCGGCCACAAGGCACGCAGCCGACCGTTCAACGCGGAGATGAGCATGGGCCAGACCATTGACGACGATCCGGTCTACCCCGGGCGCATCAGCAACGTCTACAGCGAGGAAGCGGCCCGCGGGATGTATGCCCAGTGGATGCGGATGATGACCTCGTCTGACTGGGCCGCGCTGAACGCCACACGCTGAATCACGACACCTCACGCCGCAAAGTCGCGCTGGCCAGGAGCCGCGTCCGATTTCGGGCCGAGGCCGATTTAGCGACCCTTCTTCGATTTGAAATTATCAAGGAATGACCATGCTTGATTCCGTCAAGAGAGCCGACGTCTTTCTCCGTAAACCCGCGCCGGTGGCGCCCGAGCTGCAACACGAAATCGAGCAGTTCTACTACTGGGAAGCCAAGCTGCTCAACGATCGCCGCTTTGAGGAGTGGTTCGCCCTGCTGGCGGCTGACATCCACTACTTCATGCCGATCCGCACCACGCGGATCATGCGGGACGCACGCCTGGAGTACTCGGGCACCGGCGAGTACGCGCACTTCGACGACGATGCCGCGATGATGAAAGGCCGGCTGCGCAAGGTCACATCCGACGTGAGCTGGTCGGAGAACCCCGCTTCGCGCACCCGGCACCTCGTGAGCAACGTGATGATCGCCGACGGACCGGTAGAAGGCGAGTACGAGATTTCCAGCGCTTTCATCGTGTATCGCAATCGCCTGGAACGGCAACTCGACATCTTTGCCGGCGAACGTCGCGACACGTTGCGCCGCAACAAGACCGAGACCGGGTTCGAGATTGTCAATCGGACCATCCTGATCGACCAGAGCACCATCCTGGCGAACAACCTCAGCTTCTTCTTCTAGGGCGGGTCATGGCTTGGACGTACATCATGCGGCAGTCCGACCTGCCGCCAGGCGAGATGCAGCGCCATGAAGGCGGCCCCGAGCCGGTGATGGTCTGCAACGTCGACGGGGAGTTCTTCGCCGTGCAGGACACGTGCACGCATGGAAACTGGGCGCTATCGGATGGCTATCTGGACGGTGGCGTCGTCGAATGCACGCTGCATTTCGGCAAGTTCTGCGTTCGAACCGGAAAGGTGAAGGCGCTGCCAGCCTGCAAGCCGATCAAGGTGTTTCCCATCAAAGTGGAAGGCGGCGACGTGCATGTCGATCTTGACGCCGGCGAGGTGAAGTGATGGCGACGCATGTGGCGATCATCGGCAATGGTGTGGCGGGCTTTACGACCGCGCAAGCCCTGCGTGCTGAAGGCTTTGAGGGGCGGATCTCGCTGATCGGGAACGAACCGCATCTGCCCTATGACCGACCGTCTCTGTCCAAGGCCGTGCTCGGCGGCAGTCTTGAGCATCCGCCCGTATTGGCGGAAGCCGACTGGTACGGCGAGGCGCGCATCGACATGCTGTCCGGCCGAAGTGTCACCAACCTGAACGTGGACGCTCGAACGATCAGCCTAGACGATGGAAGCACGTTCGCTGCAGACGCCATAGTCATCGCCACGGGCAGCCGGGCACGAACGCTTGCGTTGCCTGGCAGCCAACTGACCGGCGTTGTCACGCTTCGCACCTACGACGACGTGCGGCCGCTGTGCCGTGGCTGGACGCCTGCAACGCGACTGGTGATCGCAGGCGGCGGATTGATCGGCTGCGAAGTCGCGACGACGGCGCGCAAGCTCGGCCTGGCGGTGACGATTCTGGAATCCGCCGACGAACTGCTGGTGCGTGTGCTGGGCCGGCGCATCGGCGCCTGGCTGCGCGGCCTGTTGACGGAACTCGGCGTACGGGTCGAGCTGGGAACAGGCGTGGCCGGCTTCTCTGGCGACGACCGGCTCGAAGAGGTACTGGCCAGCGATGGACGCCGCTTCGCCGCCGACAACGCGCTTGTCTGCATCGGCGCCGAGCCCGAGGATCAACTCGCGCGTCAGGCGGGCCTGTCCTGCGACCGGGGCGTCATTGTCGATGACCACGGCGCGACGCATGCCGAAGGGGTATTCGCAGTCGGCGATGCGGCCAACTGGCCGCTGCGCGATGGCGGCAGGCGTTCGCTCGAAACCTACATGAACGCGCAGCGCCAGGCCGCCGCGGTGGCAGCGGCCATTCTGGGAAAGCATGGATCGGCGCCGCAGGTGCCCGTGTCCTGGACGGAGATCGCCGGGCATCGGATGCAGATGGCGGGCGATATCGAAGGGCCGGGCGAATTCGTCTTGCGCGGCACGCTGGGGGATGGCGCGGCGCTGCTGTTCCGGCTGCGGGACGGAAGGATTCAGGCCGTCGTCGCGGTCGACGCGCCGCGTGACTTCGCGATGGCGGCCCGATTGGTGGAAGCGCGTGCAGCCATCGAGCCGGCGCGGCTGGCAGATTTTTCAAACAGCATGCGCGATCTCGTGCGTGCACAACAAGGAGACTCAGCATGAAACTCAAAGGTGAAGTGGCATTGGTGACGGGCGGAGGCGCCGGACTGGGGCGAGCGATCGTCGATCGCTATGTCGCAGAGGGCGCCCGCGTCGCGGTGCTGGACAAGTCGGCAGCAGGCCTGGAGGAAATCAGGAAGCGCCACGGCGATGCCGTGGTCGGCATCGAGGGCGATGTTCGGTCGCTCGACAGCCATCGTGAAGCCGTGGCGCGCTGCGTCGAGACCTTCGGAAAGCTCGATTGCCTGATCGGCAACGCCGGCGTTTGGGACTACCTGACCCAACTGGCGGACATTCCCGACAACGGCATCTCGGAAGCCTTCGACGAAATGTTCGCGATCAACGTCAAAGGCTACATCCTGGCCGCCAAGGCCGCGTTGCCCGCGCTGTACAAGAGCAAAGGCAGCGCGATCTTCACCGTGTCGAACGCTGGCTTCTACCCTGGTGGCGGAGGCGTTCTCTACACCGCGGGCAAGCATGCCGTGATCGGCTTGGTCAAGCAGCTCGCGCATGAATGGGGGCCTCGCATCCGTGTCAACGGCATCGCCCCTGGAGGGATCCTCGGCAGCGACCTGCGCGGGCTCAAGACGCTGGGTCTGCAAGACCAAACCATTGCGACGATGCCACTGGCCGACATGCTGGGTCCTGTCCTTCCGACCGGGCGGGTGGCCACCGCCGAGGAATACGCCGGAGCCTACGTGTTCTTCGCCACGCGCGCGGATACCGTCCCGCTCACCGGCAGCGTGCTGAACTTCGACGGCGGCATGGGTGTGCGCGGCTTGTTCGAAGCCAGTCTTGGTGCGCAGCTCGATAAACACTTCGCTTGATAAAGGAGAAATGACATGAGCATTCAAAGACTGGGCTATATGGGCTTCGAAGTTGCGGATGTGCCGGCATGGCGCTCCTTCGTTACCAGCAAGCTGGGGGCGATGGAAGCCTCCGCCAACGAGGCGGAGGCCACGTTCCGGATCGACTCGCGCACCTGGCGGCTATCGGTCAGCAAGGGCACTGCGGACGACTACCTGTTTGCCGGCTACGAGGTGGACAGCGAGAAAGGACTGCAAGAAGTCAAGGAAAGCCTGGAGGCCCACGGCGTTGCTGTCAAGGTCGAAGGTCGGGAACTGGCCGCCAAGCGCGGTGTGCTTGGGCTTATTTCCTGTAGCGACCCGTTCGGCAACCGCGTCGAGGTCTACTACGGCGGCACCGAGCTGTTCGAGCGGCCGTTCGCTTCACCCACCGGCGTCACGGGATTCCAGACCGGCGACCAGGGTATCGGTCACTATGTACTCAGTGTCCCGGACGTGGACGCAGCGCTCGCCTTCTATACCAAGGGGCTGGGTCTCCAGCTTGCCGACGTCATCGACTGGACGGTCGGCGAGGGGATGACCCTGACCGTCTACTTCCTCTACTGCAACGGCCGCCACCACACTTTCGCATTTGGCAAGCTGCCCGGGCCGAAGAAGCTCCATCACTTCATGCTGCAAACCAACAGCATGGACGACGTTGGCTTGGCCTACGACAGATTCGATGCTGAACGCGCGATCGTCATGACGCTCGGCCGGCATACGAACGACCACATGGTTTCGTTCTACGGGGCCACGCCTTCGGGCTTTGCGGTCGAGTACGGCTGGGGTGCCCGTGAGATGCCCCCCCGCTGGTCGGTCGTGCGCTACGACCGCATCAGCATCTGGGGGCACAAGTTCCAGCCGCCCGCATGAACCGCCAGCCTGGCTGGACGCTAGGCTGACCCCCCCGCTCGCACCCGCATATGCCGTCGATCCCGAGCGGCAGGGCAGCGCACACGGAAATCGCAGAAGACATGAACTGAGGAGAAATATCGAATGAGCAAACCGGATACGGTGCTGACCAGTGCGGTAAGTGAAGCCGCCAACCTGCTGTACGAGGCGGCCCGGACCGGGGTGGCCGTGGCGCCGGTACGCAATCTGATCGGCGAGAGGGATCTCGACGCGGCCTATGCGGTGCAGGAGATCAACACCCAGCGGGCGCTGGCAGCGGGGCGGCGCCTGGTGGGACGCAAGATCGGACTGACCTCCGTGGCCGTCCAGAAACAACTCGGGGTTGGACAGCCGGACTACGGCATGCTGTTCGCCGATATGGCACGAACCGAGGGTGAAGAAGTCTCCCTCAAGGACGTGCTGCAGCCCAAGGTCGAAGCCGAGATCGCCTTTGTATTCGGCCGTGACCTCGAAGGTGATCAACTGACTGTGGCTGACCTCTTTCGCGCCATCGAGTTCGCGGTTCCGGCGATCGAGATCGTGGGCTCGCGGATAGCGAACTGGGAGATCCGCATCACCGACACCATTGCCGACAACGCCTCGTCGGGCCTATATGTGCTGGGTTCCACGCCGAAGCGGCTAAGTGACTTCGATGCGCGCCAGGCAGGCATGGTGATGGAACGGCAAGGCACGCCGGTGTCCTCTGGCGCAGGGTCGGCCTGCCTGGGTTCGCCGCTCAACGCAACGCTCTGGCTGGCCAAGGTCATGGCCCGGGCCGGTCGTCCGCTGCGTGCTGGCGATACCGTGCTTTCCGGTGCGCTGGGGCCGATGGTCGCCGTGGCGGGGGGCGATGTATTCGATGTACGCATAGCCGGACTTGGATCGGTGACCGCCGCCTTCGCGAAGGAATAAGTCTGTGCGAACGATCCCATTCACTGCCGGGGTCATCCCGGTCTCGCGCATACAGCAGCAGGCCTTGCGACCCGACGCGATGGCGAACTGATTCCAAGGAGCATCACCATGACCCGAAAACTCAAGGCTGCCATCATCGGCAGCGGCAATATCGGCACCGACCTGATGATCAAGATCCTCAGGCATGGCCAGCACATCGAAATGGGCGCCATGGTCGGCATCGACCCTGCCTCCGACGGCTTGGCGCGCGCGCAGCGCATGGGCGTGGCCATCACCCACGAAGGCGCCGAAGGCTTGACGCGCCTGCCGGTGTTCGCCGACATCGACGTTGTGTTCGACGCCACCAGCGCCGGCGCGCACGTGAAGAACGACGCCCTGCTGCGCCAGCACAAGCCCGGACTGCGCATGATCGACCTGACGCCGGCGGCCATCGGCTCCTATTGCATCCCGGTGGTCAACGGCGAGGCCCACCTTGACGCCAACAACGTCAACATGGTCACCTGCGGCGGCCAGGCCACCATTCCGATGGTGGCGGCGGTGTCGCGCGTGGCCAACGTGCACTACGGCGAGATCGTCGCCAGCATCTCCAGCAAGAGCGCGGGCCCCGGCACGCGCGCCAACATCGATGAGTTCACCGAAACCACGTCGAAGGCCATCGAGGTGGTCGGCGGCGCGGCCAAGGGCAAGGCCATCATTGTCCTGAATCCGGCCGAGCCGCCGCTGATCATGCGCGACACGGTCTATACCCTGAGCGACTTCGCCGACACCGACAAGATCGAGGATTCGGTGCAGCGCATGGCCGCCGCGGTGCAGGTCTACGTGCCCGGCTACCGCCTGAAGCAGCGCGTGCAGTTCGACCGTATCGAATCCGACCGGCCGATTCGCATCCCCGGCGTGGGCGACCGTCTCACCGGGCTGAAGACCTCGATCTTCCTGGAGGTCGAAGGCGCCGCCCACTACCTGCCGGCTTACGCCGGCAACCTGGACATCATGACCAGCGCCGCGCTGCGCACCGCCGAGAAGATGGCCGAGCGCTTGCTCGCCACCCTGGTTGCCTGAGGACACTTCCATGACACAGAAGAAGATATACATCTCTGACGTGACGCTGCGCGACGGCAGCCACGCCATCCGCCACCAGTACAGCGTTGAGAACGCCAGGACCATCGCCCGCGCGCTGGACGAGGCGAAGGTGGACTCCATCGAGGTCGCCCACGGCGATGGCCTGCAGGGCGGCAGCTTCAACTACGGCTTCGGCGCCCACACCGACCTGGAGTGGATCGAGGCCGTGGCCAGCGTGGTGAAGCACGCGAAGATCGCCACGCTGCTGCTGCCGGGCATCGGCACCATCCACGACCTGAAGGCCGCCTACGACGCCGGCGCGCGCATCGTGCGCGTGGCCACGCACTGCACCGAAGCCGACATCTCCAAACAACACATCGAGTACGCCCGCCACCTGGGCATGGAGGCCGTTGGCTTCCTGATGATGAGCCACATGAACACCCCGCAGGGCCTGGCCAAGCAGGCACAGTTGATGGAAAGCTACGGGGCAACCTGTTGCTACGTGGTCGACTCCGGCGGCGCCTTGTGCATGGATGACGTGCGGATGCGGTTCCGCGCCTTCAAGGACGTGCTCAAGCCCGAGACCGAAACCGGCATTCACGCCCACCACAACCTGAGCCTGGGCGTTGCCAACAGCATCGTGGCCGTGGAGGAAGGTTGCGACCGCGTCGATGCCAGCCTGGCCGGTATGGGCGCTGGCGCTGGCAACGCGCCGCTGGAGGTGTTCATCGCCGCCGCGGAACGCCTCGGCTGGGCTCATGGCTGTGACTTGTACAAGCTGATGGATGCGGCCGACGACATCGTGCGCCCGCTGCAGGACCGCCCGGTGCGGGTGGACCGCGAGACGCTGGCGCTGGGCTACGCCGGCGTGTACAGCAGCTTCCTGCGCCATTCGGAGGTGGCGGCCCAGAAGTACGGCTTGAAGACCGTGGACATCCTGGTGGAACTCGGAAAGCGCCGCATGGTCGGCGGCCAGGAAGACATGATCGTCGATGTCGCGCTGGACCTGCTCAAGCTGCAGAAGCACGAGCGCATCCATGCAGAGCCGGTTTCCAGCGAGGCGGGATGACGCCGTCAAGGGCACGATCATGGACACTACCGGACTGGAACGCAACGCGGCCAACCATGCGCCGCTCACTCCCCTCGTCTTCATCCGTCGTGCGGCCGAAGTTCACGGTGACCGCACGGCCATCGTCTATGGCAACGTGCGGCGCAATTGGCGCGAGACCTGGGCCCGTGTGCGGCGCCTTGCATCGGCCCTTCGTCGGCGTGGCATCGAGCCCGGCGACACGGTGGCGGCTTTGCTGCCGAACACGCCGGAGATGATTGAACTCCACTTCGCCGTGCCGTTGGCTGGCGCGGTGCTCAATGCGCTCAACACGCGTTTGGACGCAAACAGCATCCGCTACATGCTCGAACACGCCGAGGCACGAGTACTGCTGGTTGATCGCGAGTTCGCGCCGCTGGCCGACGAAGCCATCCGAGGCTGCGGGCAGTCGCTGCTCGTGGTGGATGTGGCTGATGCATCGTTTGGCGGCGAGCCGGCCGCGAGTGCCACAGTCGACTATGAAACGCTGCTGGCAGACGGCAACGAGCGTTTCGACGGTGTGCCCATCGCTGATGAATGGGATGCGATCTGCCTGAACTACACGTCGGGCACGACGGGCCGGCCAAAGGGCGTGGTCTACCACCACCGCGGGGCGTACCTCAACGCGGTGAGCAACATCCTGGAGTGGGATCTGCCGAGGCATCCCGTCTACCTGTGGACGCTGCCTCTGTTTCACTGCAACGGCTGGTGCTTTCCCTGGACCATCGCCGCGCGGGCCGGCGTCAATGTCTGCATGCGCAGGGTGGATGCGGAGAAAGCGCTGGCACTGATCGCAGAGCATCGCGTGACGCACTACTGCGGCGCACCGATCGTGCACAAGCTGCTGGCCAGCGCTCCCGCATCCTGCCGCGCGCACATCAGTCATCGGGTACATGCCATGGTGGCAGGCGCCGCGCCGCCTGCTGCACTGCTGGCGGAGATGTCGAGGATGGGCTTCGAACTGCGGCACGTCTACGGCCTGACGGAGGTCTATGGTCCCGCCGCCGTGTGCGAGCCGCAACTCGAATGGGATGGTCTCGATCCGGACGAACTGGCGCGCCTGAACGCCCGGCAAGGGGTGCGCTACCACTTGCAGGACGCCGTGGATGTGGTCGATCCAGAGACCATGGCGCCTGTGCCGGCGGACGGCGAAACGATTGGCGAGGTGGTTTTCCGCGGCAACATCGTCATGAAGGGGTATCTGAAGAACCCCGGAGCCACTGCGGATGCATTCGCCGGGGGCTGGTTCCGCACCGGGGACTTGGCGGTCAAGCATCCAGACGGCTATCTGAAGGTCAAAGACCGCAGCAAGGACATCATCATCTCCGGCGGCGAGAACATCTCGAGCATCGAGGTCGAAGATGTGCTGAGCCTTCACCCGGCAGTGCTGATGGCTGCGGTCGTGGCCTGTCCTGACGCGCACTGGGGCGAGACGCCCGGTGCTTTCGTCGAGCTGCTTCCCGGCGCCTCGGTGTCGGCGGAGGAATTGCGAGATCACTGCCGCCTTCACCTAGCCGGATTCAAGTTGCCGCGCCGATTCGAGTTCGGTGAATTGCCCAAGACGTCCACCGGCAAGGTCCAGAAGACCGTGCTGCGCGAAAAGATCAAGGCGGTGCACGCAATCGACGTTTGATCTGCCTTACGACAGTCTGCGCCAACGCTTCAAGTCAAGGCCGGCTTGCAGACGGAATGCAGGTCCGCGTCATTCAAACAGGTTCATCAGCATCGCTCTTTCGAAGCGATATCACACAAAGGAGGCACCTTATGTCAAAGCTGTTCTGGATGCGCATTGCATCCGCATTCTCGATGATGCTCACCCTGACCGCTCACGCGCAATCGGCCGACAAGAAGTTCTGGGCGCACGTCGGCCCGGTCGGGGTTCAGTTCAATACCGATACGCGACTGGTTGTCGCGGGCGCCCCTGTCAATGGCGCCAACGCCGATGCCAAGAACAATGTTTCGCTGGGCGTCGAGATAGGCTACGAAGTGGCTCCGTCCGTCATCGTGTCGCTGACCGCGGGCTTGCCGCCGACCACCACCTTGATCGGAAAGGGCGGCCCAGTCGATGGCTTGCAACTGGGCCGAGTGAAGTACGGTCCTGCGGTGCTGTCCGCGCACTATCACTTTGACGCCGGTTCGTTCAAACCCTATGTGGGAGCCGGCATCAACTACACGGCCGTACTGGAGTCCAAGGACGGTGCGGTCGCGGAGCTGGACGTGAAGAGTGCATGGGGCAGCGTGCTGCAGGTGGGGGTCGATGTGCCACTGTCCAACGGATGGGGGCTCTTTCTCGATATCAAGAAGATCTACGTGAAGACGACGGCCAGGGGCACGGTTCCTGCGTTCGGTGGCCCACCCGCGGAAGCCTCGATACGCCTGAACCCGCTGCTGGTCCATGCCGGCATTAGCTGGCGCTTCTGATTGGTTCCATTCAGATGGACGGACTCCATTCTCATTTGACCTCCCTCCCGGTCGTGAGGGGCGTGCGGCAGCGCATCCGAGCCTTGGGTGCGGCGCTTCTCTTCGCAGTTCTCGTGTGCAGCGTGTACGCGGCAGAGAAAGAAATCGTCGTTGCCCAAGTCGCGCCTTTCAGCGGTCCTGTGTCGTTCTACGCACGAGAAACTCAGTTGGGCGCGGCGGCCTATTTCTCAGCTGTCAACGCGAAGGGCGGTGTGCGTGGGGCCAAGATTCGCTTTGTCACCAGAGATGACGGATTGGATCCAACAAAGACCGTTGCGTTGTTTCGCGAGGTGGCCGGGGGCGAAGCGCCGGTCTACTCGCCTTGCAGCATTGATCATCCTTCTTGTGCACGTCGCGACTCTTCAATCACTTTGTCAGGGCAGTAGGCAATGTTCAAAGCCATCCTCATCGAAAAAGACGAATCCGGCTATCGCGCCACCTTGCGTGACATAGACGAAGGAATACTGTCGCAAGGCGACGTGACCGTGCAGGTTGAGCGCTCTACGCTGAACTATAAGGATGGGCTCGCCATCACTGGCAAGGCACCCATCGTCAAGCGCTTTCCAATGGTGCCAGGCATCGATCTATCTGGCACGGTGATCAAAAGTCAGCACCCGCGCTGGCAGTCAGGTGACCGCGTTGTGCTGAATGGCTGGGGCGTTGGTGAAGCGCATACGGGCGGTTTGGCACAGCGTGCGCGTTTGAGCGGCGATTGGCTTGTCCCGCTACCAGATGCGTTCACACCGGCGCAGGCGATGGCGATCGGGACTGCCGGCTACACCGCGATGCTGTGTGTGCTGGCGTTGGAACGGCATGGCGTCAAGCCCATAGATGGGCCTGTGGTGGTCACAGGCGCCGCAGGTGGTGTCGGCAGTGTTGCGGTGACTTTGCTCAGCCGGCTTGGCTATGCGGTAGCAGCGGTAACCGGGCGGCCACAGGAGGCCGATTATTTGAAGCAACTCGGAGCCAAGGAGATTCTGGCGCGGACTGACTTCAGTGCGCAGGGAAAGCCGCTGGAAGCGGAGCGCTGGGCAGGAGCCGTTGATACTGTCGGTAGCCACACGCTGGCCAATATTTGCGCGCAGATGAAGTATCGCGGCACTGTGACCGCCTGCGGGTTGGCCGGAGGCAGGGATTTTCCGGCGACGGTCGCTCCGTTCATTCTGCGCGGCGTGACGCTGGTGGGTATTGACAGTGTGATGTGCCCTCTGCCAGAGCGCCTGCTGGCTTGGCAGCGATTGGCGCGCGACCTTGATGTGACACAGCTGGCGTTGATGACGCGTGAGATTGGTCTCGGCGAGGCCATTGCCACTGCCTCCGAATTACTCGCCGGGCAAGTCCGTGGTCGCGTTGTGGTGGACGTAAACCGCTGACACAGAAGGCGCGAGAAGAAAGCCGGAGAAGGCCTTATCACGAGGCGACCGAAATGGGGTCACCAACATGCAGATTGGGTAGTCGCAGAATAGGTTCCCCCGAAGCATTGGTGAAGGTTCAGGGTGTGGACTTTTGAGTTTTTGATCTAAGGGGGAAAAGTGCGTGATCGAACTTCGCCACCTGCGCTACTTCATCGCTGTGGCGGAAGAACTGAACTTCACTCGGGCGGCCGAGCGCGTGCACATCGACCAGACGCCGCTGTCGCGCGCTGTGCGCGACCTGGAGGATGAACTGGGCGTGCAGCTGTTCGTGCGTAAGCCGCGCCAGCTGCTGCTGACCCCGGCTGGGGCGCGGCTGCTGGAGGAAGCGCGCAAGCTGTTCATCCGCTTCGAGCGGACCAAACGCGCTGTGCGCCAGACCCACTCCCTCTACCAGGCACCGCTGCGCATCGGCGTGGCCGATGGGATCTCGCAGCCTTTGCTTTCGGAGTGCTTCCTTCGTTGGCAGAGCGTTGCACCGGAAGTGCCGCTGGAGTTGATCGAGATGCGGGCGCGCGAACTGGCGGCCGCCTTGAAGCACGAAGATCTGGATATCGGCTTCTCGTTTGGCGTTCCCGAAGATGACGCGATCGCCCAGCGGCCGGCATGGAGGTACCGGCTCATGGCGATGCTGCCCTGTACCCATGAACTGGCTTCCCGCTCGGTGGTCTCGCTGCGGGAACTGCTGGCGTTTCCGCTGCTGTCGTGCAGTGAAGACCGCCTGCCGGGCATGTTTGCGCAGATGCGCGATATCGTGCGCCGCCACACGGAGCAGACCACCGTCGCCGACGTGGCATTTACAGCGCAGGGCTATGTCACCCGCATCGCTGCTGGCGTGGGGGTGGGACTTGCGGATGCGGGCCATGCCCAGACCTTGCATCGCAGCGACGTCGTGGTGATCCCGCTCGCGGAGGAGGAGCAGATCGTCACCTACGTGCTGCACAAGCATCAGCGCTTCGGCATCGCGGGGCCGGTGCAACGTTTCCTTACCCACGTCAGCACTCTGTCATAAACGTTACGCAACCCGGTGCTCCAGGGCATGGTCGCCTCTCCATCGGCCTTGGACTGTATGGCTCGCAGCGGAGATGCTTCATAGCCTGCGAAGCCGCGGGCCACCATGTCATCTGCTCCCAGGATTCCAGCCAGCCACCTGCGTTTTCTCTGACGCATCCGCCAGCCTGCGCTGCGCTACGCCCAGATGGGTGGCCTGTGCGACGCATCAATTCCAAACTCCTGCGATGCGTGCTGTGGGCACGCACGCACATGGCGCGCGCAGGCGCCGAAGGAACCAGCGGGCATGGCATCTCGATCCTATATCGGCGAGCACGGCGCATCCAGCGGGCACACGGGCATCCTGTTCGGCCAGATCGCGGCTGTCACGGCTGTTGCCCTGGGCGGCGTGTGGGCCGCCACGCAGTGGAGCGCACACGCGCTGGGCTACCAGGCGCGCTTGGGGCCGCCGTGGTTCTTCGCGGCGGATGTGCCGGTCTACGAACCCTGGAAGCTCTTCGAATGGTGGTACTGGTACGACGCTTATGCGCCAGAAGTGTTCTTGCGCGGAGGTGTCATCGCGGCGTCTAGCGGGTTGCTGGCCACGGGCGTGGCCATCAGCATGGCGGTATGGCGCTCGCGCATGGCCCGGCGCGTTACCACTTACGGCTCGGCCCGCTGGGCCGAGCACGAGGAGATAGCCAAGGCCGGGCTGACCGGCCCGGCAGGTGTCTTTCTGGGACGTGCGCCATCGAAGGAGGGCAGTTACTTGCGCCACGAGGGCCCGGAGCACGTGATGGCCTTCGCGCCCACGCGCTCGGGCAAGGGCGTCGGTTTGGTTGTGCCCACGCTGCTGTCCTGGCATGGCTCGGCCGTGATCCATGACATCAAGGGCGAGAACTGGCAGGTGACGGCCGGCTGGCGCTCGCGCTTCTCGCACTGCCTGCTGTTCAACCCGACCGATGCGAAGTCGGCAGCGTACAACCCCCTGCTCGAAGTGCGGCGCGGCGCGCACGAGGTGCGTGATGTGCAGAACATTGCGGACATCCTGGTGGATCCCGAAGGCGCGCTGGAGCGGCGCAACCACTGGGAGAAGACTTCGCACGCGCTGCTGGTCGGCGCCATCCTGCACGTGCTCTACGCCGTGGAAGACAAGACCTTGCGCGGCGTCGCCAACTTCCTGTCCGATCCCGCGTGCCCGTTCGAGGTGACATTGCACCGGATGATGACCACGCAGCATCTGAGCGATCAGGTGCACCCCGTCGTGGCCTCGGCCGCGCGTGAGGTCCTCAACAAGAGCGATAACGAGCGCTCGGGCGTGCTGTCCACCGCCATGAGCTTCCTGGGCCTGTACCGTGATCCGACGGTGGCCGAAGTCACCTCGCGCTGCGACTGGCGCATCGCAGACCTGATCTCGGCCGAGCATCCGGTGTCGCTGTACCTGGTGGTGCCGCCCTCGGACATCAGCCGCACCAAACCTCTGATCCGGCTGATCCTCAACCAGGTGGGCCGGCGCCTGACCGAATCGCTGGACGGCTCGGACGGCATCGCGCGGCGCCACAAGCTGCTCTTGATGCTCGACGAGTTTCCTGCGCTGGGCCGCCTGGATTTCTTTGAGTCGGCTTTGGCTTTCATGGCGGGCTATGGGCTGCGGGCCTTCCTGATCGCGCAATCGCTCAACCAGATCGACAAGGCCTATGGCCCGAACCACTCCATCCTCGACAACTGCCACGTGCGCATCGCGTTTGCCACCAACGACGAGCGCACGGCCAAACGGATCTCGGATTCGCTGGGCACCGCGACCGAGTTGCGTGCGCAACGCAACTACGCGGGGCACCGGCTCGCACCGTGGCTGGGGCACCTGATGGTGTCGCGCCAGGAGACGGCGCGCCCGCTGCTCACGCCCGGCGAGGTGATGCAACTACCGCCCGACGATGCGGTGGTGATGGTGTCGGGCCACCCTCCAATCCGTGCGAAGAAGCTGCGCTACTACCTGGACCGCAACTTCACGGCCAGAGTATCGCCAGCACCGGTCCTCGCGGGTGGGGTCTATGCGGATCGGCCCGTGGTGCGCCTGGACGACTGGAGCACGCTGCCCGTGCTTGTGGTTCAGTCAGCTGCAGGGGCCGGCGACGCTGCCGGCCTTGCCGACGAGGGCGGCCACCAGCTCAAGCCGGAATTGGAGGTGGTGGAGAAACCCATGCATGAGCCCGATGCCGGCGACCTGATCCTGCTCGACGACGAGCGCGATGACGATGGCGCGCCGCTGCTGCCGCGTGATTTCGACCGCCAGTTGGAGCGCGACTTGGTGCGCACTGCGCGTCTGGCCGCCCTGGACCCTGACGACGGGATCGCCCTATGACCCGCGCTCGCCTGAATATCTTCGTTGAGCCCGAGCATGCGAAGCGCCTGGAGGACTTCGCCGCGCACCGCGGGGTTTCGAAGTCGTCGGTGATCGCGGCAGCGCTGGCCTCGTTCCTGTCGCCCGATGCCATGGACCAGCGCGAGGCGGCCATGGCCAAGCGCTTGGACCGGCTCTCGCGCCAGTTCGACCGACTGGAGCGCGACCAGTCCATCCTGATCGAGACCCTGGCGCTGTACCTGCGCCATTACCTCACCCTGGCACTGCCGGTGCCCGAGCACCAGCAAGACGCCCTGCGCGCGCAGGGGCGAGCGCGCTATGCCCAGTTCATCGAACAGCTCGCGCGTCACATCCAGCGTGGGCGCAGCCTGGTGCGCGAGATCCATGAGGAGATGGGCCCGTCGGAGGAGGCTGCGCCAGTTGGAAACGAAGGCAATGGGGAGGGTATCGCATGAAACGCATCGACGGTTTGCCTGGCGATGAACCCGCTCAGCGCCGCATTCGCATGCTGCGCACTGCCATGGGGCAAGAGATCGCGGAAGCGCTCGAAGATCCTGAGGTGGTCGAGGTGCTGCTGAACCCGGACGGCTCGCTCTGGGTAGACCGGCTGGGCACCGGCCGCTCGCCCACGGGGCACGTGATCCCGCCGCCGGTGGCCGAACGCATCATCCGTCTGGTTGCCGCTCACGTGCGCGCCGAGGTGCATTCTGGCGCGCCGCTGCTGTCGGCCGAACTGCCCGAGACGGGCGAGCGCTTCATGGGTGCCTTGCCGCCCATCGTGCGTGCGCCGTCCTTCGCCATCCGCAAACGGGCGCTGCGCATCATGACGCTGGCCGACTACGTGGCCGATGGCGTCATGACCGGTGAACAGGCGGCCTTCCTGCGACAGGCCGTGCGGGAGCGCCAGAACATCGTCGTGGCCGGCGGCACCAGCACCGGCAAGACCACGCTGGCGAACGCGCTGCTCGATGAGATCGCGGTCACCGGCGACAGGGTGCTGATCCTCGAAGACACGGTGGAGCTGCAATGCCGCAGCGACGACTTTGTTGCCATGCGCACCGAACCGGGCGTCAGCACGATGGCCGACCTGGTACGCGCCACGCTGCGGCTGCGGCCGGACCGCATCGTGGTGGGCGAGGTGCGGGGCGCCGAAGCGCTGGACCTGCTCAAGGCCTGGGGCACCGGCCACCCCGGCGGCGTCGCCACCGTGCATGCGGGCTCGGCCCATGGCGCGCTCACGCGTCTCGAACAGCTCGTGCAGGAGGTCAGCGTGACCGTGCCGCGCGCACTGATCGCCGAAGCCGTGCACGTGATCGTCTTCATCGCCGGACGCGGCCATGCGCGCCGCGTGCGCGAGATCGTGCGCGTGATCGGCCACGGCAGCCAGGGCTACCAGCTCGATGCCTCTCTGGGGCCTGCGCTCCCCTCTATTTCCACACCACCGTCATCCACCACAGGAGAACCGACATGACGATTCCGCGTCTATCCGTAAAGCCGTATCTGCCAGCAGCGGCTCTGGCCGCATTGCTTCTGGTCGTGGCGCTGCCCGCGCACGCGGCCGGCTCCAGCATGCCCTGGGAGGCGCCGCTGCAGTCCATCCTCGAATCCATCCAGGGGCCGGTGGCCCGCATCGTGGCGGTGATCATCATCATCGCCACGGGGCTGGCGCTGGCCTTCGGCGATACCTCGGGCGGGTTCCGCAAGCTGATCCAGATCGTCTTCGGGTTGTCGATCGCCTTCGCGGCGTCCTCGTTCTTCCTGTCGTTCTTCTCGTTCTCGGGCGGGGCGGTGCTGGCATGAGCGCGCAGGGGATCGCTCCTGGGTTCGAGGTGCAGGGCTTTGAGGTTCCTCTTCACCGTTCGCTGACAGAGCCCATCCTGCTCGGCGGCGCGCCGCGCACGGTGGCGATCGCCAACGGCACGCTGGCCGCCGCCGTGGGCCTCGGGCTGCAGCTGTGGATTCCGGGCCTGGTGCTCTGGATCGCCGGCCATTCGCTGGCGGTCTGGGGCGCGCGCATGGATGCGCAGTTCATGGCCGTGTTCGCGCGGCACATCAAGCACCGTCCCTTGCTGGACGTGTGAAGGAGAGGCCGCTATGCTGAACCTCACCGAATACCGCCAGCGCCCGGCGCTGCTGGCCGACTGGCTGCCCTGGGCCGGCTTGGTCGCACCGGGTGTCGAGTTGAACAAGGACGGCTCGTTCCAGCGCACGGCGCGCTTTCGCGGACCGGACCTGGACAGCGCGACGCGGGGTGAACTCGTTGCCACGTCGGCGCGGCTGAACAACGTGCTGCGCCGCCTGGGTTCGGGCTGGGCGCTGTTCGTGGAAGCCGAGCGGTGCGAAGCCGCGGACTACCCCGAATCGTCCTTCCCGGAGCCGCTGTCATGGCTGGTGGACGAGGAGCGGCGCGCCGGCTTCGAGGATGCCGGGAGCCATTTCGAGAGCCACTACCACCTGACGCTGCTGTACCTGCCGCCGGAGGAATCGAGGGCGCGCGCGGGCCGGCTGCTGTACGAGAACCGCAAGACCGAAGGCGTGGACTGGCGGGAGCGTCTCGAAGCCTTCGTCGCCGAGTCCGAGCGCTTCCTGGGGCTGCTGGAAGGCGTGATGCCTGAGATCGGCTGGCTGGACGATGCGCAAACGCTGACCTATCTGCATGGCTGCATCTCGACGGCCCGGCATCCGGTGACCGTGCCCGAGGTGCCGATGCACCTCGATGCGCTGCTGGCGGACCGTCCGCTGGTGGGAGGGCTCGCGCCCATGCTGGGCGATGCCCATCTGCGCGTGCTGACGATCCGCGGCTTCCCGACCTCGACCTGGCCAGGGATCCTCGACGACCTCAATCGCCTGGGCTTCGCCTACCGCTGGAGCACGCGCTTCCTCTGTTTGGACAAGGCAGAAGCCGAGAAGGAACTGGGCCGCCTGCGCCGCCAGTGGTTCGCCAAGCGCAAGAACATCGTCGCGCTGCTGCGCGAGACGATCTTCAACCAGGAGAGCCCGCTGGTCGATACTGACGCGAGCAACAAGGCGTCCGATACCGACGCGGCGCTGCAGGAACTGGGCAGCGACCAGGTGGCCTTCGGCTACGTCACCGCCACCGTGACGGTGATGGACCGGGATGCTGCTGCCGCCGATGAGAAGCTGCGACAGGCCGAACGCGCGATCCAGGGGAGGGGCTTCGTCACCATCCCCGAGACCTTGAACGCCGTGGAGGCCTGGCTGTCCTCGATTCCGGGCAACGTCTACGCCAATGTGCGCCAGCCCATCATCTCGACGCTGAACCTCGCGCACCTGATGCCGCTGTCGGCCGTGTGGGCCGGGCAGGAGCGCAATGCACACCTCGACGGGCCGCCGCTGATCGTGACGCGCACCGACGGCGCGACGCCGTTCCGGCTGGTCACGCACATCGGGGACGTGGGCAACACGCTGCTGGTCGGCCCCATCGGCATGGGCAAGTCGGTGCTGCTGGCGACCCTGGCGCTGCAGTTCCGGCGCTATCCCGGCTCGCGCATCCTGGCCTTCGACATGGGCCGTTCCATTCGCGCCACCGTGCTGGGCCTGGGCGGCGATCACTACGACCTGGGCACGGATCCGGAGGATGGTGGAGCGATCGCCTTCCAGCCGCTCGCGCGCATCGACCGGGAGGGCTACCGCGCCTGGGCGGCCGAGTGGATCGAAGGGCGGCTGCTGCAGGAGGGCGTGGCCGTGGGGCCGCCCGAGAAGGATGCTGTCTGGTCGGCGCTGAACAGCCTGGCCAGCGCCCCGGTGGAGCAGCGCACGATGACCGGCCTGTCGGTGCTGCTGCAGAGCAACGCGCTGCGCCAGGCGCTGGCGCCCTACGTGCTGGGCGGCGCCCATGGGCGGCTGCTCGATGCCGATGCCGACCGGTTCGGCACGGCGGACGTGCAGGGCTTCGAGATGGAGGAACTGATGCCCAGCAAGGCCGCGGTCATGGCCGTGCTGGGCTACCTGTTCGCACGCTTCGGCGAGCGCTTCGACGGCGCGCCCACCCTGCTGATCCTCGACGAGGCCTGGCTGTTCCTGGATGACCCGGTGTTCGCGGCGCGCATCCGCCAGTGGCTCAAGACGCTGCGCAAGAAGAACGTGTCGGTCATCTTCGCCACGCAGAGCCTGGCGGACATCAAGGATTCCGCGATCGCGCCCGCGATCATCGAAAGCTGTGCGAGCCGCATTTTTCTGCCCAACTCGCAGGCGACCGAGCCACAGATCCGGGTGATCTACGAAGGGTTCGGGCTGAACAGCCGGCAGATCGACATCGTCGCTACGGCTCAGCCCAAGCGCGACTACTACTACCAGTCGCGGCTGGGCAATCGTGTTTTCGAGCTGGGCCTGGGGCCGGTGGCGCTGGCCTTCGCCGGGGCATCCACGCCAGAGGACCAGCGGGCCATCGATGCGGTGGTCTCCGCAGCCGGTGTGCCTGGCTTCGCATCGGCCTGGCTGCGCCATCGTGGCCTGGACTGGGCCGCCGATCTCATCCCTTCGTTTCCTTCACCACTTCAGGAGAACACGCCATGAAGAAGACTTTGCTTTCCCTCACCGCTGCCGCGCTCTTCGCGGCGGCTCCGGCCGCGCATGCGCAGTGGGTTGTGATCGACCCCACGAACCTCGCGCAGAACATCCTCACCGCCGCCAACACGCTGGAGCAGATCAACAACCAGATCCAGCAACTGCAGAACGAGGCCCAGATGCTGATGAACCAGGCGCGGAACCTGACCGGGCTGGATTTCAGCGCCTTGTCGCAACTGCGCTCGGCGCTGTCGGCGACGAACCGGCTGATCCGGCAGGCGCAGGGCCTGGCGTTCAACGTGCAGCAGATGGAGGTGCAGTTCAGCGAGCTGTATCCCGAGTCCTTCAGCGCTTCCGTCACCAGTGCCCAGATGGTGTTCGATGCGCGCAGGCGCTGGACCAACTCGCTGGAAGCGCTGCGCACCGCGACCCAGGTGCAGTCCCAGGCGGTGCAGAACTTCGCGGCGGACGAGCAGGCGCTGGCGGAGCTCGTGAACCGCAGCCAGTCCGCCGTGGGCGCGCTGCAGGCCATGCAGGCGACGAACCAGTTGCTCGCCTTGCAGTCCCGGCAGGCGATCCAGGCGCAGCAGCTGCAGCTCACGCAGGACCGGGCCGTCGCGCTGGAGCAGGCACGGCAGGTGGCCGTGCACGAGCGGGCCCGGGAGGTGCGGCGCCGCTTCCTGGGCAGCGGCACGCCGTACACGCCCCAGCCGGTGAATTTCTACGGCAACCCGTGAGGACACCATGAACAGACTTCTTGCCCTTACCGTAGCCCTCACGCTCGCTGCGTGCAGCAAGCCCGACCCCGTCGAATCGGTCGAATCGCTGGTCGCCAATCCCGAGCGCCTGAAGGAACTGCGCGCCGCCTGTAAGGCAGATCACGCCAAGGCGGGTGATGCGCAGTGCAACGCGGTGGCCGAGGCGACGCGCCAGCGCTTCATGCGGCCGACGCCCTCGCCGTACGCGAACGACCCCGTGAAGCCACCGCCGCCGCCCGCGTCGCCACCGGCGGCGAAGGACGGACCGCCGTGAACGACGTCTCGGTCATCGACCGCTTCCTGGACGTCTTCTCGCGCTACATCGACTCGGGCTTCGGCCTGCTGGGCGGGGAGGTCGCCTTTCTCACCGCCACCTTGGTGGCGATCGACATGACCTTGGCGGGCCTGTTCTGGGCCATGGGCCACGCCTCGGGCCAGGGTGACGACGTGATGGCCAGGCTCATCAAGAAGGTGCTCTACGTGGGTGCCTTCGCCTACATCCTGGGCAACTTCAACCGGCTCGCGGGCATCGTCTTCAACTCCTTCGCGAGCCTGGGCCTCACGGCCTCGGGTTCAGGCCTGTCGCAGGGACAACTGCTGCAGCCCGGACGTCTGGCGCAGGTGGGCATCGACGCGGGCCGGCCGATCATGGCGCAGCTCAGCGATCTGACGGGCTTCCCGGAGGTGTTCGCCAACCTCGACGTGATCGCCGTGCTGTTCCTCGCGTGGCTGGTGCTGATCGTGTGCTTCTTCGTCCTCGCGGTGCAGCTTTTCGTGACACTGATCGAGTTCAAGCTGACCACGCTCGCGGGCTTCGTGCTGGTGCCCTTCGCGCTCTGGAACAAGACCTCGTTCCTGGCCGAGAAGGTCCTGGGCAATGTGATCTCGTCCGGTATCAAGGTGCTGGTGCTCGCGGTGATCGTGGGCATCGGGACGGGGCTTTTCAGCGAGTTCACCGTGGCGCCAGGTGCGGACCCCAGCATCGATCATGCGCTGGTCATCATGCTCGCGGCGCTGGCCATGTTGGGCCTGGGGATCTTCGGGCCGGGGATCGCGACCGGGCTGGTGTCCGGCGCACCGCAGCTCGGCGCCGGGGCCGCAGCCGGGACAGCCATCGCGGCAGCGGGACTCGCTGTGGCCGGCGGAGCCGCCGTGGCGGGGGCGGGCTCCGCCGTCGCCGCGGGAGCCCGCATGGCGCCAGGAGCTGCGCGCGCGGCCATCGGCGGCGGTGCAGCGGCCGCGCGTTCGGCTTCCGCGTTGGCCAGCGGCGCCAAGGGCGCCTACCAGGCCGGCGCGGCCGCATCAGGCGGGGGGGCGGTTCGCGCAGCCGGTGCTGGCGTTGCCCATGTGGCGAAGGCCGGCGCCGCAGCTGTGGGACAGCGCATCGCTTCCGGTGCGAAGGCGGTCAAGGACCGCGCAGTCAACTTCGTGGCCGATACGGCGGCGCCGGCCACCGCTTCCGCAGCCAGTGCCGAGGTCGAGGCCTCGCCGGCTTCTGCCTCCGAACCCGCCTGGGCGCAGCGCATGCGCCGCAAGCAGCAGGCGACCCATGCGGCCATGACCACCGCGCACGTGCTGCGCTCGGGCGACCACGCGGGCGGCGGGACTGGCCCCAGCCTGCGCGACGACTCCAGTTCTTGACTTGAAAGGAATCTCCATGCGTTTCAAACGCCCCCTGGTGCGGTATTCGGACAGCCCCGTGCCTGCCACGCCGTACCAAGCTGCCGGCCAGGTGTGGGACGAGCGCATCGGCTCGGCCCGGGTGCAGGCACGGAACTGGCGGCTCATGGCCTTCGGTTCCTTGTCGCTCGCGTTGCTGATGGCTGGCGGCCTGCTGTGGCGCTCGGCGCAGTCCATCGTCACACCGTACGTCATCGAGGTGGACCCAGCCGGGCAGGTGCGGGCGGTGGGAGAAGCCGCTACGCCCTACAAGCCCAGCGACGCGCAGACGGCGCACCACCTGGCGCGCTTCATCTCGCTGGTGCGCTCCCTGTCCATCGATCCCATCATCGTGCGGCAGAGCTGGCTCGATGCCTACGACTACACGACCGACCGGGGGGCGGCCACGCTCAACGACTACGCCCGCGCGGCCGACCCGTTCTCGCGCGTGGGGCAGGAGTCCGTCACGGTGCAGGTCAACAGCGTCGTGCGCGCGAGCGATTCATCGTTCCAGGTGCGCTGGGCCGAGCGGCGCTACGTCAACGGCGCGGCCGCCGGGCTGGAGCACTGGACCGCTGTGCTGTCCATCGTGCTGCAGACGCCTCGTACCGAGGAGCGGCTGCGCAAGAACCCCCTGGGCATCTACGTCAACGGGCTGTCGTGGAGCCGTGAACTCGACGCCTCGCAAGGAGCAAAGCCATGAAGACACATTTGCACAAATCCGTACTGCCGGGGATCCCGCTGGCCGCATTCATGTTCCTCGTCGGCTGCGCCACGCAGGGCAAGCCGCCGCCGGTGATCTCGCTCGATGAGCCGGTGGCCGTTACGGCACAGCCGCTGCCCGACCCACCCAAGCCGATGGAGGTGGTTGCCGTGCCCCAGCCGCTGGCGCTGCCAGCGCAGTTGAAGCCCTTGCCGGAGATCGCGGAAACCAGGCCTGTGCCCGAATCGGCCGACGAGAAGATACGGGTGTCGCGCGCGAACGAGGAAGCGCGCGTGGCGCCCACGCGCGAGGGCTACGTCAATGCGATCCAGGTCTGGCCGTACAGCGACGGTGCGCTGTACCAGGTCTATGCGGCGCCAGGCCGCGTGACGGTGGTCTCGCTGCAGGCCGGCGAGGAGCTTGTGACAGTGGCCGCCGGCGACACGGTGCGCTGGATCGTGGGCGACACGTCCAGCGGCAGTGGCGATGCGTTGCGCGTCAACGTGCTGGTCAAGCCGGTGCGCTCGGGTTTGAAGACCAATCTGGTCATCACGACCAACCGGCGCACCTACCTGATCGAACTGACCTCGACCGAGAAGGTCTGGATGGCCTCGGTGTCCTGGGACTACCCCAAGGACCGCATGCTGGCCCTGCAGCGACAGGCGCACGCAGCGCAGGCGAGCGCGCCGGTCGATACCGGGTTGTCGCTGGAGAAGATCCGTTTCCGCTACGCGGTCAGCGGCAGCAATCCGTCGTGGAAGCCGCTGCGCGCCTTCGACGATGGCGAGAAGGTCTACATCCAGTTCCCGGCGGGCATTGCCCAGGGCGAGTTGCCGCCGCTGTTCGTGATTGGCGCGCAGGGCGACGGGCAGTTGGTGAACTACCGTTTCCGCTCGCCGTACTACGTCGTGGACCGGCTGTTCGGCGCGGCCGAACTGCGCCTGGGTGCCGACAAGGGCGACGTGGTGCGCATTGAACGCACCGATGGTGTGTCCGCTGCGTCGGCTTCGGTGCAAAGGGACTGACTATGAGCCAGGACGACACTTCCGGAATTGCCGCGCCGCCGGCGGGCAAGGTGGCACCCGAGGCGGTGGCGCTGCGCGCCCAGCCGCGCCCGGTGATGCGCCTGAACCGGCGCATGCTGGCGGTCCTGGCCGGTGGCGTTGCCGTGGCCGTGCTGGGCGCCACCATGTGGTCATTGCAGCCGCGCCAGCGTGGCGCCGGTGAGAACACCGAGCTTTACAACGTGGATCGCGTCTCGCGCTCCGATGGATTGAGCCAGCTTCCGTCCGACTACTCGAAGCTGCCGCCCTCGGTGCCCGAACTGGGGCCACCGTTGCCGGGCGATCTGGGGCCGGCCATCGTGAGGTCGCAGTCGCCGGTGGTGGCCAGCTATTCGCCGCCTGGTCATGACCCGGCTGCCGCCGAGCGCGATGCGTTGCGCAAGGAGGCCGATGCGGCGGCGGCTTCGTCGGTGTTCTTCCGGTCGGGCAACCAACGCGCGGCTGCGGTACCGGCGCAGGTCGCTGCGGCGCCAGCTTCCCGCCTCGCGGGCTTCGACCCGTTGGAGGCTGGTCCGGCTTCGACGGCCGCGCAGGCAGATCCGACAGCGGTGCAGAACCGGCAGGACCAGAAAGAGGCTTTCCTGAAAACCGGCTCCACGGAGACCCGCAATTCCGGCAGCCTCAAACTGCCGGCCTCACCGTACCAGGTGATGGCAGGCACGGTGATCGCGGGCGCGCTGGTGACGGGCATCAAGTCGGACCTGCCGGGTGACGTGATCGCCACCGTGACCGAGCCGGTCTACGACACGGCCACGGGGAAATACCTGCTGATCCCGCAGGGCTCGCGCATCCTGGGCAAGTACAACAGTCAGGTGAGCTACGGTCAGAGTCGCGTGCAAGTGGTGTGGAGCCGGGTCATCCTGCCGGACATGTCCTCGTTCCAGTTGGACAACCTCGTGGGCACGGACCCGGCCGGCTATGCCGGCCTGGAGGATAGTGTGGACTGGCATTGGGACCGCGTGTTCGCCGGCGCAGCGCTGACCACGCTGCTGGGCATCGGAGCCGAGCTGGCGGCACCCGAGAACCGCCAGGATGGCAACCGGGTGGTGATTGCCGGGCGCGACGGCCTGCAGGACAGCGTGAACCAGGTCGGACAGGAGATGACCCGGCGCAACATGAACATCCAGCCGACGCTGACCGCGCGGCCGGGGTTGCCGGTGCGCTTGCTTGTGAGCCGAGACATCGTATTGCGACCCTACCAGCCGCTGTTTTTCCAGAGGGGAGGAAGTCAATGAGCAAGGCAGGCCATCGCCTGAGCCTGGGGCCGATACCGAGGCCCGATGCGGTCAAGCTCACGATCACGCTGTCGGCGGAGCTGAAAGCGCAGCTCGATGCTTACGCGGAGGTGCATGGACGGATGCACCAGGCACCGGTGGATGCGGTGGCGCTGATCCCGCACATGCTGGCGGCGTTCATCGCGCGGGACCGGGGATTCAAGTCGAGGCTGAATGGCAAAAACCCAGCGGCCAAGGCTCAGACGCCTGCGGCGTGAGCTGGCTTGTTGTTTTCTGGCGCTGGCCACCATCTAGAATTTCGCCTATGGGGGGTGTTGATGCCCTCCAGTGGAAGGTGGCGTCGCCTCCCACCTGGGCGGTGTGTGCGCCCCCCGAAGAAGGATGCAGGGTAAGCACATCAAGCGATAGCACACGGAACATAGATAAGCGGGTGGGAGGTGCAGGTGCCTCCCTGGGGTACGGCCTGATCTCCGGGATCGCGGCCTTGGCTTGCTTATGCTGAGAGCCATCGAACGAACTGGAGATTGTCATGAGCGTTGCAGCAGTCGCACCTGTACCCGAGCTGGAATCCGATCCGAAGGCCGCGGTGCGAGAAAACGAAAAGAAATGGGGCAAGCCCCTGATGGATGCCGGCTGGACCTGCATTCCCAGCACCATCATCCTGCGTCAGCAGGCGCTGGGCCTGGACCCGGTTGACATGAATATCGTGCTGGTGATCGCGGCGCACTGGTGGAAGGCCAATCAGCTCGCATTTCCGTCCAAGAAGCTGATCGCCGACACGATCGGCAAAGACCCGACCACGGTGCGCCGGCGGCTGGCAAAGTTGGAAAAGGACGGAATGATCGAGCGCATCCTGCGGCCGCAGCCGGGCGGGCGCCACAACTCCAATGAGTATCGACTGACTGGCCTGATTGCTGGGGCGGAGCCGCTTGCGAAGGAGGAAATCGCCAAGCGCGCCGAGGGCAAGACTTACCGGAAGGCGCGTGCGGTCAAGAAGGGACTGGGCCTCGTGTCCGTGGTCAAACCATGATCGCATGGAGGCCATTCGTCCATGAGGGCACGAACTACGACCTGTCCCACCTGCACCCCTTCGTGCATACGTTCGAGCAGGCCGCACAGGCCGGCAAACCGGCGCGCGTTTATCCGGTCCAGGTGATCTTCAGCCTGCATTGCTTCACGCGCGGCGCGGACGGGATTGAGGACCCGAAGGGGCCACTGGGGTACGCGGATTCGCGCGAGACGCGCGTCTTTGATTTCGGGCGCTACGCACAGTCCCAGCAGTTGCCCGAGATCGTGCGTGCCTTGCCCACATCACCGTGTTTCCACACGGACCACGGCAACTTCTTCACAGTGAGGCTGCTCAACGCGGCGACTGGACAGGAGGACACCTACGAGGTGTACTTCACCGCCTCGCGGTCCAGCTCGAAGGCTGTCCCGTTGAACCTGTTCGTGCAGAGCGCCTACGTGCGCGACAGGCTGCATACCAACAGGCCGTCGCGCAAGAAGATCGGGTTCTTCGTGATCCTGCACAACACGCTGAACGGCCGGCCGATCAAGGCGCCGAAATGAAAACGCCCTCCACAGGGGAGGGCGTTGGAAAAAATCGGACCTCTTGGCTATCCCTACGCTTGGGTGGGGGCCCCTTACGGGGTGGGATCAACGCACAGCTTTCGCTGCTCCGTTCATACGCTGATGCATCGATGATAGCGCATCGGGGAGGACCACGCAACCGCCTCTGGGGGGCGCGGACGCCCGCCAGGGCGCTTGCCGGGGTTCGCCGCCGCCCTCTCTGGTGGCCCGGCATGCCCTCCGCTGGGATGCCCTTCTTCAGGGTACACGGACCGCCTGAATCGTGAGACAATCACATCCAGACTCGTGGTTCGATTCCACAGTTCCTCTTGGTTGGTCTGGTGTACCCAACGATGTACCCAGAGAACAGGAGAGATGAGAAAAGCTAGTGTTGGCACGGGTTGCGGACGATTTTTCGAACCAGCCCCAGGCCACCAGATAACGCAAGCCCTTGATTCCTGATGGACTCAAGGGCTTCGTCGTTTCCGGGGGCGGCGCCGGCCGGGTGCCCCGCGATGGCCGGGGGCAGGCCTGGTCGGCACTACCGGGACGGCGCCTGGCGACCCAGGGCTTCCTCTTCCATCAGCAGGTAGGTGTTGTAGGCGTTCATGCGATTGGCCGGGCCGAACATGGGCATGTGCTCGAAGGCCGACCAGTCGGTCGCCGTGTAGGCCTCCTCGAAGGGCACGAAGTCGTCAACCGCCTTGCCCATGCTCTCGCGCAGGTGGTGCAGGTAGTCGCGCGTCATGCCGATGTCGCGGGCCGGATCGCGCGAGGCTGGCCCGTGCCCGGGCACGACCACGGCGGTGTCGCGCGCGAGCACCTGGTCCAGCGACCGGATCCACTGGCTGCTGTCGGCCTTGCCGACGAAGGGCAGGCGGCCGTTGAAGAACAGGTCGCCGGCGAACAGCAGCCGCTCGGACGGAACGAACACCGTGAGGTCCTCGGGTGTGTGCGATGGGCCGACGTGATCGATCTCGAACGTGATGCCGCCGCGCTGCAACCGCACCGGGCCGTCCACCCACTCGTCGGCGGGCACCAGCCGGGTCCCGGCGTCGATCCAGGGGGCCAGGTCGGTGCGCGAAGCCTCCAGGCGCAGATGGGCGGTCTCGGATTGCAGGTACTCGCGTGCACCCCGGTGGGCCACGATGCGCGCGCCCCTCCGCTGGAACACCTGCAGGCCGTAGATGTGGTCGGCGTGGTAGTGCGTCACGATGACGTCGGTCACCGGCTGGTCGGTGACCCGGGCAATGGCCGCGAGCAGGCGCTCGGCCAGGCGGGGCGAGCCGAGCGCGTCGATCACGACCACCCCGGCCGGTGTGACCACGAAGCCGGCGTTGCTGATGAAGTTCTGGTTCTGGGGCGAGCCCAGTTGGGTCAAACCTTCAACGAAATAGCCGTGGGGGCTGACCTGCTGCAGGTTCAGCGGTGGTTGTGCGTCGTCGGCAGCGTGCGAGATGGCGGCGGCGCCCGTCAGTGTCAGCGCGGCCAGCACCATTGCGGCGGCGCGTTGCCAGTGCAGCCTCCACAGAGCGGTGGAAAAGGCGAGGGTGGGTGCCCGGTGTCGGGTCAGCCATGGGCTCATCAAGGTCTCCTGGATATGCCGGGATGTTGTGACCCCACTTGTATCATCAATCGTTTATATGTAGAAGGCGGCGAGGGCAGCGCACGGGTCAAATCATTCTTTTTAATTGAGAATGATTTGTGTTTGCAGATATAATGCAGCCATGGCCGTGACGGTGCCGGATGCTGATGCCGAACCCGCGCGCCGTTTCTCATCGTGGGGCGACCCGGCGTGTGGTGCACATCCGGGTCGTTTTTGCTAGCCAGCCGCTCTTGGGCAAGCCATGCTTTTTTTCGCCCCACGGCACGACGTCGCCACGCCGTCAGCGGGATATGTTCCCCGGCCGGAGGGCCAGTGGCGGTGGCGGCTCTCTGTCCGGATCCGGGCGTCGCGCGCTCAGTCAAAGGGGCGTGGCTTGGGTGTCTTGTCGCTCGATGGCGGCAGGATGGGCAGCGTGAACTGCGGTTGCTGGCCGGTCAGGGTCTTGAGAAAGGCCACGATCCTGGCGTTCTCGTCGGTGCTGAACTCGCGGCCCAGTTGCAGACGGCCCATCACGTCGACGGCCTGCGTCAGCGTCTCGGCCTCGCCATCGTGGAAGTAGGGGTAGGTCAGTTCCACGTTGCGCAGCGTCGGGACCTTGAAGTTGAAACGGTCGATGTCCTTGCCGGTCACGTCCATGCGGCCCTGTGCCGTGTTGGCCGTCTTGTACGGCTGCACCAGCCCCATTTTCTGGAACGAGTTGCCGCCGAAGTTGGGGCCGTTGTGGCAGGCCACGCAGCCGCTTTCCTTGAAGAGCTGGTAGCCGGTGAGCTCGTCCCTGGTCAGGGCCGTCTTGTCGCCGTCGAGCCACTGGTCGAAGCGCGAGTTGGGCGTAACCAGGGTCTCCTCGAACGCGGCGATGGCGGTGGTGACTTCGTCGATGGTCAACTGGTCGGTATTGAAGACCTGCTTGAACTCCTCGACATAGCCGGGGATGGAGCGCAGGGTTTCGACCGCCAGCTCGTGGGTGAAGGCCATTTCGCCCGGGTTGGCGATCGGGCCACCTGCCTGTTCCTTCAGGTCCTTGGCGCGGCCATCCCAGAACTGGGCCAGGTTCATGCGCGAGTTGAGGACCGTGGGCGAGTTGATGGGGCCGCGCTGCCAGTTGTGGCCGATCGAGGTCTTGAGGTTGTCGGAGCCACCCATGCTGAGGTTGTGGCAACTGTTGCACGAAATGAAGCCGGACTTGGAGAGCCGGGGATCGAAGAACAGTTTCTTCCCGAGTTCGACCGCGGCCGGATTGACGGCTTTCGGGGCGGGAACGGGGGAAACCGGTTCGTCGGATTGCGCGACAGCAGCCATGCTGCTGCCGAGTACGGCAGCGGCAGCAATGGCACGCAGGGTCCAGGCGATCTTGGGCGTCATGGGGTTCTCACTTTCTGGGCTGAGTTCTCGTATGCACCGGGTGTCCTCGGCAGCATTTGCTGGCGCAAACGCCGAACCCGGTGCCCCAATCCTCCAAGGGTTAACCCGCTATCGTGTTGACCTGAGTCAACGGGGTGAGCGTGGTTTGATAGGGCGTGGCTATGAGCGAGATAGCGGTTTTGCTATCGCAGCCGGGCCCGGTGGGGCGAGGCGTCAGCCACGCGGTGCGCGTCGCAGCAGGAAATTGAGCCGCGGGCCGTCGGCCGGTCCGGCCGGGTGCCGGAGGCCGCGAATTTCATGGCCGCAGGCGGCCGGGGGCAGTGAGCCGATCCACGCGGCGTCGATGCGGACGCCATCGGCGGACTCGTCGAGTGCGAACTCGCCGTCGTCCACGTCGCCGGAAACCAGGGCCTGCAGGTCGTTGCCCGGGCCGCTGCGCTTGAGGTGGCCGCGCACGCCATCGGTGTATTCGGGGTGGGGTTCGAACAGGACCGCGCCGGTGGACACGGGGCGCGACCCGTCACCGTCCTCGGGCCAGAGGGTCAGCTGCCAAAGGCCGTGGAGCTGTGCCGGTTCGACATCGCCCTGCAGCCAGCAGGAGCCGGCACCGGTGGTCTGGCTGTGGGCAGGGGCGCCTGACCACAGCCCCAGTGCCAGCGCCAGCGAGCAGGAAAGCAGGGACTTCATGGCGTTTCCACCCGGGTGGCAGCGCGCTGCGCGAACTCGGCTCGCAGGGCGCGCAGTTTTTCGCGCGGGTCTTCCCGGGTGGTGGCCTGGTCGAGCGCCATTTCGCCGATGAAGCGGCTTTTCTGGCCCGGCACGCTCTCGCGACCCTTCTTGCGGCGTTTGAGCCAGCTCACGGCCAGGGTGCGTTGCGCGCGCGTGATGCCGACGTACATCAGGCGGCGTTCTTCTTGCACGCGCTGGGCCAGGGCTTCGGCCGACAGGTCGCTGTCGGCGTCGTCGGTCTTGAACGGCAGCAGCCCCTCGTTGACGCCAGCCAGGATCACGTGCGGCCATTCCAGGCCCTTGGAGGCGTGCAATGTGGAGAGTGTGACCACGTTCTGGTCCTGCTCGCGCTCGCTCAGGGTCGAGATCAGCGCGATGGTCTGCACGACCTCGAGCACGGACTTGCGTTCGGTGGCCCCCTCGGCGCCGGTCTGGTCGGGCACCTGGCCGCCGCAGCGCCCGGCCACCCAGTCGCAGAAGTCGATCACGTTGCCCCAGCGGGCCGCCGCGACCTTCTCGTTGTCCTCGTTGTCGTACAGGTGCTGCTCGTAGCCGATCTCCTTGAGCCAGTCATCAAGGAAGGTCCGCGCCGCCTCGGCGCCCACCGTGTGGCGGGCCCGGTATTCGAGATCGTTGATGAGGCGGCCGAACTCGTGCAGCGTGGTGATGGCGCGGCCGCTGACCGCGCTGGGCAGCGAGTGCGAGAACAGGGCTTCGAACAGGCTGAGCTTGTACTGTGTGGCGAAGGTGCCCAGTTGCTGCAGTGTGGTGTGGCCGATGCCGCGCTTGGGCGTGGTGGCTGCGCGCACGAAGGCCGGGTCGTCGTTGTTGTTGACCAGCAGGCGCATCCAGGCGCACAGGTCGCGGATCTCGGCCTTGTCGAAGAAGCTCTGCCCACCCGATACTTTGTAGGGGATCTGCGCGCGCCGCAGCGCCTGCTCGAAGGCGCGGGCCATGTGGTTGGCGCGGTACAGGATGGCGAAGTCCCGCCACTCCTTGTGCGGGCTGTTGGCGCGCAGGCTCTGGATGCGCGCGACGGCGCGCTCGGCCTCGTGCTCTTCGTTGTCGGCATCCACCACGCGCACCGGCTCGCCTTCACCCAGCTCGCTCCACAGGGTCTTGGGAAACAGCTTGGGGTTGGGGCCGATCACGTTGTTGGCGGCGCGCAGGATGGCGCTGGTGGAGCGGTAGTTCTGCTCCAGCTTGATGACCCTGAGCTGCGGGAAATCGACAGGCAGGCGCTTGAGGTTGTCCAGCGTGGCACCGCGCCAGCCATAGATGCTCTGGTCGTCGTCGCCCACGGCGGTGAAGCGCGCGCGCTCGCCCACCAGCAGCTTGAGCAACTCGTACTGCGTGGCGTTGGTGTCCTGGTACTCGTCCACCAGCACGTGGCCGAGCTTCTGTTGCCACTTCTCGCGCACCTCGGGGTGTTCGCCCAGCAGCTTCAGCGGCAGGCGGATCAGGTCGTCGAAGTCGACACTCTGGTAGGCCGTCAGGCGCTCCTCGTAGCGCGCCATGATGGCCGCGATCTGGCGTTCGCTTTCGTCCCTGGCCTGCCGGAGGGCGTCGGCCGCGCTCATGCCGGCGCCTTTCCAGGCGCTGATGGTCCATTGCCAGGCACGCGCCGTGTTGGCATCGGTGGTGCCGCCGCAGTCCTTGAGCAGGCTGGTGATGTCGTCGGTGTCGAGAATGGAGAACTGGGGCTTGAGGCCCAGCACCTGTCCGTCCTCGCGCAGCAGGCGCACACCCAGCGCGTGGAAGGTACAGATCAGCACCTTCCTCGCGTCGCGGCCGACGAGGTGGCCGGCGCGCTCGCGCATTTCGGCGGCGGCCTTGTTGGTGAAGGTGATGGCGGCGATGCGCTCGGCCGCCAGTCCGGCCTGGATCAGCCGGGCGATCTTGTGGGTGATCACCCGTGTCTTGCCCGAGCCCGCGCCGGCCAGCACCAGGCAGGGGCCGGCCAGGTGATTCACGGCATCGAGTTGGGCAAGGTTCAGACCAGCGGACATGGGCAGGGCAAGACGAAGCCGGCAATGATACCGGCCCGGTCCTGAGACAATGGCCGCCGTGCTGAACATCCTGCTCGTCACCCTCCCCTTTTTCGCGCTCGTGCTCGCCGGTTTCGTGGCTGCGCGCTGGCGCCTGCTGCCGCTGGAGGCGATTCCGGGGCTCAACAGCTTCGTGCTGTTCTTCGCGCTGCCGGCGATGCTCTACCGCTTCGGCTCCACTACGCCGATCGCGCAACTGCTCGACGCCTGGGTGGGCGGCATCTACCTGGCCTGCGCACTGGTGATGGTGGCGGTGACGATCGCGCTCACGCGCAACGAGCGCATCCGCTGGAACGATGCTTCGTTCGGTGCGCTGGTGGCGGCCTTCCCCAACTCCGGCTTCATGGGGGTGCCGCTGCTGGTGGCCCTGCTGGGACCGTCGGCCGCGGGCCCGGTGATCCTGCTGATGCTGGTGGACATGGTGGTCACCAGTTCGCTGTGCGTGGCGCTGTCTCGGCTCGACGAGGGTGAGGGGCATGGCGGGCGCGCCATGGCCGTGGCCGCGCGCAAGGCCTTGCGTGGCGTGGTCACCAACCCCATGCCCTGGGCCATCGGGCTGGGCGCACTGGCCTCGGCGGCGCATTTCGGTCTGCCCGCTCCGGTGGAAAAGACGGTCTGGCTGCTGGCCGACGCCGCCTCGCCGGTGGCACTGTTCACCATCGGTGCGGTGCTGGCGCGCTCGCAGATCCAGGCCAACTACCCGATGCCGGTGTCGGACTATCTGCCGGTGGCGTTGCTGAAGTTGCTGCTGCACCCGCTGCTGGTGTTCGGCGCGGGCTCGTTGGCCATCGCCCTGGGGGCGCCGCTGAGCCGCTTTGCCCTGGTCGTGATGACGCTGACGGCAGCGCTGCCCAGTGCCAGCAATGTGTCGCTGCTGGCCGAGCGCATGGGGGCGGACAACGGCCGCATCGCCCGCATCATCCTCGTGACCACGACAGCGGCCTTCCTGACGTTCTCGGCCGCCGTCGCCTGGCTGGCCTGAGCGGCACGCCGCCTGACGGATGCTGCGGCGCCGCATAGACATATGCTATTGAATACATGAAATCAATTTCATGGACATGCGGGTAGGGGCAACCTAAAGTAGTGGCTCGACAACACGGAGCGCTGTCATGAGCACTTACCAAAGCGAGACCGGCAACCCGCCCACCTGGCTGGACATGCTCGCTGCCCTGGCAGCCACGTATTGACCGATGGTTTTCAGGCACCCGCCACCTTTCCAACAGGAGATCCCGATGAGCAACACAGCGAGCGCGGCCAAGTGTCCCTTCCACCCCGCCGGCAGCGGTACGACCAACCAGGACTGGTGGCCGGACCAGCTGCGCGTGGACCTGCTGAACCAGCATTCCAACCGGTCCAATCCCCTGGGCGAATCGTTCGACTATGCCGACGAGTTCAGGAAGCTGGACTACGCCGCACTCAAGGCCGACCTCAAGCGGGTGCTCACCGATTCGCAGGACTGGTGGCCGGCCGACTGGGGCAACTATGCGGGACTGTTCATCCGCATGGCCTGGCACGGCGCGGGCACCTACCGCATGGTGGACGGCCGTGGTGGTGCCGGCCGCGGGCAACAGCGCTTCGCGCCGCTCAACAGCTGGCCGGACAATGTGAGCCTGGACAAGGCGCGCCGCCTGCTGTGGCCCATCAAGCAAAAGTATGGCCAGAAGATTTCCTGGGCCGACCTGATGATCCTGGCCGGCAACGTGGCACTGGAAGCCTCGGGCTTCCGCACCTTCGGCTTCGGCGCCGGCCGCGAGGACGTGTGGGAACCCGACCAGGACGTGAACTGGGGCACGGAAAAAGAGTGGGTGGCCCAGCACCGGGACCCGGAGATGCTGGCCAAGAACCCGTTGGCCGCCACCGAGATGGGCCTGATCTACGTGAACCCCGAAGGCCCGAACGCCAGCGGCGATCCACGCTCGGCCGCCGCAGCGATCCGCGCCACCTTCGGCAACATGGCGATGGACGACGAGGAGATCGTGGCCCTGATCGCCGGTGGCCACACGCTGGGCAAGACGCACGGCGCCGGCCCGGCGACCCATGTCGGACCGGCGCCGGAGGCCGCCGAGCTGGAACTGCAGGGCCTGGGCTGGGCCAGCAGCTACGGCAGCGGCAAGGGCACCGATGCCATCACCTCCGGGCTGGAAGTGGTGTGGACGCAGACGCCCACGCAGTGGAGCAATCACTTCTTCGAGAATCTGTTCAAGTACGAATGGGTGCAGGAGCGCTCGCCCGCCGGCGCGATCCAGTTCGTGGCCAAGGATGCGCCGGAGATCATCCCCGACCCGTTCGACCCGGCCAGGAAGCGCAAGCCGACCATGTTGGTGACCGACCTGACCTTGCGCTTCGACCCCGAGTTCGAGAAAATCTCGCGCCGTTTCCTCAACGATCCGCAGTCCTTCTCCGAAGCCTTCGCGCGCGCCTGGTTCAAGCTGACCCACCGCGACATGGGGCCGAAGGCCCGCTACATGGGGCCGGAGGTGCCGAAGGAAGACCTGATCTGGCAGGATCCGCTGCCGGCGCCGGCGCACAACCCGGGTGCGGCCGACGTCGCCGACGCGAAGGCGAAGATCGCGGCGCTGAACCTGCCGGTCGGTGACCTGGTCACCCTGGCCTGGGCCTCGGCCTCGACCTTCCGCGGTGGCGACAAGCGCGGCGGTGCCAACGGTGCGCGCATCCGCCTGGAACCGCAGCGTGGCTGGCAGGTCAACCAGCGTGCGGTCCAGGCGCTGGAAAAACTCGAAGCGCTGCAGCCGGACACCAGGCTGTCGCTGGCCGATCTGATCGTGCTGGCCGGTGGTGTGGCGATCGAGCAGGCCGCCCAGGCGGCGGGTGTCACTATCGCGGTGCCGTTCGCGGCAGGCCGTGTCGATGCGCGCCAGGACCAGACCGACGTCGCGTCCTTCGCCTACCTGGAGCCGTTCGCCGACGGTTTCCGCAATTACCTGAAGGCCACGCCGGCGCAGTCGGCCGAGACCTTGCTGATCGACAAGGCGCAACTGCTGACACTGACGGCGCCGGAGATGACCGCCCTCGTCGGTGGCATGCGTGCCCTGGACGCCAGCTGGGATGGCAGCCGCCACGGCGTGTTCACCGAGCGCCCGGGCGTGCTGACGACCGACTACTTCGTCAACCTGCTGGACATGGCCTACGAGTGGCAGCCCACCTCGCCGGAGCGCCAGCTGTTCGAGGTGCGCGAGCGCAAGAGTGGTGCGGTCAAGTGGACGGCTACCCGCGTGGATCTGGTGTTCGGCTCCAATTCGGTGCTGCGCGCCTTGTCCGAGGTCTATGGTGCGGCCGATGGCGCGACGAAGTTCGTCAAGGACTTCGTGGCTGCCTGGACCAAGGTGATGAACCTGGACCGCTTCGACCTGAAGAAGTGATCCCCTGCCAGCCGTCGGGGGCGCGCGTCGCCGATGCGCTCCTGATGCCAGCCCCCGCGGCCATGGGCCCCGGGGGCTTGTTCGTGTCGCCAGCGGGCAATCGTGAATCGGCCACCGCAGGGGTGGCCGGTGTGCGGCCCCTTGTGGCGGGGCGCCTCGCACACCGCCATCGTGCCGCGGGCCCGTGACAGGTCGATGACAGCTCTGCCGGGTTTCAGACCGACAACGGATCCACGTCCACGAGGAAGCGGATCAGGCCGCGTGACGCGGGATGCTGGCGACCGTCGAGCAACCGGGGCTGCCAGGCGCCGAGAAAGCGCTGCAGCACACCGCGCGAGGCGGCCTCGACCAGCATCTGTGCGCGCTCCACATTGGCCACGCGCTGAATGGTCAGTGGCACCGGCGGATACAGCGTCACTTCGGCGCGGCCGGGCAGATCTTCGGCCAGGTCGGCCGCCATCTGCAAAAAGGCCTGGGCCGTCTGCTGCGTGCGGGCATCGGCGCGCAGCAGGGCCTGGTGGCCGAAGGGCGGCATGGCCGCGGCCTCACGCTCGGCCAGTTGCTGGGCGGCGAAGGTGGGGTAGTCGTAGCGCTTGAGCGCGTGGAACAGCGGATGGCCCGGATGCCAGGTCTGGATCCACATCTCGCTTTGCCGGCTTTGCCCGGCATCGCGCCCGGCCCGCCCGGCCGCCTGCATCAGCAGGGCGAACAGGCGTTCGGGGGCGCGGTGGTCGCTGGCGAACAGGCCGGCATCGACGTTCAGCCCGGCCACCAGCGTGATGCGGCGGAAATCGTGTCCCTTGGCGATCATCTGGGTGCCCACCAGCACATCCACCTCGCCGCTGTGCAGCGCATCGAGTTGCGCCTCCAGGCTGCCCTTGTGGCGGGTGGTGTCGGCGTCCATGCGGGCCACCCGGGCCGGCGCGCCGTCGGGCCGCCGCACGTGCGAGAGCAGGCCGGCGAGCTGTTCCTCGACCTGTTCGGTGCCGCGGCCGATGGGCGCGATGTCCAGGTTGCCGCAATCGGGGCAGGCGCGGGGTACGCGCTGTGTGAAGCCGCAGTGGTGGCAGCGCAGCGTGCGGTCGATCTTGTGAAAGACCCGGAAGGCGCTGCAGTGGGGGCACTGGCTTTTCCAGGCGCAGGCGTCGCAGGCCAGCACCGGGGCGTAGCCGCGCCGGTTGAGCAGTACCAGGCACTGTTCGCCACGCGCCACGCGCTCCTCCATCGCCGCCAGCAGCGGCGGCGAGAGCGTGGCGCCCTTGGGCTGGTGGTTCATGTCCACCACGCGCAGGCGGGGCAGGCTGCCGCCGCCGATGCGCCCCGGCATTTCCAGCCGCGCATAGCGCCCCTGTTCGCTCGCGTGCCAGCTCTCCAGCGAGGGCGTGGCCGAGCCCAGGATGACCTGGCAGCGCTGGCCGCTGTGCTCCGTCTCGACCTTGGCGCGGTAGACCGCGAGGTCGCGCGCCGAGTAGCGCGCGCCTTCCTGGCTCTTGTAGCTCGGGTCGTGCTCCTCGTCCACGACGATGAGCCGCAGGCCCGGCAGGCTGGCGAAGATGGCCATGCGCGTCCCCAGCACGATGCGGGCCTGTCCCGCATGGGCCGCCAGCCAGGACGACAGGCGCTGCGCCGGCGTCATGCCGCTGTGCAGGCTGACCACCGCGGCCGCTCCATAGCGGGGCTCGAAGCGGGCGCGAAAACGCGCCTCCAGTTGCGGCGTCAGGTTGATCTCGGGCACCAGCACCAGCACCTGGGTGGTCGGCCCCTCGTCCAGCACGCGTTCGGTCGCGCGCAGATAGACCTCGGTCTTGCCGCTGCCGGTGGCGCCGTACAGGAGCACCGGTTTGTCAATGGTGGGCAGGGCGTCGAGCACGGCCTGCTGCTCGTCGCTCGGCTCGGGCCGGGTGTCGGCCTGGACGACCGGATCGTCGCCGGTCGTGTCGGCGGGCTTGTTGCCTTTTTTGTCGAGCCGCTTGAGCCGCCGCCCCAACTGGATGCTGTCCAGATCCCGCAAGGCCGGCGGCAGCACGGACAGCGCCATCTCGCCCAGCCCACGCCGGTAGTAGCGCGCCGCGAACGACACCAGCTGCCGCCAGCCGGCCGACAGCGGTGGCAGGCCATCCAGGGCGGCGCTGATGGGCCGGATCTGTGCGGCATCCCACCCGGCGGGGGGCTGTCCGGCCTGCTCCCAGACCACCCCCAGCACCTCGCGCGAACCCAGCGGTACCCGGACCAGACGGCCCGGTGCAAGTGGCTGCTCACACCGATAGCTCAGGGGACCTCCCAGTCCGCTGTGAGCCGGTGTGGCGACCACGATGTGGGGCCAGAATGTCATGGTGCGAGGCAGCTCCGTCGATTTACTGTCAAAAGCCGGCGTAAGTCTTTGATTTAGAAGTTGTTCTGGCGCTGTCCAGAAAAACTGTGGATAACTTTGTTGATAGTCTGCGGCTGCGTGTCCTGAGGCCTTGAAAATCAAGGACTTCGTTAAAATGCCCAGAAAAAAAGCAGTGATCTAAGTTCAATGAAATCAATGAATTAGAGAGTGCTTGGTAGCCCCGGCCGGGTGGTGGCCAGGTGCGAGGGCTTGGCGCACCGCAGCACAGAATTTGTGCATAAGTAAGGGCTCCCAAGCATGAAATCTGGCCGATTATGTGCTAGGGGTGGCCGGCTTCGGGGCTCGGCAGGCACGCGGGGCCTCATGCCCGGCCGGCCTTATCCGTTTCACGGCGTACCGCGACGCAGCTGTCGCGAATGTGCATGGACGGCGTTCACCAGGGTGGCGACGTGTTCGGGTGGCGTGTGCTGGCTGATGCCATGGCCGAGATTGAAAATGTGCGTGGGACCGGTGCTGTCCCCCTGGTGCGGTGCACCAAAGCTGTCCAGGACAGCGGCCACCTCGCGCTCGATGGCCGCTGGCGGGGCAAACAGCACGTTGGGGTCGATGTTGCCCTGCAGGGCCTTGCTGTCACCCACGAGGGCGCGGGCCATGCCGAGGTTCACGGTCCAGTCCAGGCCCAGCACGTCGCAGTCCAGGTCCTTCATGTCGGCCAGCCACAGCCCACCGCCCTTGGTGAAGACGATGCGGGGAATCACGTTGCCCGCGCTGTCCGTGCGCTTGAGCTGTGCCAGCACGCGCCGGGTGTAGGCGAGCGAGAACGCCTGGAACTTGCCGTCGGCCAGCACGCCCCCCCAGCTGTCGAAGATCATGGCTGCCTGCGCACCGGCGTCGATCTGTGCGTTCAGGTAGGCGGCCACCGCGTCGGCGTTGATGGCCAGGATGCGGTGCATCAGGTCGGGCCGGGCGTACATCAGGGTCTTGACCTGGCGGTAGTCGTCCGAGCCACCGCCCTCGACCATGTAGCACGCCAGCGTCCAGGGGCTGCCCGAGAAGCCGATCAGCGGCACGCGACCGTTCAGCGCCCGGCGGATCGAGGTCACCGCGTCGAACACGTAGCGCAGCTTGTCCAGATCGGGCACGGCCAGGGTGGCCACATCGGCCTCGGTGCGCACCGTGCGGGCAAACTTCGGGCCTTCGCCCTGCTGGAACGACAGACCCAGGCCCATCGCATCGGGCACGGTGAGAATGTCGGAAAACAGGATGGCGGCGTCCAGCGCATAGCGCTCCAGCGGCTGCAGCGTCACCTCGGTCGCGTAGTCCACGTTGGTGGCCAGCCCCATGAACGAACCGGCCCTGGCACGCGTGGCGCAGTACTCGGGCAGGTAGCGCCCGGCCTGGCGCATCAGCCACACGGGCGTGTGGTCGGTGGCTTGGCGCAGACAGGCGCGCAGGAAGGTGTCGTTCTGCAGGGGGGCAAAGCTCATGAGGGTATCCGGTGCGGGCTTTCTATAAGGAAGCGAGATTATCCCGCGTCGACCCAGCGCGCCGGTTTGCGTGGGGTATGGGCCGGATGGAAGGCCCTGAACAGGGGCTCCCGCAGCCGTTGGCCATTCGTGGCCAGGGGCCATGCCATCCGCTGCGGGCGTGAGCACGCCAGCGCGCCAAGCCAACAACCGTCTGCAGACGCGAGCGCCGCGGATGCGGCTCAGGCCGCGATCTTGTACTTGATGCTGCAGCCGTAGGGCAGGCTGGTGGCCTTGCTCACCGGCTTGCCGGCCAACAGTTCATCGAGCCCCTGGCGGACATAGTTGGTGGCCTTGTCGATGTCGGCCACGCGCGCGGACGGGATGCTGTCGATGCCGCCCGCGTAGACCAGTACCCCTTGGGCGTCGACGATGTACATGTGCGGCGTCACCCGCGCGCCGTAGGCGTGGCCGACCTGTCCGTCCTCGTCCATGAGCGTGGCCGTCGGCGTGCCGCCTTTTTCCTGCATCCAGCGGCCGAGCTGGGGTGGGGTCAGGTAGTCGCCGCTGGCGTCTTGGGTGGAGTTGATCACCAGCCAGGCCACGCCCTTGGCGGTGTAGGCCTTCTGCAGCGATTGCAGGTTGCCCTCGTAGTGCTTGCGTACGAAGGGGCAGCCCGGGTTGTTCCATTCGAGCACCACGGGCCGGCCCAGGAACTGCGACAGCTTCACGGTCTGCCCGGCGGTGTCTTCCAGGCTGAAATCCGGGGCGGGCTGTCCGACCAGCGCGGCGGCGTGAACCACCTGCGGGCGCAACAGGGTGGGCAGGGCCAGCGCGCTGGCGCCGAGGGCGATCAGGGGGCGGCGTTGCATCATGGCGTTGTCTCCCATAGGAGGGTGAGAATCCGTCAGAGCCGGTTCAGTGCGGAACGTACCTCGTCAACCGTGAGAATTTCCGTCAGCACCTGGACCGGCTGTCCGGGCTTGTGCAGGGCGTACACCGGCACGCCATTGCGGCCCAGGCGGCCCAGCGACAGCGTGACGGCCGGATCGCGCCGTGTCCAGTCCGCACGCAGCAGCGCCACCTGCCGGTTGGCCATGTCGGTGAGCAGCTCGGTATCGGCCAGGGTGGTGCGCTTGTTGTACTGGCAGGTCACGCACCAGGCGGCGGTGTAGTCGACGAACACGGTGCGGCCTTCGGCGAGCAGCGCGGCTTCCCGCTCGGGGGTCCAGCTCTCCCAGGCCAGACCGTCAACAGCGGTGGCGACCGGCGCGCCCGCTTCGGCCGCGGCCAGCCGGGTGACGTTGGGTCCGAGGCTCGTGCCCAGCCAGGCCAGCGCCACCAGGGACACGCCGGCCAGCCAGGGGCGACCCTTGCCGCGCAGACCCAGCGCCCAGACCAGCAGCGTCAGCAGCAACAGCAGGGCCAGCAGGGCCGCCGCGCCATCGATGCCGGTCTGCTGGCCCAGCACCCACAGCAGCCAGACCACCGTGGCGAACATCGGAAAGGCCATGAACTGGCGGAAGGTCTGCATCCAGGTGCCGGGGCGCGGCAGCGCGCGCGCAATGGCCGGCCACCAGCTCGCCGCCAGGTAGGGCAGGGCCATGCCCAGGCCCAGCAGGGCGAAGACCGCCAGCGCCTGCCATGCCGGCAGCCCGATGGCCAGGCCGAGCGAAGCGCCCATGAACGGCGCGGTGCAGGGCGAGGCCACGGCCACGGCCAGCACGCCGGTCAGGAAGGCGTCCGTGGTCGGGTTGCGCGCTTGCAGCGTGGCCAGCCGCGAGGGCAGCACGTTGCCGAATTCGAACAGGCCGGCCAGGTTCAGGCCGATCAGCGTGAACAGGGTGGCCAGCGCCGCCACCATGACCGGACTCTGGAGCTGGAAGCCCCAGCCCACCGCCTCGCCGGCCGAGCGCAGTGCCAGCAGCAGGCCGCCCAGCGCCAGGAAGGACAGGACCGCGCCGGCGGTGTAGGCCAGTCCGTGGCGCCGGTGGGCGGCGCGATCGCCCGCATGCTGCGCGAACGCCATCACCTTGATCGCCAGCACCGGGAACACGCAGGGCATGAGGTTGAGGATGAGCCCGCCCAGCAGCGCGCCGAGCAGGGCGGCGCCGAGCGTGAGTCTGCTGGTCGGTGCCTCGGGATGGGCTCCGGTGGTGGCCTGGGCCGCGTTGGCTTCCAGCGCGGCCTGCAGTGCCGCTGGCACGTCCTGGCGGCCCGAGGTGGTGGCGGCCACGGGCCACAGGCCCTGCACGGGCAGCACCTGGCGGATTCCCGCCCTGGAAGCGCCGGGGCCGGGTGTTTCATCGGATGCCAATGCCAGCACCACGGGCAACAGCTCGGGTTCGGCCACGCGCTGGTCCGTCAGTGGCACCTCGGCCGTCCAGCGCCCGCCCTGCCAGGCCTGTGTCCAGGGGGCGCCGGGCTCGATGATGCCGGCCAGTTCGGGGAAGAACTCCAGCCGCTTGCCATGCCAGGCTTGCGGCAGGTTGTCCATGGTGACCGACAGGGCCGCCTCCTGCGGGCGCGCATGGCCGGCGCCCGCAGGTTCCTCGGCCGGCACGGCGGCCAGGGTCTGGTCGAACAGCTCGCCGTGCATGGCGGTCGAGCCCTGTGCGGGGATGCGCAGGCGCAACCGGGCGTCACCGGGAATGCATTCCTTGCGGCAGACCAGCCACCTCGCCTCCAGGCCGATGTCCAGCCGGGGCGCCTGGAAGCTGGCATCGATGGTCAGGGGCACGGGCAACAGGACGGTGCCGTCGTAGCCGTAGTTGGCCAGATGGCCGATCGGGAACTTGCGCGGTGTCGGCCAGGCGATCTCGCCGGCGCTGACCCCCGGAGGCAAGGTCCAGTGCAGTTCGGTGGGCAGGCCCGAGTCGCCGGAATTCTTCCAGTAGGTGTGCCATTCGGGCGCATGCTGCAGCCGCAGACCGACCCAGACCCGCCGGCCCGGCGCGACACCTTCGGGGGCGTGGGCCACGAGCTCGGCATGCACCTGCTCCGTTCGGCTGAGGTGCGCGCCCGGGTCGTCCCCGGTGCCGCGCGCCAGCAGGGACTGGGCCAGGGCCGGCTCGCCGGCCAGCGCCACTCCAAGGGAACACAGGGCAAGGGCCATCCGCCAGGGCAGAGACAGCAATCGGATGCAGCGGGACATGGGCAAAGGCAGGCGTACCAAAAATTAAAAAATCCGTCGTCGAACGTTATGAGGCGGGCGCGTGGGTGGCGGTTCCCGGCCGTGCCTGGCGTCCGTGGCCGAACCTTCCAATATAAGCCGGCGTTGTTTCGTGCGCTTCGATCGTTTGGAACTATCGAGCTGAAGGATGCGATTTGTCTGTGACGGGATTCACAGTTTGTCCCAGATTGGGTACAAAAGGCAGTTCAGCTTGCTCCTGATGTTTCGTGCCGCATGCCCGATCAAGGCCGTGCGAGAAAGGGACTGGAATGGGAATGATGGAAATGGCCTTGCTACCCTGGGCGCAGCGCGTGCGCCGCAAGGCCAATCTGCCAGTGCGCCTGAGTTGGGGAGATGCGGGCGCACACTCGCTCAGCCTGGGTGACTTCGACGAACCGCGCGTGCAGATTCATGTGCGGGACGACGAGGCCCTGCGCCTGCTGTTGGACCCAACGCTGGAAACGCTCGGCCAAGCCTACGTGGAGGGCCTGATCGACGTTGAAGGCCAGCTTGAGGACATCCTGGCCATGGCCCATGGCCTGACCGATGCGGGCGCCGACGATTCGCCGGGCCTGATGGGCCGCCTGCGTCGTCGCGTGGCGCACACGCGCGAACTCGACAGCGACGCGATCCGCTATCACTACGATGTCTCCAACGCGTTCTATGCCGAATGGCTCGATTCGGCCATGGTGTATTCCTGCGCCTACTTCGAAAACGGCGATGAGGATCTGGCCACGGCCCAGCAAAAGAAGATCGACCACATTCTGACCAAGGTGCAACTGCAGCCCGGCCAGCGGCTGCTGGACATTGGCTGTGGCTGGGGCGCGCTGGTGATCCGGGCCGCGCAGAAGTTCGGCGCGCGCTGCGTGGGTGTGACGCTGTCGGAAAACCAGTACGCGCTGGCCCGGGAGCGGGTCAGGGAAGCGGGCCTGGAAGGGCAGGTCGAGATCCGCCTGCAGGACTACCGCGATGTGAACGACGGACCGTTCGACCGCATCACCAGCGTCGGCATGTTCGAGCACGTGGGGCTGAACCACCTGGCGGACTATTTCGCTCACATCCGCGCCTTGCTGGCACCCGATGGGTGGGTGCTGAACCACGGCATCACCAGCACCGATGCCGACGATGGCGAGGCGACCAAGGGCGCGGGCCGTTTCATCGACCGCTACGTGTTCCCGCATGGGGAGTTGCCGCACATTGGCACGGTGCTCAGGACCATGCAGCAAGGTGGGCTGGAGGTGTTCGACGCCGAGAACCTGCGACGGCACTACGCGCACACCCTGGCCCACTGGTCGCGCAACTTCGAGGCCCGGCGCGAGCGCGTGCGGGCGCTGGTGGACGAAAAGCGCTGGCGCATCTGGCGTGTCTACCTGGCCGGCTGTGCCTGGGCCTTCGAACACGATGAGGTCGCGCTGTTCCAGGTGCTGTGCCGTCCGGCACGCCAGGGCGCCGGGGGCTTGCCCTGGTCGCGCCGCTGGATGTACGGGCCAGGCTGAACCGTGCTCGCCGTAAGATGGCGGGCATGAGCACCGCTGATGATGCACCGGCCTGGCCTGGCCACTGGTCCGATCTGACGACCACCGATTTTGCGCAGCTCGACCGGGACCGAGCGATCGCGTTGCTGCCCGTGGCCGCCACCGAGCAGCACGGGCCGCACCTGCCGTTGTCGGTCGACGCCACGATCGCCGACGGCATCGTGGCGGAGGCACTGCGTGAATTGCCGCCGGGCTTTCCCGCACTGGCGCTGCCGACGCAGACGGTGGGTTTCTCACCCGAGCACACGCGCTTTGCCGGCACCCTGACGCTGCGCGCCGAAACGCTGATGCGCGTATGGACCGAGATCGGAGAGTGCGTGGCCGCCAGTGGTGTGAAGAAACTCGTGCTGTTCAACAGCCATGGTGGACAGGTTGGCGCGCTGGACCTGGTCGCGCGCGACCTGCGCGCGCGCCTGGGCATGCTGGTCTACAGCCTGAGCTGGTTCAACCTGCCGCTGGTGGATGAGTCGGGCGCCGATGCGAACGCCCGCTTCAGCGCCGACGAACACCGTTTCGGCGTGCATGCGGGTGATGTCGAAACCTCGATGATGCTGGCTCTGTCGCCACAGCGTGTGCGCATGGCGCGGTCGTCCGATTTCCCTTCCAGTTCGCGCATACGGGCGCAAGGCTTCGACATCCTGGGCAATGGCCGCAGCGCCAAGCTGGCCTGGATGATGCAGGATGTCAATCCGCAGGGCGCGGCGGGCAATGCCGCAGCCGCCAGTGCCGAGAAGGGCCGGGCTCTGGTCGGTGCTGCGGGCCGCGCGCTGGCCGCGCTGCTGCAGGAGATCGACCGGCTGCCGCCGGATACCCTGACCGAACACACCGCCTTCGGCGCCGGGTGACCCGCGCGGGTGGTATGTGCTCAGGCGTAGGTCACCCAATCGGCACAGCTCGGATCGTCCAGGTGCGGCAGCGCGTTGTAGGTCAGCAGGTGGTGCCGCCGGGCTGTGAACTCGAATTGCGCCACGGCCGTGTTGCGGATGCGCATGTTCAGCGCGATCGTGGCGTCCGGGCTGGCGCCCAGGATGTGGCCGACCGCGGTGGCAATGGGGCCACCGCTGGAGACGATCAACACCCGGCCACCCTGGTGGTGCCGCCGCACGTGGTCCAGCGCGCTGGTGACGCCGTGCACGAATGTGTCGTAGTCGGGCATGCCCCGAGGGCTGATGGTGCCGGCCATCCACTGCGCCAGCCCGTCGCGCAACAGCCGGAAATGCTGGCGGTACCGCTCGGGTGTGTCGGGGCGAGGCAGGGGTTCGGGGTGGATGGCGTGAATCACCGCATGGCTGTCGTACTCGTTCAGGCCCGGCCACACCAGCGGTGCCTGCTGGTAGCCCGCACCGCGGGCGATGCCTTCCCAGGTCTGGGCGTGGCGCCGCAGCGAGCCCATGATCACCGCATCGAAGCGCAGGCCGCGCTCGCCCCAGTAATGGCCCAGGCGTTCGCTTTGCCGCTGGCCCAGCGCGCTGAGCTGGTCGTAGTCGTCTGCGCCAAACGAGGCTTGGCCGTGGCGCACGAGGTAGAGCGTTCCCATGGGGCGTCATTCTGTGCGAGGCCGCGCTCGATCTTTTGTCCCGACAGCGACTGGGCGGCCTTCGTGGGGCGGTGCGCTCATACCGGAACCCGCATTCCGATAACCCGTGTCCGGCGATGGCGGCCGGGTGCTGTGCTCCAATGCAGGGGTCACCGAACCCCGAGTACCTGTTGATGTCGCTGGATCTGTCCACCCTGCTGGTCATGCGTTTCAGCGTCGACCTGCTGATCGCGATCGCGTTTGGCGCCATGGTCCGGCGCTACCCATCCATTGGCGGCCCGGGCTGGTGGGCACTCGGGTCGCTGATCAATCTGTTCGGTGCCATGGGGATGGTGATGCCGCTCGGTGGCCAGCACGCGATGGTGCTGGCGCTGTCGAGCACGCTCGTCTTTCTGTCTTCGCTGAGCGTCTGGCTGGGGCTGCGGGCCTATCTGGGCCTGGCCCTGCCGTGGACCCGGTGTGCCGCCGCCACGGCGCTGGTGGCCGGCCTCAATGGCCTGGGTGCGGTCCGCTTCGGGCAGCCGGAATTCAGCCAGGGGATGCTGGCGGCATCGTGCATGCTGGTGGTCGCCTGGGCGCTGTGGGATATCCGCGCATCGCAGAAAGCCCGTCGCCAGCCCGAATTCGCTGCGCTGACCGTGCTGATGGGCATCGAATGGCTCATCCTGGCGGCCTTGCTGAGCTGGGTGCTCTGGCCTTCCCTGCGGCCTGCCGGGTTGATGGTGCCGTGGTTCCTGGCCGCCTTTCTCATGGCCAAGATGGTGCGCGCGGTGCTGTACAGCGCGCTGGTGTCCCTGCGCCTGCGCCGCGAGGCCGAGGCGGCCCGGCGGGCTGTCGAGTCGCGCGAGGCCGAGTCGCGCGCGCTGGTGGACAACCTGGGCGCGGGCGTCCTGGTGCTGCGGGCCGACGGCGAGGTGCTGGGCATCAATGCCGCCGCCCGGCGCGGTCTCGGGCTCGACACAGGTGGCGGGCCGCCGGACGCGATGCACGTGCGGGACTGGATCCTGCTGCGCGAGGACGGGTCGCCGATGCCCCTGCCGGAGCAGCCGATCGCGCGGGTGCTGGCGCAAGGCCGGGCCGTGGACAATGTCGTCATGGGCATCCAGCCGCGGCCGGACAGCAAGGAGCTCTGGGTGCTGTGCAACGCCTACCCCGAGAACGATCGCCTGGGCGCCTTGCGCCACGTGGTGTTCACCTTCGTGGACATCACGCTGCTGCGCCGGGCCCAGCAACAGCAGAAGTTGCTGGCCGAGCAACTCGCGCAGTCCCGGAAGATGGATGCCCTGGGGACGCTGGCCGGCGGCATCGCGCACGACTTCAACAATATCCTGGCGGCCATTCTGGGCAATGCCGATCTGGCGCGCCAGGACGTGATGTCGGGCGCTGCCGCGCGCGAGAGCCTGGACGAAATCAGCAACGCGGCGCGGCGCGGGCGCGAACTGGTCCGGCAGATCATGGCGTTCTCCCGCCAGCAGCCGATGGAGCGTGCCCTGGTGCACCTGCACGACATCGTGCAGGAGACCAGTGCCCTGTTGCGCACGGCGCTGACGCCACAGATCCAATTGGCGGTGACCTCGTGTGAAGGCTCGGCCGTTCTGCGGGCCGACCCGACCCAGATCGGCCAGGTGCTGCTGAACCTGGGTACCAATGCCATCCATGCCATGCAGGGGCAGCCGGGGCGGCTGGAGTTGCGCGTGACCGAGGTGCCGGCTGACGATCCGCAGTTGCCGGAGGAGTTGGCCCGGACCTGTCGCCAGGAGGGTGTGGGCGCGGTCAGCGTGGCCGTATCCGATACCGGCTGTGGGATGGATGACGCCACTCGTCGGAGAATTTTCGATCCGTTTTTCACCACCAAGCCGGTCGGTCAGGGCACCGGATTGGGCCTGCCCGTGGTGCTGGGCATTGTCCAGTCGCATGGTGGCGCGATCCGTGTGGACAGCGAGCCGGGCAAAGGCTCGACATTCACGTTGTATTTCCCGATGGAAGCGGCAGGTGCCACTGCCGTGGAAGCCGGCACAATCGCCCCTGGTCCTGTGCACCGCGCAGCCCTGCCACCCATTGCCCACGAGGAGAGCCAGCCGATGAGCACGCCGCCAGCCGGGGCGACCGGCCATGTGCTTTACCTGGATGACGATGACACACTCGTCTTCCTGGTGCGCCGCCTGCTGGTGCGGCGAGGTTACGAAGTCACGACCTTTTGCGACCAGCAGGAGGCGATCGATGCCGTGCGTGCCAGCCCCGACAGGTACGACCTGCTGCTGACCGACTACAACATGCCCGGCATGTCGGGCATCGATGTGGCGCGTGCCGTGCTGGCGATCAACCCGGCGCTGACCGTGGCGGTGGCCTCCGGCTACATCAACGACGAGCTGGAACAGGCGGCCCAGGCCGCAGGCGTGCGCGAGGTGGTCTTCAAGACCGATGCGATCGAGTCGTTCTGCGAGGTGGTGCAAAGGCTGGTGACCCGCCCTGCGGGCTGTTGAACGGAGGCACTCCCCGGCGCGGCAGGCACAGTCACGCCGCCAGCACCTGGGCGAACACGCTGGCGTCCACGTTGCCGCCGCTCAGGGCCGCACCCACAGCCAGCCCCTGCAGTTGCTCGCGCTCCTGCCAGGCCGCGGCGAATGCTGCCGCACCAGCACCTTCGGCCACGTTGTGCGTGTCGGTGAACAGCCAGCGCATGGACTGCGCCACTTCGTCGTCGCTGACCTTCACCACATGGTCCAGATGCGCCTGCAGCACCGTCAGCGCATCCTCCTCGGCAATGCGGCAGGCCATGCCATCGGCCAGCACGGTGCTCACCGGCGAGGCCACCACACGGCCGGCGGCCAGCGAGTCGGCATAGGTCGTGGCGTGGGCGCTGACGACGCCGACGATCCGCACGCGATGGCCGAGCGCGAGCTTGGCGGCGATGGCCGAGCAGGCGCCCGAACCCAGGCCGATGGGGACGTAGGCCACGTCCAGGTCCGGCACCGCGCGCAGGAATTCCCACCAGTAGGTGCTGACGCCGCGCAGCAGGTCGGTGTGAAAGCTGGGCACCATGTGCGCACCGCGCTCGGCGGCCAACGCAATGGCGTGCTCGCGGCTTTCCTGGAAGTCCGTGCCGTGCTCGATGAGGTCGACGCCCAGCGCGCGCATGGCGTCATTCTTCTCGCGCGAGTTGCCGTGCGGCACGACGATGGTGCACTTCACACCGTGGGCACGCGCGGCCCAGCCGACGCTTTGTCCGTGGTTGCCGCGCGTGGCGCTGATGACCTCGCGCGGCAGTTCACCGCGGCGCTTGAGCTGGTCGAAGTAGGTCAGGCCGCCGCGGATCTTGAAAGCGCCCACGGGGGTGTGGTTCTCGTGCTTGAGCCAGCAATGGGCACCCAGGCGCCGGCTCAGCAGCGCCCAGCGGTATTGCGGGGTGGGTGGGAATTCGCGGTAGACCACCTGGGCGGCGGCCTGGATGTCGTCGGCGGTGGGCAGATGGATCACAGAGAAACGCTCCCTTCGATGCAGGTCACACTGTGGCCGCCGACCCAGATGGTGCCGTCGGCCGCTCGCTCGATATGCACCCGGCCTGCGCGGCCGAGTGCCGTGCCCTGGGCCGCCATGTAGACCGGTGGTGCCAGCTTGGCGCCGGTCAGCCATTGCGCCAGTGCGGCGTTCAGGCTGCCGGTCACCGGGTCCTCGGCGATGCCGCTGAGGACCGGAAAAAAGGCGCGCACCTCGAACTGCGCGTCGCCGCTCTCATGCGGCCCGATGAGGCCGACTTCCATGCCCGCGAGCACCGCCGGATCGGGCCGCACCGACAGCACCTGGCGGGCACTGCGCAGCATCACGCCGCGCCAGTGCGGCCCGTTGTCGCACCAGGCGTGGGCGACGATGTCCTCGCGCGTCAGGCCAAGGCCCTGGGTGATCCGCTGCAGCTCCGGCTCGTCCAGCGGTCCGCCGCGCCGCAGCGGCGGCGCGGCGAACGCCAGCAGCCCCTCCTGCCGACGGATCTTCACGAGGCCCGCGCCGCATTCCTGCACCACGCAGTCGCCCTGGGGCTGCCCGCCTGCGCGCAGCCAGGCGTGGCAGGTGCCCAGCGTCGGGTGGCCGGCGAAAGGCAGTTCGCGTCCTGGGCAGAAAATGCGTACCCGGTAGTCGGCGCCGGCCGCCGCTGCCGCTGGCGAGGGTGGCAGCACGAAGGTGCATTCGGACAGGTTGGTCCAGTCCGTGAAGCGCTGCATCTGCGCGCTGTCCAGCCCCTGGCCATCGAGTACCACCGCCAGGGGGTTGCCGTGGTAGGGCGTGTTGGTGAAGACGTCCACCTGGCGGAACGGGCGTCGTGTCATGGCAGGGCCTCGCGGATGGCCTCGGCCAGGGCCTTGATGCCGACGCGGATCTGTTCTTCGCTGGCCGTCACGAAGGACAGGCGCAGGGTGCGCGGGTCCGGCTCGCCCGCGAAGAAGGCCGCGCCGGGCACGAAAGCCACACCCTTGTCCACCGCCTTGGGCAGCAGCGTGATCGCGTCGAGGCCGGCCGGCAGCCGCACCCACAGGAACATGCCACCGTCGGGCGAGTTCCATTGCACGCCCAGTCCGGCCATGTCCTGCGCCAGCGCGTCGAGCATGACGGCACACTGGTGCTTGTACAGCGCCCGGATGGTCGGCACGTGGCGGTCGAGGAAACCGTCCTTGAGCACCTCGGCCACCATGCGCTGGTTGAAGCTGGGGCTGTGCAGGTCGGCTGCCTGCTTGGCCTGCAGCAGCTTCGGGCTGATGGCCTTGGGTGCCACCAGATAGCCCAGGCGCAGGCCGGGCGCCAGCACCTTGGAGAACGAACCCAGGTAGATGCCGCCCTCGGGGTTGCGTGCACTCAGCGGCAATGGCGGCGCATGGTCGAACCACAGGTCACCGTACGGGTTGTCTTCCACGAAGGGCACGCCGACGGCCGCCAGGCGCTCGACCAGGATCTGGCGCCGCGCCTCACCCATGGTGCGCCCGGTCGGATTCTGGAAATTCGGCAGCACGTAGAGGAAGCGCGCGCCCGGGCTCTTGCAGCCGAGGTCGTCGATGTCAAGTCCCTCGGTGTCGCTGTTCACACCCACGATGTCGGGCTCCATCGGCGCGAAGGCCTGCAGTGCGCCCAGGTAGGTGGGGGTTTCCACCAGCACCCGGCTGCCGCCATCGATCAGCACCTTGGCCACCAGGTCCAGTCCCTGCTGGCTGCCGGTGGTGATCAGCACCTGATCGGCACTCACGTCCCAGGGCAGATGGTGGGCGACCCACTCGCACAGGGGTCGGTAGCCCTCGCTGGCCGCGTACTGCAGGGCCGATCGGCCATCGGTTTCGAGCACGCGGGCGCAGGCTTGCGCGAACGCCTCCACCGGAAAAGTCCGCGGCGAGGGCAGGCCACCAGCGAAGCTGATGATCCCCGGCTTCTCGGTCACCTTGAGGATTTCCCGGATCACCGAGGGGTTCATTTTCTCGGCGCGTTGCGCCAGGGTCCAGAGGGTCATGGGCGTTCCTTGTGCGTGTGGTGTGCGGGGGTGGGTGGGGAAGGCGCGGGACCGGCCAGGCGGCGTCCGGCAAACACGGTGACGACGACCAGCAGCGCAAATCCCCAGCTCATGGTGTCGATGCGCTCGCCCAGCAAAGGGACGGCAGCCACCATGCTGATGAACGGCTGCAGCAACTGCAACTGGCTGACCCGCAGGGCGCCGCCCAGGGCGAGCCCGCGAAACCAGGCGAAAAAACCGATCCACATCGAGAACAGGCCGACGTACAGCAGGCCCAGCCAGGCCGTGGTCGAAACGCCGGTGGCGGGCCAGGTCAGCCAGGTGCCGGACAGGGTGAGCGGCAAGGCGAACACACAGACCCAGCTGATCGTGCGTTCGGCACCCAGGGTGGGCGTGATCTGGGCGCCGCCGACATAGCCGACCGAGGCGGCCAGCACGGCGCCGATCAGCAGCAGGTCGGCCCATTCGAGCCCGAAGCGCTGTCCGGCCTGGTTGGTCCGCAGCAGGCTGTAGGCCACGACCAGGAGGCTGCCCAGCGCGGCGCAGGCCCAGAAACCCAGCCGGGCGCGCTGGTGCATCAGCCAGGCTGCCGCGACCGCCGTGGTCAACGGCAGCAGCGCGGTGATGACGGCGGCATGGGTGGCGGTCACATGGCGCAGTGCCCAGCCCAGCAGCAGCGGGTAGCCGATCACGTTGCCGGCCATGGACAGCCACAGCGGCCGGCGCATCGGCCCGGTCGGCCAGGGGGCACGACTGACGGCGAGCCAGACGGCCGACAACAGGCCGGCCATCGCCGCTCGCGCCCAGGTGACGAACCAGGGCGACAGTTGTGGCGCCTCGCTGGTGCCCGTGGCCAGTCGCGTCATGGGCAGGGTCAGGGCGAAGACCACCACGCCGACGAAGCCCAGCCACATGCCGGCGACCTCCGGCGCCCGTGCGGCGGCGGCCCAGCCAGCGGACACCGGCCGGCTCATGCCGGTGCCCCCGCGCCATGCGCCAGCATCCAGGCGGCTGTGAGCACCAGCGCCGTGGCCATGGCACGGTTGAAGATCAGCAGGCGGCGGCCGCTGGGCTGGCCATCAATGACCGGGCCGGCCAGCCACTCGCGCAGCAGCGAGCCGGTGAGGGCGTAGGCCAGGTTGCTCGCGAAGGCGAACGCCAGCATGACCGGCAGCACCTGAGCGAAGCGTTGCCAGGCATCGTCGCGGCCGGCGATCCAGCCGGCCACGATGGACAGGGCCAGCATCCAGGCCTTGATGTTGAGAAACTGCAGCGCCACCCCCTGGCCGAAACCGACCTGCAGGCGTGCGTCGTCCGCCTGACCGAGCGCGCGGCTGCACCACAGGCGCCCGGCCAGCCACAGCAGGTAGACACCTCCGCCACCCAGGATCGCCCAGCGCAGCAGCGGCTGTGCCATCACCAGCGCGCCTACCCCGGCGGTGCACAGCGCCAGCAGCAGCGCCCAGCCCACGGGCACCGCGCAGACGAAGCGCAGTGCGCGCGGCAGGCCGTGGTTGGCGGCCAGCGCGGTGGACAGCGTGGTGTTGGGGCCAGGCGTGAAGCTGGTGGCGGTGGCCAGCACCAGCAGTGCGCTGAACTCGGTGGCATTCATCGGGGGCGTCCGGAGGCTTGTAATCGGAGGGGTTCCAATGTAATCTGCTCAGCCATACACGGACCATACAGATGGATGGGTCAGATGATGAATCTGTATGGTTTGCTCTGCCCATACAGCCATGCTCGATTCCCCCGCCTCACCGATGCCGGTGGACAGTGTCCTGCAGCCTTCCACGCTCACGCGGACGTCTGCGCGCACGCTCACCGAACAACTGGCCGAGCGCTTCGCCAGCCGCATCCGCGATCACCTGCTGCCGTCCGGCGCCCGCTTGCCCAGTGTGCGCCAGTGTGCGGCGCAGCACGGCCTGAACCCGTCCACGGTGGTAGCCGCCTACGATCAGCTCATCGCGCAAGGCCTGATCGAGGCCCGCCGGCACCGGGGCTTCTTCGTCCGCGAGCGCGGCCCGGTGGCACGCTCCGGCGACGGCGAGGTGGCGACCGCGGCCCCGCGCATGGCGGCGCCGGTCAGCGCAGCGACGCTCATCCGCGGCATGTTCCACCCCTCCGGAGGCAAGCCGCAGCCTGGCATGGGTGTGCTGCCGCCGGAATGGCTGGCCTCGCCCTTCATGGCCGCCGGGGTGCGCAAGGCCTCGGCGGGCAAGCTGCTGGCCGATGGCTCGCTGCGCTACGGCGAGCCGCTGGGCGACCCCCTGCTGCGGCGGGCGCTGGCGCAGCGCCTGCAGGGCATGGGGTTGCCGGCCGATCCGGCCCACATCATCACCACGGTGGGCGCCACCCACGCGCTGGACATCATCAGCCGTACCCTGCTCAAGCCGGGTGACGCGGTCATGGTCGAGGAACCGGGCTGGGCGGTCGAGTTTGCCCGGCTCGACGCGCTGGGCATGCGGGTGCTGCCGGTGCCGCGCGGTCCCGCCGGTCCCGACCTGGCCATCATGGAACGCTACTGCGAGGTCCATGCACCACGACTTTTCGTCAGCGTCAGCGTGCTGCACAACCCGACGGGCTACTGCCTGTCACCCGCGGGGGCTCACCGCGTGCTGCAACTGGCGCAGCGCCACGACTTCCACATCGTCGAGGACGACACCTATGGGCACATCGCGCCCGAGCACGCCACGCGCATGAGCGTGCTCGACGGCCTGCAGCGCACCTTCTACGTCAGCGGCTTCGCCAAGATCCTGGCGCCCAACTGGCGCGTCGGCTACCTGGCAGCACCGCCGGTCTGGACCGAGCGCCTGCTCGACACCAAGCTGCTGGCCACCCTCACCACGCCCAGTCTGCTCGAGCGTGCCATGGCGCACTGCATGGAACAGGGGCAATTGCGCCGCCACGCCGGGCGCATTCGCCAGCGGCTGGATGTGGCGCGCGGGCGCAGCGTCAAACTGGCCCAGTCGGCGGGTTGCACCTTTGTGGCCGAGCCAGCGGGTCTGTTCGGCTGGGTCGACACCGGGGTCGATACCGATGCGCTGGCCCAGCGCATGCTCGACGAGGGCTATCTGATCGCTCCCGGTTCGCTGTTCCACGCGGCGCGCTCGCCCGGCAGCCTGATGCGCATCAACTTCGCCACCACCCAGGACGCCAGCTTCTGGCGCGTATTCACCCGCCTGCGGCGGGAGCTGGGGTAGGCATCGAGCGCGAGGGACCGGTCGACAGCAGCCCCTGCAGCAGTTCGCTGGCGCCATCCCAGACGATTTGTACGCCCAGGCACAGCAGAATGAAAGCGGACAGGCGCAGGAAGATCACCGTCCCCGCCTCACCCAGCGGCCGCAGGAGCTGCTGCGCGTAGCGAAAGGCCAGGTACAGCAAGGCGCCGATGGCGACCAGTGCCAGGGCGCCGCCGCCCATGCGCGCCAGCGACAGCGTCAGCCGCGGGTCGTGCAGCGACACCCCCACCGTGATGCTGGCCGCGATCGAGCCCGGCCCGCAACTGACCGGGAAGGTCAACGGGTAGAACGCTTGCCGCTTGGCGTGCTCGGGGGTGAAGGCCTCGGCCAACTCGGTCCGGCTGTCCTCACTCGCATGGCTGGCGTTGAGCAGGCGCCAAGCCATGGCGGCCACGATCAGCCCGCCGCCGATGCGCACGATGGGCAGCGAGATGCCGAAGAAATCCAGTACGTAGGAGCCCACCAGCATCGAGCCGAGCATCAGCCCCACCATGTTGCGCGCGATACGCCGCGCCAGCACGGCACGCGTATGGGCCGAGGCGCCCTTGGTCAGACCCAGGAAGATCGGCGCCGTGGCGGCGGGATTCAGGATCGGCAGCAGGGCGGCAAAGACAAACAGGAAGCTTTTGCCGAAAGCCCCCAGCAGTTCCAGTGTCACGGCGTGTTTCCCCGGCAGGTGGTCGTGGCGCGGTGGTCGCGCCTGTGCTGTTGTGGCGGAAACCCGGTTGTTCCCTGGCCGGATCATACCCAGTGCCGGGCCAGGGCCTGTTCGCACTATTGTTTCAAGTGCGACGGGGTTGAACGCCGTGTCACCCGATCCGGCATAGCATGGCGTCATGCAATTCTTTGACGCTGCGGCCACCCGCGCCGCCCTCCCGTTCGATGGCCTGGTCCACGCCTTGCGCGAGCGCTTCGCCGCCGGCGACGTTGATGTGCCGACCCGTCACGTGCATGAAATGCCCCAACCGTTGGTGCCGGCGGGCAGCGCAGCCGGGCCGCAGCACATGACCTCGCTGATCATGCCGGCCTGGCTGCCCGGCCGCTACTACGGCGTCAAGATCGTGAACATCGCGCCGGGCAACGCCGGCCAGGGGCTACCTGGTCTGCATGCGACCTACCTGCTGTTCGACGCCCGTACCGGTGTGCCGCTGGCGCAGATGGACGGCGACGAGATCACGGCACGCCGCACCGTCGCCGCCTCGGCGCTGGCCGGGTCCTTTCTCGCCCGCGCGGATGCCGGGCACCTGCTGGTCGTGGGTGGCGGGCGCGTGGCCCGCCTGTTGCCCGCCGCCTGGCGCACCGTGCGCCCGATCCGTCGCGTGTCGGTCTGGACGCGCCACCCGGCGCAGGCGCAGGCGCTGGCCGATAGCTGGCGGAGTCAGGGGCTGGAGGCCCGGGCCTGTACCCAGCTCGAAGCCGCCTGTGGCGAGGCGGACATCGTGAGTTGCGCCACCCTGGCCGCCGAGCCGGTGGTGCGGGGGGCCTGGCTGGCGCCGGGCAGCCACCTGGACCTCATCGGCAGCTTCACGCCCCTGATGCGCGAAGCGGACGACGCGTGCCTTCGCCATGCCCGCCTGTTCGTGGATACCGAGGAGGCGCTCAAGAAAAGCGGCGATCTGCTGCAGCCCATCCGGCAGGGCATGTTGCGCACCGAAGACGTGTGCGGCACCCTGACCACCCTGAGCCGGGGCCTGGCCGCCGGGCGCCGCGACCCGACCGAGCGCACCGTCTTCAAGTCGGTCGGCTACGCACTCGAAGACCTGGTGGCCGCCATGCTGGTTTACGAGGCCGCCGTACCGTCGTCTTCCCTGCCCAGGCCCGGGGATTCCGGCGCCTGAGCGCGCGGTGGCCGATCGCCTGGCGCGCCAGGCGGCCGCCCATATGGCCATTCGCTTACGCGCGCTGGCTCAATGCCTCGTGGCGTTCCATGGCCGCCAGCCACTCCTCTTCCACCTCGGCGTGCCGACTTGCCAACTGCGCGGCCCTGGCCGGATCACTCGCATAGATCTGCCCGTCGGCCAGCAGCCGGTCCAGCTCGGCCTGCTCCTGCTCCAGCGCGGCCAGCCGGGCCGGCAGCGCATCCAGTTCGCGCTGCTCCTTGTACGACAGCTTGCGCCGGGGCGCGGCGGGGCTCGCGGCAGGCGAAGGCGCGGCCGGCTCGCGCGGCGGCGTCACCTTGGCCGCCGCCTCGGTCGCAAGCCTGGCCCGGGCAGACTGTGTCAGCCAGTCCTCCACGTCACCCACGTACTCGCGCCAGCTGCCATCGCCTTCCGCGACGAGCGTGCTGGTGACCACGTTGTTCAGAAAACGCCGGTCGTGGCTGACCAGGAACACCGTGCCCTCGTACTGTTGCAGCAGATCCTCCAGCAGCTCCAGCGTGTCGATGTCCAGGTCGTTGGTCGGCTCGTCGAGCACCAGCACATTGGCCGGGCGCGCGAACAGCCGTGCCAGCAGCAGCCGGTTGCGCTCCCCGCCCGAGAGCGTGCGCACCGGGGCCGTGGCCCGTGCCGGCGAAAACAGGAAATCACCCAGGTAGCTCTTCACATGCGTGCGGCGCGAGCCGATTTCGATCCATTCGCTGCCCGGGCTGATGAAGTCCTCCAGCGATGCATCCAGATCGATCTGCTCGCGCATCTGGTCGAAATAGGCAACGGTCAGGTTGCTGCCACGCCGCACCGTCCCGCTGTCCGGCTCCAGCTCGCCGAGGATGACCTTGAGCAGGGTGGTCTTGCCCGCTCCGTTCGGCCCGATCAGACCCAGCTTGTCGCCGCGCAGGATCGTCGTCGACACATCCCTGAGCACCACGCGTTCGTTCCCGTCTCGGTCCAGGAAACGCTTGCTCACCTTGTCCAGCTCCGCCACGATCTTGCCGCTGCTGCCCCCCGTGGTCACCTCCATGCGAACCTGACCCAGCGCCTCACGCCGCTGTGATCGCTGCTCGCGCAAAGCCTGCAGCCGATTGATGCGCCCCTGCGCCCGTGTGCGACGCGCCTCGACGCCCTTGCGGATCCACACCTCTTCCTGTGCCAGCAGCTTGTCGGCCCTGGCGTTGATCACCGACTCCTGCGCCAGTTGCTCCTCCTTGAGCGCCTGGTAGCGGGCGAAATTGCCCGGGTAGCTCTGCAACCGGCCCCGGTCCAGTTCGACGATGCGCGTCGTCACGCGGTCCAGAAAGGCGCGGTCGTGGCTGATCACCACCACGCTGCCGCGGAAATCGAGCAGCAGGTCCTCCAGCCAGGCGATGCTGTCCATGTCCAGGTGGTTGGTGGGTTCATCGAGCAGCAGCACGTCCGGGCGTCTCACCAGCGCCTGGGCCAGCGCCACGCGTTTGCGCAGTCCGCCGGACAGGCTGCCGACGCGGGCCGCCGGATCCAGATGCAGGCGCTGCAGGGTCTCTTGCACCCGCTGCTCCCAGTTCCAGCCGTCCAGTGCCTCGATCCGGCTCTGCAGGGCATCCAGGTCCAGGTCCGGCGCTCCACTCAGGTACTGCTCGCGCAGGCGGTGCACCTCTGCCAGTCCCGCCCCGGTCGCCTCGAACACCGACAGGGCCGGGTCGAGGTCGGGCTCTTGTGCCACATAGGCCACGCCAAGCCCGTCCTGCCACTGCAGCGATCCGTCATCCGGGGACTCCATGCGGCCCAGAATGCGCAGCAAGGAAGACTTGCCCGCCCCATTGCGACCCACGAGACCGACGCGCTCCTGTGCTTCCAGAACAAAATCGGCATGATCCAGCAGGGGCACGTGCCCGAACGCCAGCTGCGCATCCAGCAAGGTCACCAAAGCCATAAACCGCGATCCTTCTACTATCTAGTCAGGTGCCCACCGGCCGACAAAGGCCCGATGCCCGTGCCGGGACACCCAAGTCGGGCATTGTCCATGGTGCCGGGTAAGTCCCGTCGCGAAACCACCAAAATCCATGTATACTTGCCGCTTCGCTTCGAACTGACCTTCTCCCGCAGACAGGTTGACGAAACGAAAAGTCGCCAAAAGGTAGACGGAAGCTGAAAAGCTGGTGTATACTACAAGGCTTCGCTGATCACTGAAGCGCTTCTCGCGAGGGGGTGCTGACACAGAGGTGGTAGGCGCTCCGGGGAGAGATCCTCGGGGGCTTCGAAAAAATTTCTGCAAGAAGTTGACGAAGCGACAAAATCTGTGTCATAATTTAAGGCTCTGCTGATCGCGGCAGACAAGCAGAAAAAGCAAAGCAGTTTGCGATTTCTGGTGG
>Ga0265293_10000666_pt1:5000-7500 | contig 79869 bp, 65 predicted proteins | sample Munlanlewell138R_FD_192505 | JGI IMG/M metagenome (GOLD analysis project Ga0265293, IMG submission 192505) | Leachate microbial communities from a municipal landfill in Southern Ontario, Canada - Leachate well 138R | ecosystem: Engineered > Solid waste > Landfill > Unclassified... | reverse complement strand
GAAAGTAGTGGCGAGCGAAATTGGAAGAGCCTGCTAGTGATAGCACGACTGTTAACAGAACGGCTTGGAAAGGCCGGCCAAAGTGGGTGATAGCCCCGTATGTGAAAACGGACGTGTGGTACTGAGCTAGCGAAAAGTAGGGCGGGACACGTGAAATCCTGTCTGAAGATGGGGGGACCATCCTCCAAGGCTAAATACTCATCATCGACCGATAGTGAACAAGTACCGTGAGGGAAAGGCGAAAAGAACCCCGGGAGGGGAGTGAAATAGATCCTGAAACCGCATGCTTACAAAAAGTCGGAGCCCTTCGGGGTGACGGCGTACCTTTTGTATAATGGGTCAGCGACTTACATTCAGTGGCAAGCTTAACCGAGTAGGGAAGGCGTAGGGAAACCGAGTCCGAATAGGGCGTTCAGTCGCTGGGTGTAGACCCGAAACCAGGTGAGCTATCCATGGCCAGGTTGAAGGTGCCGTAACAGGTACTGGAGGACCGAACCGACTAGTGTTGCAAAACTAGCGGATGAGCTGTGGATAGGGGTGAAAGGCTAAACAAACCTGGAAATAGCTGGTTCTCTCCGAAAACTATTTAGGTAGTGCCTCAAGTATTACCTGCGGGGGTAGAGCACTGTTTTGGCTAGGGGGTCATGGCGACTTACCAAACCAAGGCAAACTCCGAATACCGCAGAGTACAGCTTGGGAGACAGAGCACCGGGTGCTAACGTCCGGACTCAAGAGGGAAACAACCCAGACCGCCAGCTAAGGTCCCTAAAATTGGCTAAGTGGGAAACGAAGTGGGAAGGCTAAAACAGTCAGGATGTTGGCTTAGAAGCAGCCATCATTTAAAGAAAGCGTAATAGCTCACTGATCGAGTCGTCCTGCGCGGAAGATGTAACGGGGCTAAGCCAGTTACCGAAGCTGCGGATTCACAGTTTACTGTGAGTGGTAGGAGAGCGTTCTGTAAGCCTGTGAAGGTGTCTTGTAAAGGATGCTGGAGGTATCAGAAGTGCGAATGCTGACATGAGTAGCGTTAAAGCGGGTGAAAAGCCCGCTCGCCGTAAGCGCAAGGTTTCCTACGCAACGTTCATCGGCGTAGGGTGAGTCGGCCCCTAAGGCGAGGCAGAGATGCGTAGCTGATGGGAAACAGGTCAATATTCCTGTACCGACTGCAAGTGCGATGTGGGGACGGATCTTAATAGGTTATCCGGGTGTTGGATGTCCCGGTTTAGGCAGATGTAGGCGTGCGTTAGGCAAATCCGGCGCACATATACCGAGGCTGTCGATCGAGCGAGCTTGCTCGCGAAGTAACTGAACGGGGTCCCAGGAAAAGCCACTAAGCTTCAGCTTGCAGTTGACCGTACCGCAAACCGACACTGGTGCGCGAGATGAGTATTCTAAGGCGCTTGAGAGAACTCGGGAGAAGGAACTCGGCAAATTGACACCGTAACTTCGGAAGAAGGTGTGCCCTAGTAGTGTGATGAGAACATCTGAGCATGAATGGGTTGCAAAAAATAGGTGGCTGCGACTGTTTATTAAAAACACAGCACTCTGCAAACACGAAAGTGGACGTATAGGGTGTGACGCCTGCCCGGTGCTGGAAGATTAATTGATGGGGTGCAAGCTCTTGATCGAAGTCCCAGTAAACGGCGGCCGTAACTATAACGGTCCTAAGGTAGCGAAATTCCTTGTCGGGTAAGTTCCGACCTGCACGAATGGCGTAACGATGGCCACACTGTCTCCTCCCGAGACTCAGCGAAGTTGAAATGTTTGTGATGATGCAATCTCCCCGCGGAAAGACGGAAAGACCCCATGAACCTTTACTGTAGCTTTGTATTGGACTTTGAACAGATCTGTGTAGGATAGGTGGGAGGCTTTGAAGCCGGGACGCTAGTTCTGGTGGAGCCGACGTTGAAATACCACCCTGGTGTGTTTGAGGTTCTAACCTAGGTCCATTATCTGGATCGGGGACAGTGCATGGTAGGCAGTTTGACTGGGGCGGTCTCCTCCCAAAGCGTAACGGAGGAGTTCGAAGGTACGCTAGTTACGGTCGGACATCGTGACGATAGTGCAATGGCATAAGCGTGCTTAACTGCGAGACTGACAAGTCGAGCAGATGCGAAAGCAGGACATAGTGATCCGGTGGTTCTGTATGGAAGGGCCATCGCTCAACGGATAAAAGGTACTCTGGGGATAACAGGCTGATACCGCCCAAGAGTTCATATCGACGGCGGTGTTTGGCACCTCGATGTCGGCTCATCTCATCCTGGGGCTGTAGCCGGTCCCAAGGGTATGGCTGTTCGCCATTTAAAGAGGTACGTGAGCTGGGTTTAAAACGTCGTGAGACAGTTTGGTCCCTATCTTCCGTGGGCGCTGCAGATTTGAGGAAGCCTGCTCCTAGTACGAGAGGACCGGAGTGGACGCACCTCTGGTGTACCGGTTGTCACGCCAGTGGCATTGCCGGGTAGCTAAGTGCGGAAGAGATAACCGCTGAAAGCATCTAAGC
>Ga0265293_10000666_pt1:0-2500 | contig 79869 bp, 65 predicted proteins | sample Munlanlewell138R_FD_192505 | JGI IMG/M metagenome (GOLD analysis project Ga0265293, IMG submission 192505) | Leachate microbial communities from a municipal landfill in Southern Ontario, Canada - Leachate well 138R | ecosystem: Engineered > Solid waste > Landfill > Unclassified | place... | reverse complement strand
TCAAGCGACCGGCTTGGGTCTGTAGCTCAGTTGGTTAGAGCACCGTCTTGATAAGGCGGGGGTCGTTGGTTCGAGACCAACCAGACCCACCAAAAGCTCCTCCATTCAATCCTTGGGGGATTAGCTCAGCTGGGAGAGCACCTGCTTTGCAAGCAGGGGGTCGTCGGTTCGATCCCGTCATCCTCCACCAATTCACGGTTGTTCAAGATCAAAATCGAAGCGCTTGCTGCAAGTGTTTCGATGTTGACCTTGTGTTGACAAGAAGCATCGAAAGATGCTCGGCTGTTCTTTAAAAATTCATAGAGTCGAATCAGCGTTGCTGACGGAAAGCAGGAATTCGTAAAGGTTTTACTGCACCGTGCCGTCAGCAACATTTTGATTGCGTCAACGAATGTTCAATTGGATCGCGAGATCACGATTGAATACGGCATAACGCGTCAGGTGAAAGACCTGACAGACATTCTCTTGAAGACCTGGCGAGATGTTGCAAGACATCAAAGTTATAGGGTCAAGTGAATAAGAGCATGTGGTGGATGCCTTGGCGATGATAGGCGACGAAGGACGTGATAGCCTGCGATAAGCTTCGGGGAGCTGGCAAATAAGCTTTGATCCGGAGATTTCCGAATGGGGAAACCCACCTGCAAAGGTATCGTTATCTGAATACATAGGGTAACGAGGCGAACCGGGTGAACTGAAACATCTCAGTAGCTCGAGGAAAAGACATCAACCGAGATTCCGAAAGTAGTGGCGAGCGAAATTGGAAGAGCCTGCTAGTGATAGCACGACTGTTAACAGAACGGCTTGGAAAGGCCGGCCAAAGTGGGTGATAGCCCCGTATGTGAAAACGGACGTGTGGTACTGAGCTAGCGAAAAGTAGGGCGGGACACGTGAAATCCTGTCTGAAGATGGGGGGACCATCCTCCAAGGCTAAATACTCATCATCGACCGATAGTGAACAAGTACCGTGAGGGAAAGGCGAAAAGAACCCCGGGAGGGGAGTGAAATAGATCCTGAAACCGCATGCTTACAAAAAGTCGGAGCCCTTCGGGGTGACGGCGTACCTTTTGTATAATGGGTCAGCGACTTACATTCAGTGGCAAGCTTAACCGAGTAGGGAAGGCGTAGGGAAACCGAGTCCGAATAGGGCGTTCAGTCGCTGGGTGTAGACCCGAAACCAGGTGAGCTATCCATGGCCAGGTTGAAGGTGCCGTAACAGGTACTGGAGGACCGAACCGACTAGTGTTGCAAAACTAGCGGATGAGCTGTGGATAGGGGTGAAAGGCTAAACAAACCTGGAAATAGCTGGTTCTCTCCGAAAACTATTTAGGTAGTGCCTCAAGTATTACCTGCGGGGGTAGAGCACTGTTTTGGCTAGGGGGTCATGGCGACTTACCAAACCAAGGCAAACTCCGAATACCGCAGAGTACAGCTTGGGAGACAGAGCACCGGGTGCTAACGTCCGGACTCAAGAGGGAAACAACCCAGACCGCCAGCTAAGGTCCCTAAAATTGGCTAAGTGGGAAACGAAGTGGGAAGGCTAAAACAGTCAGGATGTTGGCTTAGAAGCAGCCATCATTTAAAGAAAGCGTAATAGCTCACTGATCGAGTCGTCCTGCGCGGAAGATGTAACGGGGCTAAGCCAGTTACCGAAGCTGCGGATTCACAGTTTACTGTGAGTGGTAGGAGAGCGTTCTGTAAGCCTGTGAAGGTGTCTTGTAAAGGATGCTGGAGGTATCAGAAGTGCGAATGCTGACATGAGTAGCGTTAAAGCGGGTGAAAAGCCCGCTCGCCGTAAGCGCAAGGTTTCCTACGCAACGTTCATCGGCGTAGGGTGAGTCGGCCCCTAAGGCGAGGCAGAGATGCGTAGCTGATGGGAAACAGGTCAATATTCCTGTACCGACTGCAAGTGCGATGTGGGGACGGATCTTAATAGGTTATCCGGGTGTTGGATGTCCCGGTTTAGGCAGATGTAGGCGTGCGTTAGGCAAATCCGGCGCACATATACCGAGGCTGTCGATCGAGCGAGCTTGCTCGCGAAGTAACTGAACGGGGTCCCAGGAAAAGCCACTAAGCTTCAGCTTGCAGTTGACCGTACCGCAAACCGACACTGGTGCGCGAGATGAGTATTCTAAGGCGCTTGAGAGAACTCGGGAGAAGGAACTCGGCAAATTGACACCGTAACTTCGGAAGAAGGTGTGCCCTAGTAGTGTGATGAGAACATCTGAGCATGAATGGGTTGCAAAAAATAGGTGGCTGCGACTGTTTATTAAAAACACAGCACTCTGCAAACACGAAAGTGGACGTATAGGGTGTGACGCCTGCCCGGTGCTGGAAGATTAATTGATGGGGTGCAAGCTCTTGATCGAAGTCCCAGTAAACGGCGGCCGTAACTATAACGGTCCTAAGGTAGCGAAATTCCTTGTCGGGTAAGTTCCGACCTGCACGAATGGCGTAACGATGGCCACACTGTCTCCTCCCGAGACTCAGCGAAGTTGAAATG
>Ga0265293_10000665_pt1 | contig 79932 bp, 63 predicted proteins | sample Munlanlewell138R_FD_192505 | JGI IMG/M metagenome (GOLD analysis project Ga0265293, IMG submission 192505) | Leachate microbial communities from a municipal landfill in Southern Ontario, Canada - Leachate well 138R | ecosystem: Engineered > Solid waste > Landfill > Unclassified | place: Canada... | reverse complement strand
CCGTCAAATCGAATTTTTGTACCTTTCGTTTTCATAAGCCTACTATTTTTTTGTGATGATTAATTTGAAAAATCTAAATTACAAAATCTTAGTGGGCTTATGATTTTACAAACATACAGCCTTTGGGCAATAGCAGACAATTTGCGTGGTGCCATGAATGCGGATTCGTTCCGCGATTATATGCTTTCGTTTTTGTTTTTGCGCTACCTCTCAGCCAACTACGAAGAATCGGCCAAAAAAGAATTGGGTTCAGACTACCCCAAATTGTCAGAAGAAGATGGCAGAACCGCTTTAGCCATCTGGCATGAAGCCAATGCATCAGATATTTCTGATTTTGAAAAGCAGATGCGCAGAAAGGTGCATTACGTCATCAAGCCCGAACATTTGTGGAGCAACATCACTGAACTGGCAAGAACACAAAGCCCTGATTTGCTCATTACCTTGGAAGAAGGTTTCCGCTATATCGAAAACGAATCCTTTGATAATTCTTTCCAGGGCTTGTTCTCTGAAATCAACCTGAATTCTGAAAAACTAGGCAGAACACCATCCGACCGGAACAAAAAGCTCTGCACCTTCATTCAAAAGATTTCGGAAGGCATTGCGGAGTTCTCAACGGATACCGACACACTCGGAGATGCTTATGAATATTTGATTGGTCAGTTTGCCGCCGGTTCAGGAAAAAAGGCAGGTGAGTTTTACACGCCACAGGAAATCTCAACCATTCTTTCAAAAATCGTAACGCTCGATAGCCAAGACCCATCCACAGGCCCAAAACAGAAGTTGGATAAGGTGCTGGACTTTGCTTGCGGTTCGGGCTCATTGCTTTTGAATGTTAAAACACAATTGAAAGAGCAAACCAACGACAAGGGCACGATTGGTAAAATTTACGGACAGGAAAACAATATCACCACCTACAACCTGGCTCGTATGAACATGCTTTTGCACGGCATGAAAGATACCGAGTTTGAAATTTACCACGGTGACACCTTAAAAAACCAATGGGACATTTTGAACGAAATGAACCCATCAAAAAAAACAGAATTTGATGCGATTGTAGCCAATCCGCCTTTCAGCTTGCGTTGGGAACCCAATGAAGCCATGGGAGAAGATTTTCGCTTCAAGAGTTATGGATTAGCCCCAAAATCAGCAGCCGACTTTGCCTTCTTACTGCACGGTTTTCATTTTTTAGCCAAGGAAGGAACCATGGCCATCATTTTGCCGCATGGCGTATTATTCCGCGGCGGAGCAGAAGAACGCATCCGCACCAAACTGCTCAAAGACAATCATATTGATACAGTAATTGGCTTGCCATCTAACTTGTTTTATTCAACAGGGATTCCTGTTTGCATTCTCGTTTTGAAGAAATGCAAAAAAGATGATGACGTTTTGTTTATCAATGCCAGCGAGCATTTCGTAAAAGGCAAACGGCAAAACGCATTGAATAAAGACAACATCAAGAGCATTGTAGAAACCTACAAGTACCGCCAGGAGACTGAGCGCTATTCTCGTAAGGTGTCTATGGACGAAATTGAGAAGAACGGCTACAACTTGAACATTTCTCGCTATGTAAGTACCGCAGAAGACGAAATTGTAATTGACTTGGACAAGGTCAACGAAAAACTGACTTCAATAAACGAGCGGATTGAAGCGAAGACGAAAGAACACAACGAATACTTAAAAGAACTGAAACTAAAAACAATATAATCGGACAGAAATGCCAAGGCTTCAAAGCCACACACAATGCCAAGCCCCACGAGCCAACGCAGAAGCCAAAGCTTGTCAATAAGTGTGTCTTTTCCCACGCATGGACGAAAAAAAGAAAGTACGACCGCACAACAATGGCTATACGTAATGCGGACTAAAGTGCTGATATGAAAGTAATTACATTAAATAAACTAACTGCTAAACGGAAAGTGAAGTGCCTTGAAATCCCGCACTACACATAGCCTCGACCGTTAGCAGTAATAATGTAACCTATGATAGATGAAAAAAACGAATTCACTCTTACTTGTCATTTTCCTTTTCCTCATGTATGGGAATCTAGCAGCACAGCATAAGTCATTAAGAAGTAATTATGTCGGGTTAATACCTTCCTTCCTTGTTGAACCTTATGATACAATCAACGCAATTGAAGTAAACTTTTTCCCTTTTCTCTATGAATTTAGAATAGGAAATGAAAACGATATCGGCTTTCAAATTCGTCCAATACTAAACTATCGGTTTCTAAAAGATCAAGATGGCTTTAGCCAGGTTGGCGGAACATTGGTTATGAACAAATATTTTTTAAGTGTTTTTGATGACGACTTTTGGCTTAAACCTCAATTAGGTGTCTTTTACACTTACGCATATAATCGACTTGATGAAATCCAAACTATGACCTTGGGAATAGAGCCTGGAGCATTCATGAAGATATCTGAGAACTTTTCTCTATCAGTAAACCTACAACCTGGGGTAAACTATTATCCTGACAAAAAATCGCAAGATTTCGTAGGCACGGAAAGTGGATTAAAAGGGCACTTTGGAATAATTTTTCACGCAGGGTATAATTTTTAATGCAATGAAATACTGCTAATAAATAGGACTCTAAGCGGGTCGTCAAAAAGCTTTTAACAAACGTACTTTTTTTCACCTACAGGAAATCTATTGCTAAAAATCAATGTTTTTTGACGACCTCCATACTTCGGCTTCGCTCAATATAAATGTTGAACCTGTCTGCCAAGGCACGCCAGGCAGGCTACATCCTGCCTTAGTATGTGCTTAGAAAAGGGTTTGCTTGTTTAATGTGGCGTTTACCAAAGTTGGGTTACGTGGTTTTAGCCAGTTTTGCTTTGTTTTTTGCGGATGACTATTTTTCTCAAGGGCAAAATCCTTATGTTTTGGTTACGTTTGAGCGGTTTCCTCCCAGTCCCTCTTTTAGAGAAAGCTATCCCGAAGGGATTTAGTTCAACAGCACCTAAGAAAACATGGGGCGGTCAGTGGTTTCCGCAAAGTTCATTCTTAGTGGCTATCATTGATACGGGCGGACAGGAAACTGCTTCGAAAATCCCCACGTTTCTTAGCTGCAAACCGTTACACACAACAGAACCGAAACTAAGTAAGAGCTATTCCTGATTTTTGTATCTTTGATAAAAATAAATTGTCATGGAATCTTTAAGAATAGAAATAATAAATCCAAAAGCAAAGCGATTGCTTAAAAACCTGGCCGACATGGAATTAATCAGGATAAAAAAAGAGAACGTGAAATCTGATTTTTCTGAACTGCTGAGTAAATTGAGAAGTCAATCCGGCGATGCCCCATCTTTAGAAGAAATCACTAAAGAAGTTGAATCGGTTAGAAAAGGCCGGCATGAAAAATAAAAAGGTCATTCTTGACACGAATCTTTGGATTAGCTTTCTTATTCTAACGATTATAGCTTTTTAGATAAGTATATTGAGAATGGGAAAGTAAAACTCGTTTTCTCTGAAGAGTTAATACAAGAATTTTTGAAGGTTACTGCCCGACCCAAGTTTAAAAGGTATTTTACTGACAGAGATGTGGAACGGTTACTTCTTTATTTTGATAGGTACGGAGATTTAATAAAAGTTACTACTGAATTAGAGCTTTGTCGAGACAGAAAAGATAATTTTTTATTGAACCTGGCCGCAGACAGTCAGGCCGACTTCCTCGTTACAGGAGACAAGGACCTGCTCGAAATAATACAATTACAAAAAACAAAAATCCTAACTATAAGAAACTTAAAAGAGGAAATTAAGAAAAACATGGTGCCATAACATGCTGTAAATTTCATGGCGGGCACAGTGCGATTTCGGGCGTTTATCTCTCGCCTGTACCTCAGTGCAGGCTGAAAAGACCGCTCACCGCAACCGCCACGAAATTTACAGTTTACCGTTATGGCGGGTTTAGGTCTGCATATGAACATTTTAGTTTCAAATATAAATCGTTGCGGGCAGAAAGATTTGTCTTTCAAAGTCCGCCACAAAGTATATGCTTCCCGTTGCCGCCAAGTGAAAAAACAGCCGACCTTATAAAACAATTTGCTACTAAAAAATGAAGGAAAGCCAACACGCAAACAGCACTTTTGCAATTACTTACGAATGAATACATCATTTTGGTGTTCGTGAACTTCGTTTCGCACAAGCTGACACACAAACCAAAACTTGGCAAAGCGTGTTCCTATTCCAACGTACGGCAGAAACCAAGTAGCAAATTGACTAAAAATGAAGATGATAATAATTAAGAAGCATAGTGTACTATTGAAAGGCTGGAGCGTTGAAATGCCCAACGCTTCATACACCAAAACCGTCACTCACAAGCCAAAAACAATCGACAACGATAAAATCCTTACTGCATAATGACACAAAATAAAAAGCTATCTATGAAAATTACAAAAACTAAAAAATGGTGGGGCGTCATTTTGTTGTTATTGGTCGTCCTATCCATACTTGCTTTTTACCCGTTACCGCCACAAAGCCCCATTCAATATTACGATAGGGATAGTGGCTTGTTGAAAACTGAAAAAGTGGCAGCAGAAAAGTTGTTGGTATGGCTGTATAATAATCCGCTGGGCGAAGCAACATTGTGGACACTCGTAAAAAGAAAGCTGGTTTCGTCTATTTATGGCAGTCGGATGGATCGTCCTTCATCGGCCAAAAAGATACAGACCTTTATTGAAGCGTTTGATATCGATAGGAGCTCCTTCCAAAAACAGGAGTTCAACTCTTTCAACGATTTCTTTAGCCGGAGACTAAAAAACAATGCAAGACCGGTGGATACCAATGCTACTGTTGTAGTGTCGCCTGCCGACGGAAAATTATTAGCCTATGCCGATGTCAGCCAGAGCGATTTCATCATCAAAGGTCACCGCTTCAATGTTTTATCATTTTTGAACAATGCCGAACTTGCTCAAAATTACCTCGATGGCACCCTGGTGATTTTACGGCTTGCTCCGCCGGATTACCACCGTTTCCATTTTCCCATAAGTGGTGTTTTATCACCCATCACCCGGATTGACGGTGATTATTATTCAGTTAACCCACTTGCATTGCGCGAAATGACTGAAATATTCTGCCTGAACAAAAGGGAATTCACCATCCTTACAAGCCCTTTGTTTGGAGATGTTGTCGTGGCCGAGGTTGGTGCAACTATGGTGGGAAGCATCGTGCAGACTTATACCGGAAGCGTTGTAAATAAAGGAGAAGAAAAGGGATATTTTAAATTCGGAGGATCCACGGTAGTGCTGCTGTTTAAAAAAAACAGCATTTGCCTTGATGACGACTTATTGATGAATACTGTAGAAGGTTATGAAACCGAGGTTCAAATGGGAGAAAGAATTGGAGCGGCAAAATAAAAGGGGTATTTCCCCGATAACCGAAAGTTGGGCTGTTGACACCTTCAAATAAAGACGAGGGTCTCAAATAGCTTTTCAAAAATAATAAAATTCCAGCTCTTATACATTCGACGTCAATCATAATGGACTTTTGAAGTTATTAAATGAAATGTTACGAAGTTTTAATTTCTACGACAATTGTATTTTACGAACGAAAACTGCTAACAAACTGAAAATCTATTAATGAGCCAGGATGTCTGACTTTCAGGCATATATGACATTCTCACAGGGCTTGAGTTCTATCCAAAAATGCTAAAAGAGTCTTCAAGCCATCCGTCAATAAATCAAAACACTTTCCCTACCAGAGATCACTTTTTAATCCAGAGATTTACACTCCTTTTGTAGCTCTTTTAAATGGCTTCGTTCGGTCGAAAAGATAGCGGTAAGTGATATGTGTTTTGTAAATCTCGCCTCCGATGCTTTCGGCTACCCTCATCATCGTGGGATTGAAGTCACCTATCCAGTTCATTTGTAGCTCTTTATACGGGAATCTTTTTTGAGTGGCGACCTTCTGAAAGGCAATTACAAGTCCGCCATCAACACCTTTCCCCTGATGCTCCGGCACAACACCAAAAATCCGTCCGATGATACGGTCAGTCTTTTTCATGACTTTAAGCTCAAACATCAGCCGTAACTTATTAATCCAGCCAAGTTTTCCATTAAATTTTCGGATGATTTGGTTCAAATCCTGCATCATGATAAAAAACGCAATTGGTTCGCCCTTAAAGTAGCCGAAGTGTACCAATCGCGGGTCGAGTATAGGTTTCATTTGATTGAGCAAAGCCATGGCATGCACTTGCGTGATCTTTTTCACGCCGGGAATACTTCCCCAGGCTTTGTTGTATATCACCATGAAATCTTCCGCAAACTGGTTAATATTTTTCCAGCTAACCATCCTGAATTCATAATCCGGATTTCGATGAATCCTTTCCGCTCTATCTCTAATACTATCGCTCAGACCACCAGCGGTTATCATGCGTTGATAGGTGTATTGTTTGAAATAATTTTTGAATCCATAGTTTTCAAAAAGCTTGTTGTAATAGCCAAAATTGTAGGGCATATTATACAAAGGCTCTGTAAAACCATCGTACAGACAGCCCCAGAAATTATCGCGGTCGCCAAAGTTCACCGGGCCATCCATTGCCTCCATATCGCGGGCTTTGAGCCAGTTTTTGCAGCTATCAAAAAGTTTGTTGGCCGCTGCCTGATTGTCGATACAATCGAAAAAACCACATCCGCCTGTAGGCTGATCGTTGTTATTAGCCGTATTAGGATCAATAAAGGCAGCGATACGACCGACAATTTTTTTTTGATCATCAAAGAGTAAATACCTAATAGCTTGGCTTTTGCGTAGCAATTTATTCTTTTCTGGATCGAAAAGCTTTTCTACATCTGCATCAATGGGACGCACATAAAATGGATCATTTTTGTAGAGTTGTGCCGGAAAAGCCAGCCATTTTTTTTTCTCGTCGGATGTAATAACCTCTTTTAGGATAAAATTATTCATAGTCTATTTATGCGATTCTGTAAATAAAAGAGCAAAAAAACGAAAAATAACTGAGAAATCATTAGCTTGTATCAAGTGCTGCTTTGTAGGTAGATAAAGTCCTCTCACGGGCCATTTTGTGATCGACAATCGGAAGTGGGTATCCTAAACCATCAAACTCAGAAATCCATTTCTTGATATATTTTGCTTGTGGATCAAACTTTTTTTGTTGTTCTGTTGGATTGAAAATACGGAAATAAGGTGCTGCATCACAGCCTGTACCGGCAGCCCACTGCCAGTTTCCGTTGTTGGAAGCCAGCTCATAATCTAACAGCTTTCCAGCGAAATAGGCTTCTCCCCAACGCCAGTCGATAAGCAAATGTTTTGTTAAAAAAGAAGCCGTTAGCATACGCACCCGATTGTGCATAAAACCGGTTGTGTTAAGTTCACGCATTCCTGCGTCAACCAATGGGTAGCCGGTTTTTCCCTGACACCATTTCTCAAATTCCTGCTCGTTGTTGCGCCAGACTATTTGATCATATTTTGACCTGAAATTTCTTTTTTCAACATGCGGGAAATGATACAAAATCTGCATAAAAAACTCCCGCCAAATAAGTTCATTCAAGAATGTTTCGCTGGTGGCCTGGGCTTTTTTTACCATTTGACGCGTGCTTACCGTACCAAATCTCAGGTGAATCCCCAGTTTTGTTGTGGCATCTTTTTCAGGTATATCTCTATTATCTGCATAAGCTTGCAGGCGTTCGATTTCTAATTTTGGTTCAGGAATTTCAATTGCTGAGGGTTTAAAACCAATAGCCTCCAAAGAGGGTATTTGCGCATTGAAACGATAAAAATTTTCAACAAACGGTTGATAGTTATAAGCCTTTAAATAGCTATCATTCAATACTTTTTTCCATTTTTTTGAAAAAGGCGTAAAAACAGTATAAGGTGTGGCATCGTCTTTTACAATTTCGCTTTCTTCAAAAATAACCTGATCTTTAAAGGCTCTGAATTCGATAGTATTCTTGCCACACAAAGCTTTAATTTGTACGTCGCGTTCACGGGCATAAGGCTCATAGTCTTTGTTGAGATAAACTGACTTAACTTGATATAAATCAATTATTTGCTGAAATATATTTTCTGGCTTGCCATAAAAAACCTGTATGCCGGATTTGTAGGTTTTCAGCTGCTCGTTGAGCTGTGTGATTTGATTCTGAATAAACTGCACGCGTGCGTCTTGTTTGTTTTCGAGTTTATCCAAAATAAGCCTGTCAAAAATAAATATGGGCAGCACTTTTAGGCCGCTTTGCAAGGCTTCAAAAAGTCCGCGATTGTCGTCCAAACGCAGGTCGCGCCGGAACCAGAAAAGGACAATTTTTTCTTTCATAAAGTCTGATCAAGCATTGAAATTAATGGTTTGAGAAAGAGATAATAGAAGTGTTGCAGAACTAATTGTTTCTTTTAGCCACCGGTATAAATTTCTATTCCTTTAATATCCAAGCATCTTTATAAGTAGCTGTCAATTTTTCTTTAAAAGACATGGCATCTTTCAGGTTATCGAATTTGTTAAGTGAAACCCGGAAACGATCACCGCTCGCAAGTATTTCAGCTTCTTTAAGTCCGCTGTTTTTAAAGCGTTTTACGGCTTCTTTGGCATCCGATTCCAGGGTGAAGCTGCCGTAAATGAGATAATATTTTTGCTGTTTTATATTGTCTGACTTTTCAGTTTTGGCAATTCCTACAGTCTTTATAGTTTCACATCCAGGCGGACTTCCTGCTGCATCTGCCCGCTGGCCAAACCAAACACTGGCATAATTTTCACCCACAGCCAAACCCATCGCTTCCCACTTTTTTGAGCTGTGATTTCCATTTGTAAGCAGCATATCTTTGGTTTCGTCGCTACTCATCCAGATGCTGAATAGGCTGTCAATCTGTATGATGCCTTCTTCAAAATAACTCAACTCATAGCCCCGAAAAGGATATTTAGTCAATTCCTTTGGTTTGTCCCACATACACTCTTCTTTCAAAATATATTTATTGTAACAGCAGGAAGTCCAGTTTCCTTTGTTCGACCAACTCGCTGTTAGACAGATGCTTGTGTCAGGTTTATTGTTTTGAAGATCCGCTACATGTGTTTTAGCTACAATTGTTAACGCCTTTGAAAGCGGCAGCCGGCTTTTTTTGTTTTCTTTTCTGAAATCATTGATAAGTTTAGCCAACTTTTGTTCATCAGCATCCAGGCAAACATTTTCATAATCAACTATTTGAGCTGAGATATTCAGAGAAAGCAATAAAATTGAAATCAATAAATAGCGAAATTTGTACATGCTATTGGTTTTATTTTGGAACAAACTTAGCAATAAAACAGTGTTTATTGTAGCTTGTTTTCTATGATATATTGGGCGATCAGTTCGTCATATACCTGCATCAGCTTGCGCATCAATTTATTTTGAGTGTCGAATGTTTTTTCGGGATAAAGTTTATTTACAGGAAGTATTTTGGGCGAAGTTCCCGTTAAAAACAGGGCATCTGCGGCGGCGATATCTTCCTCGCTCAGCGATTTTTCAACAACTTCAATCAACTGTTCACGAGCCAGCGAAATCACTTTTATGCGGGTAATTCCGTTGAGGACTTCTGTTTGGAGGCTGGTAAATAGACGGTCATCTTTTACAATAAAAAAGTTTGATTTACTGCCCTCTGTTACTTTGCCATTCGCGCTGAGCAGCACTTCAAAAAGCTGGTGCTTTGCTTTGGTTTCAGCAACCAATTGCTGGTAATTATCACGCCAAATTTTTGCCGTGGGCGATTCTCGCACATAGTTGAGGTAACCTATGCTAACTCCTTCATCATAAGTTTTTTGAGTTGGGTAGGAGTGAGGCTGAAACCAGGCTGCATAATTGGGTGCATTGATTTTTTGCGGCTTACCGACAACGATTTTTATATTGCCAAAATCAACCTTATTAATACTGATAAGTTTACTCAGGCTTGTTTTTACAAAGTCTTGATCGATTGTAGGTTCAATTTGAGCCATTAACAAGGAATGCCACATTCTTTGGAGGTGGTCTTCTAAAAAAAGTGGAATAGCATCAATAACTCGAATGACTTCGTACACATATCCTTGATTTACAAACACATCAGCATTGAAATCACAGCTGCTAACCAGCTTTTTATCTCGAACAAAGTAAGCATGCAGGCAGTTGTCCATATTTTACCTTGATGCCAGGTATTTTTCGATAATGATCTTAGCCTTTTCAGCATGCTCGGATGTAACATAAATGCGGCCAGCATCTTCCGGCGAACCCGAAGCCCATCCTGCGATCACGCTTTCGCTGAGCGAATCCCGTAAAATACTTGTAATCTTGTTTTCTTCCAACAGTTCAGCCAGGTAACCGGCTTCTATAACCGATCCTGTATAAATAAGTTTTAGGTCATCTGACATAGTTTTATGTTTTTAATTGTTAGGCTAAGATACGAAACAAAACAGTAAATGACAGAAAAAGTTTAGCTGATTTTTTCGGGTTCTGCGTTTAATCTGAAAATCGCAAAAAGCATAAGCGCTGCAGCAATCCATTGAACATAAGAGAGAACGCTGCCGTTAATAAAATAGTCAAAAATAACCGCGGAGAGCGGAAACATCAGCTCGCTTATGGTTGCCAATATAGCTTTTACTTTACGTAAACCGTAGTAATAGAGGAATATAGCACCCGAACCCGTTGTTAGTCCGATGATGATTATAAAAATCCAGTTGCTGGTAGTGGTTTGCTGAAACTGGCCAAAATCCCCAAGGAATATCATATAAACCAACATAATTAAACTGGTAAAGCCATAGCGGTAAAAGGTGGAGGTAACAAAACTGTAGTTTCCCAGTATTTTTTTGGAAAGTACCGTTGAACTTCCGAAAGAAAAGGCGGCCAACAAGGCTAACAAAGCTGCATAAATGGTATTGCTGTTAGCGTTATAATCAGGTAGAGCCCATCCAAAAGTTAGAAAGTAACCGGCAAAAATGGCCAGTGCAGCCCATTGAATAAAACGTTGTTTTAGTTTCTCTCCTAATATAGTCCGGGCCAATAAAATAGCAAAAACAGGCTGCAACTTCTGCAAGAGGACAACAATAGAAAGATGATTAAAATCAAGTAAAAACAAAGCTTTTACGATAGCCAGAGTCCCTAACGCACCACCTAACAAACTGATAAGCAAAAAAGTAATAATATCTTGCTTTGGCATCTTACCGATAAAACGATACTGTTTGGCAAAAAACAAGTGCATCAGCAAAAACGGAAAGGCATGCAAAATGAACACCACATAACCAACATCAAGATTAAAAAGTCGCGGAGTAAGCACCACACCATCCACACCCCACAGAACAGCAGAAATGGCAATAGCAGCAGAGCCTTTGATTAACGTGGATCGTTCAATGTTTGTCATCGTATTCAATTAAGGCGCAAAAATACACAATTAATCGGCTGTTTCAAGCCTTTGAAACCGCCTATTTTACACCTAAATTAGGGCGTTGAAATATAAAGGGTTTAAGCTGTTTTCCATCTAAAATTTGCATAAAAGCGCCGTGCAACAAATAATTTTCGTTGACAGTATGACCCGAAAGCGAGAAAAACTTGTGTTAACCTGTTTAACTAAATACCTTTGTAGCAAAAGTTTTGCGCCGGAAAAGAGGCCTTGATAGTCAGCCGGTGATAAATCAAATACCTTTAATAATGGATTTACAATTAAAAGACCGATTTTTTATTGTCACGGGAGCTGGAAGTGGCTTTGGACGGGCGATTGCTGAATTATTAATAGCTGAAGGAGCGAGGGTGCTGGCGATTGCGCGCACAGAAAGCGTTTTGCATAACTTCCAAAAGCAGGTAGGTGAGCGACTCGAAATTATGGCTTCTGATATTACTTTGGCGGCAAGCTTAGACAAACTACTTTCGAAAATTGCCGGCAGAGCAGTCAGTGGGATATTGATTAACGCAGCTGGTCCGCCGGCAAAAGCCTTTATGGAAACCACGCTTCAGGATTGGGATATGGCTTACTCAAATATTATGCGCTGGAAAGTGGATCTGACGCAAAAAATACTTCCGATTTTTCAGAAGCAACTCTATGGCCGGATGGTTTTTATAGAAAGTGTTTCAGTAAAGCAACCCGTCGAAAATTTAGTGCTGAGCAATTCGTTGCGTGCGGGTGTAACGGGCTTTGTGAAAACTGCCTCGCAGGAAGTGGCCTCGCAGGGAATAACCATGAATATTTTATCGCCAGGCTACCACGATACAGCGGCTATGCAACGTCTTTTCACGAAAAAAGCGGCAGTTGAGAATATTTCTGAAGCCCAGGCCAAAGCTGACTTTGAGCAGAGTATTCCCGTAAAACGAATGGGAAAAGCCGAAGAAATGGCCGTATTAGCAGCTTGGTTGCTCTCGCCTTTGTCAGGTTTTACAACAGGTAAAAGTTTTAGCCATGATGGCGGATTAGTCAAAGGTTTGTTTGGTTAAAACCGGACGCGCTGTTTTTTTTCAACGCTGGCGCGGGTCTCCAGTCCCAGGCCAACCACTAGTTGTATAACCCTAAATAAAAATATCGTCTTGTTAGTCGCTTGCTGACTTAGTTCGGTTTGAGTCAGAACGCAACATGCTGCAAGTCAGGGTGCGACTAATCCGGCGATGCTGAACAAGTCGCCCCCTGACTGGATTGTGTTAAGTATTACAAAGTCAGAGCGCGACTGTTTGTTGTCGCAAGAAAGGCGCACCCTGACTGGCACTTCGACCCGCAGCCTGACTGTGTATGCTGCAAGTCAGGGTGCGAATAATCCGGCGATGCTGAACAAGTCGCCCCCTGACTGGATTGTGTTAAGTATTACAAATTCAGAGCGCGACTGTTTATTGTCGCAAGATAGTCGTACCCTGACTGGCACTTCGACACGCAGCCTGACTGTGTATGCTGCAAGTCAGGGTGCGACTAATCCGGCGATGCTGAAGAAGTCGCCCCCTGACTGGATTGTGTTAAGTATTACAAAGTCAGAGTGCGACTATTTGTTGTCGCAAGATAGTCGCACCCTGACTGGCACTCCGACCTGCACCCAGACTGGCACTTCGACCTGCAGCCTTACGGCTATGCGTACCAATCCAGTCAAGCGAAGATCTATAGTAAACAAATCCAAACTTGATGTCTACCAATTCATTGATAAGCAAAGGCTTATTTCGAGATAGTCTCGAAAAGGGTTAATACACCTGTTCAATATTCCAAACGAAGGCCCTGATTCCTACATCCTTGTTTATTTCATCTAACTTTTTGACGGCCTCCAGAAGCTCCTGCACCTGTTCATCTTCAACGATAGTGAGTACGGCACTGTTTTGCTCGGGCCAGGTATGCGTACCCAAATGGGGTTCACCAGTTTCCGATCCGCGTCCTGAAACATTGTCCCATTGCGTGTATCCTTTGATTTTGAGTCGATCGAAAATAAAATTTATCCTTTCGGTATGTGCTTGGTTATAAGCTATAAATACTGATTTCATCTGTTTGATTTTTTGATTCTTTAAGTTAGATTTCGTAAAAGTGCCAGCCGCAAATTCAGCGAGCCGGCACTTTGTTTTTCACTAATCTAAGAACTTGAATTTTGACCTTACCAATTCTTCTTTATTGCGTTCGCCCTTTTTAGCGAAGAGCATATAAATGACAGGAACAATGATCATGGTGATAACCGTTGAGGCAACCAATCCACCAATAACAGAGATCCCCATCGGACTCCACACTTCCGAGCCTTCGCCCGTGCTAATAGCCAGTGGCAGCATACCGAGTATTGTCGTCAGTGCGGTCATCAATACCGGTCTCAACCTTGATTTACCCGAAAGTTTAATGGCTTCCGAGAGTTCGTAGCCGCGGTCGCGCATCAGGTTGATGTAATCCACCAGCACAATGGCATTCTTTACCACGATTCCAACGAGCATCACCGCACCTACGCCGGCAATAATACTCAGGGTGGTATTGGTAATCAAAAGCGCTATGATTACGCCGGAAAATGCAAACGGGATCGAAAACATGATGATAAATGGCATTTTGAGCGACTCAAATTGAGAAGCCATCACCAGGTAAACGAGGATTAGTGAGAGTCCTAAGAGCATTGCCAGATCCATAAAACCCTCTTGCTGATCTTCGTATGCACCGCCCACTTCGATCATTACCTCACGGGGAAGGTCAATTTTGTTTATGGCTTTCTGTATTTCAGCTGCCAATGATCCCATACTGACACCATAAGGCACAGAAGAAACTTTTACCACACGTTCGCGGCGTTTGCGTTCGATATTTGGTGGTGAATAATATTCTTTTACCTCGCCCAGTTCGCCCAGTCTGACAAATTCGCCAGAAGGTTTTTGCAGCGCGATATTTTCAATGGCAGAAATACTATTCCGGTATTCTTTTTTGAAACGCACCACGACATCATATTCCTCGCCCAGCTCGCGGAACTTAGTTGCCGTAAACCCTTCAATGCGATTATATAGTGCAGATGAAATGGCCGTTGTATTCATGCCGTTGGCAGCCATTTTTTCACGGTCGATCTCCATGCGCAGCTCGGGCTTTTCGTCCTCACGGCTAATCTTGATCTCACGCGCCCCTTTTATAAGCCTGATACTGTCGGCAATTTGATTGGCGAGCATCGTTGTCTGATCGATATCATATCCATAAATTTCAACGTCAACATTATTGCCTCCCATCATAGAGCCACCCGAGGTGGAAACATTGTATTTAATGATTTCGGGAATGTCTTTTATCAACAGTCTTACCTCTTCTGCGATGACCCAGATAGATTTATCTCGGTCTTCGGGGTCAACCAGGCGTACGCTGTAATTGATTATACCTGAACCTGATGACTCGAAAACAGAGGAGATTCCACCTTCCTCATCTGCACCGGAAGAGGTAGCGATAAGCTCAATCTCCGGAAAGTTGGTAAGGAGTATTTTGTCAACCTGGCGGGCAATTTCAATGGTTTTATCAACCCTTGTTCCCGACTGCAACTCTATTTTTATAGAGAAGCGACTTTCGTCCGTTTGCGGCATAAATTCAGTTTGAAGCTTTGTAGCCAAAAAAACCGAGACACCTAAAATCAGGGTAGAAACTAAAATGATAACTTTTTTATGTGTCAAACTCCAGCTTAAGCTTTTCACATAGAAATCATCAAGTTTGTCGAGCAATGGAATAATAGTTCTGTCGTAGCTCCAGCGGCCAGGTTTGGCTTTCTTTTCCCTGAGGCGCAGCATTTTAGAGCTAAGCATCGGTGTAAGCGTGATGGCTACTAAAGTTGATGTAACTACTGTTATGGTGACAATCCAGCCTAACTGACGGAACAAAATCCCAGTCATCCCACTAATAAAAGTCATCGGAAAAAACACAGCAACAATGGTAAGTGTGGTAACGATTACAGCCAGCCAAACTTCGTTGGTAGCATAAATGGCTGCCTCACGTGGGCTGCTTCCCCTTTCAATATGTTTGGTAATATTTTCTAACACCACGATGGCATCATCCACCACCATTCCAATGGCGATAGCCAGGGCTGATAAGGAAATAATATTGATAGAGCTGCCCGAAATTTGCAGGTAAATAAAGGAAACAATCAGCGAGATTGGAATCGTAATTACGATGATAAAAGTGGCGCGCCATCTCCCGAGGAAGAACAAAACCACCAGCACCACAAAAATCAAGGCGTACATCAGGGTTTGCGATAAGTTGTTGATTGAACTGGTGATAAACTCACTCGAATCAAATATCAGCGACATTTCCACATCCCCCGGAAGGTTTTGTTTCAGAACTTCTAAACGCTTGGTTAGCTCTTTAGAAACGGTAACAGTATTTGCTCCCGACTGCTTCATCACCATCATCCGAACGCCATCTTTGCCGTTAATTTTTTCATCCTTCGTCATTTCTTTGATGGAATCGCGCACGGTAGCCACATCTTTTAGGTAAACCACCTGATCGTTGAAACTGCCAATAATTGTGTTTGCAATTTCGTCGCTGTTATTAAACTCTCCCTGCACCCGCATGGCATAGTCTATTTCGCCCATCTCCACTTTTCCTGTTGGGGTATTGCGGTTTTCAGCAGCCAGAATACCACCTATTTGCTCAATAGTCATATTATAAGCTTCCAGCCTTCGTGGATCTAGCTCAACGGCTACTTCGCGCGTAGGCGCTCCAATTAACCGAATCGAACCGATGCCATCAACACGGTTCAAGGGGTTGATGATCTTTTCTTCCAGCATTTTTTCCAATCCCTCATAACTTGCCTCTGCTGTGATGGCAAACATCTGAATGGGAAACATGCTGATATTAAACTTGAAAATCATAGGATCTTCCGCTTCATCAGGTATCTGATTCTTAGCTATTTCGAGTGCGTCGCGTACATTATTAGCTGCTTCACTCAGGTCGGTTTCGTACTCAAACTCCATGGTAACCATGGAAATATTGTCACGCGAAACCGAAGTGATTTCCTTCAAGTCATCCACCGTATTTACCGCATCCTCAATGGGTTGAGTGATATTTATTTCAATATCATTAGCGCTCGCACCCGGATAGGCTGTGATTACGGTGATGGCCGGAAACTCAATCTCGGGATATAAGTCAACGGGAAGTTGGAAAAGCGAATAGAGGCCAAAAACAATTACTGCTATGAAAACCATCATAGTAGTGATAGGCTTTTTTACTGCACTGCCATATATACTCATAGTCTTAGTCTTAAAATGTTAGGTTAATTCAGAGTTTATTGGCGGGCAACTGTTATGGGGTCGTTATCCATCAGTTTGGCTTGGCCAGCAATAATTAATTCCTTACCTACCGTAAAATCATCGGCGATAACTTCAATTTTATCATTCACCCGGTCTCCAATCGTTACGTCGATACGGCGTGCTACATTATTTTCGTTAATGAAAATATAGCGGTTGTTTGTTCCTTCCTGTTTAAGTACGGCAATGGCAGGAATCATGATAGTTTTGTCTGTTTTGAGTTCTAAAGCCACACGCACAAACATGCCTGGACGCAGTTTTTCATCGGGGTTTGCAATTTTAACTTCGGTTACGAAAGTTCTGGTGCTCTGCTCAATAGTTGGATAAACTTTGAAAACTGAGCCCTCAAATTGTTCGTCTGGATAAATATCAGAAGTGATCGTAGCTTTCATACCCTTTTTGAAATCTGGATAATATTTTTCAGAAATATACACCATGGCTTTCATTGGCTCTATTTGCATCAGTGTGATGATAGCGGCTTTGCCCGTCTGCGGGTTAGGTGCTCCGGAGTAAATCTCACCATCTTCATAATATTTGGCAGTTACGATACCCGAAAAAGGTGCTGTCAGAGTGGTGTTTTCCTGCAAATGTTTAACATTTGAAGTGGCAAGGTCGTAGGCGGTTTTGGCCTGATCGTACTGCTGTTCCGAAATACTGTTTAGCTTGCGAAGTGTGTCCATACGTGAATACATGGTACGTGCATCTTCCAGCTGTAGCAGGGCTTGGGTGAGTTGTGTGCGGTCCATCTCGACCAGCGTTTGGCCTTTTTTCACCTGATCGCCAACTTCTACATGAATCTTGTTGATACGACCTGGTTGCGCAGGTGCGTAGTTCAGTTCTTCAAATGGAATAAGAGTAGCTGTATAGCTTAATGTTCTGTTTATAGCTTTATTTTCAACGCGCATTGTTCTTACCGTGCGGACTTCTTTTTCTGCCTTAATGCTTTCAGATTTGCTTTTGTCTGGTGAGCAAGCCGTAACAGCAGTTGCTAAAAAGAGCGCGAGCGTGACAAATTTTGTGACTTTCATCTTTGTGATAGATTTATAAATTGTTGTATAATTTTTCTAATTTCAGATTGGATTGCATTAAATCAATGGAGGAATTGAGGTAATTGCTCTCGGCCTGCAGGTAGTTTGTGTTGGCCTGCGTGAGGTCTAAACTGGATACCAATCCTTGTTTGTACTTATTTTGAATACTCGAAAGCACCCTTTCGGCTACTAAAACATTATTTTTTTGGGTATTGTAGTTTTCGTAAGCATTGGCCAATTCATAGCGTAACTGATTATTTTGCAGTTGTAACTGTTCGGATAGCATTTCTTTAGAACGATTTGCCTTATCAAGTTCAATTCTGGCTTTGCTCAGGTTTGCTTTGCGCACACCGCTTGAAAAGATAGGAATACTCAGGTTTAAACCTGCAGCATTGTTTGGGCTAATGTCAAAACCGGAAGTCATAAGTTTTTCCGTGTAACTGTAAAATCCGGTGAGGGTAGGAGCATAGGCCCACTTCTCCATATTAATCATTTTTTCCTGCATTTCTACCTGTGTTTCAATAATTTGATAGCTTGGATTTTGAGCTATATTGAACTCCATCGTAAGTCCGGTACTGGTTTCCAAGGCAGTCATAATAGTGTTGAGCGAATCAGTCAGTACGATTTCTTTGTCAAAATCAATACCCATCTGATACCTTAACATATTGTAGTTGAGACTGATGCTACGTTGCATAGCGTTTTGTTGGTTTTTAAGTCCGGACAAGCTAATACTGATTTGATCCACATCGGTTTGCTCAGCCATACCAGCAGCATACATATTTTGAGTGTGCTGTTTTATGTCTTCCAAGTTACTGATATTGCGGTCAATCACCTTCATAATATCTTCTGTTGCCAGAATAAGTTGGTAAGTGTTAGCCACATTTTCCAGCACATCAAGCTCCGTCAGTTTAACATTCTGCTGTGCTAGAATCTGAGCAATTTTGGCGGTTTCCAGCCCAATCCAATATTGCCCGCCAAAAATTAATTGTGAAACCTGAATCTGCGCATTTGACTGATCTGTCATTTTAATGGAAGTAGCCGAAGGAGCATTCATTTTTTGCAGGAGCTTCAAAATCTCCAGATCACCTGGATCGAGAAGGCCGTAGTTGATATCGGGTGGGGTTGACTCTCCTCCTCCGCCAAAGTTCAGCATGGCTTCGTAGTTGAAGTTTGTCATATAATCCAGGCTGCCATTGATTTGTGGCAACCCTTGTCCGCGAGCTTGCCTAAATTGTTCGGCTGCTATTTGTACATCATTACGTACGTTTTGTAATTGCTTGTTGCGATCCAGGGCATATTCCTGCGCCTCTTTCATTGAAACTGTGTAGGTGTTTTCCTGCGTTTTGGCTGAGAAGCTAAAACCCAAGAACAAGGCGCCTACAATGAATATTTTGTAGTTCATTTTAATGTTTTAAGTTTAGATTTTTACGAACTAAATATTACTTCTTTAATTGATCATATTGAACCCTGAGCTTTTCAACACTCTCCTGAAAAAATTCCAGTATAAAACAAAGTTCCTTTAAATACTTGCTGTTTTTAGATTCTGGATCAGCCTTGAGCGCAATAATTTGCTGCCAGTTTTTATGCTTTTCCACCATCTTATTTTTGAATTCTTCAAATAATTTAAATGGTTCGTGCCGCTTGATTCTAAAATAGCGCTTGCGGTCACCCGGTAAAGTAAAATACTCAATTAAACCTCTGATTTGTAGCATTTTAATAGCTATGCTGGCACTGCTTTTACTGATGTTAAGTTCTTCAACTATTTCATCAAAAGTAAAATTTTCCTTATCCATCACCATGAGTAAAGCGAATATCCGACCCGCAACCGGTTGCATGCCGTCGTGCTCATTAATTCGGCCCAAAGTTTCAACCAATTGCCTTTGTAAATTAATTCTTTCTTCTGTTGTCATTGTGAAAATATTTATGGCAAAAGTACTATTATTTTTTTAGTTCGCAAGTAAACGAACCAAAATATTTGCGGTATTAAGGATTTTTAAGGATTTTTGAGTTATTGAGCCAAAGCGCGACAGTGTTCTGCGAGTCAGGGTGCGACTATAAGGCCTCGCTAAACAGTCGCCCCCTGACTTGCATGCACCGAAAGTCAGGGTGCGACTATAAGGCCTCGCTAATCAGTCGCCCCCTGACTGGAACAAAGCTTATAGTCAGAGCGCGACTGTTTATTGTGGCTGGATCAGTCTCAGCCTGACTGGCGGAAAATCTTGCCTTAAAAAATGATCCTGATAGTTAGCAGGAGCTAATATGTTTCTATTCCAGCATTTTGTAGTGTTTATAAGGTTTTTAAAAATCATTTTTCATTTTTTTGAAGCTTTCATAAGGATTTTGAAAAACATAAAGTTGCTAAACACTTTAATCTATGTCCTATCTTTTGAAGGAATTTAGCCTTGTCATTTGCGGTGATAAAAAATTGAAAGTTAACATAATGTTTTTGGGGTTTTTGAAGTTCTTTCAATTTTTTTAATTATATAACATTGAATAGCAGCAGTTTAAAAATTTATTAAAATTATTTTTAATATTTTTTGATGTGTTTTTCGATTTTCTGACATACTAGTAGTGAAGGGGAGATAGTTTTGGAAGGCTTTTGCATGTCGAGTTGAATTAAATCAAAAAAGCATCTGTTGACTTCCTCGCCAGTAAAAAATGTAGAAAACCAAAAACGAAGTAGAAAGTGTAATCGAAACCAATTATTTATAAAAATTAAAACCTACCGCTATGAGATTCCTTGAAAAAAAGGAAAAAATCGAAATATTGCACTCAATCATTGAAAATAAAAATACCGGAACAGCAACTAATTTAGCTGACAGGCTTTGTGTTTCGTTGGCTACTGTTGAAAACTATTTGGCACTTCTGCGCGAGGAGGGGCATCAAATAGGATACTGCACCGGCAGAAAAACGTATTACCTGATTGAAGAAAAAATGCAGAAATATGGAGGCCTCTAAGTATCTTAGAGAGTCCAGTGCTTATCTTTGTCGTCACAGTTCATTGTATCAATTCCTGTTAACTTGGAATTAATTTAGAATCATGTAGTTATTTGATAAGGCCAACCACCTTAAAAAAGTTTAAAAAAACCTCTTTAAGAGGCAGTATATAATTCGTGTAAACCAAAAATTGTAATGTTATGAAATCAAATTTTTTATTAATTTCTTGCGGCTCCGCTCGGCATAGCCGCAGACTATGCCGAACGCGGTCGCTAAAAAAAATCCCATGGTTTACTGCATAAGCATCAAGCCCAACCAAATTATAAAACATAAAAAGTAGCAAAATATATTTAAAATGAAAATAACTTTTTTAATTTTTCAACAAATAACCAAATCACAATGAAAAATTCAGTATTTAGCACTTTAGCTTTTGCTTTAATTGTAGCAATGATCATTTCTTCATGCACTAAACAAATTGAAGACCCGGTTTCTAAAAATTACTCCGAGGAACAGGCCATTGAAGTTAACAGTCCGGAAAATCAAGAAATGCTTAATAAAATCGTGAGCTTCAAGGAGACACTTGATCAAATTAAGGCTGGTCAGCTATTGAAAAGCGATGTAGTACTTAGTATGAGTGATGCTAAATGGCTCATAGAATCAGAGATTAATGTTTTTCATGGGTTTCCCAATAAGGAAGTAGATTATTTTTATTTGGAGGAAGGAGTAATACCATTGCCAAAAGATGATTTGGAAGACCTGATGAATGCAGAGGAGGTGGTTGCCTTTGATGAATCCGTGAAAAATATAATTATACAGCAGCTTTCGACCTATGTTGAAGAAGGTAAACATCTTGTTCAAACCACGCTTATGATTTCACCGGCAACTGACTCCTTGTATATTAAAACACTTATTGGTATAGAAAGCGATGGAAGGCTTCCTTATAAGGATTATTACTACGGAGATAATCTTGGAGCTTGTGACGGCAGCTTTGTTTTTGAGACTGATGCTGCAAAAAGATTGGAAAGCATGGTTCATTACCATTTCATCACTAACAGACCTGAACCCCCTACTAATTGCAGATATGTTTATGTAAATCCAGTAAGTAAGCCAATTAACAGACCCTGGTTAGAAGAATATCAATTGGACAACACACCTGACAATTACTTAGATTTCAAAATATTTTTCGCGTCAGATTATTATAATAATCCACCTCAGGGAGACTTACATGATACTATTAAATGTATGGATTATTCGGATGAAATTCAGTTTTACAGGCAGCAATATATTGATTTGATTGAAGATTTTCAAAATGAAACGAATAAGTATTATTCTGGATGTTCTTTTGACGGTTCAGTTTTCTGGTTTGCAATTAACGATTTCGAGTATTATTCTATTAAACATGATTTGCTATTTACTGCTTCGACTCGTTTGTTAGTTTGTTCTATTTTGCCAACTGAATTATAGACTATTATTAAATATTACGAATATTCTAATGCGTAAAATATGATATCGAATCTAATGAGAATCATTACTTTGTCTTGCATTTTTCTTTTTTCAGGAGGCCATTTAATAGCACAACAAAGTTTTGAATTAATTATTGATGAACTGAACCTGTTTGAAAAAAGTAACAGGATTACTGAGGTTGGTAATAACAGGTATGTTTCAACTTTGACACGAGAAATAGAAGCTGCTCAGAATTATACCAAAAGTTATCTATCGCTTGTTTTAATAAGTAATCAAGGTGAGGTGCTTGCAATAGATAGTATAATGCAAAATGATACTTTTATTTCTCTTAAGTATTTATTGCCAATAGGAGAAAACGGTTTATTATGTTTTGGCATGTATGGATTTTTTAATTCTGATTTTGGATTTGAACCATTAGGATCCCAAATTTCATTTTTTGACTTATCAGATAATACATTCAATCTTCAATATTTAAAAAAGTTTCGAACTTTTAATAATGATGATCTATACTATTGGTCAACACCCCCGGTAATTAAGCCCGGTACTGATAGTTGTTTTGTTGGTTGGTCATCAGAATATACGGGTAGTCATCAGTTGTTTTGCTTGAATGCTCTAACCGGGGATAGCCTTTTTCTGAAAGATATTACCGTACCTTCAAACTGGAGTGTCGAAGGGTTATTTTATACGCACAACGACACCAGTATGTTATTACATTATACAATTGATGGTTGGTCTGAATATAGCAATATTATTGTGCGATTAGACGATCAGTATGAGCTAAGCGGTGATACATTATTTTCATTGAATACCCATTTGTATTCACTAGATACGAAAGCCATGTCACATCCCAATGGAAATATTTATATAGGTGGAGAAGCTAAATGGGTTGACTGGGAAACCATGCAAATGTATAAACATTCTGGAGTTTTTAGTTACAGCAGCAATTTCGAGCCATTGCAAAGTGTTTATCTTACACATCCAGATACCTCAAGTCAATCGGCTTTTTTGGAAACGATGAGTTTAGCACCAGATGGGAGTATATATATTGCTTCAAACTATAATTATAAAGGTCATCCTTTCTCAGGTACACCTACAATGATTTATTTGGCCCGTCTAGATGAGAATCTAAATACTATTTGGGAAAAGTACATCGGAGGTGACCGTCATTACATCGTTTTTGCTATAGCTTCAACATCAGATCAGGGAGTTATTGTATCTGGTTATGGCTATGACCTCAATTTTCCGGAAACCCGCGGTTTTGCCTGGATCGTGAAATATAACCCGGATGGGACAGTCGGGTTTGAAAACGAAATAAGGCAACAGCAAGAGTTAGTTGTTTACCCCAACCCGACAGCAGACCATATCCATATTAAATCATTGCAAAAAGGTTCATTAATGGTTTACAATTCAAGTGGCCAATTGGTCATCCAGCGTCAGTTGAAACAAGGACTTAATCAAATAAATTTGAGCGCTTTGCCTGGCGGTACCTATTTTATACATTCACTTACAAACAAGCAAAGCCAAAGACAGAAAATTGTTAAATATTAAAACTTACTATGATGAAGAAATACCTTATTTCCAGTTTTTTAATGCTTATATTCCTATTTGTGAGTATAGCAGATGTTTTTACTCAGGAATGTACGAATTGTCAAAATTCAATAATTACCGGAGTTAGTGTCAGTGCTTTGGGATATGGAAATCAAGCACTTGGAAATAGTTCTATAGCAATAGGTTTTGAAAGTATAGTTAGATCGCAGGGTGGAATAGCAATTGGTAAGCACTTGGAAATACCATCTCAATTTCCCTATACAATAGCCATAGGAAGCGGATACAATGATGTTAATAAATTGGTCAACACACATGGTCCTTCCTTAATGATTGGCTTCGGCTCAACTAAACCTACTTTTTTTGTAGGGCAATCAGCTGGCATGAATAATACCGGACGCATCGGCATAGGCAACATAACCAATCCCCAGGCCAAACTCCACATCCTTGCTGATGACAATGAAGATGCCAGCCTGTTGCTCGAGCCGTCCAATCCCAAGATGTATATGGCCAATCTTCAACTGCTCGATGCCAACAGCGGCCTGACGGTGGGCGCGAGAAGCGGTCTGGAGCTGTTTACAAACCTCGGCAGCATGCAATTTTCGGCAACTGTGTTTGATTTTGCCGGAAACCAGGTTAATATGCCTGCTTTGCGGATAAATAATGCGTACAGCCTGCCTACTTCTGCAGGAAAACCAGGAGAGTTTCTCAGTGCCGACGGCACCTGGGCCGCGCCAGAAGGAGGAGGCGAAACTTACTGGCTGCCAAATGGTACCGATATATATTTTAGCAATAATGTTGGTATAGACATCTCAGACACAAAAGGGTACAAGCTAGCCGTGAAAGGAAAACTTATCGCAGAAGAAGTAGCGATAAAATTTGCCCTCCAATGGCCTGATTTCGTTTTAGAGGACACCCTGTTCCGCAGAGTGTCTGCATTGTTTAGTTACCCAAACCACTTACTAAAAGCTATATCTTTCGCCGACTGGCACAGTACTCCGAACCTGTGTCTTGCAATTCACCAAATTTATTTAACAACAGCCTATCCGGAATCGGATAGTGTACTACGTTTTCGGATAGCTAATGGGCTGAAATTTTATTTTGAAATACTGTATATTACTGACATGCAAGGCTTTAAAATATCGGCTTGATAATTGCATATCCTTGTATAAGTTTTAAGCTTACGCCATATAAAAAAAGTTGCGCCCACTTAGCACAAAACCAAAACCAATTATAATGTATAAACACAACCAACACCAAACTTCAAACCACGGGAGAAAAACCCCAAGTCAAAACAATTCTTTCAATTTTTTCACGAAAACCATCAATATTATGAAAGCTAATTTTTTATTAATTTCTTGCGCCCTGGTATTGTTATTTGCCGGCTGCAGCAAAGACACCGACACAATCAGAGAGGAAAAAACCATCTCTGCTTATGATTTAAAAGTGGGTAACAGCATCAACAGTTTTATCAGCAAAGTGGAGTATCACAAAGAATATCCCGACTTAAAAAGCCTGGAAACCATTTCGGCAGATTCGGCTTTGTGGTATTTAGAATCCACCTTTAACTACTGTTATGGCTTCCCCAACGAGTTTTACAAATCTTTTGTTGTTGACACTTTATCATTTAGCCTTTTGCTGTCCGGCAACGATGTGAACATGACTGATCTCACGGATAAATTCAACGAGATGATTCAGGATGTCAGCACCACCTATCAAGCTGTTAATTTTGGCGAGAAAGGCCTTTCGCTGGTGAACCTGCAAGAAGCCTCAGTAGCCGAAGACCAACTTAATTTTACGGTGCAGGTTGTTACGGGCGAAAGAGGAGAAGTGCCTCCTTCTCCTGTACTTGACGGCCCTTTTGAGGAAGGTGATGATTGGTGGTATGGGGAAATGGAAGGACGTTGCGATGAATTTCTATTAGATTCAGATGCTGCACAACAACTCATGTTGGCAATGAATGCAACTTTACCCGACCCGGAAGGTAATTTTTACGTGATTCACCCTGTTAATATTTCAAGAAAAGGTGGTGAACCTAATGTAAGAAGGGAAACCGACCCTAATCCACCCGACAATATCTATGATTATTATCTTTTTTATGGCAATGAGCAGATAGGAGATGTTGATTTGTGCTTGAATCGAAACGTTATGAATACTTATTACCGTTTTCTTCGACAGTTGCTACTTAATATAATTCCAAATGAAGAGTTTGGGCAATTGAATTACAGCCTTATTAACGTAACAAATGCCCAAGGTACCTACAAAAACTACCCAAACAACCTAAGGGAATATTACCATGAAGGATTATTCAATTATGGTATTAAAATACACTATGTCGGCGAGATAGATTTTCCCGTAGCCATTGATTAATCCGATAGTTTTCAGCAACAAATTAATTTCACAAGAATGAAGTATTATTTTTTAATCCTAACAATGAGTTTCATGGTTATTCATGTTACTGCTCAATATAGTTTTGAGTTGATTCATGGAGTATCTGAGATTTATGATGCCACGGGTTTCACACTCGAAAAAGATGGATATTATTATTCTTTTGGTAACAGGTCTAATTATTACACAAACATCCAAGAACCACTTGTACTAAAAATTGGTGAGGACGGAGTGATGGTGCAAGAGAGCAGTTTTTTTAAACAGGACACCATGTATGGTTTTCATTATGCGCACCCAAAACCAAATGGTAATTTTTTAGTTTTAGGCTATCTAAAACATTATCAAGATTCAAGGCATAACACAATTTATGTATGTGAATTGACGTCAAACCTTGAGGTTGTTTGGGAAAAAATGGATACAATTCCATTTGATTCACCTTATAGTGGAATTGAAATGGAAAATACGCTTATCACTCCTGATGGTTTGATATTATTGCAGGGCAAATTTACACTTGAACAGTATGGTTCATCAAATTTTGTTTTTTTTGCAAAGTACGACCTAAATGGCAACCAGGTAGATTTTGTCTCCCATCTAAATTGTGTGGATCATAATATTGGTAGTACATTGTTCTATGATGTCGATAGTACTGCTTTTTTTCTAATTGGTAGATTGACTCATGATATTGCATACAGGAACTATATAAAGTTTGGACTTGACCTTAATGTGATTGAAAGTGGTGAATTTGAGAATAATACAAGTTTTTTATTTGATCCTATCTCGGCAGTAAGGTTGAGTAATGGAAATGCTATACTGGCAAATCGAAGCACTGAAATTACTGGGTCAGATTATAGTGACCTTGAAATGCGATTGTATGATGAAAATTTTAATTTAATAAAAGATACCATAATTAATCATGATGAAAGGGTGTGCATACCTAATTTAAGAGGCTTAGGCTATGTAAATGAAGATAATATATGGGTTGCAACTTTTGAACGAATACCCGAAACCGGTATAATGGGTACCGAAGTTTTCAGGCTTTTTGTATTTGACAAGCATCTAAAGCTGAAGGGTGAAAAAGTTTTCGGAGGCGATACAAGGTATTGGTTTTGGGATCTGCTTGCGACAAGCGATGGAGGTTGCTTATTGACTGGACAAATTCCTGAATTCGAGGGATCAGATTTTGCTAATTGCTATTTTATTAAGGTTATGCCAGATGATGTTTTAACAGAAGTCAGCGAAAGTAAATTTGATCACAAAACCAAGGTTTTCCCTGTGCCTGTCAATGATTTTTTGAATATTAATAACATACAGAAACCCTCAAAACTTATAATTTACGATTTGGTAGGAAGACAATTAGCCAGCTATCAAATAAATATAGGCGACAATATAATCAAACTTGGTCTGCTAGAATCAGGTGTTTATATAGGTGTAATTATTCAGAACGGAAATGTTTTTGAGAATCTTAAAATAATGAAAAAATGAAAAATCTAATTGAAACTACATGGGTTAAATGCTCATTTATAATTTTAGTAACAAGCACTATCTTGTTGAGTTCGTCTGTACAATTAAAAAGTCAATGTGTTGACTGTAGCAATACATCAACACCTGGACTCAATGCAAGTGCAATTGGCAATGGCAATACAGCCTCAGGGAATTATTCATTTGTTGGTGGATTTAACTCTTCAGCTGAAGGGACGGCATCTTTCGCTTTTGGCAATCGCGTAATAGCAGCAGGTGCCAGTTCATTAGCATTAGGTCGATTTGTAAGAACTAATACTTCACCAGCTATTGTGATTGGAACTGGATTCGACATTGATAACCCCTTGATAAACAACGTTCCTAACAGTTTTATGGTAGGATTCAATTCAAATCTTCCAACCTTGACTGTTAGTGATGCATGGGGCAAAAACCTTACCGGCAAAATCGGCATTGGCAACATAACCAATCCCCAAGCCAAACTCCACATCCTTGCTGATGACAATGAAGATGCCAGCCTGTTGCTCGAGCCGTCCAATCCCAAGATGTATATGGCCAATCTTCAACTGCTCGATGCCAACAGCGGCCTGACGGTGGGCGCGAGAAGCGGTCTGGAGCTGTTTACAGACCTCGGCAACATGCAGTTCGCGGCTGATGTGTTTAATTTTGCCGGAACCCAGGTTAATATGCCTGCTTTACGGATAAATAATGCTTATAGCCTGCCAACTACTATCGGCAAACCAGGCGAGTTTCTCAGTGCCGACGGCACCTGGGCCGCGCCGTCTGGTGGTGGCGGTGGCGGCGATAACTACTGGTTGCCAAGCGGCAATAACATCTATTATGGCAATGCTGTGGGAATTGGCATGGAGCCGAAAGAACGCTTATCAATTGACTCTCCCTATGGCAGACCCATACATTTCCATATTGGTGGCTCGCAGGGAATTAACAGCAATGCCTGGTATGATGCTACGAACACTGTAACAAAACGTTCTGAAGCAGGCCCGGCATACCAGATTTCCTTTTCTGAAAGTAATATGGCATTTAAGTCAGCCGAAAGTGGCAGTGCTGGCTCTACGGTTAACTGGAATGAAGCAATGGTTATTACGAAGGAAGGTAAAATTGGCATTGGAACGCAAACTACAAATAGTTTGCTCGGGGTGCGTGGAATTGCCTCTGGGATACATCCAATAGTCCACATCGAAAACACAACCAACCAAGTAAATGTTCAAAATGTAGCGCTTAAAGTTATTGGAGGAAGAGCGATTGGGACTCCTGGAACGTATGTTCCAGCAATCGCAATTCATGCTATAGCAGGCGAAACTAATAAAGGAAACCCAAAATCATACGCCCTTTATGCTGAGGCTTGCTCGGATGGCAGCCCTTATTCTTATGCCGCATATTTCAATGGTAATGTGGGAGTTGGAACGTTAAATCCTGATTATATGTTAACTGTTGCCGGAGGAATTCATGCTCGCGAAATAAATGTAACAATTGATGCTGGAGCTGACTTTGTTTTTAATGGAGATTATCAACTTAAGAATCTTTTTGAACTAGAGGCTTTTATCCACAAGAATCAACGATTACCAGATATACCATCAGAGAAGGAAATGCTTGAGAATGGCATTGAATTAGGAGATATGCAAATTAAACTGCTTCAAAAAATTGAAGAACTTACTCTATATATTATTAGCATGCAAAAGGAGATAGAAGAATTGAAAAATAATAATCCATAATGAAAAGTAAACTAGCAATTCTAGCCTTTAAAAGCAATACTCAAATTCAGAAACAAACTATCATCCTTACAATACTATTGTTGGTTGCAAGTTTTGTTCGAGGGCAAAATACTGATCGGTTTATAATAAAAACCTCTGTAGTTGAATTGCTGGGAGGAGATTTCGTTACCAGAAGCTGGTCGCCAAACCTTATAATAGAGAAGCCCCTCAGTAACAATTATAGTTTTCAACAAGGCATTGGATTAATCCTGCCGGATAATAATCTTGATAAAGAAATGGTTTTTATTTTTGTCGATAGAGTATTTGGTATTACCATTAGACCAGAATTAAAAAAGTACATTAGCAAAAATAAAGATGTTTTAAATGGCTTTTATCTTTCAATAGACGCAAAAGGGGTTTATACCGAAGCTACCTTGACAGTCAGAAAAACGATTGTTAACAGATTTGATGTGGCAACACATCTTAATTTTGGTTATCAAGTACTTTCCAAGTCGAATTTTTTAATTGAACTTTCTGCCGGAATCGGTCCTGGTTATATTTATTCTACCTCGTCAGTAGAAAGAGAGGATTTAGGACTAATTCAATACAGACGTGGCATTTTGTATGCCGGAGGCTCAGGTGCTTATCTGAGCTATCAATTTGATATAAGAATCGGATACCATTTAAAACTAAAAAGATGAAAAAGATTTTCATGACAATTGTGTTAATTTTAGTAGTTCAGCTTATTCATTGCCAGACGGACGATTGGAAGTTTCAAGTTAGGCAGTTTGTTGAAATTGCTTCAACACCTGCCGATGCCTCAGCTTATTCATGGCAATATTTACAAAATGACTTTCAAGGGGTACAAATAAATTTGGCTCCTGATGGAGAGGATGTGAATATCTATGTTGAAGCGGGTAATGCAAAAATTGATTTTAATCATTGGATAACAGCTGAGGGAGGAGCTTCGCATTTAATGTTCTATCTTGCAATTAATGTAAATAATACAGGTTTCGTTGAACTTTATGAAGGATCTGCTATTTTAAACTATGTTTGGGATTGCTCGAATGTGTTTAATCAAGAAGGCTCTTATAGCCTTACTGTCAAATTTATGGATTTGGCTGTCATCTATTATCGTAACTACAATATTATTGTCGTTCCAGAATCATCAAAGTTGTATCGTGATCAATACTTAAACACGATGAGGGTATGGGAAAGTCAAAATTCTAACTCTACACCTATTGTACTAAGTTCTGGATTCGATGCCTATAACATCAAGCCAGAACAGTATTACCGTTCAGCAGGAAACGATTTATTTAATTGCTTGTTGGAAAATGGATATGACATTTATGTTGTGTATTATAGGTTTAATCCTCAGGATTTAAGAAATAATGCTGCTGTATTTTCCTCCGCTATTAATTATGTATCTAATAATTACTACAATGGTCAAGATGTGATTGCAGCAGGAATAAGTATGGGTGGGTTGATTTCCAGATATGCCCTTGCTAAAGCTGAGAACGATGGTAGTCCATTGCCGGTTAATACATGGATATCATTAGACGCACCTCATCAAGGTGCTATTATAAGCGAGGATCTTCAATCATACCTAAAAAAACAAATGAAAAATGCACCATTTGATAGATATGCGTTAGAAAATGATGCTGCTAAAATTATGCTTACAAAAAATGTTTACGATGAACAAGGCATAATGCGATCCGCTTTTCAAAATGACCTACTTAGTTTGAATGGTGATGGATTCCCTCATTTGACAAACAACATCGGTGTTTCATTTTCAACGGAGCTACCTAATCCAAATAGCGGAGTTTGGCTCGAAATTGATCCTCCAATTCTTCCCCCAGAGAGTTTTGTATTATCACCTGAGGAAAAAGTGGCAGGATCCTTTCTTCCGGCCATGAACAGTGAAAGATATACAATAAGGATATTGGGTGGTATTTGGTGGGGTACGGTAACAATAACTCAACTAAACGATCCAACATTTATCTCTCATAAGAGTTCGCTTGATTATAGCAATAACAATACTACTAAATTTAGTGAGATAATTTTACCCTTTTCTACCTACTATCATGGCGAGGTGCCTTTTGAAGTTATTGAGCCATTGATAACCGCACTAAAGTTCCCAAACGATGTTTTCATTCAAAATGTTGATTTGTCGGGCAACATTGAATTCTCTGCAAGGAACAGCATTACCGCAGGCAGGGATATCACCACAAACCAGCCGCCAGGCGATGTCATTATACTTGCTAATAGCAATGTTGTGTTTAAAGCTGGGAACTTAATTCAGTTAAAAAATGGATTTAATGCAAAAAATAATTTTTTAGCTAAAATTGAATATCCGGAAACCATTATTTGTGCTACAGGAAATCAATTATTGAATAAAAGTTCTACATCGGTTCAGGATGAGAATTATCATTCCATTAAAGTTAAAGTTGAGGATGAATTAAAATCTATACCTGACCCAGATATTGAATTCTTTGCTGATGAAAAATCAGAAATACGCTTGTATCCAAACCCCATTCACGATAGACTTACTCTTCTATTTGTTGGGATAAAAGACATTCAGGCAAACATAAGAATATTCGATGGTGTTGGCCAATTAGTTATGAATAAAACATTTGATTGCTCAGGTCACAATAGTTTTGATGTATCTGGGTTACTAAGTGGAACTTATATTGTCAAAGTAATCACCAATAAATCTATATATACACATAGATTTGTAAAGCTATAAATCCCATGATGACTGTAATTTATAATCGCAGCCGGCTGGCTCTCAAAAAGCACCGATGCCTTTGGTACCGAAGTAAATTATAGTTACTTTAGCGACGGAAAACTACACCAAACGATGATTGCCACAGCACCCAACACCCTGATCACACTCAGCTACAACAGCCGCCGACAGCGCAGCACGCTTAGCGATCCCAATTACGGGCTGATGCAAACCACCTACAACGCCTTTGGCGAACTCATAAATCAGACCACGCCGCGCGGCTTTGAAACCACTTACACCTACGACAAGCTGGGTCGCACAACAAACCGCATCGAAGACGAAGGCACAACCACCTGGCATTACAGCACCACCCCCGGCTTCCTGGGTACTTTAGAAAGGATCGAAGGTCTCGGCCAAATTACCTCCTACACTTACGACGAACTGCTTCGTCCTGAAACAGTAATCGAAAACATCAACAAGCAGGATTACACCACCGCTTATACTTACGACCACTTTGGTCGCCCCGAAACCATCACCCATCCTTCGGGTTTTGCAGAGCAAAACACCTACAACAACCATGGCTATCTGAAAAAAATCAGGAATGCTGACGACCAAAGCCTGCTGTGGGAAGCACAAAACTACTACGCACCTGGCATGCTACGCCGGTCAGTAACCGGCAACGGGCTGTTTACTGAAAACCAGTACGAGCCCGAAACCCTGCGTTTGACTGGCTCCTTCGTTATTAATGACAGTCTGGAACGCTTGCAGGACTTTGAATATAAGTATGATACGCTGGGCAATATGCGACACCGCATCAAATGGCTAAGCAGAGCTAATAACCAGTTTCTGAAAGAAGAATTCTGGTACGACGACCTGAATCGGCTTACCGACATCAAATTAAATGGTCAGCCAACTGGCGGACACGATTACGACCCCGAAGGGCTGGGCAATATCACGTCCAAAACCGCCAACGGGCAACAAATTTACAGCAATGCCGAATATGGCGAAGGCAATCACGGCCCACATGCCATTTCATCGGCCACTCCAGCTGGAAACGTATTTCCTGATGATCCGCAAACCGCTGAATACACTTCTTTTGAGCAGTTGAAAGAAATGCGACAAGGCCGTAAAACCCTTTTCATAAACTACGGTCACCATCACCAACGCATAAGCCAGAGATACCTCAACCAGTACCATGTTACACTCAAACAGTGGGCGGGAGCTTGTGAGTACATCACCAGAAACGGCCAAACCACCACCCTCACCTACCTGAGCGGACCCGACGGGCTTTATGCCTTGCACCTTATCAATCCTGATGAGAGCGAGAGCATACGCTATCTGCACACTGATCACCTTGGCAGTTGGACAGCAGTAAGCGATGAAGCCGGAGAGGTGGTGAACGAGCAAAGTTACGATGCCTGGGGCAATAGGCGTAGCCCCTCCACCTGGACAAACGCTGGCATGGCAATGCAGACTCCTTTGTTTGATCGTGGATTTACCGGGCATGAGCATTTGGATGGTTTTCAATTGATTAACATGAACGGAAGAATGTACGACCCCGTTGTAAGCCGTATGCTTGCACCCGATAACTACGTGCAAACGCCTGATTTCTCACAGAACTTTAACAGGTATAGCTATTGTTTTAACAATCCTTTGAAGTACACCGATCCTGATGGCGAATGGGCTGGTTGGGATGATGCGATAGTCGGCGGCATTGGTTTTGTTTACGGTTATGTTTCCTATGGGCTATCAAATGGAGATTGGGGGTGGAATGCTGTTGGAGCTGGTGCCATTGGAGCAGGGACTTTTCTGTTAGGGTACTATTCCGGTGGTGCCACTAGTGCAGGAAGTGTTGCTAACATTGCTTCAACAGCCGGAATGCAAGGTAGCGCAAACACAATGGCGCTTGGTTATGGTGCTAATATGGTGGCAGCAAGCGCAGTATCTTCATTTATGCCCTCTTTAAATATGCCTATTAACGATAACGTTTCTCTTTCTGTCAGCCCTGCAATTATGTTTGGGTCAGTCCAAAAAGGCATAGGTTTTAATGTTAGTGGAACTTTTCAATATGAAGGTTTCAGTGCCACACTTGGCACTCGTTTTATGTCTTATGGCTCTAATTATGGAGGTGGAGGAGTTGAAGGTATGGAATATTGGGCATTAGGTTATGATAACGGAACTTCCGGTATTTCATATTCATCATCTTATTATTCTAGTGGAGGAACATCTCAACAACTTGGAGCCTTTAGTATAAGGCATAATGATTTTGCACTTACTTATCAAAATGATTACATGTTTGGGCTTCCTGCTGACGGTGGAGATAGATATCGTACTGCCGCAGCACAACTTAGTTGGGGGAAATTCTCTGCTGGAGTTAATTTATTTACAGGAGACCCAGGGTTAAATGGGGCCAATCGTCAAACCGAGATGATTGATGGCAAGGCTACTTATAAAACGAATCGATTTGGAGACAATCCTAACAAATACAGAGCTGGTGTAGGGTATGTTGGGTATGGTAATATGAGGTTTGGTAGAAATTCTGAAGGAATTAGAAACCATGTTCAAAATAAATTTGCTCATGATTTAATGATGGGTGGAAAATCACCTTACTTTAAAGTTCTGGATATACAGCCCACAAATTATTTTTCAGTTGGAACTTATCACCCTAACACACTATGGTAGAAATAATATTTATGACAAATAAGCTATTAATATCAACTTTTTTGGCTGGAGTACTTTCTTTTTCAAATTCTTGTGAAAAGTTAATGAAAGATGATGAACTGGTTTTGCAAAAGCAGAATTATACAGGAAATCAACTGAGATTAGATGGTTACTATTACGAAGAATTTGAGGAAAAATACTATTCGATTTATTTCTTCTACGAAGATGGAACCCTTCTCTATGGTGATGGCGGGTTTACGAAAAAAGAATTTATCGAACATGAGAAAGAATTTACTAAGGATGTATGGCTAAATGGGGTTAAGAGCTATAAAGCTTATTGGGGGTTATTCATGATTGAGAATGATTCAATAGTTTTTGAAAGATGGTATCCATCTTCAGGAGGCCCTTTTCCTGCTCATAGACGTTCAGGGAAGATTTTGAATGATACAACCTTTTTAATAACGAAATCTATACGCTCCAATGGTAAGGAAGAACAAAAATTAAATGAGATTTACCATTTTAAAAAGTTTTCCCCAAAGCCTGACAGTACGAATGTCTTTATAAAGTAACCCCCGCTCGGCGTAGTCTCCGACTACGTCGTCCAAATATTGTTATTTTACAATCGGTGTCCACGCACCCAACCAAAAAACACCTACTTTAGCATCAGAAATCTACATCAAACTATGATTAGCGCACAGCCCAACACCCTGATAATAGGACTTCCAAAAGTCTGAATTAAATAAGCTTTAACTTTTCGTCGTCTGACCTCGCAATGGCGGGAAAGAGCATGGAATCGTTAAAATGTGAAGTATGGAAAATCTTAAGTGGGTTGCGAAGTCAGGACGCGACTGATGTTTGTCGCAAGATAGTCGCAGCCTGACCGGGTTAGAGTCAGGGCGCGACTGATGTTTGTCGCCGGATTAGTCTTACCCTGACACAAAAAAAAGTCCTGAGACAATCGCCCTGGACTTTTATAAGTTGATTATTAACTGACTAAATCAGCTCAATGCTACCTATTAAAACGTTTTTCAACTTCAGGCCAGTTCACAACTTCCCAGAAGTTACCGATATAAGAAGTTCTTTTGTTTTGATACCTTAAATAGTAGGCGTGTTCCCATACGTCGAGTGCCAAGATGGGATAACCACGTTTCGCAACATCATCCATCAGTGGATTATCCTGATTAGGTGTGGACGACACAAACAAATTTCCTTGCTCATCTTTTGATAACCAGGCCCAACCGCTACCAAACTGACTTGCTGCAGCTGCTTCAAACTCGGCTTTAAATTTATCGAAAGAGCCAAAGGATTTGTTGATGGCTGCTTCGAGTTTAGGGCCGGGTTTTCCACCGCCATCGGGCGACATGATCGTCCAAAACATGGCATGATTATAAAATCCGCCGGCATTGTTGCGAACCGCAGCATTAGACCTGCTTACGTTGGCAAAAATTTCTTCCAGTGTTAGCATTTCAAGCGCTGATCCTTCTATGGCTTTAAGGAATTTATCATAATAACCACGAAAATGCTTGTTATAATGGATATTCATGGTTTCACTGTCGATAGCTTTTTCGAGCGCATCATAGGCATAAGGCAGCTCTGGAAATTCATGATTCACCTTTTTGCCTTTCATATTTTGCGCCTGAGCCGAAAGCGAAAACACGAAAATTACGGTAAAAGAAAGCAAAAAATAAGTTGATTTTTTCATAGTTGAAGATTTTAAGTACATGGCTAAAACAATCAATTGTTGCATATTGTTCAGGAAAATAGTAGAAGCAGCTGTTTATAAAATATGAATTCAGGCTGAAATGTTTTTCGCTAAGAAATATAAGATTTTACTTTTTGTGAATTAGGTTAGCTAACTAGCCCTTATCGCAAGTTGATTTACCTTTCAAGTTTTAATCTGTTGTTTTTTACACAAATACGAAGCATCATTGCAACACTAACTTAATAATTTGTGCAACGACCGCTATTTTTGGTTGTGAAAATAATCACAAGTCTAGTATTTAAGTGGAATATTTCGTTATTTTTGTAAACTTTCATAAAAAAGAAACCAATAATGAAAAAACTAGCTGTAGTAGCTTTTGGCGGAAATGCTTTAATGCGCGGTGACCAAAAAGGTACAATAGATGAGCAAGAAGCCAATGCTTATCAAGCATGCGAGGACCTGACCAAGCTGTTAGATTTGAACTACAATATTGTAGTTACACACGGCAACGGCCCCCAAGTGGGAAATATTTTACTGGCAAACACAGCCGGTAACAAACTTTACGGACTTCCAGATATGCCGCTGGATATCAGCGTAGCCTATTCGCAAGGTTTTATCGCTTATGTAATTGAGCAACAATTACGAAATGTATTGATGGCCAAAGATTTAGACAGAGATATTATTTCAATCATCACGCAGGTTTTGGTCAATAAAGACGATCCCGCTTTTCAGTCACCAACCAAACCCATCGGGCCTTTTTATACCAAAGTAGAAGCCGATAAGCTTAGCGCAGACAACAAGACGGTATTTCAGGAGGATGCCAGAGGTCGCGGCTGGCGTAAAGTGGTTGCCTCGCCTACGCCTTTGGTGATTTTTAACCGCCAAACTATCGAAAAAATTGCCCGCGAAGGACATATCGTCATTGCTGTGGGCGGTGGTGGAATACCCTGTTTTTATGTGGAAAGCAATAAGCTTCAAGGTATTGATGCGGTTATCGATAAAGATTTAGCGAGTTCCTTATTGGCTTCGCAAGTGCGTGCAGATAAACTGTTTATCCTTACTGATGTGCCAAAAGTTTGCCTCAACTATAATTCCCCACAGGAAAAGTCACTGGACAAAATGACCATTGCCGAAGCTAAAAAATACTTGGAAGAAGGCCACTTTGGCGAAGGCAGTATGGCACCAAAAGTGCGTGCAGCAATCAACTTTGTTGAGCGTAGCGGCAAAGAAACCGTCATCACGGAGTCTAAGTTTCTTGCTTCTGAAAATGGCGGAACGAAAGTTACGATTGTTTAAAAATAGCGTATGTTTTCCGAACCCAGTCAGGCTGCGACTGTGTAGCGATGCTTATCAGTCGAGGCCTGTCTTTCAAAAAGACTCCTTATTTTACCATCTCTTGTAGTTTAACGAAAAATGCAACTTTTTCAAGGGTAGTGATCATATCATACTCCTCCAGATACACGTCGTTTGGTACGTTGATAGGTTTTGGCGTATAGTTCAAAATACCTTTAACTCCTGCTTTAACAAGAAGTTCCGCAGATTCTATCGCATGGTCAGCAGGTACAGTAAGTATGCCGATTTTGATGTCTTTTTCTCGAATTATTTTTTCCAGGTCTTCGTTGGCATAGCATGGAACACCTGACATGGTGTTACCGATTTTATCCGGATTGGTGTCAAAACCTGCCACAATATTCAGTTTAGAACGTTTGCCGTCAAAATAATTTATCAGCGCACGTCCCAGGTTGCCCATCCCTATGATAGCCACATGTATTCCTTCGTCGCTATCGATGATACTGCCGATAAGATCAATTAATTCCTTTACATTATAGCCTTTACGGAGTGTGCCGGTATAACCAATCAGCATCAGGTCGCGACGTACCTGAACTGCTGTAATGTGTTGGATGTTAGCTATTTCATGTGAATAAATATGGGATTTGCCCGTTTCGTGACAAATTAAAAGTGCACGCCGGTACTGACTTAGGCGTTCGATAGTTTTGTGCGGTAGATGTTTCATTGCTGCATTAAAATGGCTATTCAGAATGATTGTTAATTACTAAACAGCAAAGCTACTACCATAGCCCATACTTAACAAGTTTTTTTGTGAAAAAATTAACATTGTGAAACATTATCAATAAAAGTTTTGATCTGTAAAGCCAAAAAAACTGTTTCAGCTCAATTCTTTTTAGATGAAAACCCGACAATGCTTCTGCAATAAATGGAAAGTTATCTTAGCAAAAAAGGTGTAAATTTTATCCGTTTAAGGCTTGCATCCAGGTATACCACTCACTCATCCCTTCACCGGTTTTGGCGCTCAGGGCAATAAATTCGAGGCGTGGATTGACTTTGAGTGCGGCTTCTTTCACTTTTTCTATGTCAAAATCTACATAAGGCAACAAGTCCGTTTTGTTGATCAGGCAAAGATGGGAGGTCTCAAACATGGTCGGGTATTTGGCCGGCTTGTCGTCGCCTTCGGTAACACTGATAATAACAACTCTTTTTGTTTCGCCCAAATCAAATAAGCTGGGACAAACCAAGTTGCCTACATTTTCGATAAATAAGATGCTGTTTTGCTTTAAATCTAAAGATTTCATGGCTTTGTTTATCATTAAAGCGTCTAAATGGCAGCCATTTCCGGTATTAATTTGAATGACAGGAGCACCGGCTTTCTGAATGCGCTCGGCATCGTTTAAAGTTTGTTGATCGCCTTCAATCACAGCGCAATTAAGCTTTTCGCCAAGTTCGGTGATGCTACGTTCTAAAATACTGGTCTTACCCGACCCGGGAGAGCTTACCAGGTTAAGCGCAACGATTTTCATGCCTTCAAAATATCCGCGGTTTCGCTCGGCAATCAGCTCATTTTTGGATAAAATGTTGCGCTCCAGCGAAATGCTATGCGTGTGGCTATGTGCCTCATCGTGTGAATGATCGTGTCCGTGATCCACGTGGCTGTGCTCATGAGCATGTGAATGAGTTGCGCCGCCATGCGCGTGTTCATGGCTGTGAAACAATTTATATTCGCCTGGTTTTCCTTCTTTAGAAGGCAGGCTGTAAGTAATATGGTCGTCTTCGCCACATCCGCATGTTCCGCACATAATAAAATCTCCTATCTTTACTTAATTGGTTTGAATATCTATAGATTTGATTTTTAATTCTTTGCCTTTCAAAAAACCGGTGTTTATGCTGTTGCAGTAGGGACAAACTTTAAAATAATCCTGCGTTTTAAATTCGTGGCAACATTCCTCGCATACAGCAACTGCTTCAATAAAGTGATAAAAAATATCAGCTTTGGCCGCCATGCTATGCCGCACAGCCTCTTCCATGGCAAATTTCAAAGCATCCGGCTCAACACCGGAAAGCGTACCAATTTCAAGATGAACCGCTGAAACCTGCGCTGAGTCATGCTTTCTGGCTTCCTCCTCCACAATTTCTACAATTTGCATAGCGATAGAAAGTTCGTGCATAGTTCCAGTTTTGATGGACAAAAATAAGAAATTTTACTCCTTAATTGAAATAAAAGCCTAATAACTTGGTAAATGTAATCCATTTTAACTGTGGGGCTTTAAAGCTCAAATCAGCGTAATAATACAATAGAAATGAATGCTTTACACTTGATTTTTGGTTCAAATTGTTGTACTTTTATAGTGTAAATCAACAGTTTAAAAAAAAGCTTGTCATGGAAAAAGAAGTATCACTCTCCGTAAAATGTCCATTGTGCGATAGCTCATTTATGGACGAACGTCATCCCATTTATGGAAAACCTTCCGTAAAAGTAAATATTGAAACAGAGCATGATCGAGGCGTATTGCGGCTTTGCTGCATTTACGGCAATAGTTCAAAAACCACCGATGTTTTAATAGAGGATGGTGAAATTGCTGCGGTATTTTGTCCGCACTGCAATAAAGAATTAAGTATTAACGAAGACTGCGAGGTGTGTGGCGCGCCGCTTATTTCGATGGTGATAAAAGCCGGAGGAAAGATACGTATTTGCTCACGAAACGGTTGTGCCAATCATCATTTGGTGTTTCAAGAGATATCGCAAGAGCTTTCAAAGTTTTATTTTGAATATGGCTTCTGACATATTTTCAGGTTTTTACAACTGGTATTCTGTTTGTTTAAGCTATTGCGAATAAAAAGAGCTTTTAAAATGAAAGGTAATTTCAACAACCTAATTAACGGAGAACTGCCGGTATTGGTTGATTTCCATGCGGAATGGTGTCAGCCCTGTAAAGTACAAGCACCTATTATTAAAGAAGTTGCAGCAGCATTGAAAGATAAATTGCGTGTTATAAAAATTGATGTTGATGCCAATAGGTTGGTCTCCACGCGATATCATATTAGCGCTGTGCCAACCCTTGCTTTGTTTAAAAAAGGAGAGATTGTTTGGCGGGAATCAGGTTTACTAAGTAAGAATCAGCTGATAAGTAATATCAGTAAGTTTTTGTAGGTATTTAACAAATGCGCGGCAACTGCTCACCTGCCAGCATACCCACCACACGGTGGCCGCCAATACTGGTTTGCAGCATACAGCGACCGGCTTTTCCTGATACGATCTCTCCAATAATGGCAGCTTGTTTTCCAAACTGATGTTGTTTGATTTTTTCGAGAATTTCATCCGCCTGATCACCATCAACTACCAGCACCACCTTTCCTTCATTGGCCACATAAAGCGGATCAAATCCCAGCAACTCACACATTCCGCTAACAGCGGTGTTTACAGGTATTTTATCTTCGTATAGCTCCACGCCAAAATCCTTGTCTGCGCATATCTCAGAAGCCACCGTTGCCAGTCCGCCACGGGTGGCATCACGCATAAAATGGATGTGTTCGGCAAAGGCTTTTAGCGACTGAATAAGTCCATTGAGGCTGGCGCAATCCGACTGTACCGGTGCCTGTATATTAAGCTGGTTGCGGGCAGCCATCACCGCCATGCCATGATCGCCAATGCTTCCGTTAATGATGATTTTATCACCCACTTTTATGCTTGCGTTATCTAAATTGCAAAAAGCCTCCTCAACAAATCCCACTCCTGCAGTATTAATGAAAATTTTATCGCATTTGCCGCGATCAACCACCTTGGTATCGCCGGTAACAATTTGGATGTTAGCATTTTTCGCTTCTTCTGCCATAGCTACCACAACTTTCTCCAGTGTTTCTATAGGAAGGCCTTCTTCCAGGATAAAGGCAGCACTGAGGTATTTTGGAACGGCTCCGGCAACGGCCAAATCGTTTACCGTTCCGGCAATAGCCAGCTTGCCAATATTCGCAGCCGGAAAAAAAAGCGGGTCAACCACGAAAGAATCCGTGGTGAAAGCCAGTCGTTTGCCGGAAATTTCAAAAACCGCCGAATCGCCCAGCTTATCGAGCTTTGGATTTCCAAAATGTTTTAAAAAGATGTGTTCGATTAAATCGTGTGTAAGTTTTCCGCCGCTGCCATGACCCAGTAGAATATGCTTTTGCTCCATAGTGTTGAATAGATCGTTATTTAGGAAACAAAAGTAGGGGAAATTTAAGAGTATGAGTGATTTGGTTTCGGAAGGAATTTAGTAGATCGGCGCAAGGGGTAAGTAAGGATTAAAACAGTGACAGTGGTATAATCAAGTCTTATTGCTCAAAAATAGCAAACCCATTTGTTTCCAACACTTTACTGCCAAAATGTATTTTTGCCTCATCGGGAATGGAAATCGTAGTTTTCGAGCCAAAATTGATGACCACACTAACTGATTGGTTTTCAATAGTTTTGGTATAAAATATTAGTCCATCTTCAAAGCGTAAATCCGTGTAATCACCATATTGTAAGGCTTTTAAACTATTGCGCAGCCTGATTAATTTTTTATATTGGTTAAATATGGATTCCGGGTTTTCGGATGCAGCTTTCACGTTGGTTTCCTGGTAATTTTTATGCAGCCCGATCCAAGGCTTGCCTTCCGTAAAACCCGCATTAGGACTGCTATCCCACTGCATCGGACTTCTGGATTTATCCCTGTTATGTTTGTTGGCATAAACCAAAGCCTCTGCCTCGGTTTGGCCTTTGGCAAGTGCCAGTGCATATTGTGTTTTACCTTGTATATCAACAATTTGCTCAGGTGTTTCAGCCAAAATATTTTGCATACCAATTTCTTCTCCGTAATAGATAAAGGGAACGCCACGTGCGGTCAGCATCAGGCTGGCGAGTGCCAATGCACGCTTTGGATCATCATCCGCCAAACGGCTCATCAAGCGTGGGTTATCGTGACTACCAAAGAAAAGGGTAGGGTAGGCGGGCATTTGATTTTCCATCTGTTGTATTTCCTTAAAGATACGTGCCGCATCAAATTCAGGGATACTGCCAAAATTAAAATTAAATACTACATCCATCATTTCAGGAGATTGGTATTGACTGAGTAGTTCCAGCTTATCGCTGCCTACTTCGCCCACCAACAAGCGGTTGGGATATTCATCAACTGTTTTGCGAAGTGTTTTCAGGGCGGCTTTCAATCCCGGCTGGTCAATGTCGTAGAGGTGCTGCTGTTCGCCATTTTCTGTTGGATTATCGGCTAAAACTCCATCTGTGGTCAAAAAATTTATTACATCAAGCCGAAAGCCATCCACGCCCAAATCAAGCCAGAAACGTAAAATCTGTTGCATTTCTTCAACAACTGCCGGGTTTTGCCAGTTGAAATCAACCATGCGGCGATCAAATTTGTGGTAATAATATTGACCTGTCAACGAATCATATTCCCAGGCCGATCCACCAAAAAACGATTCCCAATTGTTGGGTTCATTGCGCCAGATAAAATAATCACGGTAGGGATTATCTTTTGATTTCCGGGCTTCCTGAAACCAATAATGATCTGTGGAACAATGGTTGAGCACCATGTCTATAATCACTTTTAATTCGCGTGAATGGGCTTCTGTAAGGAATATTTTAAAGTCGATCATACTGCCATAAGTGGGGTCAATTTGGGTGTAATCGGCAATGTCGTAACCATTATCCACTTTGGGTGATTTAAGAAAAGGTGTAAGCCAGACACCTTTAATTCCAAGTGAATCCAAATAATCGAGCCGTGCGGTCATGCCGTTGAAATCACTGTATCCATCGCCATTGCTATCCTGAAACGAAGGCATATAAATTTGATAGAAAACGCTTTCTTTCCACCAGGCCTTTTCACTGTTTTGAGCCTGTGCCGGTGCGAAAGAAAAACAGGAAACCAATAAAAAGAATAGTAATACTTTTAGATTTCTCATTGGAATTTTATTTAAAACAAAAAGAGCCGACCTCTTGCTTCACTAACCTTATGAAAATTAGCAAGAGGCCGCACTCTTTCAATTCACTATTAACAAACGATCCTGATCTTTATTACAAAGACAGGTTAAAAATGCAGCCAGAACAAGTTTAGCTGCATTTTTAAACTTAAAATTTACGGTTTTTCCAGATCATAAATAGATTGGATTTGGGCCGAGGTTAAAGCGGCTTTATACATGCGGATATCATCCATAACGCCTATGAAGAATCCACCCCACTCTACGTTGAAATCACCATCAGGGCCTGTGTAAACGCCTGTTGGCAAATCTTGTCCAAATACAAGATTCATTGGTGAATCAAGAGTTACAAGGGTTCCGGGAGTATTGTCCCACAGTTTTACCTGTGTTCCATCAAAGTAGAATGCCATTTCATTATTCTTGAAAGTAACAGCTACATGATACCATTCGCCTAAATTAATAGTTGGGGATTCATTGTCGCGGTCATTATACACAAAATCTCCATCAACAAGTGTTTTTGCTGTAAAGAATAATTTTGGTGCGTCCTGCAATTGCAGTTTGTAGCCATCCCAACGTTTCATAGAAACCATATAGTTATTGGCCCAAGGTTCGGCAAGCACATCTGGTTTAATCCACAACGAAATGGTAATTTCCTGTGGGTTAAGTTGTGCATTGTAAGGAACTTCAATGTTAGCACCTTCGTTAAAATAAAGGGCTTTTCCGGCATTGCCGTATCGGTCAGCAGCCCATGTAGGGAAGCCAGCGCCAAAAAATTCATGTCCGGTTTTCAGCGTGCCATTGAAATTATTTCCTGAATAATCATTGGCAACAGTGCCAGTTCCTTCGTCAAATGTCCAGTGGCCCACGATAGACTCTGGTGCAATTGGCGTTACTTTTTTGGCTTCAAAATCAGTAATAGCCTGATTTAAAGCAATAACAGCATTGTCAACTACTACCTGAGTGGCTTCGGCATTATTGTTTACTGCTTTAGCTAGTTCGATTTTTGCCATAAAATCAGCTTTTGATCCATACTGATATTGTCCGTCGGCAGTACCTTCTACAGCGGCATTGTAGATGGTTTCCGCATTGGCGATTTTGGCTTGAAGCTCAGTTTTGTTAACCTTTACTTCTTCGTCGTCATCGTCCTTTTTACATCCTGTAAATGTTATGGCAAAAATTGTCATTGCCATGAGCATTAAGACTGAAATTGATTTAACTTTTTTCATAATAATTGTTATTTAATAGATTAGTGAATAAATAGGTGATTAATTAATTTAATTGATTTCAAGGTTTATATCTAATTCATTTTGAGGTATATCAAAATAGCGATTATTCTCATAATTAAATGAAGTACCCGACAGCTTTTGTTCGGCATAGCTTTTTCCATAGCGCATCAGGTCAAAAAATCGGTGAAACTCAAAGCCCAGCTCTACACGCCGCTCATTGCGAATAAGCTCGCGCAGCAAACTTTGGTTAGTAGTTTCAATGTCAGGCAGCAATCCTGCGGGAACAGTGCCAAAACCAGCTAGATTTTCATCGTATAAATAGCTTTCTCTGGCTCTTTTGCGCAATTGATTCAGTGGTGCTAACGCTTCGCTGCTTCTTCCCAGCTCATTCAGCGCTTCGGCTTTCATCAGCAGTACTTCGGCATAGCGCATAAAGTTGTAGTTGAGGTCGCCATCGCCTTTAGTACCCACCGGTATTTGGCTAAGCGGCTGCTGATATTTACGCAAAGTGTAGCCTGTAGGCGACCAGTTTGGATCGTAAGCCTGGCCATTAATCCAGGTCGAACCCTCGCGTGCCAGCGTATAATCCAGTCGTGGATCATAGATATCGTCATCGGTTTTTTCAAAGGCGTCAACAAATTCCTGCGTTGGCGCATTAAAGAAATAACCATTCTCGTGCTGTGGCGCAAACCACTGGTTGAGTACGTTTCCGGCAAAAGGTTCTTGTCCGCTCAAATGCTGCACAGCAAAAACAGTTTCGCTGTTATTTTGATGGGCAAAATCAAAATTATAGCTATAAACCTCCATCAGGCTGTATGCCGCGCTGGCATCAAGCAGTTGAATGGCATCCAGGGTTTGCTGATATTTTCCCTGAAACAGATAAACTTTGGCCAGCAAACCATAAGCAGCACCCTGTGTAGCATGTCCGATCTTGCTCCCAGAACTGAGAGAAAGTGCTTCGGCGGCCTCATTCAAATCCTTTTCTATTTGTGAAAATATGTCTGATACAGTAGAAACAGGAACTTGTAAGTCGGCAGTGGTATAAGCTGGCGTTATTTTAAGCGGGATTTCTCCGAAGATATTCACCAGATGAAAATAATAGTACGCCCGCAGGAATTTCGCTTCAGCCACTACTTCAGTTTTTACTTCCTCGGAAACGCCATCGCCCAAGCGATGAATAACATCATTTGCACGCGAAATGCCTTCGTAATAGCGCTTCCAGATATTCAGCAGAAAACCGTTATCACGGGTATAAGTAAACTGTTCTATAAATTCTATCTCGCTTTGGTCTCCTGGATTTCCACCTTTTATAGCGTCGTCAGAAGCTACATCACCAAAAACCCACAAGCTGTTGTTAATGCTTGTAAACGCAATCGGTTGATAAGCAGCAGTAAGCGCCAGCGTGGCATGGTCATCGGTTTGAAAAAAGGTTTGACTGGTGTAAATGCCTTGCATATCTTCATCGAGGAATTTTGTGCAGCCTGCAAGGCTCCAGACGACAAGTGTAAGTATGATTAATTTTTTCATGATCGTATCTTTTAAAAACTAAGTTGTACACCAAAATTATAGGACCTGGCTACCGGATAAGTTCCCCAGTCGATGCCGGCGGCAGCATCGCCTTCACCTGCTGAGTTATTGCTGGTGGTCATCTCAGGATCCAGGCCGGGATATTTTGTAAAAGTGAGCAGGTTGTAAGCATTCACATAAATTCGCAGCTTTTTGATGCCAAAACGCGCCGTAGCGTCCGTGTTAAAAGTATATCCAAGCTGGATATTTTTAAGCCGTACATAAGAGCCGTCCTCCAAAAAGCGTGTGGAAGGACGCGTATTGTTGGCCTTTGAAGCCCATGAAGCACGCGGCTGGGTGTTGCTCGTTCCTGGGCCAGTCCAATGTTCATCATAATAGCGTTCGGTCACGTTGAATGGTCGGTAAAAGCCTTCAATATCTGTGGCCACCTGATAATAAATATGGTGTCCTGTGGCGGCTTGGAAAAACATGCCTAAATCGAATTGTTTGTAGGCAGCACTCAGGTTCAATCCTGCTGTAACAGTTGGAATAGAGCTGCCAACATGTTTTCTATCTTTTTCATCAATAAGGCCATCACCATTTTGGTCAACATATTTCACATCTCCCGGGCGCACATTTACGCCCTGATAAGCGCTGGTGAAAATTTCGAGTTCATCCTGAAAAATCCCATCCATTTCGTAGAGGTAGAAAGAACCAACCGGCGAACCAACTTCACTGCGGGTGGCAAACACACCATTATCAATACGACCGTTCAAAATTGGTGAAGGCAGCTCAAGCACTTCGTTGTGCAAAAAGCCAACATTTCCACCAACTTCCACGAAAAATTCACCAAAAGTATTGCGGTAATTGAGTTCTAAATCCACCCCTCTGTTCAGGATTTTGCCTTTGTTTACCCAGGCTGGTTCGGCATAGCCTGCTGAAGGCGGGATTGGCTCGCGAACAAGCATATTACTGTTAATTTTGTTGTAAAAATCAAGCGTTGCGGTAAGCTTGTCTTCCCACAAACCGAGGTCGATACCTATGTTGAACTGTTCACTGGTTTCCCATTGCAAGTTTTGGTTACCAAGCACGGTAATGGCGTATCCGCGGCTTAAGATATCTCCAAAGGGATAATCGAAATTATAACCAACCTGATCAGAGTAGGCGTAATTGCCCACTTCCTGGTTGCCGATAGCACCATAACCCACGCGTAACTTGAGCATATTGATTTGGTCTGCTTCAGCCAAAAAGCCTTCCCTGTCTAATCGCCAGCCGGCAGAGAAGGAGTAAAAAGTTCCCCAGCGGTTATCGGTGCTAAACCTGGACGATCCATCGCGGCGAAGTGTTCCCGATAATAAATATTTTCCGTTGTAGGTGTAATTCGCTTTTCCGAAGAAAGAAAGCAAAGAATAACCCCAGCGGTCTTCGTTTACCATGGTGTTGCCAAGTCCGTTGCCCAGAAACACCAGTATATCTGTTTGATCCGGGAAATCTTGTTGTGTACTGCTATGGTAATACCCCGTGCCTTTAATGGCCTCTGAACCAAGAATAGCTGAAAAATCATGTTTTTCGCCAAATAATTTGCTGTATGACAGCACATTACTCCAAGTCCAGCTTTGATCTGTACCATCCGTAATGCTAAGTCTGTTAGGATTATTTATGCGGTTATTGGTTCCCCAGTTACGGTCAAAACGCCTTCCCTGCCTTATCAGCACATCACCGCCAAAAGTGCTGGTAAAAATTAGCTTGGGCATTATCTTGGCCTGAAGATTGACATCGCCAAACAACCTTTTCTCCCCGATATTATCAGACATATAAGTGGCCAGGCCAACAGGGTTGTAGCCATCGCCAAGCAAATCCTGACGCTCGGGAAGGTCAACAAATTCTCCTTTAGCATCGCGGATTGGAATAGCAGGCGTGCGGAACATGGCATACCTGACCACACTGCCTCCGTTACCGCCAAAACCATCGCCACTGCTGCCGATACGGTTGTTATCACTTTTAGAAATGTTGATATTTGTCCCAATTTTAATTACATCAGACAGCTTTGAACTCAGGCTTACTTTGCCCGACATTCTTTCGTAATCGCTGCCGATAATAATGCCTTCCTGGCTAAAAAAGTTTCCTGAAATCAGGTAAGTCAGTTTCTCATCGCCACCGCTTACCGAGAGATTTTGGTTTTGGATAAAGCCATTACGAAAAATAGCTCCCAACTGATCAACATCAGGCAGCGTAGCCGCAAAATCAGGCTCAATATATTTGCGTTGCAGGCGCGGATTTTCAATAAAGGCATTGTCGTTGCGCGCTGCTTCATTGTATATATCAACATATTGGGCGGTGTTGGCCATTTCGGTTAGCTTGCCATGCTGCTGAAAACCAACTTGCGAACTAAAATCGATGCGTGGTTTCCCTTTCACGCCTTTACGGGTGGTGATAAGCACAACGCCGTTATTAGCACGTGAACCATAAATTGCCGTTGAAGATGCATCTTTCAAGATATCAACAGATTCAATATCATTAGGATGAAGCACGTCAAGTGCGTTAGCTGTCGGGATTCCATCCACGATATAGAGTGGTTCGTTGCTGCTATTAATGGAGCCTACGCCACGAATCCTGATTTTCACACCTTCGCCCGGCATACCGGTATTGCTGGTGATGTTTACACCTGAGGCTCTACCCTGCAAGGCCTGATCGAGGCTGCTAACAGGCAAAGCATTCAGTTCGTCCATCTTAATGCTACTCACGGCACCGATCAGGTCAGCTTTACGGCGTATTTCGTAACCCACAACAACCATCTCTTCAAGCAATTGAACGTCAGACTCTAAGCTCACATTTATTAAAGCTTTTGTGCCAACAGGAATTTCCTGTTCCAGAAAACCCACAAAGCGAAACACCAAAACAGGATTAGAGATATTAGTAGGAATGGCTATTTCGTAATTTCCATCGAAGTCAGAAGTTGTTCCGATGGTTGTTTCGCGCACAAAAATATTGACGCCGGGAAGTGGTAAGCCTTCATCATCAGTAACCGTACCGCTCACCAGTTTTTCCTGCTGCTGCGCCTGTAAATTGCCCGATGCATTCGTCCAAACGAATGGTAGGCAAATTAACAAAATCAGTAATTTATAACGCATTTTATTGAGGTTTTAATTGTTATTTATTCATGTTTAAAACGCAATTATTACATCGCCAGCCAGCCATTGGCCGTTCTTTTTTTGAATCTTTAAATCAGCAGGCACCTCCACAATTAGTCGTGAGGATAATGCTGGAATTTGAATAGAGTTATGTATGCCTTCGGCTGTCAGTTCCTGTTTTGAAAGCACATCAAAAAGCTTGACAGATTCCTTTGCTGCGACTTGGTAATCAATTGTTTTTTCGGTTTTGTAAGGATTATAAATCAAATAAGTAGGATAGGCGGCATTGCGGTAAAAATCTGTTGCCAGACAATCCAGTTTTAGGATTTTTGGCACATTTGTTTCGCGGATAATTGCTCCAAAGATTCCTGCATGAGCAGAACCATAAATACTAAACACCGACTCATCAGGCTGGCCTTCTACCCATAGCGGCCCATCGCCAACAGCAACAGGCGTAGCATTATCCACAGAGGCTTTTGGTACATGGTTGGTCTTTTTTAGGCCTTCGTAGGCAATCACATTACGGGTGATGGCTTTTTTCTCGGGCAGCCATTGGTTGCTGTCCGGGATTTCGTGCGGATAAAAAAGTCGTGCTGCATTGGCCGCGTTGAGCATCCATTTCCCAACAGCATCAGCATATTGAGGAGCATAACGAACCAGCGGAACCAGCGGCCAGGCCATATCAAAAGTGTTCATCGCGAAGGCGAAACCACCATCGTGGTGCCAACTGCCAACCAAACCAGAAACATCATAATCAGCCCATTTATCACGTATAACACCCCAGCCGTAGCGACCATCTTTGGCGTGTGTCCCATCAAAAGACCAGTCTATAATTTGTTTTACATCATATTGCGCTTGCTGTTCAGCATTGAGCCGGGCTGCAACATAAGCACCAAAAGGCAGTAAAACTTCATAAAAGCGGCTTTCCTTTTGGGAAAGCAGCGCATCCATTGCCGATTTAGCACCAGAAAGGTATTTTGGATCACCGAACTTTTGGTAAGCCGATAGCAAGACATAAGCGTGGGCTGTAGCGGCATCTTCCTGCAAGGGGATATGCGATTTTACGCCTTGCATCGTACTATAGTCAAAGAAGGAGTAATGGTAATTTCCGTTTAGGGTAGAATCGGCTTTGTACATTTGATCGGCAATGATTAACAGCAGGCTATCAGCCCTTTCCACATCCGGAAACACATCAGAAACAGCATAATACAGTACGTTTGGGAAGGCGTCGTACCACCAGTCGCGGGCATAACCACCACCAAGCATCGCCACTTCAGGATTGGTGTTGTTCATCATAATATTCCAACCTGTTTCGCTGTTAAAATAGTTTTGAACCATTTTCACATAGTTAAAACCATCCTGATCTGTTTTGTCGATACCGTTTAAACCAGCGCTTAGCAATGCGCCCAGACTTCCAATAGCTTCATGAAACTCACCATTATTCTTATCAGCTCCCTGGCGCACATCGCCGATGGCGGTATATAGTCCGAAGGTAGTTTGGTCGAAATTTCTTCTGCTATCATCCAACCAAATAAACGGTAAATATTCGCCTTCCAGCTCAAAATCAAATACATACTTATCGAACTCCTTGCTTAGCTCGTGCCAGTTTAACATACGGTAAGGTTGCGGATCATTGGGCATTGCTGAAATGCGATCAATAGAAGTTTGTTGTGTCGATTTTTCATTGGCGCAGCCATAAGAAAACAATACAGAAATTATTATTGAAAGGGCTAACAGCAAAAGAGATTTTTTCGAATAGTTTACCATAATTACAGCTTATTTTTTAATAGTCAAGTTTGGCGGCCGATAAATCAGGATTGTCTCTTTTTACCTCGCCAACAGTTTTATTTACATGCTTAATTATATTTTTTGCCAAAGGAATAGATACCAATTGAATAAGAGCTACAATTACTAGTGCATACCTAAGTGCAAAATCTTTAGAAACATAAAAAGCGAGAACAATAAACAATACAAGACCGAAAAAACGACCAATATAAAGTCCAAATTCATGGTTGAAGATATAGGCATATTCACTTCGATTTTCTTTCACTGACAACGCATCAATTACTCTCATCTGAATAGGAAAATAAGCAATATCATGCAGTGGCATAAATAAAACTTTACACAGCACAAAAATAATAACGCCAATTGCCGAGAATAATATTAGATTGGCAAGCGCTCCAATTAGAAATATCACCATACCGGTAGTGAAAATCAATAGCCGGTGTTTAGGTTTTGTGGTTCTTCCAAGAATGTATAGTATGAATGCCGTTATAACGCCTCCCACACTTTGAACAGTTCCAAGGGTTCCTTCATCACCCACTAAAGTCATAATTAAAATTGCAGGTGCTGTAACCAAATATCCCTGAACCATGCCTTTTAATGAGGCAAGTGCAAGCATCTTTTTCCAGAGCAAGTCGAACCGTAAATAAAGAAATTTTTTCTCTTTAGGATTTCTAAACTTTTCCTGATGAATTACGACACTAGCTATTATTGTAAGAAGAATTACAACACTGGTTACAACCTGATAGGCTCCGTTAATTTTTCCATCAAACCAGCCAAGTTTTCCGCTTTGAACAATAAACCAGCCAACAACCACCGGAACAATTATAAACGTTAGTGTGTAAAAGAAGGTCTCAACACCATAATAATAATTCCTATTGCTATCGTTGGTCGTATCCAGCGTTAGAAAGTCGCGATTAGCCCAGAAAAAACCAAAAGATGCACCCATAATTAAACCTGCTACTGAAACACCCACCATATTTACTTCGCTGAGCGTCATCATAAAGATCATCGAAATGCCACTTAACAGCATCCCAAAACTATATAGATGTGAAATATTAACCCGATGAAGTAAAAAACCGTTAATCAAAAATGTGAAAGGAATACCAGTATAGACAGACAGCTGATAAACAGCGACCATGGAGGGATTATTGGAACTTCGCATAATGTAAGCCCCAACAAAAATATCAATGATGGGCAATACAAATGCATAAATCATATTGGTAATGAGAACCAGACGCATATCACGCGGCATGGTCATAAAAAAGTCAAATTCGCTCTTTAGTTTATTTTTCATTATAAAAATAGTCTATAAGTCCAGTGAATCAAGGATTTGAGCGATAGATAGCTTAGCTCCGCAGATCACTTCATCACTGGCACCGTAGTATATCGTGAGCTCGTCGCCATCCACAATATGGCCATTGGTGAAGATTACATTGCCAAAAAATCCGGTTTTTTCATATTCCATAATGGGTTCCATGATAGGCTGTTGGCTACGCGCGATTACTTTTGCCGGATTTTCCAAATCGAGCAATAAAGCCCCTAAACAATAACGGTTGTCGGTATTTGCACCATGATAGATTTCCAACCAGCCTTTGTCAGTTTTTATGGGGGCAGCGCCTGCGCCAATGCGGACATTGTCCCACATTCCGGGTCGGGTGATAGCCACACATTGGTGATTTCCCCAATGCAACATATCGGGCGATTCGGCCAACCAGATATAATTACCTCCTAATTCGGGGCTGCTTGGCCGATGAAAAGCGTAGTATTTTCCATTGATTTTTTCCTCAAAAATGGCGCAGTCTTTGTTGTGCGGCGGAAAAATCATCCCTTGCCGGTCAAAATGCTGCCAATCAGAAGTTTGCATCAGGCCTACGCCAACAGCAATAGACGAAACCTGCGTATAAGTAAGGTGGTAGCGGCCTTCAAGTTGCGTCACGCGGCAATCTTCAATACCAAAGGTTTCCAGTTTTCCCATCCCGAAAAGTGGGGGATAGGCTTCGGGTTCGTAGAAATCTACGCCATTCTCACTGCACAAAAGGCGCAGATGGGAAAGCGAAGTCAGGTAATTTACACCTTTATATAGGATAACACGCGGATCGCTGGCATCCAAATCAGGATCGCTCAAATGAAAAGTCAGTATTTCTGTTTCTCCTTTATCATTGAAAACCGGCACCTGAATAGTACCTTCTTTTTGTGGCGGGCGTTCGGCAACACGGCACAGCAACCAGGTCTTGTTGTCAAAAGTAAAAGCACCCGGGTTTAAGAGGCATAATATTTCCATGCCTGGCATGCTCGGTTTGATGTCGGCGGGCCGAAGAATAGGATTATTTTCAAATCGTTTTGCGATATCCATTTTTCAGTGATTTTTAGTGACTGACTTTTTCTGCAATCGAATGTGTAAAAATACGATCAATACATGCTAAAGTTGTGAACAGGGTTTGCAAAAAGGTGTAGTGGGTTATCATTTTGAGTGTTTATTGCAGTATTTTCAATGTTTTCAGTCCTTTTGTTACAAAATCTGTTTTCAATGAATGGAAATGAATTTGCTAATAGCCGTTTCTTTGGAGCTGCTGATTGTGCAAAAATATATCCCCGCTGGTAAAGGTTTTTTTAGATCTATTCTGGCCATGCTATTAGCCTGTAGATCAATTGTTTCAGTATAAATTAGCTGTGCTTTTGCATCGCTGATGCTTAACGAAATCGGTTGCGCTGTAAAATTGGAAATTTTTAGGTACAGCACTTTTCCGCTTAACGGATTGGGAAATAATGAAATTTGAGGTTTATTGCTTACCGTATAAGATTCTATGCCAACATATTGCGCTTCAAAAATCTGATCCCTGTCAAGCGCATAATTGTAAAAGCTCACATTATCGAGACAGCCGTTGAAGTTGTAGGCCGGTGTCCTCGGGAATTGCTGTCCCAAAACCGGCTGGTAAACCGTCGAACTGATAGCACCGCTGTGATTGGTGAAAGCATCCAAAGCACCATTAAGCCATATTTCCATATCAGCACCATCATAAATCACAGCCAAATTGTACCATGTTCCAATTTCCGGTTTTGTTTCGCTATCCAAATCCACAATGCCATCAGTTGTATTCAGTGTAAACCTGATTCTGTTGTCGCTAAGGCTGATTTTATAACGGTTTTGCCAGCTTCCGTGCGACACCAAAAACTGTTCATTAGCTCCGGCGGCTTCAATTTTAAACCTCAGGCTGATGCTTATTGCTTCCGTAAAGTCAAAAAGCGGACTGGCAGGCAGCACGATATTTGCTGTACTTCCGTTCAGACAAGCAGTTTGCGTGTTAGGATCGTTTTCAAAAATCACCCAACTTACACCTCCGTTTGGTGTTCCGTCAAGCTGGTTTACGCTCTGGTCATCGGCATTGCCTTCGAGCAAATATTGCGCAATTATATCGCCGGATGGCACTATTTCCTGCGCTCTAACCATAATTTGAAGGCTGTCGCGGTCAAAAAGTCCGTCTGTGTCCGTCACCTTGCAGTACAGCCAATAGTCTCCGGAATTTTCCGAAACCTGATACAATACGCTGCTTTCCAGACCAATTTCATTGCCTAAAAGGTCTGTCCACTCATAGCTCAGCTCATCATTATTGGCATCTTCGGCTAAGACCGTAAGTTCAGCGCTTTCTCCTGGTTTCGCCTTGCGCGGATGGGCTTTCAGAAGCTTAATTTCAGGCGCAACAGCCACTTTATCAACAACTTTAACACTGATTGAAGTGCTATCCGAAAGACCTTCACCATCTGTTACTTTACAGGAAATGAGGTAGGTTTTTTCTGTATTTCCACTAAAATCATAATGCGTGGCAGCATCCACACCTTGCCCGTCAATCCACCAGAAGTAAGTCAGGTTTTCAGATTCAATATCTTCTGCTGTGCAATAAACACGGTTAGTTTGATTTATCTCAATTACTGAATCAGTTGCCATCAGCGCACGAATCCGTGGTGGAAAATTACTTACCGGCACTCCATTATTATAGTCGATAACAATCATATTGGCCAATGTTCTTTGCTTTTGCTGTGTTAATACAGCATCTGCAGGAATAATCACCGGCATTATAGCCGCTTTGGCAGGTAGCAGCAGTTCAGCACTTCCCGACTGATTTTGTGCAATCAACCCATTGGAAATCATATCATAAACGGAATAATTCCCTTGTGGAAGTTCCAGTATAACGCTTTTGGCTGTTTCATACGGATTATAATATAAATAGGTGGGATAAGCCGTGTCGTGGTAAAAATCAGTTTTTAAAAGATCGAGTTGCAAAATGCCTTCAACATTGGTTTTTTCTATCAGCGATCCGAGGTAGCCCACATGCGAGCTTCCATAAAGCATCAAATTTGTTTGCGACCATCCGCCGTCAACACCATCGCCTGTGGCATAAGGACTTTGACCATTTTTTTTCTCTTTGAGGGCTTCATAAGCAATCACCGAATTAGGATCATTTTGCTGTGCCCAGTCGAAATTGTCCTGGCTGTTTTCGGGCATAAATTCCGGATAAAAAAGCCGGGAAGCATTGGCCAGGTTCAAAGTCCATTTCGAGATGGCGGTGGCAAAGCGGTCATCATAGCGCAACATAGGCAAAAGTGCTGCGGCCTGCTGGTAACCGTTCATCATAAAGGCGTAATCGTTGCCCTGATCATTGGCTTCGCCAACTAAACCGTGGCAATCGTAGTCGCCCCATTTACCGGCGATGGTTCCCCAGCCGCGCAATGGGCCGCGGTCAAAAACCCAGTTTATCATCTTCTCAATATTGTAATTACTGCCTTTTTCGGCATTGAGACGTGCCGCAGTATAAACGCCATAAGGAAGCTGCAACTCATAAGAAGGATTGGTTTCCAGGCTATTGAGATAGTCTAAGGAAAGCTCTGCTGCAATCCTATATTCCTCTTTTCCAGTACTTTTATAAGTCTGATACAAAATCCAGGCTATTGCACCAGCGGCTTCAGGTTCTGGCACACCGGCATCTAACGGACTCATCGTTGACATATTCCAGGCGCGGTAATTCATATAAGGAACTGTCCAGGGTGTGGCCGAAGCTTCCATCCCGGAAACCGCCCGCATCCATTGCGAAGCCATCGTTTCGAGCTGTTCATCAAAAACAGCAATTTCAGGATAAAGCCAGCGTAATTGCAAATAGAAAATATTGGGCATGGTTTCGTACCACCAGTCATTGCCTGAAGAGGATGAAGGGTGGTTGAGGTAAATATTTTCGGCCTCGCGCTTGTTGAAATAATCTTGGCACATGGCAGCCCAGTTGTGGCCAAACTGGTTCGATTTGTCGATTCCGGCCAGGCTGGCGCCTACCACGGCGGGAATTACATTAATGGCTTCGCCCGAATTGGGATTGACCGTGCCGATGGTGGTATGCAGCCCAAAAGATGGCTGACCGGGATAATTAACCGATTGATCCCTAAAAAACACAACAGGCAAATACTCACCTTGCCAATCTTGGTTAAAAACTGTTGAATCGTAAAGTTGTGCCACCTTTTTCCAATTGCGCATAAGGAAAGGTTGCGGCATGTCAGGCATTTCATTGATGCGCGAGATGCTAATTTGTTGTGCCTTGAGCGGAATTACAAAAATAGCAATAAGTAAAAAAAGTGAAACGTATAACAGGTTTTTTGGCTTCATCATCTGCGTAAATTTTGAATCACTAAAGTAATTTAATAAAATCACCCTTCTGTCAATCCTGTTCTCATAAAGATGAACAGTATTCGCAATTAGCCCTCTTTTAAACAAAAACAAGGGCTAAACCGGCAGAATGAAAAAGCTGTCGCACAAAAACCTTAATTTTACAGCATAATTGTTGTTGGAAAAATATGACAAAAACTTGCTATTTGAGAAAGCCAGAAAAGAAGATTCTATATACAGGATTATTGGTGATGCTGTTTGTGGCGAATTTTGCTTTTGGGCAAAAAGCAGAAAATTTCTGGCAAGTTCGTCAGATTGCCAATGCAGATGGTTTGTCCAACAGCGCTGTGAATAGCATTTTTAAAGATTCCAGGGGTTTTATGTGGTTTGGCACTTGGGATGGCCTCAATCAGTACGACGGCAATAATATCGTGCAACATTATCCTGATATGCTGCTACCTAATCGTCTGAGCAATAATATTATCTGGAAAATGCTGGAGGACAGCAGCAACGGGCTTTGGATTGTTACAGAGCGCGGAATAAATCGCTACGATTACGCTACAAACCGCTTTCAGAGTTGGTTTGCGCACAATGAGCCAAAGTATTCGCGTGAGAATAGTTTGCGTGCGGCCATCGACCCTACTGGAAACACCTGGCTTGCCATTTATGGTGTGGGGATTTATCGCTTTTCACCGGCTGATTCTGATTTCACCCGGCTTCAAATTCCGAGCATGCCGGATGAGCGGCAGAAAACGGTAATTGGGTTATATGCTATTGCTAATCAGATGTATATCCTACACGATGATTTTCAGTTATCTGTTTTAGACGAAAACGGCAGCTTCGTCGATCAATTTGCCATAAGTCGCAAAGCAAGCCCTGAGAGTAGTAGCTCCACCCTCAACTGGTTTTTTGAGTTAAACGACCAGGCTTACCTTGCAATTCCATGCTTAGATGGTGGAATCCGGCTTGTAAATTTAAGCACCAAAAAAGTAGAATTAATTCAGGAAGATGCATTCCCATCACCGGTTACAGCACTTTTTGCGGATGCCGAAAATAACAGTTTATTACTTGGCACTGACGACGGCAAGCTATTAAAAATGGCGATGGATGAAAGCTATGATTTACAATCGCTCAATAATAATATTCCGCTGCTGTCAGGTAAAAAGGTAAAAATATGGTCTATCCTCAAAACTGGCGAAATGCTTTGGATTGGTACTGATGGTGAAGGCGTTTTTCAGGCAAATATGCAACCTAAACCTTTCTATAATATAGGTAAAGGTCTGCCCGAGGCACGCCAACTGAATCATAAAATAGTTCGGGCGGTTTATGAAGACAGTAAGGGAAATTTGTGGGTTGGAACAAGAGGCGGCGGGCTCAATAAAATTCCTGCAAATGGCGATCCGACGCAGGTTTATAATACCGAAAACGGCCTTTCAAATGATGCTGTGCTTTCGCTGGCAGAGGACTTGCATGGAAATATTTGGATCGGCATTGACGGACAAGGAATCGATGTGCTTAATCCAAAAACTGCCAAAGTCAGCCATTTCCCTAACGATTTTCCAGGTGCTGAAAAATTAGATTTCAGCTCAGTTTATACTATCTGCGTTGATGTTTATGGCAGCGTTTGGCTTGGCACAAGTGGGAGCGGGGTTTATGGCCTAACTTTAGATTATAAAAATGAACGTTATACCTTAAAAAATCATCAGCATCTGCCCGGGAATGGCGGGCCGCAGGATTTACGCAGCAATGTGGTTTTTGCCATTCGGGAAGAAAAACCAAATATTTTGTGGATAGGCGCTCGCATGGCCGGACTGCATCGCTACAACACCTTAACACGTGAAATACAATACTTTAAACAAGATTCTGATACAGTAGCCGGTTTAAGTAATTCTGATGTGCTGAGTCTGAAGATTGGCACAGACAAACAGTTATGGGTTGGTACTAGTGGCGGCCTCAATGTGGCCAATCTTTCACAGCCCGAAATACGATTCAGACATTTTAGTGAGTCGGATGGCCTGCCCAATCACACAATACATTCCATTATAGAAGATAAGCAAGGCGATATTTGGATGAGTACCAACAAAGGCCTGAGTCGCTACTTAAAAAATGAGTCGCGTTTTATAAACTACAACCGGGGCGATGGACTGCTTAACAATGAATACACTGACGGTGCAGCGTTTCATCAAACCTCTATTGGGAAAGTTTATTTTGGTGGAATTAATGGTATCGACTGGTTTTATCCGCAGGATATTCAAATTTCCGCGTCCAATCCGAATGTTTTACTTACCGCTTTCTTGCTTTTCAATAAGAAAATTGAACCCGGCGACGAAAGTGGAATACTTTTGGAAAGCCTCGATTTCACAGACGAGATACAGCTCAGCTACGATCAAAACTTTTTCGGCGTGGAATTTACAACACTGAATTATAGGAATGCAGCCAAGAATAACTTCGCTTATAAACTTGAAAATTTTAATGTGGACTGGGTAGAAACCGGCACACAACGCACGGCTAACTTCACCAACGTACCTTTTGGTCGCTACAAACTATTGATCAGGGCCACCAACGAAGACGGATTTTGGTCGGACGATATCCGTTCTGTTTCCATAATTATCAGGCCGCCATTTTATCTCACTTACGCTGCTTTCGTGGTATATAGCTTGCTCTTTTTGCTGTTGATTTATTTGATTTATCGCTACCAATCAAATCGTATTAAAAAACGTCATTCACTTGCCCTTGAAGCATTTAACCGTAAAAAGGAGAAAGAGTTAAATCAATATAAGTTTGAGTTTTTCACCAATCTCGCCCATGAATTTCGCACGCCTTTAACGCTCATTTTTGCTTCGGCAGCTACGCTGTTGGAAAAAATTGATGGCGAACACGGCCAATATGCTATGATTCGCAATGTGTATGCTAACGCCAGAAGACTTCAACACATGATTGATGAGCTGTTGGCATTCCAAAAACTGGATACAGGGCGAGAGAAAATAAAACTAAAGTCCGGAGATTTAGTAGGTTTTATAGAAGGCATTATAGAGGTGTTTACGCATTATGCCACCGAAAAAGAGTTGGAGTTAACTTTTGAACCCGAAGAATCGGAAATTTTAACGGCTTTTGACGGCGATAAAATTGAACGTATCCTGTTAAACCTGCTTAGCAATGCCATAAAATATACCCCTTCAGGTGGTGCTGTCGCTGTGCGTCTAAAATCCACTAAAACATCCGTTATTATTGATATTCAGGATACCGGAACCGGCATTCCACCCGATATTCTGCCGCATATCTTTGAGCGGTATTTTCATCACAATCCCGAAGGCAGCGACAAAATTAACGCACCCAAAAGCTCCGGAATTGGCCTGGCTTACGCACATAGTTTAGTAGCTTTGCACAAGGGAAAAATTTCAGTTGAAAGCAAAGTGAATATCGGCACCACTTTCACGGTAAGCTTGCCACTTGAAAATGCCGATTTAAAAGACAAAAGGCAGGATACAAAATCACTTTTAAGTCTCAACGAGCGGTTTCGCGAAAGCATTGCCGAAGAGTTTTTTCAGCAACAGGATTATGTGTTAGAGCAAAATAACACAGCTGCCAAAACAGCGCGAAGCAATAACAAATACCGCGTTTTAGTTGTAGAAGACGATAGGCAGTTGCTGCAACTGCTCAAGGAATTATTATCTTCACACTATGAAATCATCTCTGCTACTAACGGCCAAAAAGCGCTGGATGTGCTCAAGCAAAAACGCGTTGATTTGGTGGTGAGTGATGTGATGATGCCTGTGATGGGCGGGCTTGAATTGTGCCGTGCAATTAAAGAAGATGTAGCTACCAGCCATATTCCCGTTGTTTTACTTACAGCCAGGGCGGCTAATGAACAGCTTATTGAAGGCTTAGAAACCGGAGCCGATAGTTATATCACTAAACCATTTCATCCGAAACACCTTTACCTAAGCATAGATAAACTGCTGCATATCAGGGAATTATTAACCAGTGGCTTTAAAGAAAATATCGAAAAACGTTCAGAAGAGGTAGAACAGCATCTTTCGGAGCGCGACCGTAAACTGCTCGATAAGGCTTTTGATTTTATTGGAGAAAAATATTTTAGTGAGGAGCTAAATGCTGACAAACTTGCTGATGAACTGGCGTTGAGCAAGGCACAGCTCTATCGCAAAATAAAAGCACTCACCGGCATGACGCCTCACGGCCTTATCAAACATTTCCGCCTCAACAAAGCACGCGAAATGATCCTCGAAGACAAATACAGTATCAGCGATATCGTCTTTATGTGTGGATTTAATAACCGAACCTATTTTTACCGATCTTACAAAGAACTTTTTGGCGAAGCACCGGGTGAGTTGAATAAGAATAGGTGAGGGGGATAATGCTAATTTTTCAGTAGTTGAATTATTCCATTTATCGGACTAAAGTTAGTAAAGTATACGTTCAAAGCAATACCTATTTCTTTCCATGATAGATCAATTTCAGGAAACTATAGCCAGAAAAATCAAGCATCACTTCCCAATACAAAAAGTAACTTTACTTGATAATCAATGATTTATGTAGATTGGGCAACAAATAGGCAACAAAAACTGTAAAATTGGTGGCAAATAAGAGAAAATGCCTTTGTTGAATTAGAACCTATCTACGAGCAAATATAAGCCTTTTTTCTTTGCTTTAGCCTTCAAATTGAGTTCTTGATACTTGGGTAGTTCGGAGCAATAAAGTTTATCATAAGGCTTTGCAAAGCCGTTCTTGACCATTATTTCGTTTAAGGTGTTGCCGTTAGGCAATACCACATAAGCCAAAGTTCTGCCGTATGGGTCTTGCTCGTTGCCTACTTCTTGAATTAATGTAATCTGCTTTCCAATCTTTGCCTTAGTTCTTAAAAATTCATAAGACTGGTGTGCAAGCTCAATCAAGAATCTACCTGATAAATGGGTTTCTCTTTCGTCCTGCTTTAGTTTCTTGCAAGGTGTCAACTCTGGTGCATCAATGCCATAAAAACGTATTTCTTCCTCTTTATTTGAGATTATATTCTTTGCGATTATACCGTCACCATCTACAACTTTTACTATTTCGTAGTTGGTTTTGATTATGGTCTGACTCTTTACATCTAATTGCTTCATATTGCACTATTTAAGTAATTGAATTACAGCTATTTATGTCGTAAATTTACAATAAATTTTTAACATAAAATACCCATAGCTATGGCAAGACAAAAAGGACATATAAAATATGTCGGAACACTCGGAGAAGTTAGACACTTCAAAATTAAAGGTAATGATGGCTACTTTGCAGGTTTAAAAGGAGGTCCATCATCTGAACAAATTGCATCAGATCCAGCCTTTGTTCGTACTCGTGAGAATATGAACGAATTTGGCGGAAGTGCAATTGCAGGTAAATCCCTAAGAACAAGTATTGCAGGTTTAATTCGTAACAATGGAGATAGCCAAGTTACTGGAAGGATAACCGCAATAATGAAAAGAATCAATCTGGAAGATGGTTCGGAGGCAAGAGGGCAAAGAGCAATTTTGGTAACGGTTGCACCTCAGTACTTAGAAGGGTTTGAGTTTAACAAATTCACTTCTCTTAATGGTGCTTTTAACGCTCCTTATACCATAACTCCAACACCTGCGAGAGATAGTTCAACTTTGGATATTCCTTCGTTTAATCCTTTGGATAGAATGTATATTCCTGCTGGAGCTACTCACTTCAAAATCATCAATGCTATTGCTGTTTTGTCTGACTTTGAATATAACAGTACTACCGGAGTTTATGAGCCAAAAGACGGTACTACAAATGGCTTGACAGATGTGCAAGATTCAGGCTATTTACCTGTAAATGCTGCAACTGGTTTGATTAGTGTTGTTAGCACATTGCCCGGTTCTCCTACTATTTCTGCGGATGTGTCGGTTGTGAATGTGTTGGCAGTAGAATTTTATCAGGAAGTAAACTCAAACTACTATTTATTTTCGCAAGGAAATGCAATGAAAGTAGCTAAGATATTCTAATTCTTCATCAGTGAATTAGATGATTTCGGAAAATCGGGAAAGCCTGCTCAAATCGAGTGGGCTTTTTTCGTTTGCACCTTTTTTCCTATAATGGTTAAATATGGTTTAAATAAGTGTGCCTAAACCATAAGACAACCATAGGAAAGGTTTTTTACTTCCTTTTGATATAACGGTAAAAAATAGCTCTTTTTGCATCATTGATAAGTAGCAAGGTTTCTTTGTATTTTTTCTCCTGATGCTCTAAAATTTCTAATGCCTTTACTGACTTATTGAAGCCTTTTAAATCGGTTTTGGCTTGCTCTAATCCGTTATTTATAGCTTGTTTACAATCGCCAATGGTAATGAATGGAATAACAGAACCTTTTAAGAAATATTCAAATGATTTTGCCTTCCATAATCCGAAACAAAGCGAGTAAAAAAACTGCTTCTCCTCTTCGGTTTTGGCGGTTAAAACAAAGCAATTCGGGCAAGGCTCTGAAAGTGGTTTTCCGCTGTTGTTTCCTTTGCATAGGATGTAAAAATGTGGCTCATTTATTTGAGCTTTTGGGCTGTACGTTTTAAGTGAGAATTTTGCCATTTTGAGATGATTTTGTTTGCTTCCGAAATCCCCTCTGACAAAAATTTTTTTGACAAAGAAAAAAACGAAAAAAAAAGAAAGCCATCTCATCAGGTGGTGGAGATTGGACAAGCAAGTTTTTTTGAAAAAATACTACCCGATAGGGTGGAGATTTTTTTGAAAACCCGCAGGGCTTGAACTTGAAGGGCCAATTGTAACCACCTACTTTTGCTTCCTTTTTTATTCTTTTTGTTAAAACATCTCTTTTAAACTCTAATCTTAATTGATACTTCTTCTTTTCAATTCCAATGGGGTAAACACTTCCAGAAAAAAATAAACTACACCTTATTTGTGCGATGGCTTGTGCGTGGCAAGTGTGGTGACTGAACGGAATGGTACGATTGCTTGGGTATGGAATGGAGCAATACTGTATGCTTTTGCAGGGTTGCAAACTTTGCAATCTTTACATTTCTGCAAAGTTTATTGGGTTGGGGAAAGCATACGGATTGCGTAATGAAATAGTGCGTTGGGTATCGTGGAATGGAGAGAAGGCACTACTCTTGCTGGCAAATTAGGCTGTAGTGGGTGCTATGTAGAGAAACGGAATAGTACCGACTAAAAGCCGACACTAAACATCATAGTTTATTTTTTTTCTGACCGCTGAAAGGGTGGTGGGGAATTGTGGCTCTTAGGGTGGGTGCGGCTGGTTAAAACACGGCTACGATACCAAAAAATATTTGCGTTGGGTTTTGCGTTGGGGAATATTTTTTTGGGAGCGTCTATGGTGCTGGCTATTTTACATAATGTTATTATAGGACAGACTGTGCGTTTGGGTGCTTGCACAAGCAGGGGAAGAGGCTGTACTATAATGCCACATTATGTAACTTAGCTTCCGACATTTTTAATACTGGCATAAGCGGAACGGTGGTGGTGGTTGGAGTGTAGCGGCTTTTTGTTTGGGCTGTGGAGGGTTGGCAACAGCTCTTTGCTTTTTTGTTTATACCGCTAAAAAATATATGCTTTAAACAAAAAAGCAATGTGCTGTATAGCGTTGGGAACAGCCCACACAAAAAGTATGACAGTTTAAAAATGGCGGCAGTACTATAGTATGCACTGAAGCGTTGGTTTGTGCGTTGGCAGTGCATAAGCCGTGTTTGTGCGTTGGCTGGGTGGGACTTATTACTTCTTACCTTGTTCGGTAAAAATATGATACCCATTACCTAAATCAGTTGATTTTAATACTTTGGCTGAATCGAAAGATTTGGGAATTTTTACTTTAGCAGAATACACGCTTCCTTTAATCAAATTAGAGTTTTCCTCTCTTGATTTTAAAGGTGTTTTGTTATATGTTAACTGCTTTGGCATCATCTTAATAGCTAACGATAATTAAATCGAATTATTGTTTAATGCTTTCTTAACAAGCGAATAAGCATCTTCAAATGTAGTGCTTTTTACGCAATAATCCTTTATCTGACGTTCCTTTGCACTCAATAAGCCTTTTTTGGTAGTTTTTAATTCAGCTGTTTTATCATCCTTACCTATTATAGAAATATTATACTCTTTATCGTCTTTTACACATTGCCAAGTGCAACCATTCTCTAATGGAATCATTTGCCAGTTGTGAGAAATTTCAATTTTAGCAAGGTCATTTAAAAAATCTAATACATTTTGATAACGATGCTCAGGATTAGGCTGTAAAGCTGTTCGGATATAATTTCTAAGTGTTTGTGGGATATGATGCAAATAGGCACTTCTATCAGGAAACTTTCCTTCAAATATGGCTTTAAGAAACTTGTCATTATCAAACACTCCTTCCTTATTTACAAACCTGTTTAACTGCTCCTTAAAAAAACCGTTGCCATTGCATAAGCGATATACTGTTAAACCAGCTTGAAAAATGTCGCTGTGATGGCTTATTTCATTTGATTGGATTGTTTCGGGTGCTCTATGAAAATGATAAAACTTATCAATCAAGGTTAAGCCATCTTCATTTAGGTAATGTGCTAAGCCAAAATCGGTGAGGATTGCATCATTGCTATCCGACACCAAAATATTCGTTGGCTTTATATCACAATGCACAAGTCTTTTTGAGTGAATATGATGTAGACCACTTAAAAAATCAATACTATATTTTACAATTTCACTAACAGTGAGAGGTCTTTGATCTATAATGCTGTTCAATGAACCTTTTTGAAATAAAGGCATTGTAATATAAATATATTCTTCATCCTGGCAGGAATACTGAATTGGTGCGATATTAGGATGGTTTGAACTATACAACATCTTTGCTTCATCAAAGAATGATGAATCATCTTTAAAATCAGATTTATTGATTTTCTTAACAACAATTTCAGTGTCTAACTGGTTATCGTGAGCAATGTGAACGGTTGAGTTCTTACCTTCCTGACCTATATCTTTTAATATTTTGAAGTGTAATGATGTTTGGGTATAATCAAGCATAAATTTATATTATAAAGTTATTGAAGCAAAGCCTACTAATATTGATTCTCTATGTTCCTTTGAAAATAATTTCCAATCAGTAATATTATTATAATCTTGCGAGCCATCAATAAACAAACCAATTGCACCATCATTACCAATACCTAATTTGGAAGCAATAGACCCTTTTACACCAGTAAAATAATACTCTACATTGCTACTTGCTATTAATTCTTGAATGACTGCTTCTAACATTATTCTAAATAAGTCAGGGGACTGGGCATTGTTTTCAGTAATACGTATTCCAGCACGAACTACATTATACTCTTTGAATATATCTAACAAAGTCTTTCTTATATATTTTAGCTTATTAGGAATGTCAAATGACTTAGGGATAATCAATTCTTGATTAACCAATGAAAATGAATCATCTTCTTTCAACTCTATAATGGCATAAAAAACCTTATGCGGTGTACATCTTAATCCTGCTGCAATCATATTTTTTATTTACGAGAATATTGTTTTATAGCGTTCTGACCTTAGTTGAAATGCTTTTTCGCTTCCTTCCATTACATCACAAATTTCTTTCTTAATGGCACTGTTTTCTACTGTTCCTGAATGAAGGACTTTAATGTCCGTAGTTGTTGAATCCATTGAAAGAATGTACTCAGCATCACCATTTACTGGAATATTAGCGTTATGGGTAACGACTATAATTTGTCTTTTCTCTTTTGCTTTCTTTAAGCCTTTTACTACTAAATCATAAACTAATCTATTATCAAGGTCATCTTCGGGTTGGTCAAGTAATAATGGAATATCGCCAAACGAAAGGAGAAAGGTTAAAATAGCTGCTGTTTTTTGACCTGCTGATGCGGTTGATAATGGTTTGAAACCTGTTGAACCTTCAGGTTTGTATTTTACGATAATCTCATCTTCGGGCATAAATAGCTCAATATTATCTATCTGACTTGGGCTTAATTTCCGTAGTGCATTTTTGAAGTGACCGCCAAAATGTTCTGATGATATATCGCTGTAGTGAGCATCTAAAATAGCCTTTTTACAATCTTTTATTTTATTCTCAACTATGCCAGTAAAGCATAAGGTTTTTAATTTTTCAATATCGTCACCAAATGAAGAATCATTACTTATTATGGATCTTATCTGACTTTCAAAATCATCTTGGTTTCTAAAACCTTTTATTTCAATTTTAATATTATCAGCAGTAATATGGTCTGATATGAATGTAGAACGGATTTCTGTTATTTCTTTACAAACATCAACATATTCCTTTAGTAGGTTAGTGCATTTAGCATTAATGTCAATGATTTCCTTTTCAATAGCCTCAATCGCCTTTAATTCTTGCTGTTTATCAATTACAACTAATTTTAGCTGCTGATACTTAGAGAGAGCCTCTATTTCAGATTCAGATAGTGCTTTTTTCTTTTCTTCTATTTCATCAAGAAGTGAACTAAGTGCTTTCTGCCAGTCAGAATTTTGAATGGCTAAATCGAATGCTGATTTTACTTTGGCAATCTCTAAAATTATTTTATCTAATTCCTTTTCCTGCTGAACTATTGATTGAGTAGCAATTTTTATTAAACTTTCTATTTCTTCTCTGTGTGAATCTTGAATATTTTCAGTATCAAAAGGTGGAATTGTAAAACTTTCCTTAACCTGCTCCAAGGCTAATTTTAGGTCGTCAATTGTTTCAGTGAATGATTTAATTGGTTTGCGGTCTTCAACAAATAAATCGGTGCTTTTAATGGTAGTGGTTATACCTGATTTATCTATGGCTTTGAGGGTATTGTTAATGTCCTCTAAGTCGGTTTTAATTTTAGTCTTACCGCCAATTGCCCCTTGTTTTGTTCGTAGGCTTGTTCTTGCTTCTAAAAATTCATTAGCAATTTTACTCTTTCGCTCCAATACATCTTGTAACACAGGAATAGCGTTATCAATCCTTTCACGTAAAGCATTTGGGTTTTTTGCTATCTCATAAATTTGTTTTTGTGAGTACTGCTCAAATTCAAATATTTCTAAAAGGTCCTTATCATCATCTTTTACTAAAGCCCAAGAACCATCAATCCATTTAAAGACTTCTATAAATTGGCTTGAAGCGGAAATTATTTTACTTGCTACGATTTTATATAGTACTTCTTTACGGACTATTTCTATTTCAACAACAGATGTATCAAGGTCGAAAACACCTATCGTTTCTTTTTTGTGAGATGTATCTGCTTTTTTATAAAATAAGTTTTGCTCCTTTAAAAGGTCTTCAAAATCTGCAAGATTTACTCCTCTATTGAAAACCCCTCTAATGAACCTTAAAATACTCGATTTACCGCTACCTCTACCACCTATTATTGTATTTAGTTGCGGATTAAAGTCAATTTCTAAATCTTGCTTTTTGGTTAATTCAGTACCCTTTACTTTAAGGCTTTTAAACCAAATATCGGGTTGCTTATTAGGGTCGGTTTCTTTAATATCAAAATCATTTATTACCCTATGTTCAGGAAGTAGAAATGCTTGTCTTAAACCCTCCAATGATGGTGTTTCATCCATTTTTATCCAAGTGAAACGAGAGCCAATACCCCAAAGACCGTGTTTAGAATCGCCTGCTTTATGAGGGTTATCCGAAAATGTTAAGATAGATATATTTTTTTCTTTGGCTAAATCGACTGGTTTTTTCCAAGCATTTATATCAATGGTACTCTTAGTATTACCGTAATAGCTAACTAATTGACTGTGAAAATCAGCAGGAACTTCATTTTCATAAAAAGCCTTATGAACTACTTGAACTGCTGTAATATCAGAACGCTCATAAAAATCAATTAAATTTTGATGACTTAAATTAAATATTCCAGAAAACTCATCTATATGGGCAGGAATAACTATGGCATTACATTTATCTCTTACAATATTTGCAACCTCCACAACTGATTTATTTGTTGAAGCCAATTGATCGCCATATACAGAATGTTCTATATCACATTTGCTTAAAAAACTTTTGATTTCTTCTTCTCCTTTAGATGGGTCAAATAAAATCAATAAATGAATTTTCGTTGAATCGCAAGTTATCTCCACTCCAGGGAATATGGTAAGCGGTTTATCTTTTGCGGCTTCTTGAATTGCTTTTATACCTAAAGGCGTATTATGGTCTGTAACTGCTACACAATGCAAACCTTGTTCAATAGCTTTATCAACCCATTGTTCGGGTGTAACTTCTCTATCAGCAAAACATTCGCTTGCTGTTGTGTGTAAATGCAGGTCGCATTTGTACCATTTTGAACCTTTAAATTCTATCATATTCTACCCTTTAAACTTCGTTGCTAAATAATTCATAGATACTGTTCTGCTTACTTCGTTATGTGGTAAAATTAAATACAACCATTGTTTGCCTTGGTTTTCTGCTGTGTATTCAGATGCGTATTTACAGTAGCGTTCTGCTGCTACTTTTTTGGCTAATACGGTTTCTTCTTCGGTTTGGTCGGAACGCTTGACTTCAAGCATATAAATGGTGCTTTCTGTTTCTACAATAAAGTCGGGTTCATATCTTTTTGAGTTGTTATCCCAATAAATTCTAAATTGGTTGGGTGCTGGTCTTAACCACTTGATAACTGTTGCATCATTTTCTAAAACAAAGGCTAAATCTTGTTCGGCTTTACTGTCAAACTTGTATTCGAAATGACAAGCTTTTTCAAATCCTCTAAATACATATTTAGGTATCAAATTAGTTGGACTTACAATATCTCGATAGTCTTTGTAACCTGCATTTACCAATGAAGAAAAACTCCATTGCTCTATGCGAATAAAAGGAAATACTCTTGGGGCAACATAATCTGCTGAATGCAACTGAAAGTGCTGTTTCATTTGATTATATACCTTTTCCGCTATTGCTGCTTTGAATTGGAAGATTGCCGAAGGCAATTCTTCTTCGTTGCTTATATTGGCTTTTATCGCTTCGTAGGCTTGGGTGGCTAAATGATACAACAACTCTGCATTTTCATCATAATCAATTTCTGGGTAATCAATTAATTCTGCAATGATTAGTTTGATAGGATTGCCATACGAACCGCTTGATTTTGCTTTGAGTGTTTCTACTTGCTTATCTTTTAAGCCCATTCGGATAATCTCTTGCTCTAAGGCTTGGAAATTGAATCCTGTAATATCTAAATCAAAGTCTTTAAACTCGGCTCTTGTTTCGCCTTGCACCAAGTCCATACGTGGTATTTCAATGATATTTTTTTTGTATTCAGTTACCATTGTATCATACACCTCTTTGGCTTCTGCTACAATTTGAGCTGCAAATAGATTCCCTTGTCCTTCGGATAGGTTTTTTTCTACTTGCCGTATTACTTTACGCTTTACTTCCTCTTTGCTTAAATCTTCTACTCGTCTTACTTCGGGTAAACTACCAAAATCGGGAAGTACATTGATTATTGCTTTTTTAGCATCTAAGTTGTTTTGTGCCTTTTGTTTGTCTTGTGGGTTGACAATAACATTGATTTTCTCCTGCTCCTTTACAAAAGTTTGCTCCATTACTGGCTGAGAGGTAACTACTACGGTTTTGGTAGATAAATCTTCTTCGGCTATTTCTACAAAACTCATTTTGTTTAATACCGAATTAGGGTCTTGGGCTGCTTCAATAACAGCATTGAAGTTTTCGTGAGCTACTACCGTTAATTTATCAATTTTATCTACGCCTGTTCTTTTGCCCTCATAAGGTAATCTTAACCCTCTACCAATGGTTTGTTCTACTAAAATACCTGCATTGGCGGCACGAAGTGGCACAATGGTATAAAGGTTGGTTACATCCCACCCCTCTTTGAGCATATTTACGTGAATTACAATTTCGATTTCATTATCTGGACTTTCTAATGAAATAAACTGTTGTTCAATATCTTCCTCCTTTTTAGTTGATGAATCTATTTGTAATACTTTGCCTTTGTATTGCCCATCATAAAACCCATCTGTATTGATGAGTTCGTATATTTCTTTGGCGTGGGCAATGTCTTTACAAACCACTAAAATGAATGGTTTTACCAATTTCACTTCGTTGTTTTTGGAATAGATTTCCAATTCGTTTTTCGTGTCTTGGTGTATGCTTATGGCATCTTCCAATTTAATGATTTCTACTTCACGATCACTTAAAGAGCCTTTTTGGAAATTCTTACGAGTGGCAATAGCCGGGTTCTTTACGTATTTACCATCTGACAAGGCTTGGGCTAAGGAATATTCAAAAACTATGTTTTTGAATTGCTTGCCTTTTTCATCAAATGGAGTTGCGGTCATTTCTATGCCTAAAATGGGCTTTAGCTCATTGATGGCATTTTTAGAAGCATCTGCGTGGTAGCGGTGTGCTTCGTCCATTAGAATAACTAAATCTTCCAAACCTGATAAATATTCCCAATAAGATTGCCCTAAATACTCGGATAGTCTTTTGATTTTGGGGGCTAAACTTACTCCGCCTTGTCTTGTACCTCTATTGTCGGAATTGAACTTGGCTATGTTGAAAATGTTGATACGGATTTCGGAATCTGAAAACAATGCTCCTTGCTGTGTATAATTATCGCCTGTAATTACTACGGGTCTGTTGTGTACAAATTCTGATATGCCATTAAAAACATATTTGTGATAAGCAGGATTGCCAAAATCTTCTATGAGTTTATCATAAATAGTTAAGTTAGGTGCTAAAATGAAAAAGTTTTTTACGCCTTTTTGCAAGTATAAATAGGCTACAATAGCACCCATTAAACGGGTTTTACCAACACCTGTGGCAATAGAAAAAGCAATGGAAACAAAGTCTCTTTCAAAATCGGTACAGGTAGGAAAATGAGCTTTTACTTTTTCTAATTCTTCTGCTAAATCAACTTCTTTTTTTAGCTCTAATTCTTGACAAAGTTGAGCCACAATATCGAGTGAATCTTGAAGCGGTTCACGAAGTGATAAGCGTTGTTTTATATTGTTTGCTGTTGTATTCATATTAGTCTTGAACAGGATTTTTATGATTAATAGGATTGGCAGGGTTTACTAATTTTTTGTTGTAAACTCTCTTGAACTCTAAGCTTGTTTTTCCAAAATTGATAAGTAAGCCATTGGCAATGCCATAGGCTTCTAAGTAGTTAATGGCTTGGGCTTTGTGAGCTTCTTCTAATTCTGAAACTGCTTTCAATTCTACCATTACGGAATCTTCGACAAAAAAATCTACTCTTCGAGTGCCTACTTGTTCGTCTCTATAAAATATATTCATTTCTTTTTCTCTTTCGTAGCTGATACCAATATAATTGAACTCAACGGCTAAGGCTCTTTGATAAATGACTTCCTGAAAACCATTTCCCAGCACTCTATGCACTTGCATTGATGCACCAATAATTTTATGCGTTAAATCATTAATATCCATAATTAATCGAATAATGAAGGATTATTAGTTTTCTTGCTCTTTACATTCTTATCTGCCAATTCTTGAACACTTACATCTTCTAAATCTTGTCCATCTTGAAAATCCTCTGAATCCTGTTCTGACACTGGCATATTGATAATATTTAAGCTATAATCTTCTTTGCCATATTCGCATCTGCCTAAAAGCATTAAAGGAATTTTTTTGATGGTGATGTTGCTAAACTTGCCTTTGCATTCTTTTTGGAAAGACTTACAACAAATGAGCAATGTTTCGCCCGGTTGCATTTCGTCTTTGATGCTGTCTAAGGCTTCTACAGTAAGAAACTGTGTAGTGGTAAAAATAAAATCTTGCTCTGCACTTTGCCCTTGTTTCCAATAGGTGCTTTCGTGAGGTTGGTATTTAAAGCCCTCTTGCTTTGCCATTGCTGCTGCCAACATATCGGCATTGTACTCTTGGCTAATAACCCAATTGCCAAACTTATCTTGCTTTAATAAACTGGGTGCAAGTGTATAGAACTTGAAACCGCCACCACCTTGCCATTTCAAAGTATCAGATATACCACTTTTTTCACCATCAACAACGGCTTTTAATCTTGTATAGCAATGAGAATATGCGTGGTTACCAAGTTCAACACCTATATAATTCCTTCCCATTTTATGAGCTACAGCTGCTGTTGTCCCTGAACCTAAAAAGGAATCCATTACCAAATCACCTTCTTTGGTGAACATTTTTAAAAACCGAAATATAAGTTTCTCTGGCTTCTTACTTGCAGGGAAAGAATTGCCACCTTCATTTTGGGTATTTTGAAAGTCAATATCGTTCCAAAAATCACATAATAGGATACCTAAATCTTCGGTATCGTCTTCTATGATATTTAAGGAATTTGATAGAAATGCAAATCTTCTACCATTCATAGCATAATTAGTACCACCTTCACTTTCATATTTATAGAGAATATCCCTTTGGTCAAGAGAGTTTTGTTTGTGTTCAGCTGGCATAACTGGCTGAGTTTGAAATATGTTATTTTTGTATTTAGAATAGAACTTATAAAACTTATCGGTTAGCTTAACATCCTTTAATTTCGTTCCTTCAGGAACTATGTTCTCCTTAATTAGTACATCAATCAAACTATGTATTGTATCTGTTTCCTTGTCAAGAAACTTTGAATAATGCGTATCCCATTCATCTCTTTTTGTGTACAAAGGATTTATTGAAATCTGACCATAATTTTTGTAGACAAGAATAAGATCTTTAGTCTTTATTATTGTTTTGTCTTTATGGGTTGTTTTAAGACCACTTGGTGTAGAAGATTTTATAGCTATAGTAGATACGAAATTTTCACGACCAAATATTTCGTCCATTACAACCTTTAAATAGTGAAATTCATTATCGTCTAAATGGACAATGATTACACCGTCTTTGGATAAAAGGTTTTTCAGGATTTTTAGCCTTTTATACATTAAATCCAACCAAATCGAATGTTCTACACCATCATCATAATGCTCAAATGCTGCACCTGTATTAAAAGGCGGGTCTATATAAATACACTTTACTTTGCCTGCATAGTCTTGTTCAAGGGCTTTTAGGGCAAGTAGGTTGTCTCCGTGTATAAGCATATTGGGGCTATTGGGGTCGCCATAGCTGTACTCTGGGTTTTCTATAAGAATACGAGGTTCGAGCTTAGGTTCTTCGCCTTTGCCTATCCAAGTGAGTTCGAGTTTTTGGAGTTGTTTTTTATTGCTCATTGTCGTTTATATTTTGATTAGCCAAGTGATTCATCTTAGCGTAAATTATTTTCATTTTTAATTCTTCTGAATAGTCATACTCATATAAAATAGAAGTAACTATCTCCTTTAATAAATCTCGGTCTATAATATTATCTGCAACATCTACCACAATGTTTTCCATTTCTAAAATGAATTTAGATACTAAACCTTGAAGGTTGTTTATGGTAAGAAAATAAGCTGCCACAGCAATTGATGACCTTTTATTGCCATCATTGAAACAGTGATTTTTATTAAATGAAAAAATGAGATGCGTTACTTTATCTTCCAGTTCTGGGTAATAAAAGTCGTTTTGAACGTGGTCAAGCGTGCTGTCAATTAACCCATTATCTCTAATACCCATAAAGCCACCTGATTCACGAATAATATTATCGTGTACCTCAATTGTAAATTCAACTGTAAAGTATCGAAACGCCATCTTTATCTATCTTTTAAGCGTTTAAAAACTTCTAACAATTCAGGGTTTTCAATTACCCTGTCTATTAAAGATTTACTCTTATCCCCAAGGAAACGGCTGTAATCTTCTTTGCTTAAAGCACCAATGTAGTTTTCAAGGCGTTTATGAATAACGTTACGCAAACCATAGTCACGAGAAGCCATTTTGGTACAGGCATCTTCTATTTGTGGTATCCAATGCCTTTTCTTTGAAAATCGCATTATTAAGACATTCAATTCAGAGGGTGTAAGTTTTCTGCCTAAAGATTCTGCTTTTTCCTTCATTTCATCAGCAATACCAACCTCAAAAGATGCTATTAGCTTTAATACTTCGGCATACATTGTATCTCTTGGATTGTCCTTTTCTTCAAGATTTAATATTGCCTTGTATTCTTTAGCATTTTCTTTAAAAATAGCTTGGTAGATTGCATCTGTGTAAACCGCATATTTGTAATTTCCCATTTCTAAATACAGGTTAAGAGCATTGGTAAACTCTTTTCTGTATATAGGTTCTCGGGTAATGGCTACTAAAAACTCCTCATCCCGTTGATTTATGAATTTAGTTGACCCTCCAATTTTTTGGTTAAGTGTATCAATTACAATATCTAAAATCTTACTTCTTAACCTTTTGGCATTTTCACTCTCGGAGAGAAGCATTGCAATATTTAAAAAAGCCCTGAAATTGAATACCGCCAAACTTTTAAGACGCTTAAATGATTGACTATCAGTAGGTTGTTTTGACAGAGGGTCATTAATGCCCCTCTGTGAAAAATCGTCATCATCCTCAGTAAGTAAAGGACCAAACAATGCTTTAAACTCTTTTAATTTTTGCCCTTTTACAACTTGATAACCGTTATGCTTTATTTCATCCTCAAATTTCTCGACAGCTCTTTTAATAGTACTTAAATCAACTTGAAAAAAATTAGCAACCATTTTGGAAGTAAATAGATACTCCCCATCATATAAAAGACCTACTAAACCAATATGAGTTTGTATCTTCTCAATTGCCTCTGTGTTGTTGAGTATATTTTGTCTGTCTATCGCAGATTGTGTTAAGTCTTTCATACTATATCATCTTCCATTTTATGGTGAATAATTCAGTGGTATTAATTTCTTGCTTTAAACGTCTTTCAATCTCGTCTAATAGGTTTTCCTTGCGGTCGTCTATGGTGTCTTGGGCTTCAAAAAGGTGTTGGCGTTTTTCGCTTCGTTTCTTTTCTAAATCCTTAATGGCTCTTTGGGCTTTAACTTTGGCTTCCAGATTAAGCATTTTTTTCGCTTCGGATTTACGGAGTTTGATTTCTGCATCTAAGTCCTTTATTTCCTTATCTAAACTCAATTTCATATCATCTGCCCATTGGTCGAGCTTATCCATTTCGGTATCAAAAAAGTCTTTGTTACGGTTGGCATTATCTGAAATAACACTTTGCGTTTCGCTATACAATACTTCTTCTAAGGTCTTTTTAATATCATCAGGAGCATAAAGCGTTTGCCCTTCCGTAGCTTGAATGGAAAAAAAGCGTTGAGCTATTTCATTATCAATGGTTTCGCCATCATCCGTAATGCAAGCTGTGATTAAAAAATCTTCAAACTCAAAAGAGTTGATTTCTAAATGGCTTACCTGTAACCAACCCGATTGCCCTAAATAGTTTTCCAATGCGGTTACTTTGGTAGGGGTATTGGAATAATCAAAGGTTAATTCCTTTGTTGCTGTATTGAGTCGCTTACAAGCTCCTAAAATTTCTTTGGCTAACTTATGGCCTACACGATAAATATTAGTGTCATCAGGAACATCAATATCTGATTTACGTTGCCCTTGTTTGGGCTTCAAAATCATATATGGCCCTTGATGAATAGATACATTAGGGAATGGATTTTTCTTTAAGGTAAACGTGTAGTTTTCATCATCAAACTGGGCTGAGCTGTTTAGATAGAATTTTGTAGTATCCCATAAACGTTCTTCAAAGCGGTTAAGGTTTTCGGTACTTTCAAAAAGATTGGTTTTGAGTTTCTCTCTTACTTCTTCATCAAAATTTTCAATCAATACTTTTCTTGTTTCCTGTACTTTTTCGGAAATGTCAGGCTTTAATTCTTGTTGTAAATCATCAAAAGCCGTTTGTATTTCTTCTGTGGTTCGGCATTGTTGGTATATTGTAGCGATTCTTTTTTCAAAATCAACACCATTGCCAATGCTTCCTAAAACTTCATCAGAAGCCCCAAAAACGCCATCAAATAAGCGGAATTTTTGGTCTAAGAGTTCATAAACACGTTGGTCAGCCGCATTGGCTTTGTTGAGGAAATTGATAACTACAACATCATATTTTTGACCGTAACGGTGGCATCTTCCAATACGTTGTTCAATACGTTGTGGATTCCAAGGCAGGTCGAAATTGATAACCAAAGAGCAAAACTGTAAGTTGATACCTTCGGCAGCTGCTTCGGTTGCCACCATTATAGTTGCTTCATCTTTAAAATAATCAACTATGGCAGCTCTTTTATCGGCAGTTAAGGAGCCTGTTAAAATATCTGTGCCTTTGTGTTTTTTAAGATAAGCTGCATAAATCTCTTTTGATTTTTGATCTGCATTGCTTCCGTTAAACTTAACTACCTTATCTGCATATCCTCTTGCTTCCAGTAGGTTACAAATAAAATCTTGTGTTCTTCTGGACTCTGTAAAAATTAGTGCTTTTTGATTAGCACCTAATGATTCTAAGGCTGTAAACCCTCTTTCTAAGGCAGTGAATAATTGTTCTGCTTTTGAGTTCTTTCTAATGCGTTGAGCCAAGGCTCTAAACTTTTCTAAGTCGGCTAATTCACTTTTAACTTCTTCAATTTCCTCCTCTGTATAAACAACTTCCTCAAAATTATCTTCGGCTTCACTTTCATCTTCTTCTTCGCTTTCCCATTCGTCTTGAATTTCATCATAGGTTTCAAAATCAATGGTCATTTCATCTTCTTCCTCAATTGCATTGTGGTTGGTAATGATGTTTTCCAAACGCTTGACTAAAGCATCTAAAGTACCGTAGATGGCATAAGTAGATGATGCTAAAAGTTTACGAAGTATTAAGGTCATTAATTGCCTTTGGCTGAAAGGCAAAGCATACAGTTTTGGTCGTTGTAAATAGTCCGTTACCCAATTGTAAAGCGTTGTTTCATCTTCATTGGGGAAATACTCTTGAACTAAAGGTTTACGTTCGGTGTATTTGATATATTCTAAAACTTGTCTTCGCAAAGTACGCTTGCAAATGGGTTGTAAACGATTTCTTAAATCTGTATAGTTTTCTTCATCAATATTTCTGCTAAACTGACTTTTGAAACTTTTTAAATCGCCAAAAATGTAGGGGTCAATAAGGCTGACTAAGCCGTATAACTCTAAAATAGAATTTTGCAAAGGTGTTGCGGTTAGCAACACTTTTTTGCAATGGTCTAAGGCATCTTTGATGCCGTTGCCTATTTTATTTGAGGGTTTATAAACATTGCGTAAGCGATGTGCTTCGTCAATAATTACTAAATCCCAATTGATGTGTTTTAGATAAGGTGCTTTGTTTTTAGCAAAATGATACGAACAAATGATAATCGTATCTTCCTGATTAAAAGGATTTAGATTACCTTCTTTAATCGAGTTGTTAAATGACTTTGCTTCCAGAATAACGGAAGGCAAATAGAATTTATCTGCTAACTCTCTGTTCCATTGCTTACGCAAGTTGGAAGGACCAATAATTAACAATTTCCTTTTTCTTTCTGCCCATTGTTGTGATAGTATGATACCAGCTTCAATGGTTTTTCCTAAACCTACTTCATCAGCCAAAACAGCACCTTTAGATAATGGTGATTTAAAAGCAAAAAGTGCTGCTTCTACTTGATGAGGGTTTAAGTCCACTTGAGCATCCTGTAAGGATGCGGTAAGTTTGCCAATATCATTGGCAGGTAATTGCCTTGTTAAATCATAGGCAAAATATTTAGCGTGGTATGCTGATAATTTATTCTTCCTATACGTTGTCGGCAGCGGGCCAAAAAGGAATACGTCCATGCCCATCGAGGTGAAACCGGCTGTGAGCGCGGGTTCAAGCATATAGCCCGACAGGCGCGTATCCTTGCCGATCACGACACGATGGCGGTGGTCACTGGAGTTCCTACTAATTTTGAGACAAAATATTTCAAGCCGCTTCATTTGCTTTTTCTCTTAATTTAATTTCCATTTCTAGAGGTGAAAGATATCCTAGAGATGAATGTATTCTTTCAGTGTTATACCAGTTTATATAATCTGCTACAGACCTGTATAATTGACTGTAAGAGGTGTATTTGAAACGGTATAACCACTCATTTTTAATTGTTTTAAAAAAACTTTCAGCTACAGCATTATCCCAGCAGTTTCCTTTTCTGCTCATACTCTGGGTGATTTTTCTGTTGAAAGAAAAAAGATGAACCATCTTACTTGAAGTGTATTGAATGCCTCTGTCAGAATGAAATACAAAATCACCACTCAGAGATCTATTTGATCTGGCATGAAGCCAAGCTTTCAGAACTGTATTTTCGGTAGTCATATCCTCACTTAATGACCAACCTATGATTTTTCTATCAGCAAGATCAATGATTGTGGTTAAATAATTCCAATCATTATTAACTCTGATGTAGGTAATGTCAGATACCCATTTTTTACCAAGCTTTGAGCTAGTGAAATCTCTATTTAGCCTGTTTTCTGCAACCTCGAATGAATGATTTGAGTTCGTGGTTACTATATATTTTCTTCTCAAAATACTTTTTAAGCCCATTTCTTTCATCAAACAAGCCACATACGAACGGCTGTAAAATAAGCTTTCTCGTTCCAGCATTTTTTGAATTCTATGACTACCATAGATTTGTCTACTTCGTTGGAAAATCGATCGAATTCTTTCTTTTAATAAAACAAGTGTCTCTTTCTCTACGACATCATCCTTTGTAGCTATCCAATTATAATAGGCATTTCTACTAACCTTCATGCATTTACACATCCTCTCAACAGTGAAATTATCCAAGTTATTTAAAATGAATTGATATTTCATTTGTCGCTCTTGGAGAAGATGCTCACTGCCTTTTTTAATATATCCCGTTCCATGGTTACATCACGAAGCTCTTTTCTAAGCGCCTTTAATTCTATTTCCTCTGGTGAAAGCTCTTTTTTCTTGGTAAAATCTCCTGATTTACCCTCATATTCTCTTCGCCATCGTCGAATCATACTGTCATTTAAGCTATATTCTTTACTAACTTCTTTTACTGGTCTTCCAGATTTTACTAACTCTACAATTAGAACTTTAAAATCATTTTCATACGTCTTTGCCATAATTCAAATTTAATCTTTTTCGGGCTAAAAAAAATTGTCACAACAAATATAGACACTCCACACCGCGACGAAAGACACGGCCAGCCGCCATGCCGACGCGCAAGGCGGTTTCCGCCGTCATCGCGCCTTCGTTGGCTTTGCCACGAATACCGTCTGTGCCGAAATATTTGCGCACCATAAGGTCGAT
>Ga0265293_10000664_pt1 | contig 80082 bp, 77 predicted proteins | sample Munlanlewell138R_FD_192505 | JGI IMG/M metagenome (GOLD analysis project Ga0265293, IMG submission 192505) | Leachate microbial communities from a municipal landfill in Southern Ontario, Canada - Leachate well 138R | ecosystem: Engineered > Solid waste > Landfill > Unclassified | place: Canada... | reverse complement strand
ATATGCAGTACTTGCGCATTGGACTGTGGGAAACAACAGCCTATGCTATTGCTTGTGGGGCCACCTTAACGAAGTCGCTCTTGATTGCGAAGACTTTTCCAGCCAAAACCTGGGATGAGCAAAGAGCCCTGCGTGACATCCGATTTGAAAAGGCGGAGAAGGCATTGCTTCTAGCTGGTGGCCTTGCTTTGCTTGTTGCCGGTAGCATTGAAGCTTGGTTTCTCGTAGGCTAAAGTGTCTCGTTGTAACAACCTCGATTCTATGATATAATCTCCTTACTAGACGAACACGTGGGAGGTTTTTTCGTGAATCTAACACCACAGGTTGTTTGGCAGATTTTTGTGTCGACAGGTTCGGTAAGCGCCTATCTATTATACCGGCAACTCTTGGAAGTCAGTAAGAGTGTGCTACACTGATAAATAGCTAAATGCGATGAAGGAGAAGAGTAGATCCATGGCCTCCTTAGAGAGAGAAGATCAGCGGCTGAGAGTCTTCTTGGATGAAAAGTGGGTTGAATTCACTCCTGAGCCACAGGCTGAAGTAGTAGTAGGCCTTGTCGGATTCCTCCGTTACAGGATTTGAGTTGGGCAGACTTATTGGAGTCTATGCCAAATAGGGTGGTACCGCGTACTTCTTGCGTCCCTAACCTTGTATTAGGTTGGGATGCGAGAAGTTTTTTGTTTTTACAATCAAAGATGCAGGGAGGTTTTTACGTGCAAAGTAAGGTCTACGAGATCAGGACAAATGCATTGGACGCCTGTGAACAGGCGCAAACGGTTCAAGAGTTGAATGAGGCTAGGGTCAGGTTTTTAGGCAAAAAAGGGGAACTTACCCTGATTTTGCGAAGTACCGGGCAACTGCCTCCCGACGAACGACCCCTTTTTGGGAAACTAGTTAATGAGGTCCGCGATGAGCTGGAGTTGCTCTGGGAAAAGCGGGAGCAGCAACTATTTGACGCTGAAGAGAAACAGAGACTCTTGGCTGAAGGACTAGACATCACGCTTCCGGGACGTACCATTACACGGGGCACTGTTCATCCCATCACTCGCATTATCGATGAGACGAAGACGATCTTCATGAACATGGGCTATGAGATTGTGGAAGGTCCCGAAATCGAGTGGGATTATTACAATTTCGAAGCTCTGAACATTCCGCCGGATCACCCCGCTCGGGACATGCAAGACACCTTCTTTATCACCGAGAAGCTCTTGCTGAGAAGTCAGACTTCCCCGGTGCAGATTCACACAATGGAAAAAAAGCAACCACCAATCCGCATTTTAGCCCCCGGAAAGGTTTACCGGGCCGATTCGGACATTACCCATTCACCGATGTTTCATCAAATTGAGGGGCTGGTTGTCGACCGAGGAATCACCTTTGCTGATCTAAAGGGAACACTACAGCTCTTTGCGGAGCGTATGTTTGGTTCCAACACTAAGATCCGCTTGCGTCCAAGTTATTTCCCCTTCACTGAACCTAGCGCTGAAATTGATGTCTCCTGCATCATCTGTAAGGGAGAGGGATGCCGCGTCTGTAAGGATACCGGTTGGCTGGAGATTCTGGGGTCTGGGATGGTTCACCCTAATGTACTAAGCCAGGTGGGCTATGACCCTAAAGAGGTGACCGGTTTTGCCTTTGGGATGGGGGTTGAGCGCATTGCCATGCTCAAGTACGGTATCGGTGACATTCGCCTCTTGTTTGAGAATGACGTTCGCTTCTTGCAGCAATTCAATAGTTAGGGGGACCTCTCATGTTAATTAGCTATAAATGGTTACAAGATTATGTCCAGATTCCCTGGGAGCCAGAAGAACTCGCCAAGCGTTTGACCATGGCGGGCCTTGAGGTGGAGGGAATTACACCCCTTGCTCCAGAGTTGCCCCACGTCTACATTGGATTTGTCCGCGAAGTCACGAAGCATCCCCAGGCAGACAACCTCAAAGTTTGTACTGTGGATGTTGGTGAACGAGGGACATATAGTATAGTATGTGGTGCGCCTAATGTTGCAGCGGGGCAAACTGTTGCTGTGGCATTAGAGGGAGCCTTGCTACCCGGAGGCCTGAACATAAAACCTACTGAGATTCGAGGCGTTGCTTCCTATGGCATGATCTGTTCCCAAGCGGAGCTTGGCCTGGGCGACGCTCATGAAGGGATCTGGGTTTTGCCAGAGGGCCTCGGGCTTGGCACACCCTTGGTCGAAGCTGTGGGTCTGGATGATGCCGTACTAGACGTGTCTGTCTACGCCAATCGACCGGATTGCATGAGTGTATTAGGGATTGCCAGAGAAGTGGCGGCGTTGACAGGTGGAGAGCTGAACATGCCTTCCATCGATTACCAGGAGCTCGCCATCTCCGTCACAGAAAAAACAAGTGTTGTGGTGGAAGATAAGGAACGTTGTCCACGTTATACTGCCGCCTTGCTCGAAGGGATCAAAGTAGGCGAATCACCCCTTTGGATGCAGTTACGCCTGCAGGCCGCAGGTATGCGCCCGATTAATAATGTAGTGGATATCACCAACTACGTCATGCTGGAAACTGGTCAGCCTCTGCACGCTTTTGACTTCGAACAACTCCAAGAGGGACGCTTGGTGGTTCGCACAGCAAAGCAAGATGAGACGATCGAGACACTTGATGGGGTCACCCGGGAGCTCAGTTCAGAAATGCTCCTGATCTGTGATGCCAGCCGCCCTAGATGTGTTGCCGGTGTCATGGGTGGTCTCCAGGGTGAAGTATCGGAGGAGACGACCCAAGTCCTCTTGGAGACCGCTAACTTTGCGCCTGTGAATGTCCGCAGAACAAGTAGGGCCCTCGGACTGAGTTCGGAGTCCTCGGCAAGGTTCGAAAAGGGAATTGACGCTAGCGGGACGCTTTTTGCGAGCAAACGCGCCATTCATCTGTTGCAGCAGCTCGCTCAGGCAAGAGTTTTTGGCGGACACATCGATATTGATTCGAGCCAACGGAAACCATGCGTGATTGAGCTTCATCTGGAGGAAATCGACCAGCTCTTGGGGGTCGCCGTTCCCGAAGAAACGAGTCGGAATATCTTAGAACGTCTTGGTTTTGAGGTAGAAGAACAGGCTAGTGGCAGCTGGAATGTCACCGTGCCGTCACATCGAACAGACGTAAAGATTTCCGCTGACCTAATCGAGGAGATTGTCCGCATTTGGGGTCTAGAGAATCTGCCGAGCACTCTACCTGCCGACGCATCGAGCTCCGGTGGGCAGAGCAGGCGTTTGGCGTTGGCTGATAGGCTTAGAGCGATGCTGGTCGGGGCAGGCCTTCAAGAGGCGTTAAGCTATACCTTTGGACGGGCGGACAATAACGATCGTCTTCTGCGTTTCAATCAACCCATGATTACGATCCAAAACCCCATTTCCGAAGACCTAGTTGCCATGCGCCATAGTCTGTTACCAGGCCTCTTGACCGCTGTTGGCCTCAATGCCAGTCGTCAACAGAATCGGGTTGCCCTCTATGAGATCGGGGCAAACTATCGCCAGGCTGGCTCCCCTGAGGAACAACCTGTCGAGGAAATGCAGCTGGCTATAGCCCTTTGGGGCCGTCGCCATCCCACCAACTGGGGTCTGGCGGAGCAAGAGTTTGATTTCTATGATCTAAAGGGTCTCCTAGAGATGCTTTTGCCTAGAGAGGGATTGACTTGGGAATGTGGGGCCAACCCATCATTCCACCCGGGCCGCCAGGGCCGTATTGTATACAGTGGGAAGGAAGTAGCAGTTTACGGTGAAGTGCATCCTGCAGTCCTCCGCAACTTCAAGGTGACGGGGAGGGTCTATGCTGCCGAACTACAGCTTGAGTCCATCCTGGAGCTTTTCACAGCTGTCCCTCATTTCCAGAGTCTGCCTAGATATCCAGCCATCGAGCGGGATCTAGCCTTCGTTGTGGATAGGAAGCAAGCTGTAGGTGAGTTGATTGCAGAACTACAGGAACTAGGGGGAGAACTACTCAAAGAGGTAACCTTGTTTGACTTGTATGAAGGAAAACCGATTCCTGCCGATAAGAAGAGTGTTGCCTTCGCTCTGCGTTTCCAGGGTGATCGCACCTTGACGGATGGGGAGATCAACTCCATTATGGAAGGCTTGGTTACTGGCCTGAGCACCAAGTTCGGGGCCGAAATACGCTAGAAGGAAATGTGCTCTTCGAGTAGAATTGAAAGGCGAGGGAGGGATGGGTATGAGTGTAGAACAGGAAGTCCGCTCAGTACGAGTTCAGATCTATGGCGAGGAACATGTCCTTCGAGGTCAGGCCTCGGAAGAGTACATGAGAAACCTGGCCTCTATAGTCGACAGTAGACTGGAAGAAGTGCAGAAAAACAACCCTTTGCTTCCCCGTCATCGCGTGGCCATTTTGGTGGCTATCAACCTCGCGAATGAACTAGAGAAGCTTTCAGCGGAGCACGCTGATCTTTTGACGCTGCTCGAAGAGGCCAACTAAATGGGGGTTTTCTGATGATTGGAAAGTGGATCGACCTCGTCATTTTGGTATTTCTGGCCCTCGGCTTACTCAAAGGTTTAAAAAGAGGACTAGTACGCGAGTTGTTTAGCCTCATGGGGGCGATCTTGGCTATTGTAGTTGCCTACCATAGTTACCAGACCCTTGCCTTGGTGCTTCTAGACAAGTACCAGCTCTCTACTTGGCAGGCCCAAACCATTTCCTTTGTGGCCTTACTTGTAGGAATTAGCTTACTTGGTGCTTTCTTTGGTTATGTCTGGTCAAAGGCCTTGAGCTTGACGCCCTTTTCGGTATTGGATCACATTGGTGGAGCCGCCTTTGGCGTTGCCAAGGTCGGGGTTGTTGTGCTCATTTTGCTTCTGTTTCTGGGAGCATCGAATATCTCTTTTGTCAACAGTGTTCTCGACGAATCGGTGGTGGTGCAGCAAATTGCTGTACTACTTCCCTTCGTTTATGATTATCTGGATCAGTATTGGCCTGAGCAAATCCAGAGGCCACTATGGCTTTTCCCATCTCAAAACCCCGAGTCCATGGCGGGGTTTTCTTGGGTATCCTGACGTTTGATGGGAATCTCGCCTGGAGTTGCCTAAAGGAATCGCACTTGCCTTCTTGAACTGTTCAAAGCGAAGAGGGGGAAAAGCAAGTGCGACAGCCTGTTGTTTTGTACTCAAATATCTGGGCTACACTTCTCATGTTGGGCTTTTTTCTTATTTCGGGCTGGAGCGGTTCCAACCCGCTTCTCGGTGCACCGAACCGCCAGACCGGACTTGAACATCTGCAGGGGAAGATCGTTGTCCTTGATCCTGGTCACGGGGGCGGCGATCCTGGCACCGTTGGAGTTGGACCTACCACGGAAGCAGAGAATGTGTTGGCCATTGCCTGGGAACTCAAGTCCTTGCTTGAGCGATATGGTGCCCAGGTGATTATGACGCGTCAGACAGATGCTAGTGCATCTGCGGGAACCCAGTTTGATGGGGAGAGAAATGGACAGTTGGCCGCTAGAGTAGCTATCGCTAACCGTAGTCGCGGTCAGATTTATATTTCGCTACACAATGATTGGCACGATAATCCTCAAATTAGGGGGACGAGCGTGCATTATTATAAGAGCCAGGATCTGGCCTTGGCCGAGGTGCTACAAGAGCATCTTGTGGGTCACACAAAGGCGGTGGATCTCGGTGTGCGGCGTAGCAATTTCTACGTCCTACGCAACACGAGTATACCTGCAGCCTTGGTGGAGATTGGTTTCTTGAGCAATTCAGAAGAAGCACGGCTCTTAGCCAAGCCTAGCTACCGATTAGAGGTGGCTCTAGGGCTCTTGGCGGGCATTAATGCCTATTTTGCCGGAGAATTTTAAGGAGGAACGTCTGTGGAATTACTGGCCCCAGCTGGGTCTTGGGATGCTTTGCGAGCGGCGGTAGAGAACGGAGCAGATGCAGTCTATTTGGGTGGAAAGTCCTATAGCGCTCGTGCATCAGCGGCCAACTTCTCACCGGAGGAGCTACAAGAAGCGCTAGATTATTGCCATGTTCGCGGAGTCAAAGTCTATGTAACTGTAAATACCCTCTTGAGGGAGGATGAGCTTGAGAGTGCTGTCTCATACCTAGCGGATCTGTATCAGTGGGGTGTTGATGCGGTCATTGTTCAGGACCTTGGACTGATTCGGCGGGCGCGGGAAGAGGTTCCTCAACTTGAGTTACATGCCAGTACCCAAATGACAGTGCACAACGCACTAGATTTTCGCGCCTTAGAACACCTCGGCTTTACTCGGGTTGTTCTAGCTCGTGAGCTGAGCGCTGAGGCGATCAAGGAAATCCGTAAGCAGACGCGCCTTGAACTCGAGGTGTTTGTCCATGGGGCCTTGTGTATCTGTTACTCTGGTCAATGCTTGTTCAGTAGCTTAATCGGGGGTCGGAGTGGTAATAGGGGACAATGTGCACAGCCTTGCCGCCAACCCTATACGGTCGAAGGACTGGCTGTGCCAGGTGAATATGTGCTATCCCCAAAGGATTTGTGCCTGATTTCCCACTTGGAGCTACTCCGTGATGCTGGGGTTGCTTCACTGAAGATTGAAGGGCGTCTTAAGGGTCCTGACTATGTGGGAGTAACAGTCCGTACGTACCGGGCTGCCCTTGATGGAGTCCATTACAAGAAGAAGGATTTAAGCACAGTCTTTAATCGAGGGTTTACCTCAGCCTATCTCGATCATGCGACCAAACCAGACTTGATCACCTATCAACCTCCAATCAAGGAAGAGCGATTGGGTAGTGCTTTAGAAACCTATCGCTCGCCGAAGGCCTTCCGTAAGGTGAAGGCCCATATGTGGGTACGGGCCTCTCTTGGGCAACCCTTGGAATTGAACCTCGTAGATGAGGATGGGTATCATGTGCAAGTCTTTGGTAATGTACGAGCGAATGCTTCCCAAGGCGGGGGTCTTACAGAAGACTTGGTCCGGGAAAAACTCTTGCGGCTCGGAAACGATCCCCTTGAGATCATGGACTTGCAGATAGACTTAGGAGAGGGATTGCACCTTCCTGTTAGTGAGCTTAACCAGGTGCGGAGAAGTCTGGTGGAGCGGTGGGAAAACGCTCGTTTGGCACCTTATAGGGAGCGCCGTTTGGCTAGGGGGGAGAAGACTGCGAGAATGCCCAAGCAAGAAGATAGGGTGAGTGGACCACTACTAGCCGTCACCGTCTCTAGCTTGCAGTCAGCTCAGGCCGCGATGGATGGGGGAGCCAACCTCATCTACTTCTCGGGTCAAACCTACAAGAGGGCACCACAGGATCCATTTTATGAACTGACCCAAACCTGGAGATTAGGGCAGGAAAAGGGAGTACAGGTTTTTGCCCACCTAGAGAGAATTACGGAGAATAACACATTGCCCCTAATCAAAGAGCACTTGCAGAAGCACGAATTTGACGGGTTCTTAGTGGGGAATTTCGGAAGCTGGGAGCTTGCTTCTGAGTTTCAGCTTCCTGTGCATACGGATTGGTCCTTCAATGTGTTTAACTCATGGGCAGTGGAACTCTTGGCCCAGGCAGGAGCGAGCTTGGTCACGGCCTCACTAGAACTTGAGCTCAGTACCATCAAGTATCTTTGCCAGGTCTCACCGGTTCCTATGACTATCGTCGCCCACGGACCTCTAGAATCGATGGTAACCAAACATTGCATGTTCCGTGATCAGGGCTGCAAGTATCAATGCCAAAGGGAGCAACCATTGCAGCTTGTAGATAAGAAGGGTTTTGCTTTTCCCGTCTATTTTGACAGATGGTGTAATATGCACATTTTCAACTCTCGAGAACTATCCTTAATCGGGCATCTTGCACAGCTGAAATCAAGTGGAGTTCGCTATCTTAGAATTGAAGGACGTCTCAAAGAACCTGCTTGGATCGGTACTGTTGTGGACCTTTACAGGCGTGGTTTGGACGGTGAACATGTACAGATCGCAGGCGAATTTACCAAGGGCCACTACTTTCGTGGTGTCTTGTAGTGGGGTGTAATGAGGATCATGAACGAAAAGAGTCTAAGGGTACTAGAGTGGCCAAAGGTGCGTGAGTTGGTTGCTACAAGAACGAGTTTCTCCTTGAGTCGTGAGCTCGCCGGTCAACTCAGCCCCAGCAAGGATCTTGCGGAGGCTACCCGCAACCTAGCCTTGACAACAGAAGGTGTACGTTTGCTATGGAAACATGGAGAACCCCCATTTGGTGGTGCTAGCGATATCAGACAAGTGGTGGGGAGGGCCCGCCTAGGAGGGATTCTTGATCCTGAACAGCTCTTGCCCATCGGAGATTTCCTGTATTGCATCGATCAAGTGGATAAGTTTTTCGATAAGGAAGAAGGGATGTTAGCGGACTTGGCAGCCGCTTTGGTTCCCTTACCAAACTTGAGAAGAGAGATTGAACGATGCATTGACGGCGAAGGATATGTGAAGGACACTGCATCCCCTGAGCTTGCCAGAATCCGCAGCAAGATGCGTACTTTAGCCAATCGGATTCGCGATCGGCTCGATAGTATGGTTCACTCAGTGGCAATGCAAAAGGTACTCCAAGACCCCATCATTACTGTCCGTAATGGGCGTTATGTAGTCCCAGTTAAGGCGGAGTACAGGAGCAAATTCCAGGGGATCGTCCATGATCAATCCGGAAGCGGTGCTACCTTATTCATGGAACCGGCCTTTGCCGTAGAGCTGAATAATGATCTCAATGTAGCACAGCAGGAAGAACATGCAGAAGTACAGAGGATACTCAAGCGTTTGACTGCCATGGTTTCCGAAGAGAGTGGGTCTTTGTTAGAAAATCTCGAGATTGTGACCAACCTGGACTTCATATTTGCGAAGGCACGTTTTAGTCGTGCGATTGATGGTGTCGAACCTATCCTAAACGATCAGGGGCGTATCAGAATTAAGCAGGGCCGGCATCCTTTACTCACCGGCGATGTCGTTCCCATTGATGTCTGGTTGGGTACGGATTTCCATGTCCTGGTGATCACAGGTCCCAATACAGGGGGAAAAACGGTTACCTTGAAGACCGTAGGCCTTTTTTCCATTATGGCCCAAGCTGGTTTGCACGTACCTGCAGATCAAGGGTCTGAACTGGCTGTCTTTGAAGGGATTTATGCCGACATAGGCGATGAACAGAGCATTGAACAAAGTCTGAGTACGTTTTCTTCACATATGACTACGATCGTAGGTATTCTAGAGAATGTGCAAGGAAATTCCCTAGTCCTATTGGATGAGCTGGGCGCCGGCACTGATCCAACGGAAGGTGCGGCCCTAGCAACCGCTATCCTGGAACATCTACGGAGTCGTGGAGTACATACGATTGCCACCACGCACTATTCGGATTTAAAGAGCTATGCCTACACCCACGATGGGGTCGAAAATGCCAGTGTTGAGTTTGATATTAAGACACTAAGGCCCACATATCGACTCTCCATAGGCATTCCAGGCAAGAGTAATGCCTTTGCCATATCTAGAAGGCTTGGTCTGAGCCAGGAGATCGTTGGCCAAGCGCAGGCACTCTTGTCTTCAGAACATATGCAGGTGGAGGACATGATTGGCGAGATGGAGTCCAATCGTCGTCAAGCAGAGAGCGAGCGAGCTACAGCAGAAGGTTTGCGCAAGAAATATGAGGAGCTTAAGGCTAGTTATGAAAGGCAGCTCGAAACACTGGCGGACGAACGTAATGAACTGATGGAACAGGCACGAGAAGAGGCGAGGCTGCTCTTGGAGCAGACGCAGGCTGAGGTGAATAAGATCCTCGGTGAGGTACGCCGTATGGGACGGGAAGAGTTGGAGACGAGCGTGAAGGAGTATCGTCAAGAACTGTCCGCCAAAACCCAGGCTTTGGGTACGGTTCAGAAAGAAAGAAAAAGAGCTCCCGGTCCAGCCAACCTGAAAAAGGGAGAAGAAGTTCGGATCAAGAGTCTGCGGCAGAATGGGTTTGTCCTAGAGCCGCCAGCTGCAAATGGTGATGTCCTGATTCAAGCGGGAATCATGAAGATTACTGTCAAGGTAGATGATCTGGAACGTATCAAGTCTGAGAAGATCAAGGTACAAGGAAGGGTGAAGGGCGAAGGATCGACAAGAAGTCACCTAGCCAAGAGCAGCACCATTCGCAATGAAATTGACCTGAGGGGCAAGACGGTGGAGGAGGGGCTAGCCCTTGTGGACAAGTACCTGGACGATGCATTCTTGTCATCTCTAGGCAGGGTGCAGTTGATTCATGGGAAGGGTACCGGTGCTTTGGGTGATGCGATCCATCAGTATCTAGCGGTACACCCCCATGTGCAAGAGTTTCAGTATGCGGCACCGAATCAAGGTGGTCATGGAGTAACCATTGTGGATATCCATCTTCCCAGGTAGCAAGACACCCAGAAATACCCAGGGAAATGCGAACAGTGTCAGCAGAGTATTCTAGAGCGAGGTGGGTAGATGAACTGGTCTTGGTTATGGAGGGAATGGATTCGTCCCCTCGGTGGAGCTGTAGTCCTTGCCGCCTTCATCATTGTCTTTGTGGGACAGTCCTTTAGAGTGGATGGAGCCTCTATGGAAAACACCCTGGTTGATGGAGAAAGGGTGATGGTCGATAAGGTGACGTATCGCTTCAGGGAACCCAGGCATGGAGAGATCATTGTATTGAATATGCCAGGTTCTCGGTTTATCAAACGGGTGATCGCAGTGGGGGGCGATACCATTGAAGAACGCTTCGGTGTCGTCTATGTGAATGGATTGCCAATCGACGAACCTTACGTCGATAATAAGACGACGATGACATGGGGACCATTTACTGTTCCAGAGGGTCATGTCTGGGTCATGGGCGACAATCGACCTAGAAGTGATGATAGCAGGGGAACGGTGGGTTTCCTACCTATCAAGGATATTGTTGGACGGGCCATCTTTAGGTACTGGCCACTGAACAAGATCAGCGCGATGTAGCTTTTTGGGACAGAAAAAAAGGAAGCAGTTTGGTTGTTGCGACCACTGCTTCCTTTTGCTGTTACCGCTGCAAGAAGGGGATGCTTCCCCACCAAGGACGCGTACAGCGTGGTGACACTTCTGTTGGCTCCGTACCGGCTATAAAAATCTCTCGCCGGGTTTCTTCGTGCGGTAGATTACAGTCATCGGTTACGAGTAGCCCCGTCTTCGTATCAATGAGCACCCCTTCGATCAGTCCGCTCGGTTTAGGAAAGTCAGAGACTGGCGTATTTTTCAGTGCCTCCCGCATGAAGTTGCCCCAAATGGTGGCAGCATTCCAGGAACCATAGCGTACTCCTTTGTATACCATGCGTTTGGGAGTATCTTCCCCAAACCAGACGACACTCACCAACTCGGGTGTATAGCCCACGAACCAAGCATCTTGATAGTCTGAGTGGGTACCAGTCTTGCCAGCCGCAGGGCGACCAATATTGGCGTTCTTGCCGGTACCGCGTTCTATAACGCCCCTGAGAAGGTCAGTCATGATATAACTAGTCTGTTCACTCAGTACAACTTCAAGTTGGGGGCCATTTTGCTCTAGCACATTTCCATTTGCGTCGGTAATCCTTGTAATGGCATAAGGCTTTGTCTTGATTCCCTGGTTCGCCAGAACGCCATAGGCGGTTGCTAACTCTAGTAAGGATACGCCTTTAGTCATGCCTCCCAGTGCGAGAGGTGCTAGGCCCACGTCATTCACGCGCCCTTGTTCGACGAAGGTTGTAATTCCCATCTTCTTTGCATAGTCTATGACAGTCTGAGGTCCCAGCTGATCTACGACTTGAGCTGCGATAACATTGAGCGAGTCTTCAACTGCTTCTCGTACAGTCACTTCGCCAGCGAATGTTTCGTAGTAGTTGCGGGGGCTCCAGACCTCACCAGTAATTGTGGTGAAATCGGTTGGCTCATCCATGTAGACGTCGGCAACCGTGACACCGTTATCGATGGCTGCCGTATACGGAAAGATCTTAATGGCTGAACCTGGCGAACGAAGCGCTTGAACACTACGGTTAAAACTATCCTCGCCAAGTCCTCCCACCATGACTCTGATTTCGCCAGTTTGGGGCACTAAGGACAATACCGCTCCTTGGGGTTGCGTCAGAACTCCGTCGCCTGAGGAGCCCACTGGAATGCCCTCGGCTAATGCCTTTTCCGCAGCACGCTGCATGTCAAGATCAAGGGTCGTGTAAACCCTTAGGCCACCACTAAATACTGCCGCTTCACCATATGTCTTAACCAGATCGGCAATGACATAGTCGACAAAGTAGCTGGCTTGCACAACTCGCTGTTGCCGCGGGGCGAGAACGAGGGGTTCGTTCTTGGCTTGTGTCGCTTCGGCTTCCGTTAAATAACCTACTTCTTGCATGCGGCTCAAGACAAAGTTGCGTCGATCAATGGCAATGTCTGGGTTTACAAAGGGTGAATATCGGGTTGGCCAACGGATCACCCCGGCAATGAGCGCAGCTTCGCTGACGGAAAGATCCTTTGCGGATTTCCCAAAGAAGGTTCGTGCGCCCGCTTCGATTCCGTAGGCTCCGTGGTTTAAGTAAAATTCATTGAGGTAAGCTTCAAGGATTTCATCCTTGGAGTACTTCCGTTCAATTTGAACAGCCCATAAAAACTCCTCAAGCTTCCGCATGATCGTCTTCTTCTGGGTCAGAAACACATTGCGGGCAAGTTGCATTGTAATGGTACCGCCACCCTGGCTAAAGCTCCAGTCTCGGATGTTGACTAGGATAGCTCGGCCAAAGGCGATAAAGTTGATCCCATGATGATTATAGAACTGATCGTCCTCAATGGCTACAACCGCATTCTTCACGTGGTCAGGTAGCTCGTTAATATCCACAGGGATTCGGTTTTCTTTGTACAAATCCGTGATTAATCGACCATTAATGTCATAGATGTAAGTAGTAAAGTTCTGATGGATGTTCACTTGATCGAGACTAGGAGCACTTCTCAAGTAGGCAGAGAGTACGCCAACACCGGCTCCTAATAGGGTCGATCCTAGAATCACTATTACATAGATGAAAACGGTCTTTCGCTTCACGCTGACACCCCCGGGGGATATTTCATGCTTTCATTATAACATATAACTTCGTCAAATAATCAGATTCCTCTAGGGTCTTGGGCCCAAAGTTGCGAAGACTTGTGAGAGGTGGTAGTCCATGATAAGATTTACTTGGCGCACCTATGTTGGACTTGTCCTTTTTGTCCTGTTGCTCTTTTCTGTAGTGACTCTTATGGTAGCAGAGAAGAGGCTAGGACCTGTTCTACGCACCTGGGCGGAGACCCGTGCCATGAGTTTGGCCACCAGGGCCATCAACGTAGCGGTAGAAGAGATGATGGCAGTAAGTATGAGCCAGTCAACTATGGCCGAGTTAATCCGTGATAGTGAAGGTCGGTTACAGGCGATCCAATATGATATGGGCGAGGTCAATCGGGTTAGTAGCCAAGCGACCCATAAAATATTACAGACACTAACGAACATGGGCGAAGAGGTTTTCCCTATTCCCATCGGTCAGCTTACTGGCTTGGACTTTCTAGCGTCCTGGGGTCCAGGAATTCCCGTACGGATGATTCCGGTGGGAGGACTAACCACAGCTCCCGTGGCGAGTTTTGAAAGCGCCGGAATTAACCAGACTTGGCATCGAGTTCTCCTCGATGTGCAGGTTGTCATGAGGATTGCTGTTCCTTTGGTAGCTGAAGAGATACTGGTTTCTACCCAAGTACCAATCCTAGAAGAAGTCTTCATCGGAAGCGTACCTACCTGGTATTTTGCTGGACAGGAGAGTCTCTTGACGCACGATGGACGTATAGAATTTCCCTTAAAGTGAGTGGACAGAATGCGATATAATCATGGAATGCTCGAGGCTAAGTGGCGGGGCAGAACGGGGTCAGGGTCGATCTCTGTTGGGAACGAAATGGATGTCTTTGTGAAACTCATACCCAAGGACGGGAAACAACTTGATTTGGAGAATGCAAGACTCCTTTTGATCTCCCACTTCCTAGCTACGATTACAACTAGCCAAGAACCGCATTTATCGATACCTTTTGCCTTCGAGGACTGGCTAGACGACGCTCGCGGTCTTGGCTTGCGGATCGAAGGCGGAGCCATGGACGGCGGTTTTGATCTTGCAGTCTTCCCACGCGATTTCGTCGATGGATTGTCTAGGCAGTCGCAGAATGGTAGAGCCTTTCTTTGTGGGCGCCTCCTTGATACGGAAGGCATGTATCTCACAGACCTGCTTCCAGACTTTGGCGTTGATGCTTGCCGCATCTATTTTTTGTCCCTCGGACCTCTGGAGCGGGATTACCAATTTAAGTGGCATGGACTGGCAGGTGCACATCGCTTCTTAGCCCGCGTCTGGCAATTGGCCCAGAGAGGGCTCCAGGATTCGAACGATGAGTGGGACGAACCCCAGGAATGCCTAGCTCTGCGACAGACCGTGCAAGGACGGCTCGAACAAAGAAAGCCCCACACAGCACTAGCGGCCATAATGGGGCATTTAAAGTATCGCTCTACCTTGCCAAGTAATGAGGTGCGGGTTATAGCAGAGTTGTTGCTTCCCTTCGCACCATTTCTCAGTGCCGAACTACTTGAACTTGTGGCGGCGGTCCAGGATTACAATGGCAGGTAACGTCAATAGGCAGATTCCCAGTGCGATGAGTTGGCTCAGTACAAAGGGGCCGTAAAGCTCGCTGTGTTGCCGAATAAAGTCAAGGAAGAACCGTACCACGGAGTGGACGAACATGGTGCGCAAGAAGGCATACCCCGGATAACGGGGGTTTTTCGCCCATTTCCAGGCCAAGGGTAGTATGATCAATGATGCTAAGACCTCGTACAGTTGGGAAGGATGAACAGGCACTAGGCTGTCGGGAAACTCAATGGCCCAGGGCAAGTTCGAAGGAGGTCCATACAACTCTCCACTCATGAAGTTGCCAAGGCGAATAAAGACATGTCCCACGGGCAAAATCGGTGCTGCAAAATCAGCTATTTGCCAGTAGTTTAAATTGTGTTTCCGCACAAAGAAATAACCAAAGATCATGATAGCAATAATCGCCCCATGAGAAGCCATGCCCGCACGGGAAAAGATCTCCAAGGGATTTTGCAGGAAATAGCGCCAGTAAGGTATAACTGCTCCAAGACGACTACCGATTAGTCCTACAAAGGCAGAGAGGAAGAAGAGATTCTCGATCAGCTCAACTTGGACACCATGCAGGCGTGCAAAGTAGCGGGCAATAAAGTAGGCGGCAACAAATGTGGAGGCCATAAGAATTCCATACCAATAGATGTCTATTGAACCAATGCTAAATGCAATTGGGTACATTCCATCACCTCGTAAGTTATTGATAGAAGCTAATTCCACCTTTCTTATGAAATACCTGCTCAGACAAGGAGGCTTTTGATGAAGAAAATAGTCCTAACTGGCGGAGGAACCGCTGGACACGTCACTCCCCATTTTGCACTGCTCCCCTATTTCAAGGAGCAGGGGTGGGATGTTCACTATATCGGCACCGCTGATGGGATCGAGAGAGAACTCATGGGGGAGCAGTTACCTTATTACCCCATTAGTGCAGGTAAACTAAGACGATACTTCGATCTCAAGAATCTTAGTGATCCCTTTCGTGTTGTAAAAGGAGTCTTCCAGGCTTATCAAGTGTTAAGGAAGCTCAGGCCTAATGTCGTTTTTAGCAAGGGGGGATTCGTTTCCGTTCCCGTTACGATTGCAGCCCGATTTCTAGGGATTCCCGTCGTTTTGCACGAGTCAGATCTGACGCCGGGCCTGGCCAATAAGCTTAGTCTGCCCTTTGCCAGGGAGTTGTGCCTGACTTTTCCAGATTCCTTATCATATCTCAAGGGCAAGGGGATTGTGACTGGCACGCCGATTCGATCCGAGCTAGTCCAGGGTTCGAGATCGGAGGGACTGCGTCTGTGTAAGTTTCATGAAGGCCTCCCTGTTTTACTTGTGATGGGTGGTAGTCTAGGCGCGGGCATCTTTAATCGAATCATTCGCGATCATCTCGATACATTGACGAAGGACTACCAAATTATACACCTTTGTGGGCAGGGCAACCTTGACGCAAAGATCAAACACTCCCGTTACTTTCAGATCGAGTATGCCAAGGAGGAGCTACCCCATCTATTGGCCGCGGCCGATATGGTGATGTCCCGGGCCGGTGCCAACTCGATTTTTGAGCTCTTGGCCCTAGCCAAACCGCATGTACTCGTCCCTCTGTCTCGCCAGGCGAGCAGGGGAGATCAAATTTTGAACGCTCAATCCTTTGCCAGACAGGGATTTAGCCTAGTGATTCCCGAGGAAGAACTCGACATTGAACGTCTACAGAAGAGCTTGAGGGAGCTCCAGCTGCGGAGGGAAGAGTTTATCCAGGCCATGAAGAGTTCTCAAGCAAAGGATGGTACCGAGAATGTGCTCAGGGTTATTGAGCAACAAATTTCCAGATAATAGTTGCCATCACAGGCAAAATGTGGTTAAATAGTAAGTGAGTAAGTAAACAATAACTTGACGGGAGTGACAAATATGTCAGTCAAATTAGCTGTGATATATTATAGTTCAACAGGAACAAACTATCAGTTGGCCACATGGGCGAAGGAAGCTGCTGAAGAAGCTGGTGCAGAGGTACGATTACTGAAGGTGCCCGAATTAGCACCGCAAGCTGCTATTGATTCGAACCCTGCATGGAAGGCTCACGCCGAGGCCACCAAGGCTGTTCCTGAAGTCAGCCTAGCAGATTTGGAATGGGCTGATGCCTACATTTTCAGTGTACCAACCCGTTTTGGTAATATGGCAGCCCAGATGAAGCAGTTCTTAGACACAGCAGGTGGCCTTTGGTTTCAGGGTAAACTCACGGATAAGGTTGTAAGTGGTATGGCTTCGGCTCAGAATCCCCATGGTGGGCAAGAGGCGACAATTCTATCACTGTACACCACCATGTATCACTGGGGTGCAATCGTAGTTTCTCCGGGGTATACGGATCCTTCGATCTTTGCAGCAGGCGGCAACCCGTATGGAACCAGCGTTTCTGTGGATCAACAAGGCAAGATGGTAGAGAATGTGGAAGAGGCAGTCAAGTATCAAGCAAAACGTACAGTCACAGTGGCAAACTGGGTCAAGGCTGGTAAGAACTAGTCGATCAAGGATAGAACTTGACAAAAAAGGCTAGGGTTTGGCGATGTTCCAAACCCTAGCCTTTTTATGCTACCGCTACTCTTACTCTACAGTAATTGTCTTGCTGTTTTCCCACAAACCATGGATGTTGCAGTAGCTCAGGGCTAAAATGGTACCGCTTTGCTTTAATCTGACGGTCACGGTAGCAAAGGGATCGGTGTAGACTGGCCCCTCATGACCACCCTTGAGACCCTCGCCATGTCCGGTGAACTGAACATCAGCGAGCTCAAAGGTAAATCCATCCGTGGGTTGGAAGAGAAGCTTGATCCAACGAATATGGTGTTCTGCCGTGTTAGGATGGGGATTATCTTCCCCGATGGTCACCCGAATCTGCACGGGTTGATCAACCTGTACGTGATCAGGTGCTTCAATAACTGGAACGTGTTTTTCACTCTTCCAATCGCCGCTTCGCAAGACTTCGCCTAGTTTCATAAGACAACCTCCTCAGGCATTTTTGGATACTTCTCTGGTTCGATATGTGGTGCATTTATCCTGCAATGTCACCCTCATAATAGTTCAAGATCAGTGCAGGCTAGTAAGGCGAGGTGATGCGGTGTTTACAGTGTTGCTAGCTTCACTCCTTCCTGGTCTCTTTTGGCTCTGGTACTTTAACCGTTATGATGTCCATGACAAGGAACCCTTTCTCGAGTTAGTGCGCTGCCTGATCTTTGGTGCTTTGGCTGTGATCCCAGCCTTGATCTGGGAAGCGCCTTTCCGTAGTATGCTTCAAGGCACGAATCATCCCTTCACTGCTTTGGCCCTCTCTTTTGTCGTCGTAGGTCTGGGCGAAGAGACCTTTAAACTAGCCGCGGTCTATCTGGCCGTCTTCCGTTCTGAACACTTCAGTGAGCCCATGGATGGCATCATTTACGCAATTGCGGCAAGTATCGGCTTTTCAGTGGTAGAGAATGTACTGTACATCTCCGCCTTCGGCTTAGCGGTCGCGCCTTTGCGCGGCACTATTGCCACCCTTGCCCACATTGCTTTTGCCGGACTAGCCGGCTACTTTCTGGGGCAAGCAAGGTTTTCGGATCGGCCCTTTTCACAACTGCTATTGGGACTGTCGGTCGCCGCTTTCGCCCATGGTTTGTATGATTTCTTGCTCATTAGCCGTCTCATTTCTCCTTTCGTATTGGTCTTCCTCATTCTTGGTTTACATTATGTTCTCATCCAGGTCATTCGCAAGGCTGTTAAGTCCTCCCAAGGCAGGTAATCCTTGTTTCTGGATGTCTCCTGTGCTAAAATGGGAACGGAAAGGGCGTGACACTTATGGCCGGACATTCTAAGTGGGCTAATATTAAACACAAGAAGGCGAAAGAAGACGCCAAACGGGGACAGGTGTTCACCAAGATTGGACGCAAAATCACCGTTGCGGCAAAAGAAGGTGGCGCTGACCCTGAAGCTAATGTGAAGCTACGCCTAGCTATCGATGAAGCCAGGGCAGTTAACATGCCAAATGACAATATTGAAAGGGCCATTGCTCGTGCCGTGGGTGGTATAGAAGGTGCAACCTATTCCGAGGTGTTCTACGAGGGTTATGGACCTGGCGGAGTTGCAATTATGCTTGATACGCTGACAGATAACAGAAATCGTACTGCGGGCGAGGTTCGTCATCGCTTCTCCAAGTATGGCGGGAATCTAGGCGAGAGTGGTTGCGTAGCCTGGATGTTTGAGCGTCGTGGCCTATTGGTTGTCGAAAGGGGTTCCGTGGACGAAGACGAAGTCATGCTTCAAGCCCTTGAAGCTGGTGCAATAGATGTCGTTGTCGATGGCGATGTAATTGAAGTCCACACCGATCCAAGTGACTTTTTGAATGTGAAAGAGGAACTCGAGAACGGCGGTCTTCAATTCCTGGGAACCGAGATCAGCTTCATTCCGCAAAACACCGTGAAGATTCCGGAAGATAAAGTCGAGTCCGTGGAAAGACTTATTGAACTCCTCGAGGAGCTCGATGAAGTACAAGAGGTTTATTCAAATTATGAGGTTGAGGGTTAGGAATACTCGACTAGGTCAAGGACATACTCTCCCTTAGGGGGGAGAAATATGCGTCGATTTCTAGTTCTTTTTGTGGTTGGTTTGGTGTTTTTTCTTCTAGCCTTTATTGTCAGTCAACAAGTCTTTACCATGTTAGTCTAAGGAGCAATTGCCTCAGTCGAAATTACGGATTGAGGCTTTTTCTTTGCACCAACCTTTGGCAAGGACTTGCTTTGTAGCATGTCGAATAATGAGATGAGGTGGGTGCAGAGATGATTGTCATGGGCATTGACCCCGGTACAGCCATTACAGGTTACGGGGTGGTCGAGGTGAAAAGTAACAGACACATCGTTTTAGGGTACGGTGCCATTCGGACAACAACGAAGCAAAGCACTGCAGCACGCTTGGAGACGATCTACTCAGAGCTACGGGCCCGGATCGCTGAGTTTCGCCCGGATTGTCTGGCCGTGGAGGAACTCTTCTTCAATAAGAACGTCAGTACAGCGCTAGCGGTGGGACAAGCCCGAGGGGTGGCCCTTCTTGCGGGAGCGCATGCGGGTCTGCCTGTAGCTGAGTACACGCCGCTGCAGGTCAAGATGGCCGTGACGGGCTATGGTAGGGCCGATAAGGAACAAGTGGCATATATGATCAAGATGCTTTTAGGCCTCGCCGATGTGCCAAAGCCCGATGACGTAACGGATGCTCTGGCCATTTGTGTCTGCCATGGACATAATGCTAATAACTGGGGGAGATCAAATTGATTGTCTCGTTGAAGGGGCGTCTCGTAGACGTTAGAGAAAACTCAGTAGTCCTCGACGTTCAGGGTATTGGTTATGAGGTTATTGTCACAAGCTCGGTCCTACAGCAACTTCCTGCTCTGGGCCAGGAGCTCTTTGTCCAAACATACTTACAGGTGCGTGACGATGCCTTCGTACTGTACGGATTCTCATCCGCTGAAGAACGAGGACTATTTCATACCATCATTGGAGTCAATGGAATCGGCCCTAAACTTGGTGTCGGTATCTTGTCCAATATTGCCTCCCGGGAGTTTATTCAGGCAGTCCAGCGGCAAGACTTGTCGACCTTGACCTCATTGCCAGGTATCGGCAAAAAGACGGGGGAGCGAATTTTGTTGGAGTTGAAAGACAAGTTTAAAGACCTTCCCTGGGAATCCGAAGACCAAGATGAAGTTTTGCCCATCGTTTCGGGTAGCGTCTTCGAGGATGCTCTAGAAGCACTACAGGCCTTAGGGTATCATAGCAGCGAAGCGGAGCGTATGGTGAATCTAGCAAAACCACATCTGAAAGATAACTATAATTTGCAGGAATTACTCAAGGTAGCGCTGGCACAGAACAGCCAGCAAAGGGGTGAGCGTATTTGGAGACGGAACGGATAGTAAGTGCCTGGAAACGACCTGACGATTGGGATACCGAGACCTCCCTGAGACCCCGTACTTTACAGGAGTACATTGGGCAAGATAAAGTGAAAGAACATATGCAACTCTTTGTGACTGCAGCCAAACAGAGAGGAGAAGCGTTAGACCACGTCCTTTTCTACGGGCCTCCTGGTTTGGGCAAGACAAGTTTGGCTCACATTATTGCCACGGAGATGGGTGTGGGTATCCATACTACATCGGGGCCAGCTATCGAACGACAAGGAGACTTGGTGGCCATCCTCACTAGTATGCAGGCCAATGATGTGCTCTTTATTGACGAAATTCATCGGCTCAGCCGTTCAGTAGAAGAGGTACTGTATCCAGCGATGGAAGATGCCGCTGTAGACATCGTGATTGGTAAGGGACCAGGCGCTAGATCGGTGCGTATTGACCTACCTCCCTTCACCCTAATTGGTGCTACAACTCGAGCTGGTATGCTCACATCTCCCTTGCGGGATCGCTTTGGCGTAATTAGCCGCTTGGAACTCTATGAGGAAAAAGACTTACAGGCGATTGTCACGAGGGCAGCCCGCATACTTGGCGTGGCCATCGATGAGGATGGCGCTCTGGAAATTGCCAAGCGATCGAGGGGGACACCTAGGGTGGCCAACCGTCTCCTCAAACGAGTTCGGGACTATGCTCAAGTTCGAGCAGACAATTATATTACCCATGGTGTGGCCATGGAAGCACTCCAACTATTTGAGATTGACGAGAATGGTCTCGATCATCTGGACAGACGGATCCTCCAGACGATCCAAAGAGTCTTTGGAGGAGGCCCGGTGGGCGTAGAGAGTTTGGCTGCAGCTATCGGAGAGGAAGCCAATACCATCGAGGACGTCTATGAACCCTTCTTGCTACAGCTTGGTCTGCTGCAACGTACTGCTAGGGGACGCTGTATAACCAGTCTGGGCTATCAGTATCTGGGGATCACTCCACCAATTGAAATGGAAGGTGACAGTCTGTGACCTGGAAAACAGAGGGGATTGTTCTGCGCGTACGTAATCTAGGCGAAGCGGATCGAATTGTCACTCTCTACACGAAAGAACGGGGAAAACTCAATGTCGTAGCGAGGGGAGCCCGCAGGATTCGAAATCGTCTGCTGAGTCCCACTCAAGTATTCACTCAAGGACGTTACCTTATCTTTCCCAGCAAGACTTTACATAACTTAGGCCAAGCAGAGATCGTGCATAGTGGGCAAGTTATCAGGGATGATTTGGAAAAATTCGCCTATGCTTCTTATATTACAGAGTTATTAGATGCTCTTACTGTAGAAGAAGACCCAATCGATAGGGTCTTTCCCTTACTTGCATCCACCCTCGCCTTGCTTGAGGCAGGACGTTTGGCTTTAGCGACTCGTGCCTTTGAGATTCGCCTCATGCGTGAACTGGGCTATGAACCAGAACTCTATCATTGTCTGTCCTGCAGGGAGGCGCTCAAGAACAAGGTGTTTTTTAGCGAGCAAGGAGGAGTCCTCTGCGAGAACTGTGTAGGGCAAGACCCCGCTAGTCTGCAGCTAAGCAATGGCACCTGGGAGTTAATGAAAAAACTACTTGAATGGGACTTCTCACGGCTACCGGTGTTACATCCAGCGTCGAACAACGAAGAAGAGCTGCGGCGGGTGATGCGTCGCTATCTTGACTACCGTTTGGAGTATCCCCTTAAGTCACTAGAATTTTTAGGGACGTTGCAGGCTCTTAATTGACAATTAGTGGTCAATTTGATATACATGAAACATGAAATCCGCATGAAATGAAGGTGGGTAATGACAATGAATCTTCAGGATATGATTCTGAAACTGCAGAGCTACTGGGCTGAGCATGGTTGCATCATCTATCAGCCCTACGATTTAGAGGTGGGGGCTGGGACTATGTCGCCAGCTACTTTTTTGAAGGCGCTAGGACCAGAACCCTGGAACGTAGCCTATGTACAGCCATGTCGCAGACCCACCGATGGACGCTATGGACAAAACCCAAATAGGGTACAGCACTACTATCAATACCAGGTTGTCTTAAAGCCATCCCCTGATCATGTCCAGGAACTATACTTGGGGAGCCTGGAGGCACTCGGCATCGACCTCTTGAAACACGATGTCCGCTTTGTGGAAGATGACTGGGAGTCGCCCACTTTAGGCGCCTGGGGCCTTGGCTGGGAAGTCTGGCTTGATGGTATGGAAATAACCCAGTTTACCTATTTCCAACAAGTGGGCGGTATTGATGTGAAGCCAGTTGCGGCGGAGATCACCTACGGTGTTGAACGATTGGCGACGTTTATTCAAGGCGTCGATAGTATTTTCGATCTCAAATGGGTGGGAGATGTCACCTACGGGGATGTATTTATGCAAAACGAAGTGGAGTTTTCTACCTTCAACTTCGAAGCATCCGACGCGGAACGGCTGTTTGCCCTCTTCGATCTGTATGAAGTAGAGGCTGAACGCCTCATAGGGGCAGGTTTGGTGCTCCCGGGTTATGACTTCGTCCTGAAATGTTCCCACACCTTTAATCTACTTGATGCCCGCGGCGCTATTTCGGTCAGTGAGAGAACTCGCTTTATTGGCCGTGTCAGGGCATTAGCTCGCATGGCAGCACAGGCTTACCTCGCCGAGAGGGAACGCCTTGGGTTTCCAATGCTCAAAGGGGGGCATGAATAATGCAGGACTTTTTGTTAGAGCTAGGTTTTGAAGAACTGCCAGCCCGTTTTGTAGAGAGGGCTCTAGGGCAGTTGGTTGATGGTATCACAAGTAAGCTTGAGCAGGAGAGATTAGCGTGGGGCGAGATACGATCCTTTAGTACTCCGCGCCGGCTCGCAGTTCAGATTCTTGATCTGCAAGCAGAGCAAGAAGATGTGTTGGAAGAAATCAAAGGGCCTCCTCTGAACATAGCTCAGGACCAGGATGGGAATTTGACCAAGGCGGGACTTGGATTCTTGCGTTCCCAGGGGGCCACAGCTAGTGAGATTACTGTTAAGTCCTTTCAAGGAGCGGATTACATTTATATTCAAAAAGAGGTAAAGGGGCAGAAGACAAAGGATCTTCTGAAACCACTCTTGGAAGATGTCGTCGCTCATTTGAACTTTCCCAAGAACATGCGCTGGGGAGATTATGAGTTGCGTTATGCTAGGCCCTTGCGCTGGATCGTGGCTCTTTGGGGTGAAGAAGTAATTCCTGTCCAGGTAGGTCCCGTTCAAGCAGCCAATCTCAGCCATGGTCACCGACAGCTTGGGGCTGGTCCCATAACCATACTACACCCTGGTGAGTATGTAGCTAAGCTTCGAGACCACTATGTGATGGTCGACGCTGAGGAAAGACGGGCTGTTACTTGGGAACAGATTCAGCTCTTGGCAAAGCAAGAAGGAGCGGAAGTGGTGGAAGATGCCCGCTTGCTCGATGAGGTCGTGAATCTCGTGGAGTACCCTACTACCTTCTGTGGTAGTTTTTCCGCCGACTATTTAGAGATGCCCTCAGAGGTCTTGATTACCTCGATGAAGGAGCACCAGCGGTACTTTCCGCTCTACGATACTGCAGGCAACCTCGCACCTCGCTTTATTGGCGTGCGCAATGGGGCGGATAACCACCTTGACAACGTGATCATGGGAAACGAAAAGGTGTTAGAAGCACGTCTGTCTGACGCTAAATTCTTTTATGATGAGGATCTACGGATCCAGCTTGAGGACAATCTGCAGAAGCTCCAGGGAGTCGTCTTCCAAGATCAGCTCGGAACAATGGGAGATAAGGTCAAGCGGCTGGAGCGGCTCACGGGGAAACTCATTCAGCAACTGGGTCATCATGAGGCCTTGGACACAGCGCTGCGTACTGCGGTCTTGGCAAAATGCGACTTGGTCTCTCAAATGGTCTATGAGTTTCCTGAACTACAAGGATTGATGGGTGAGAAGTATGCCTTGGCTCAAGGAGAGGACTCTCACGTCGCAGCTGGCATTCGAGAGCATTACATGCCTAGATTCTCCGGTGATTCCTTGCCCGTAACGGTAGAGGGTCGGGTGGTGAGTTTGGCCGACAAACTCGACACGTTGGTAGGCTACTTTGCTGTAGGACGAATCCCCACTGGATCGCAAGATCCCTTTGCCCTACGCAGGCAAGCGCAGGGAGTGGTTCAGATCCTACTTAGTGGAGGCTACGATATTTCGTTATCCTCTCTCATCAACGAGGCAAAAACGGGCTACACCGAGGTTCATCTGAGTGAAGAAAATGAACAGGCATTGCTGGACTTTTTCTTGGCTCGAGTGCGAGTTTTGTTTACCGACCAAGGCTATGCCTATGATCTTATCGATGCAGTGATGGGCCAGGATGACGATGACATTCCTAATCTGCTTGCTCGCTTGCAGGCCCTAACCGAGTTTAGGACAGCAGAGGGCTACGGGGATCTGATCACTGGTTTTGAAAGAGTGGTGAACCTAGCAGCGAAAGCAGAGAGCATAGAACTTGAACCGAGTGTCTTTACGGAAGCGGATCAGACTTTCTTTGCAGCATTGCAGGAACTTGAGGAATTGTGTCGGGGTCTCTTGGAGGAGCGAGACTACATCGGTATTCTGCAGAACTTGTCGAAGTTTCGGGTTCACGTTGATGGTTTCTTCGCTGATGTGATGATCATGGATCCAACACCAACCATCCGGGCAAATCGCCTAGCGCTCCTCAAACGGTCCCTCGGCATGTATAGTTTGTGCGGGGATCTACGCAGAATTGTTGTAAATAAGTAAAGATGTATACTTGTGGAAGGAATAGACAGTGCTAACCAGAATTAAGTGTGTTGGAGTTTCTCCAAACGTCTGGGTTTACTCCCTAGATGGGAAAAACATAGATAGAGAAGAAGAACAGAAGGAGGATATATAATGAACACTAAATGGGTTTACTTCTTTGGTGATGGTCAAACAGATGGCCAACAACACGACAAGAATTTGGTTGGTGGCAAAGGTGCAAACCTTGCCGAAATGGTAGAACTGGGTATTCCAGTACCTGCAGGTCTTACCATTACAACCGATGCTTGCACAGCCTTTTATGCAAATGGTGAGAAATGGGTTGACGGTCTAGAAGAGCAAATCAAAGAGAACATTCTTCGCATTGAGAAATCGATGGGTGCTAAGTTTGGCGATAAGGAAAATCCACTACTGCTATCGGTGCGCTCTGGTGCAAGAGTCTCCATGCCCGGTATGATGGACACGGTGTTGAACCTTGGCTTGAACGACGAAACCGTAGAGGCTTTGGCGAAGAAGTCTGGTAACCCTCGCTTTGCTTGGGACTCGTATCGCCGTTTCCTTCAAATGTATGGCGATGTTGTCATGGGCGTTGAACACGATGCTTTTGAAGAAGCACTAGCTGCCGAACGCAAGAAGTATGGTGTAGAACTTGACAATGAACTTACTGTCGAGGCTCTAAAGGATCTCGTAGCCGATTACAAGGAGATCATCCAAAAGTCTGCTGGAAAGCTATTCCCAGACGACGCTTTCGAACAACTACGCGGTGCAGTTGACGCTGTTTTCCGTTCCTGGAATACCGCTCGCGCTATTCGTTATCGCCAGATTAACCATATTCCACATGAGTGGGGTACAGCCGTTAACGTACAGGCTATGGTCTATGGTAACATGGGCGCCAACTCCGGTACCGGTGTAGCCTTTACCCGCGATCCTTCTACAGGAGAGAATGTCTTCTATGGTGAGTACCTGATGGATGCGCAAGGTGAAGACGTGGTTGCCGGTATCCGCACGCCACATCCTATCGCACATCTAGAAGAAGAAATGCCAGAAGTGTATGCCGAACTAGTTCGCATCTACAAGCTGCTCGAGAACCATTATAAAGACATGCAGGACGTGGAGTTCACCATTCAAGAAGGAAAGCTCTACATGCTACAGACTCGTTCAGGAAAACGTACTGCTACCGCTGCTGTACGCATGGCTGTAGAGATGGTCAGCGAAGGCTTGATCGATAAGAAGACAGCGGTTCTACGGGTTGCTCCCGAGCAACTTGATCAATTGCTGCATCCCATGATTGATCCAAAAGCGAAGTATGATGTGATCGCAAAGGGCTTGCCCGCATCGCCTGGCGCTGCTACTGGCCGCATCGTCTTTACAGCGGAAGAAGCAGAGCAATGGAAGAACCGTGGCGAAAAGGTAATCTTGGTTCGTAACGAGACATCGCCAGAGGACATCGGTGGTATGGACGTTGCCGAGGGTATTCTTACTGCTCGTGGCGGTATGACGTCTCACGCTGCTGTAGTAGCTCGTGGCATGGGCAAGTGCTGTGTAGCGGGTTGTGGTGCTGCTCAGATTAGTGAAGCGAACAAGACCTTGACATTTGGCACTACCGTACTTAAAGAGGGCGATTGGATTACACTCGATGGCTCCGCTGGTGAGGTAATTGTTGGTCAGGTTCCGATGGTTGAAGTAGAGGTGGCCGGTGATTTTGCAACACTCATGGAGTGGGCCGATGAGTTTAGAGCCCTTGGTATTCGTACCAACGCGGATACCCCCCATGATAGCCAGACTGCTCTAGATTTCGGTGCCGAGGGTATTGGCCTTTGCCGTACTGAGCATATGTTCTTTGAAGGTGAACGCACATCCTTGGTTCGCCAGATGATTTTTGCTGCTGATAAGGCCGGCAGAGAAGCGGCTTTGGCCAAGCTTCTGCCATTCCAAAAGGGCGATTTCAAAGGCATTTTCAAGACGATGCAGGGTCGACCTGTAACCGTCCGTTTGCTTGATCCCCCCTTACATGAGTTTGTTCCCCACGACGAGGAAACCATTAAGAGACTCGCCGCTGACATGGGTCTGACTGCAGACACCCTTAAAGCCCGGATCGAGGCTCTTGAGGAAATGAATCCAATGCTCGGTCATCGTGGCTGTCGACTCGGGATCACCTATCCGGAGATCTACGCAATGCAAGCACGAGCCATTTTTGAGGCTGCAGCTGAGTTGACGAAAGACGGAATTAAGGTCTTCCCTGAGGTCATGATTCCTTTGATTGGTACAGTTGAAGAACTCAAGATGATGAAGGCAGTTTGTGTTGAGGTGGCCGACTTAGTGATGGAAGAGATGGGTGTCAAGTTTGACTATCTCGTAGGTACGATGATGGAGATCCCAAGGGCTTGTGTCTTGGCTGATGCCGTGGCCACTGAAGCCGAGTTCTTCTCCTTTGGAACCAATGACCTTACCCAGATGACTTTCGGATACAGCCGTGATGATGCTGGCACATTCCTGCCTGAGTATGTGGAGAAGGGTATTTTGGCTAGAGATCCTTTCCAATCTCTTGACCAAGTTGGAGTTGGTTCATTAGTTCAAATGGGTGTCGAGAGAGGCCGAAGCACCAAGCCCAATTTGAAGATTGGTGTCTGTGGTGAACATGGTGGCGATCCAGCCTCTATTGACTTCTTCCATCGTGTTGGACTGGATTATGTGAGTTGCTCGCCATACCGAGTGCCCATTGCACGCTTGGCTGCAGCACAGGCCAACATCCGTAATCCTCGCTAGGTAGCGTTCTGGGAGGGAGGAAAACTCCCCCTGATGGGGAACCCATACTATAATGGTGTGGGTTCTCTTTTTGTGAGGAAATCCTGAGGAGGTGATGGGCATCGCTCGCTTTTCGGATGAATGGATCGAACGGGTCAAGTCTGCAGTGGATATTGTAGAAGTGATTGGTCGACGGGTTGAACTAAGGCAAAGTGGAAAGAACTATGTAGGGTTATGCCCATTTCACCACGAGAGGACGCCTTCTTTCTCCGTTAATCCAGAACGCCAGTTTTATCATTGCTTTGGATGCCAGACGGGTGGAAATGTGATCAACTTTCTGATGGAAACCGAGCACTTGTCTTTTCCCGAAGCAGTTGTTAGGCTGGCGGAAGAGAAGGGGATACCCGTTCCTGCCGTTTCTAGGGCTGAACAAGAGAAGGAAGCACTCCGTGACCAATTGCGAGCTGCCAATGAGCTTGCAGCTCGTTATTACTATCGCAATTTGCGTTCCCCTGCCGGTGAGGGTGCTTGGGCATACTTGCAGGGTCGTGGTATCGATGAAACGCTCGCACGAGACTTTTATCTTGGCTATGCTTCGGATGCTTGGGATGGCTTGGTACGCTTTTTGGAGCATGAGGGTTTCGACTTGGAGGTTGCCAAGCGAGCTGGCTTAGTATCTGAAGGTAAGCGTGGCTACATGGATCGCTTTCGAGGCCGTTTGATGTTTCCCATCTGTGATCACCTTGGCCGCTTTATTGGCTTTGGTGGAAGAAGCACAAGGGAGGGCCAGCCGAAATATCTTAATACTGGGCAAACCGAAGTCTTTAACAAGAGCTACGTCCTCTATGGGCTAAACTGGTCAAAGGACGAGATCAAGGCGCAAGATCAGGTGATCATTGTGGAGGGGTATACCGACTTGATCTCCCTCTTTGCCGTAGGGCAGAAGAATGTTGTAGCATCCCTCGGTACCGCTTTCACCGCTGCCCATGGGAAGTTGTTGCAGCGGTTTTGCTCCACTGCCATCATTGCTTTTGATGGTGACAGCGCAGGACAGAGGGCGACCCTGCGGGGGATGGAGGTCCTTCACGAGGCAGACCTTCAGGTTCGGGTAGCCGTTCTAGAAGCTGGGCAGGATCCTGATAGTTTTGCTAGAACTTATGGAAGCACGAAGGTTAAAGAATGGCTTAATTCAGCTCAGCCTTTTCGAGAATACCAAATTGATAGAATTATTTCCCAACACGATGTAGAAACTAGAGAAGGAAAACTGCGTGCCTCTACAGAACTTGTTACAGTACTCGCCGAGCTAAGTAGCTCTATCGAGCGGGATGAATATACTAGATATGCCGCCCAACGTCTGGGAGTGCTAGAGCGTTCTTTAGCAGCGGAAGTTGGGGAGAAACTGGGCATAGACAGACCCAGGCCAGTACACAATAGGCATAATGCGAATTTAACGCCTCCTGAGGCAGGTGAAGAGCTTCGCGAGAGGGAAATCATTAGGTGGTTATTGCAGAAGCCTGGGTATTTGCATGAAATCCGAAAACAAGGTGTTACTGAGAACGATTTTCGGCATTCTGATTATCGCCGTGTATTTGTATCTTTAAGCGAAAACGGTTCAGATCCTGAGGGAACCGCTATCGCTAGTCGACTCCTATCATTGTCTGGGCCCATGCCTAACTGGGAAGATTGTTTACGATCATTTTTGTTAGTTTTAACTAAGCGAAGATTGCGGAAGATAGAGGAAAAACTTTCCCTTTTGGAGAATGATAGGAAAGGTTTTGATATTCGTATGGAACTATATCAGTTATTAAAGGAGTACTATGACATTTTCAGTACAGAACCTTCATAGCATCCGTAGGAAAGGGGGTTGTCATGTTGAACAAGAAAGAAGCAACTATTGCAGATGAACACAGAACAGCAATTAACGAGCTAATGGCAAGGGCTAAGAAACGCGGCATCGTTACCTATCGCGAAATCATGGATAGCCTTCAAGATATTGAACTCTTACCTGATCAGATTGATGAAATATACGAAAGTTTCTCTGCCATGGGTGTCGACGTGATTCCCCATTCTAGTGGTGAGCGCACTGACGATATCAATCCCTCCGATCATGACATGGAGGACACTGACGCGACAGATGACGTCGATGAAACTGAGGAGTATGACCTTTCTGTTCCGGAGGGTATCGGACTGGATGATCCAGTGCGGATGTATCTCAAGGAGATCGGCCGGGTGCCACTTTTGACTGCAGAAGAAGAGGTGGAGCTTGCTAAGGGCATTGAAGCAGGTAGTGAAGAGGCTAAGCGTAAGCTAGCCGAGGCCAACCTGCGCCTGGTTGTTAGCATTGCCAAACGATATGTGGGTCGGGGAATGCATTTTCTCGATCTCATCCAGGAAGGTAACCTTGGTCTTATTAAAGCTGTTGAAAAGTTTGATTATCGTAAGGGGTTTAAGTTTAGCACCTATGCCACTTGGTGGATTCGCCAAGCCATTACCCGTTCGATTGCAGACCAAGCCCGGACGATTCGAATCCCGGTACACATGGTTGAAACCATAAATAAGCTAACACGGGTCTCTAGGCAGTTGTTACAAGAACTAGGTCGGGCCCCTACTCCTGAAGAGATCGCCGAAGAGATGGATTTGCCAGTAGAGCGAGTGCGTGAGATTATGAAGATTGCTCAAGAACCCGTATCGCTGGAAACACCCATTGGGGAAGAGGAAGATAGCCATCTTGGTGATTTCATTGAGGATCAGGAGGCTACCGCTCCAGCGGAAGCAGCAGCCTTTACCATGTTACAGGAACAGCTCGGACAAGTTTTGGAGTCTTTGACTCCCCGGGAACAGCAGGTGCTTAGGTTGCGTTTTGGTCTAGACGATGGAAGGGGACGCACGTTAGAAGAGGTTGGTCAGGTCTTTGGCGTAACAAGGGAACGGATTCGTCAGATCGAGGCGAAGGCGTTGCGCAAGTTGCGTCACCCGAGTCGTAGCAAAAAGCTCAAGGACTTTCTAGAGCAGTAGGTTGTAGAGTAGCTATAGCACTTGACAAACGCAGCGATGCTCCCGTATAATGAACCAGTACTGGGGACCCCTAGCTCAGCGGTTAGAGCAGCGGACTCATAATCCGTTGGTCCAGGGTTCAAATCCCTGGGGGTCCACCATCTAAGACACTTACTGAGAGCCCATTAGAGGCTCTTTTGTTTTCTTGAGAAACTTTAAGGTACATCTACCACCACTTTACCACCACTGGGGTAAATTTACCGTAGCGACGCCAGGACAATCTGTCCTGGCCGTTTCTTGTGGTGAAGGTGGATTGCTAGAACTGGGGCACAATATCTGGTATAATGTAAGATTAAAGGGTGTAGAAACCCCGCTAGAGAGGCGGGGCTGACGACCAAGAAGATGGCAATCGAATATTACACAGGAGTTGATTGGCAGTGAAAGTTGGTCAGTTCACGGATACCTTTCTTCCCATCGTTGATGGAGTTGGTCGTGTGGTAAGTCACTATGCTCAAGGAATGGGCGAACGTTGTGAAGCATGCTATGTGATCACCCCGGAACAGATGTATCCAAGTTCGGACCAGAGATATGAGGTTATTTCCTATCGCGCCTTCACACTTCCTAAGGTTCGTCAATATCGTGCGGGCATTCCGGCCTTGGACTTCTCGTATCGGCAACGCTTGTCCAAGTTGGATTTGGACATTGTCCATGCCCATAGTCCCTTCGTAGCCGGCAGGGAAGCATATAGATTTGCTCATCGTCGTGGTATACCCTTAGTAGCAACGTTCCATTCTAAGTACTATGATGACTTTTGGCAGATTACCCAAAGTAAGGCACTCTGTGAGATAGGTCTTAAGTATGTCCTGGACTTCTTCTCACGATGCGACGAGGTCTGGGCCGTCAGTGCGTCGACTGCTGACGTCTTGCGTGGCTATGGTTTTGAAGGTCCCATTGAGGTTATGGAGAACGGAACCGACCCGCGAGAGGTGGACTGGGAAGCGGTAACCATGGTGGAGGAACGCTTTTCTCTCCAGACAGAGCCCGTCTTGCTTTTTGTCGGTCAGATGAACTGGAAGAAGAACATCCGACGTGTCTTGGAATCTGTGGCTCTTCTCGTCGGACAGGGCTGCGATCTAAGACTCGTTATGGCGGGGCAGGGGCCCTCGGAACAGGAGATCCGTGAACTGACCCGGTCCCTCGGACTTGAAGAAATCGTGATCTTTGCTGGACACATCAGTGATTCTCGCATCTTGTCTGGCCTGTACGCCCGGGCAGACTTGTTTGTCTTTCCCTCGCTCTACGATAATGCACCCATGGTAGTACGGGAGGCGGCGGCCGTGGGTACACCGTCCCTTCTCGCCAAGGGCTCGAGTGCAGCAGAGGTCGTAGAAGATGGTGTAAACGGGCTACTAGCAGAAGACTCGACGCCAGAGATGGCAGCAAGGATTGCCTGGGCATTAGACCACCCAGATCAGATGAAGGAGATGGGTAGGCTAGCTCAACAGACAATCCCCAAGCCATGGGAAGACATAATTACCGCTGCCCTGGAGCGATATCAGAACTTGATCGCCTCCAAGAGGCAATAAAGATGACCCTGGGTATTCCCAGGGTCATCTCGATCTTAGCTTATCTATTCCTCAGGTCCCGTCTCCAGTAGGTGAGGTTTCTCAATGTACCTTTCCAAGAGTTTGAAGGTCTTGGCAAAATAGAGACCATCGCAAATACGTTCGTCCATGGTATACCCGATCTGGCAGCACTTCTTCACGACAACCTGATCGTCAACAACCATTGGCAATTTGACAGTCTTTCCTAAGGCGACAAACAGTCCAGTTGTGCCAAAATCGTACAGATGGTGATAGACGTAATTTGTGTTGATTGACTTTAGATAGGTAAAAAACAATGTAGTATGAAAAGGGCTGACCTTGATGACGCTCTTGGGCAAGAGGTTGACTTGATCGAGGCCCTTGATGATCTTAATCAAGAGCTTCTTGACAATGCCAGGCATCGACATCAGCATGTCGATGAGCTTATCTGTATCAGAGTTATCTTTCTGGGCTCTGGCCTCAGCAATTACCCGATCGATGATCTCCGCTACTTCAAAAATGTTCTCCTTGCCCGTAAACTCAAACTTCACGGTTGTTTCTTCGTCCTCACTCCGGAGCGAATGCTTAATGGCCATGGAGACACAAATATTGTTCCGCTGGTATATTCTGCTATTCATGATGAATCGATTCAATTGTGGTCTCTCGTGAACTAACCTCACGTAGGCGGCAATAAAAAAATGTAGATAACTGAACTTATATCCTTGCTTCCTTTTCTCTGCTAAATACTCGTCGATGGGATCGACACAGAAGACATGCTTGGAAAAGTTCTGGGCGTCACTACGTTTCTCCATTATGTAAGGAATAATCTTCACAAACGGATCCAATGATTTCAGTAATACTCCGTCGCTGCGTTTCATAATGCCTCCTAGGTAGAAAAATCAGAATGTATTCGCATGAATGCTAGGTTTTTCAGAGGCACCCAACTGGCTACACAGTTAGGAATCGCTCTGTCCATGACTCATTCGACAGTTAACTGCGATCTCCTTTGAGACTTCCCTTGCAGGAAGGAAACAACCTTCGAAGAACTATCCACTCATGGCTTTACATAGGAGGTTGCTGATTTGAAATACCAAGTTAGAGATGTCTGTCGGATTATGGAAGAGCTGGCTCCTCTAGAACTCGCATTCGAGTGGGACAATGTGGGGCTTCAGATCGGCGATCCCGATCAAGAGGTGTCCGGAGTTCTTCTAACCTTGTCTGTGACCATAGAGAGTGTTCAAAAGGCAATTGCAGGAGGTGCCGACCTCATCATTGCTCATCATCCCGTGATCTTTAAACCCCTGCCCCACATTCGGACCGATACACCCGAAGGGAGCTTATTGACGACTATCTTGAAGCATGATCTTGCGGTTTATGTTGCTCACACGAATCTTGATCAAGCAGAACAGGGATTGAATCAGTGGCTGGCAAGGGACCTGGGATTACGTGAACAGAGAGTATTGGCTCCGGTCGATAATGGAACAGTTGGACTCGGACGCATCGGTACAGTCGCCCCGGTTAAACTGAGAACCTTCGCGCAGCAGATAGAAGACCTGTGGAACTGCTCTGTGCGCCTGGTTGGAGATCCGGAACAAGAGATAACAACTGTTGCCGTGCTGGGGGGCTCAGGGGGTGACTTTGTTCAGAAGGCAAGGGAGAGCGGCGCTGATGTGTTGGTGACCGGTGATGTATCCTACCATGATGCAATGGATGCCAGAAGTCTAGGTTTGGCGGTGTTGGATGCTGGGCACTTCGCAACAGAGCAAATCGTTGTCAAAGAACTTGGTAGATACCTTGCAGAACGCTGGGGCGATCGTATTCGGATTCTGGAGGATCATGGTGCTAGTCCCTTTGCTAGTGAGTGAGGCAAGCCATCTATTAGGCCTCCGGGATAATACTGGCAACCCGTTTTCCTTTCAAACGATGTAAGAATATGCTATACTTAGAACACTGAGTGAACTAGATGATCGCGAAGGAGAAATCCTTTGAGGAAAGTCCGAGCTCCTTAGGGCAGAATGCTGGGTAACGCCCAGTGGAGGTAACTCTAAGGCTAGTGCCACAGAAACAAACCGCCTTTGTCGATTGCTCTGCAATCACAGAGGTAAGGCTGAAAAGGTGAGGTAAGAGCTCACCAGCGATTAGGTGACTAATCGGCTAGGTAAACCCCATTCGGAGCAAGGTCAAATAGGGAAGAAGAGGTAGCCCGCTTCGTTATACTTCCGGGTTGACCGCTTGAGACTTTAGGTAACTAAAGTCCTAGATAGATGATCATCCACGACAGAACTCGGCTTACCGGTTCACTCAGGAAGAATTTTCGCCTGGATACTTGCGAGTATCCGGGTTTTTTTATGCATATTTTTTGAAATTCTAGCAGGAGTTGAGGAATTCTGGCCGAATATGACAGTAAAGTGGTGGTAAGTGGAGGGAAGTGGGGGACTCTTTAGGAAAGGTGAGGTGGTAGGAATGTTTATGGGCGAGTACCAACATGGGCTGGACGCCAAGGGACGTTTGATCATTCCTGCCAAATTCCGACAAGAACTAGGTGCGGGCGCCGTTCTAACAAGAGGACTCGACAACTGTCTGTTCTTATTTCCCCAGGAAGAGTGGGGCATTCTAGAAGCAAAACTCAAAACTCTGCCCCTCACGAAACATGACGCTCGCCAGTTTGTTCGCTTTCTCTTTTCGGGAGCGACCGAATGTGAAATGGATAAACAAGGCCGGATTATTCTTCCGCAGAACTTGCGTGACTTTGCAGCGATAGACAAGGATGTCGTGGTCATTGGCGTTTCCAGTCGAGTTGAAATATGGAGTAAGGAGCGATGGGAAGACTACGTCAATGTAGCGGAGGAATCCTTTGAAGAGATTGCTGAGAACATAGTAGATTTGGGAATCTGAGCTAGGGGTGATAGCAATGCATTTTTCCCACGAACCGGTTCTCCCCAAAGAGACAATTGAGGCCTTGGACCTCAAAGCGGGAGAGACCTACGTCGACTGCACTCTCGGAGTAGCAGGTCATAGCCTCGCCATGTTAGCTACAGAACCAAACATCCGACTCATTGGCATCGATCAAGACCATGAGGCCCTGGACAGGGCAAAGTATCGATTAACGGCCTATGCATCCCAGGTGACCCTGGTTAGGGACAACTTCCGCAATCTGCGTTCCATTCTACAACGCCTCGATATTACGGAAGTGGCAGGGGTCTTGATGGATATTGGGGTCTCGTCTCCCCAGCTTGACGATGGTGAGAGAGGTTTTAGCTATCATCAAGAGGCAAGGCTCGACATGCGTATGGATCAAGAATCTTCCCTTGATGCCTGGCTTATCGTAAATACATATGATCAAAAAGAGCTAACGAGGATTATTTCGGAGTACGGCGAGGAACGTTGGGCACTTCGAATTGCTGAGTTCATTGTGGCAGAACGCGCGAAAGATACCATTGATACTACAGCAGATTTAGTCAGAGTGATTAAGAAGGCCATTCCTGCAGGGGCGCGAGCCACGGGACCGCATCCTGCTCGACGGACGTTCCAAGCACTTCGTATCGCCGTTAACGATGAGTTGGGTGCTTTAAAGCTTGCACTAGAACAGGCGGTAGGAGTGCTTAAGCCCAAGGGCCGTTTGGCCGTCATTACTTTTCATTCTCTTGAAGACCGTATTGTGAAAGAGTATTTTCAAAGTTTATTAGGAAACTGTACCTGTCCACCTAACTTACCAGTTTGTGTCTGCGAGAACGAACCTGTTGTCCGTCTTGTGAATCGCAAGCCCATTGAGGCATCTGCAAGAGAACTTGAGTCAAATCCCCGCTCCCGAAGTGCCAAACTAAGGGTTGTGGAGAAGTTGTAAGGGAGGAGACACCATGACTGCCGCTCGAAAACTCGAACAGTACTCATATTATACCGAAGAGACACCTGCTCCACGGCAACGCAGGCCCGTCAAACGAAACCGGATACCTGTTACGGTGAAAATCTGTCTGGTAGCTGCTTGTTGTGTGGTGGTAGGCATCTTGTACCTACAACTGCAGGTTACATCCTATTACCTTAGCATGGAATTAGTCCAGTTGCAGGAGCAGGTAAATACCATGCAACAGCGAAATGATCACATCATGCTCAGTTTGGAGTCCCAGAGGTCTCTAAAGCAAGTTGAGCAAATTGCCCGTACGGAGCTGGGCATGGTAGACCCTGTCAATACGTCAACTTTAGTTCTCAATCTACCGCTAAATACCTCGGATGGAGTTGAGTCTCGGTGGGTTGAGTCCCAGTCTGGGGAGGGCGAAGGCGTCTTGGCTACATTGCTCTCTTGGGTGAATAGGGTTTTACCGATAGGAGGAGTAGAAGCTGGCACGTTACAACGCTAAGCGGTCCCGCATTCGGCGTACCATATTCGTTTTCTTCTTCTGGTTACTGGCTTTCTTTGGACTCATTGGGCGTCTGGGATATCTGCAGATTTCCCAGGGCGATGAGCTGTCTGAACGAGCCATCGCCCAGCGCATGAGGCCGCAAACCATTGATGCCCAGCGGGGCAATATTCTAGATCGCAATTACAATACATTAGCTATAAGTGTAGGAGCCGATGCAGTGTACGCCCTCCCCAGGAGTGTCCGGGATGTGGAGGGGACAGCACGTCAATTAGCTCCTTTTTTGCCGATGGGCGAGAGTGACCTAACCCGCATTCTCGGTAGCGAGTCCGCAACGAGTGTGTGGTTGGCTAGGGGTTTAAGCGTTGAAACCGCTGAGGCCATTCGCAAATTAGGGTTACCTGGTATTCGAGTGACAAAGCGTCCGCAGCGTTATTATCCCCAAGGCTCTTTGGCCGCGCATGTAGTGGGTATTGCAGGTTCTGATAATCAGGGTCTGGAAGGTATAGAATACTACTACGATGAAGTACTGCGAGGTGTTCCGGGCCGGCAAGCCATAGAGCAAGACGCTACGCAGCGCAGCATTCCCGGTGGCGATAGCGAGTTTGTGCCACCGGTGGCTGGGCTAGATGTGGTGTTGACCGTTGACAGTGTCATCCAGTACATTGCTGAGACCCATCTTGAAGAGGCAGTATCCTCAAGTAACAGTGATCGAGGCTTGGTTCTGGTCATGGATCCTTTTTCTGGGGAGATTCTGGCTAACGCCATTTATCCAACCTTCGACCCGAACTATTATCAAGATGTTTCAGCAGGGCGTCGCCGTAATGTGGCAATTACCGATCAGTACGAACCTGGTTCAACCTTCAAGTTCGTCACTGCGGCTGCAAGCCTTGACTTGGGTTTAACTCATAATGATAGAACCTTTGATAGTGGTCAATTCTGGGAAGTTGGTGGTGGACGCGTTCGCAACTCCGATGGTCGTGTTTTTGGGAACATTTCATTCCTGGAAGCCATGGAGCGTTCGGATAACATTACCTTTGCCAAGTTATCTGTAGAGATGGGACCAGAGCGCTTTCATCCTTATATCCAATCCTTTGGTTTTGGAAGCCGATCAGGAGTCGATTTTCCTGGAGAAATCAGTGGTATGGTGGCAACGCCTAGAGCAAGCGGACAGCTCCTCCAGTGGGCGAATAGTGGGTTCGGTCAAGGGATTGCGGTAACGCCCTTGCAGCTCCTAAACTCCCTTAGTTCCATCGCCAATGGAGGAACGTTGATGAAGCCCCGCTTTGTGAAGGAGATTCGAGACGCCCAAGGCCGCTTGGTCCAGAAGTTTGAGCCAGAGATTCTTGGGTACCCGGTGAAAAACGAGACTGCAATTGATGTGAGCCAGTTGCTCCGATCTGTTGTGGTGAACGGCAACGGCAACCGAGCGGAGGTTGCAGGGTATTATGTTGCTGGTAAAACTGGCACCGCAGAGGTTCCCGAGGGAGGAGTGTACGGAGCAGGGCGTATCGCATCCTTTGTGGGATTTGCACCTGTTGACGAACCTGTCTTGGCCATCTTGGTTGTGCTGTATAACCCCAAGGTAGAGTCTGCCTATGGTGGCGTCTTGGCTGCCCCGGTTTTTAAGGAAATTATGGAGGAGAGTCTGGAATATCTCGGTGTAAAGAGACGTCTCGAAGGGCAACAGCGTTCATCGTTCAGACTAGTGCCGAACCTATCCAATTTCACAAGAGAAGAAGCTACGGCGCGTTTGGCGCAAGAGAGTTTCCCTTGGACCATAGAAGGAGACGGACCCCTAGTGACGGCCCAAACACCAAGACCCGGTGCGCGAGTTCCGGCGCAAACAACGGTCCATCTCTTTTTTTATGAGCAGGACGACGGTGAGGATGTAACCGTTCCTAATATTATTGGGTTGAGTATGCGTGACGCATCAATGAGTCTATCTGATCTTGGCCTTCGAATTAGTGTGAAAGGTAGTGGCGTAGCTGTCAAACAGTCGCCTGAAGCAGGAACGTTTGTTACAAAGGGCTCAGCGGTGGAAGTGATCTTTGAGCTGTAAGGGCTATGGAGGAGGTACGCAAATTGCACCTAGGCAAGGTTTTGGAAGGACTGGAGTACAGCATCCGAGGATCAGAAGATCTAGAGATTCATGGTGTCAGCTATGATTCTAGGACAATCAAGCCAGGAGATCTTTTTGTAGCGATATCCGGTTTGCGGGTAGACGGACACGATTTTGTGCATGAAGTGGCCCACAAAGGGGCTATAGCAGTCCTGGTGGAACAGGTTATTGATGATTTGGACCTAACACAGATTGTTGTTCCGAATACACGGCTTGCTTTGGGTTTGGTCGGGGCGAATTTCTATGATCATCCTGCGCAAAAAATACGTGTCTTAGGAGTCACTGGAACGAACGGTAAGACTACCAGCACGTATTTGGTTAAGTCTATCCTGGAGCAGGCAGGACACAAAGTAGGGCTCATTGGAACCATTGAGACTGTCATTGGTGACCTCGTTGTGGAGTCAGGACGGACCACGCCTGAATCCTTGGATCTTCAGAGACTTTTCTCTGAGATGGTAGACAAAGGGATGGACTATGTGGTCATGGAGGTCTCTTCTCATGCACTCGACTTGTATCGTACAATGGGGACAACCTTTGCTGGGGCTTTGTTTACCAATCTCTCCCAAGATCATCTCGACTTTCACACAACGATGGATGAGTACTTCTCGGCTAAGGCGAAGCTGTTTACCGAACTGGATGGACCGGCCATCATCAATGTGGATGATGAGTGGGGGAGGAGACTCTTAACTTTGCCTTCTGCAACGTTCTCCACATATGGAGTGGAAGAAGAGGCGGATTTTCGCGCCGAGAAGATTCAGTTGGAAAATGGGGGCATTTCTTATATACTGAAGAGTGAAGCTGGGCAAATCCCCATCTATCTCAAACTGGCAGGTTACTTCAATGTTTACAATTCACTAGGAGCAGCGGGACTGTGTTTGAGTCAGGGCATCTCATTATCAGACGTCCAAACAGGCCTACAGTTAGCGTCAGGTGTCCCGGGCCGATTCGAACGGATCGATAACGCTCATGACCTTAGCGTTGTAGTCGACTACGCCCATACGCCCCATGGATTGGAGAATGTGCTAAACTCAGCTAGGAAGCTGACGCCGAAGGGACGAGTAATCGTTGTGTTTGGTGCAGGGGGAGATCGAGATACCAGTAAGCGACCCCTCATGGGTGCAGTAGCCGCTAAATTAGCGGATGTGGTGATCATTACGTCCGATAATCCTCGCTCAGAGGATCCAGGAGTGATTTGCTCAAGTATCGAGAAGGGTCTTCTTTCCACAAAACCTCAGGTAGATTATTCGATTGTCGTCGATCGACGGACAGCAATTGAAGAAGCGATCAAAATGGCAACCCCTGACGATCTTGTGATTGTGGCAGGAAAGGGCCATGAGACCTATCAAGAATTTGCTTGGGGACGAATACACTTTGATGATAGGGAAGAGGTCAGGAGGACCATTAAGGAGCTGAAGGACTAGTGCGTCCATTAACACTACAACAAATCGCCGCGTATACGGGGGGTAAAGCTATTGGTGAAGGTGTTGTCACCAATGTGCAAATTGATAGTCGGGAGACTGTCGAGGGAAGCCTCTTTGTCGCCCTGCCTGGTACTAAGGTGGACGGGCACCAATTTGTCCCGGACGTCCTGGCTAAGGGCGGTTTTGCATTGGTGAAAGAGGAGACTTATGCAGAACCCGGAGTCGTTCAGGTTAGTGATCCACTCCTGGCATTGCAGGAACTGGCGAAGGAGTATTTGGCTGACTTTCCCGTGCCCGTTGTGGCCATTACCGGTAGCAATGGAAAGACCTCTACGAAGGATATGATTACCCAAGTGCTACGGACCAAGTATTCGGTCCATGCCACCGTAGGTAACTACAACAACGAGATTGGGGTTCCCTTAACCGTCTTGGGCTTAGACGAGCACCACGAGCTCTTGGTAGTGGAGATGGGGATGCGAGGGCTGGGCGAAATTCGGCGACTTACCGAAATCTGTCCACCTGACTTTGGTGTCATCACAAACATTGGTCCTGTTCACTTGGAGCTTCTCGGAGGCATGGGGAACATTGCCCAGGCCAAGGGAGAGTTGCTCGAAGGGATGGATGAGACGGGAGTAGCTATCCTGAATGGCGACGATCCTTCTGTTCGCGGTCAAGCTCGCAGCTTTGCAGGGCGAGTAGTCTATTATGGACTTGATGTTGCCAATGATGTCGTAGGGCGAGGAATCAGCCTAGATGTGGAAGGTCGTCCTACATTCCTTCTGCGCTACGGACAGAAGGAGGTTCAAGTGCGTCTTGGTGTGCCGGGGGTACATAATGTTTGGAATGCTAGTGCAGCGCTAGCCGTTGGCTTACAGCTTGATGTTGACATGGCCAAGGGTGCAGAGGCCCTGACTGAGCTGGCCTCCAGTGCCATGCGCCTTGAAGTGCAGCGTAACCCCAAAGGGGTAATTGTTGTCAACGACAGTTACAATGCGAGCCCAGCCTCAATGGAAGGGGCCCTAGATACGCTTGGTCACATGTATTGCTCTGGCCGACGGGTGGCCATCCTCGGTGACATGCTCGAACTTGGGGATGTGGCTGAAGAAGCCCATGTTGAAGTGGGGCGTCACGCCGCTCTATGTGCTAAGGATTTGGTCTTCATTGGTGCGTTTGCATCCACAATGCGGGAAGGTGCAGGGCGTGGAGATGTATACTCATCCGTTGACGAGTTCCTTTCCTCCGATGAACTACAACTTGAGAGCGGAGACTTGGTTCTAGTGAAAGCTTCTCGGGGCCTACACTTTGAGCGAATTGTAGAAAAACTCATGAAGGGTGGAGAGGAATAGTGCCAGCATCATTCTTGCCACTCCTAAGTGGTTTTTGCGCTTTTGCCCTATCCTTACTAGCGGGACCTAGAACCATTGCCTATCTGAGGCGTTTGAAACTAGGTCAACAGATTCGTGATGATGGTCCGAAATCACACCTTGGAAAAGCAGGGACGCCAACGATGGGTGGCATTTTGATGGTCGTTACCATCGTTGTGGCAGTCATCTTCTTTCGTCCCTTAACCAATAGTACGATCATGATGCTCTTTGCTACCATAGGTTTTGGGCTCGTCGGGTTTTTGGACGATTTTATCAAGGTTGTGGCTCGACGTTCTCTTGGTCTGCGTGCTAGAGAGAAGTTGGTAGGGCAGTTCGGAGTCGCAATTCTCGTTGCCTTGTATGCATCCGCCCGCGTCGGAACGGATTTAGTCGTTCCTTTCCTGGGGCAAGCGATCGTATTGCCGCCCCTAGTCTACATTGCCTTTACGACCTTGGTGTTGGTTGGGGCCGCCAATGCAGTCAATATCACTGATGGTGTCGATGGCCTAGCCGCGGGAAGCACCGCCGTGAGTGCGGCTACGCTGGGGCTGATCAGCTTTCTTCTCGGTTATCCAGACTTGAGTCTGTTCTTTGGTGCGGTGGCAGGAGCCTGCCTTGGTTTTACTTGGTTTAACGCGCCCCCAGCTCAAGTGTTTATGGGTGATACAGGTTCACTGGCTTTAGGGGCTGCCCTGGGTACAGGTGCTGTTTTGAGCAAGACATCCTTGATCTTGCCGATTGTAGGCGGACTATTTGTTATCGAGACACTATCGGTTATTCTTCAGGTCCTGTATTTCAAGTTGACTAAGGGCAAGAGGTTATTTAAGATGGCGCCCTTGCATCACCATTTTGAGCTCCTAGGTGTGCCTGAGAGCAAGATAATGACTCGCTTTTGGTTGGTCGCCCTCGTATTTGCTGTACTAGGGTTGTACGCCATACTCTAAGTGCATATAGATGAGAGAGGGGGCGAGGAGCATGTTTTCCAAGGGCGGCAAGGTGGATCTTTGGACCTTTATTGCAGTCATCATCCTATTGAGTCTTGGTTTAGTCATGGTTTTCAGCGCTTCGTCTGTCATGGGTCTGGCAGATGCGGGAAACCCATACCACTATGTGCAGCGACAGAGCATTTTGGCCGTCATGGGTTTGTTGCTCATGTTTGTGCTTATGAAGGTAGATTACCACATCTTCAAGCCTCTGGCCCTGCCTGGTCTGGTGGTGTCCTTCATATTGCTTGTAGCAGTACTCTTTATCGGCTCCGGTACTGGTGGGGCTACCCGTTGGATTCGTATCGCAGGGTTTAACCTACAACCATCAGAAATCGCGAAACTCGTAATGGTGAACTATGTCGCAGTCTATCTTGCTACCAAGCGGGAAAAGGCCCGTAAGTTCTTCTCTGGGCTACTTCCGATCTTGTTGATCACAGCTGCCCAGTTTGCCTTAATCATGCTCGAGCCTGACTTTGGTACTGGTGTGGCTTTGATCTTCACTGTCGTTGTGGTTTTGTTTGCAGGGGGAGTCCATCTTGGTCAGCTCTCCGTAGTCGGTCTCTCGGCTGTTCCGGTCATGGTCTACCTACTAACCATGAAAGAATACCGGGTAAGAAGGTTGTTTGCTTTTCTCGATCCCTGGAGCGATCCAACAGACACAGGTTGGAACGTAATTCAATCTCTCTTGGCCATTGGCTCTGGAGGACTCTTTGGTCTTGGACTGGGCAAGAGTAAACAGAAGTTCTCTTATCTGCCCGAACACCATACTGACTTCATTTTTGCCATTCTCTGTGAAGAGTTGGGTTTCTTGGGCGGTGTGACCGTCTTGCTTTTGTATCTGGTTATTGCTTGGCGTGGCCTTCGTATTGCGATGCGTGCGCCCGATCTCTACGGAACCCTATTGGCTATTGGAATTACCTCCATGCTTGCCTTTCAGGCTCTACTGAACATTGGTGTGGTTACCGGTTCTTTGCCTGTCACAGGCATTCCTCTACCCTTTATCAGTCATGGCGGCTCGTCGTTGCTGATCAGCTTGGCCGGTGTTGGCATTCTACTTAATATTTCTAGGCAGTGTCGCGACTGATCCACACTCTTCACCCATTACCCCTTACCGCATAAGATGAACGGTAAACTCAGGGGTAGAGGTGATACAGTGGGCAAGTTTTTGGTGGAAGGTCGGCGTACTCTGTGTGGTCGGGTTAGCATTAATGGAGCAAAGAACTCTGCTCTTAAGCTTATGGTTGCAGCTCTGTTGGGCCAGGGATCCTTCAAATTGAAGAATGTGCCGAGCATTACTGATGTGGAAACAATGGCAGGGGTGCTCCGTGCCCTAGGCGTTCATGTTCACTTTGCTTCTGGACACTTACAACTAGATGTGTCGTCGGTGCAGGGACAGACCCCTGAAGCACTGGTGAAATCGATGCGGGCATCAGTGCAGGTAATGGGCCCGCTTTTAGCTAGACTAGGGAGAGTGGAAGTAGCAAGACCTGGAGGATGTAACATTGGTAGTAGACCACTAGACATCCACCTGGCAGGTTTTGAGCAAATGGGGGCAACAATTGAGGTAAGAGGAGATACCTTTGTGGCCCGAGCACCACGTTTGCATGGGGCTGATATCACCTTCCGCTACCCGAGCGTCGGAGCTACAGAAAACATCATGATGGCCGCTACGATGGCCAAGGGTGAGACGATCATTCGAAACGCGGCTCGCGAGCCGGAAATTATTGATATTCAAGATTTTCTCAATGGAATGGGAGCGAAGATCAAAGGGGCTGGGACTCCAGTTATTACCATTCAAGGTGTGACAGAACTGGGAGCCACAGATTTCTCCGTAGTACCCGATCGTATTGAGGCTGGAACATACCTATTGTCCTTCCTCGTTACTGGAGGTAGTGGCACGGTTGAAGGGGTAGTCCCTGAACACTTGACCCCTTTATTGGACCTTTTAGAGTCGATGGGGGCAGGAGTTGAGATTGGGGAACGAGAAGTAAGCGTAGTCTCGCCAGCTCATTTAGAACCCTTTAAGGTAGCTACAGGACCCTATCCGGGTTTTCCCACAGACATGCAACCGCAAGTTGTTGCCCTGGCAACACAAGCCCGGGGACGCAGTGTGCTAACAGAAGCGGTATTCGATCGCCGTTTCGGCTATACGTTGGAGCTCAGCAAACTAGGAGCACGAATTCGACCCAACACCTCGGCAGTGATCGTGGAGGGTGCAACTCCTCTGTATGGAGCAAATCTTGTTGCTGGCGATCTGCGGGGTGGGGCTGCTTTAATGCTAGGTGCGCTAGCCGCAGAGGGGCAGTCTACGATTTGCGGAGTAGAACATATTGATCGTGGTTATGAAGCGATGGAAAAACGACTCGAAGACTTGGGGGCCAAGGTTAGTCGAGTTGTGGACTGAAGGAGGGGAATTGTGATTGGTGAACTAGCCAGCCCTAAGAATGCCTTATATGTGTTAGTCTTAGCGCTTGTCATTGCCTTATATCTATTCGCGAATTCTCCCTTTTTTGAGACGGACAGAATTGAGTGGACAGGCCTCTCCTATCTCAAGTCTGAACAGCTTGACTTGTATGTGAACCTGCCAGTAACAAATGTGTGGCGCATAGATACCAGGGAGCTTGTGTCTACTCTAATGGAACATCCGTGGGTGGAGACGGCCAAGGCTACCTGGCGCTGGCCGAACCATGTACTTGTGACTATCACCGAACGGACGCCCTTGGCCCAGGTTCCTACGCCAGCTGGATGGGTTTTTCTGGACAAAGAAGGCGACCTATTGCCACCGGCGGATGCAGGAGCAGTGTATTTCTTGCCGATCGTGACCAATCTGGATCTAGAGTCTCCTGAGCAACTGGTGGCCACGGCACGGTTGATCGGCATGATTCCGGCTCCTTTACATGAATCCATGTCAGAATGGAATGCATCCAAACGTTCGTTTATTACACGAGGTGGAACGGAAATTTTGATGGGACAACCTGTAGAGCTCGAGGAGAAGTTCGCTTTACTTGAGAAGATCCTCGAGGATTTGAACCAACGCAATGAACACGCGAAGCGTATTGATCTGCGGGTACCAAAGAGTCCTGTCATTAGCTACTTGTAGAATTCTCCTGCCAAGGGGAAGTATGAATAGTTTTTTCGGTACTTTAGAGGGAAAAGTGGTCTGAATGTGGAAATTAGTCAGGAAATCAGGGCTTGTTGAAGAGGGGGATCCCATGTTCGAGTTTGATCTGGATAATGTTCAGTTTGCGGACATAAAAGTAATTGGTTGTGGTGGAGGCGGCGGCAATGCGGTGAACCGCATGATTGAAGCTGACCTGAAAGGTATTCAATTCATTGCATTGAATACAGATGCCCAGGCCCTACAACTATCGGAGGCACACCAAAAAATACAGTTAGGCGCTAAGCTGACCAAAGGTCTAGGGGCTGGCTCAGACCCTAGTGTGGGACAGCGATCCGCAGAGGAGTCGCGAGAGGAGATATCCCAGGCTCTTCAAGGCGCTGATATGGTCTTTATTACTGCGGGTATGGGCGGAGGAACCGGAACTGGAGCTGCGCCCGTGGTGGCCGAGGTGGCCAAAGAGTTGCATGCCCTGACGGTAGGGGTAGTAACCAAGCCTTTTGCCTTTGAGGGTAGACGCCGCAAGGAACAGGCTGAAAAGGGTATTGAGTTGCTCAAGAGCAAAGTGGATACGCTGATCACGATCCCTAATGATCGTCTACTGCAGGTGGTAGAAAAGCGCACGTCTATGCTAGAGGCGTTTAAGATCGCTGATGATGTATTACTGCAGGGAGTACAAGGCATCTCCGATCTTATTACGGTTCCAGGCCTAATTAATCTCGATTTCGCCGATGTCAGAGCGATTATGACCAATGCGGGGTCAGCATTGATGGGTATTGGACATGCCTCTGGTGAAGATAGAGCCATTAAGGCCGCAGAACAGGCCATTTCGAGTCCACTGCTCGAAGCATCCATTGAAGGAGCCAAGGGGATTCTACTCAGTTTGACTGGAAGTTCGAACTTGGGATTGTTTGAGGTTAACGAGGCTGCAGAGATTGTTTCCAGGGCTGCAGACGCAGATGCTAACGTCATTTTTGGCGCAGTGATCGACGAGAGCTTAGGGGATACATTGCGCGTTACGGTCATTGCTACTGGATTTGATATCCCTAAGACTAAAGAGAGTTTCAAGATCACCAAAGAGCTTGACGTTCGTCCCTTTACGGATAACTCCTTGGAAATCCCGGCCTTTCTCCGTAGGAAGTAGGCTGGACTATATGTAGAAGACTGAAGAGGCCTCAAGCAATTTGGGGCCTCTTTGAATTACCCAGATATTCGGCGTCCTTACTCCATTTTCCGCATCTCGCGGCGGAGCTTTTTCAGGATCTTCTTTTCTAGGCGTGAGATGTAGGACTGGGAGATTCCGAGAAGCTCTGCGACTTCCCGTTGTGTTCGCTCCTTCTCTCCTTGAAGTCCAAAGCGCAACTCCATAATCCGTTTTTCTCGCCCTGTGAGCTGCTGTAAAGCGGTAGTTAACAGGGCTTTGTCGACTTCCTTTTCAATATGGAGGATGACGTCACTTTCGTTACCCACTACATCAGCCAGAACTAGTTCGTTGCCATCCCAATCGACGTTGAGGGGTTCGTCAAAAGAAACCTCCGCCTTAAGCTTGCTTGTTCTACGTAGATACATGAGGATCTCGTTTTCAATGCAGCGGGAGGCATATGTGGCGAGCTTGATGTTCTTTGTAGGATCAAAGGTATTCACAGCCTTAATGAGACCGATGGTGCCTATGGATACCAAATCCTCTATGGATATTCCCGTGTTCTCGAACTTTCGCGCAATGTACACGACCAATCGGAGGTTGCGTTCGATTAGGGGAGTCCTGACCAAAAGGTCGCCCGCTTGCAGACGTAACAAGAGGTCCCGCTCTTCTTCGGTTGAGAGGGGAGGTGGCAATACTTCATTACTTCCCACATAATAGACCTTTGGGCTTAGCTTGAGCTTGGCGAAAAGGGCTATGAGTTTCAAGCGAATGATCAGGCTAAATGTCTGTAGAGGTCGTCTTGGCATGTGCCTCCCCTCCTTTCGAGCTTTCTGCCGTGCCCTCCAAGAGAATGGGAGGAAGTAGGGCCATGTAGTCCCCATCAGGTGACAACCGATATGGATGTACAGCAATCGTAGGCTGCAAGTGTTCCGGCAGATAATGGCCACCTATTTTAACTCTATCTGGCCGAAAACCGATGAGTAGGCCATTGTTCTTCCCAATGGAGCTGTAAGGGATGATGCGCAGACGAGTCTGCCATTCTGTGATGCGACTGAGCTGGTCAATAGCTTCGACTTTGCCTTCGCCAAGGTCCAGGATGATCGACGTAAGATCAGAGGGTAAGAGTTCTTGGAGAGCTGCGTTTTCTACAATAATGACTGGGTGACGGTTCAGCGGATCCTTGAGGTGGTTTCCGGTGTCCACGAGAGCTGTTGTCCTAACCTCCTGATCATCGCAAAGGATGGCTAAAGGGATTCGATACACTCTGTCGACGATGGTTTCGTGCACAATGCCCCAACCAATCTCTGCAATCAGCAAGATGGCTAAGACTGAAATCATCGTTCCTATAGCAAACTGTGGAGCTCCGGGTCTCCCCAACAAGTATGCGGCGGCCATCCCCATACCGGCAGCTATAAATCCAATGCCGTAAAAATAGGCTGCCACCTTAAGCAAACTCTTCCATCCTATGGGATAAAAGGTCACAAAGATCATAACTAACGAGACCAGAACCACAATGGGAAGAAAGCGCATAAGTCCGTAATAGGGCAGCAAGCCTGTGCTCGCCAAGAGGTAGAGGAAGTAATGGAACGTACCCACCAGGGATCCTAGAAGCAGGCGCAAAGGCTTTGTCTTGGTATGGGTGATGGTGGCTGTCGCCCAGAGTAGAAGGTATTCAAAGATAAAATTGCAGCCGAGGCGCAACAGCCACACGTCAACATACACCGTGTATTCGGGCATACGCAGCTCACTCCTCTATCAGGGTATTTATGGAAGAATATTATCCCCCAAGCTAGTGGATTCCTCCTTTATCGGCGAAAGTACTCTCGATCCTTTCCAATAACAGGTTGGTGGACAAAATGGAATAGATCCATTCCAAGGTGGCAATACTGAACTTTGTAATCGGCATTTTGGGGAGGAGATCCAACATGAACAAAGTGGAAATTTGTGGTGTTAACACTGCAAAATTGCCAGTTCTACCCAATCGTAAGATGCGTGAGCTGTTGTTGAAAATCAAAAACGGTGATGAGTCTGCACGGGACGAAATGGTCCAGGGTAATCTCCGCCTAGTACTTAGTGTGATCCAGAGATTCAACAACCGGGGAGAATACGTTGATGATTTATTTCAGGTAGGCTGTATAGGCCTCATGAAGGCCATTGATAATTTTGATCTGAGTCAGAATGTCAAGTTCTCCACGTATGCGGTGCCGATGATTATTGGTGAAATCAGACGCTATCTCAGAGATAACAATCCGATACGAGTGAGTCGTTCCCTAAGGGACATTGCCTACAAAGCACTACAAACCAGAGACAGCTTGGCGAACCGGTACTCCAAAGAACCTACTCTTGCCCAAATCGCCGAGGAGCTGCAAATTCCGAGGGAGGAAATCGTCTTTGCCCTAGATGCGATTCAAGATCCTATCTCTCTCTTTGAACCTATATACAATGATGGAGGGGATCCCATCTTTGTCTTGGATCAAATCAGCGACGACAAGAACACCGAGCGGCATCTCATTGAGGGAGTTAGTATCAAAGAGGGGATGACGCATCTAGCTGATAGGGAACGACTGATTTTAACAATGCGCTTTTATGAGGGAAGAACACAGATGGAGGTCGCTGAAGAGATTGGTATCTCCCAGGCCCAGGTTTCGAGGTTAGAAAAAGCAGCACTCAAGCATTTGCGTAAATATATGGCTACATCGTGAAAAGGAGGCATGCGTGTGTTCCGAAATGCGGTTAAAATACGCCTTGTTGTTAGTCTGGTGCTACTAGGGACTGGTTTTATCTCTGGACTCATCCTATTTGCCCTAGACGGCGCGATCCGTGTTGATAAGGCCTATGCAGAAAGTCTTATTCGGCTTCATGTCATTGCTAATAGCAATTCACCACAAGACCAGGACCTCAAGCTCCTTGTCAGAGATGAGATGCTCAAGGAAGCAAGGGAGATCCTAAAGGATATTGAGGATAAGCAAGGAGCATACCTAGTCTTAAGAGAGAATGCCGATCGTTTAGAACTACGGGCCGAAGAGGTAGTAACCTCTCAAGGCTTCGCCTATCCAGTTGAAGTCAAGATGGGCCAATTTCCTTTTCCATACAAAGAGTATGGTTCTCTGTCGCTACCTGAGGGACTCTATGATGCAGTCCGTATCGAAATCGGCACTGCCCAGGGTGATAATTGGTGGTGTGTCTTATTTCCACCCCTCTGCCTAGCAGAACTCGATGGAACGGATAGGAGTCTAGTCAATAAGGAGGATCATGGGTCATCGGGTCGTCGTTTTGTATTCCGCTCCAAACTGTGGGAAACCATGGCGGAAACCAGATATGCAAGGGCTCTACAAAGGTGGTGGCAGGCATCAGCCGCAGGTTTCCCGGTCTTTTCTGACTAGTTGACGAAGGCACTTATAGTTACGGCCCTAGGCCGTTTCTTTTTTGTGTCAGAAGCATATAGTGTATAGGAATGGAGGGAATACCCATGACAATGATGAAAACCTCCGATTTGCGCAGGCTTGATGTAATTAACATGGAGGAAGGGCGGTACTTGGGAAGTGTTTGCGACTTGGACCTAGACCCTGATACAGGACGCATCCTGTCTTTGGTCGTTGATGAGCTAAGAACCTTTCGATTCTGGCAAGGGAGACGGGCTGACTTGGAGATACCCTGGAGAGACGTGGTTCTGGTTGGAGCAGACGTGGTGTTAGTGAAAAACAGAACATGGAAACGCTGACCATTTTATTGTATAATGATTATAAGTGCCATCGGATTGGCCGTTGTTGCTATAGTTATCGGAGAGGTTGAAGTCTATGCGTTGTCCTTTTTGCTTACATTTGGATAGCAAGGTCCTTGATTCAAGACAAACGGAAGAGGGCGCATCTATTCGCCGTAGACGGGAGTGTACGGTTTGTCAGAAGCGTTTTACTACATATGAGCGCCTGGATGAGATGCCGTTCTTGGTGATCAAGAAAGATGGCGGCCGAGAGGCGTTTTCCCGCGCGAAGATACTGAATGGAGTATTGAGGGCTTGTGAGAAACGTCCCATATCCTTGGAATCGATCGAAGCCATGGTCGATGATATTGAACGAGAAGTTCGTTCAGGACAAGATAGGGAGATTGAATCGGCGGTTATTGGCGAGCTTGTCATGGACAAGCTGCGGGAGTTAGATGATGTTGCCTATGTGCGTTTTGCTTCAGTATATAGGCAGTTTAAGGACATTGATCGCTTCATCGAAGAACTGCAGCAACTGCGCCGGGACAAATAGTCCCGCTTCGAAGTAGGGTTTCGCTCGGGTACGTAGAACATGCAAGTAGAGGAGGGCCCGTTTTGAGGAAAGCTGATCGTGCCAAGACAGGAGAACAAGTTAAGGCCCAGGGAGGCATTCGCCCCCGGGAAGTCGTAGGGATTTTACTTATAGCTTGTTCTGTGTTCTCCATTTTGGCACTCTATGTGGACGCGACCGGTAAGGTTGGAGGGCAACTTCGTTCGATTTTGCGCATGTGCTTTGGAGACTTAGCCGTGCTTTTTTCCGTTCTTCTTCTGTTATTATCCTTACACATTTTCCGTGGCAAGAAATGGCCCCCATCCATCCAACGGACGGCGGGTCTAGTCTTGCTTGTTTCCTCGATAACCTTGGTTTTTCATATGCTGTATCACAGGGGCTACCAATTCCCTCCTAATCTGAGGGAGGAAATCAGCTACGCCGCCCGGGGAGAGGGCGCAGGAGTCTTTGGTGCAGTGCTCCTCGTGTTCAGTTACAATGCCTTTGGCATTCATGGGTCATATGTCTTGGTTGCAACCATGATTCTACTTGGTCTCATTTTTCTTTTTCGCATTTCCCTCCTTGACTTGATGCAAGGTGGAGCCAAGTACCTTTGGGTATCCATTACTGGCTTATGGCACAAGCAGGTAGATAAGTATCGTGATCGGAAAGATGAGCGTAAGAGGCGACGATTGCAGGCGCAGGTTCCCCAGGAGGTCCCGAGCGAGCCCACTCCCGCTTCTGACCCAGTGAAAAGTGAGCGACCGAAGAAGGTTGCCAAGAAGAAGCAAAAAGTGGAAGAACCGCAAGAACCGCAAGAATCCGTGGAGGCTCCGGAGCAAATGGCGCTGAACCTGCCCATCGGATCCCAGGGAGAATACGCTTTGCCTCCTACCTATCTGTTGAAGAAGTCCAGTTCCCGAGGGAGACGAACCGAGGGTGTCCAGAGTGAATTGCTGGAAGAGACTTTAGCCAGCTTTAGTATCGAAGCCAAGGTAGTCAATGTGAGTCAGGGGCCGGTTGTAACCAGATATGAATTGCAGCCTGCACCTGGCATCAAGGTATCTCGGATCACAGCTCTGGCGGATGATCTTGCCTTAGCGTTGGCAGCCGAAGATGTGCGTATTGAAGCACCTGTGCCGGGCAAGCCAGTAGTGGGCATCGAAGTTCCGAACAAGACAACCGAGGCAGTCTTACTGAGGGATGTTCTGGAGAGTCCGGAACTCGCAGACCATCCATCACCAGTCGCCCTCGCCCTTGGCAAAGACATCGCAGGCAAGCCAGTGATTGCTGACTTGAAAAAGTGGTTGCATGTCTTGGTCGCGGGTTCAACAGGATCTGGTAAGAGTGTCTGCTTAAACGCCATGATTTCCAGTATCTTGTTTCGGGCCAGTCCTGAGGTTGTTAAGCTCTTGATGGTGGATCCGAAGCGAGTTGAACTATCCGGCTACGATGGCATACCCCATTTGATCTCGCCTGTGGTCACAGATCCTAAGAAGGCGGCCATTGCCCTGCGCTGGGCCGTGGGCGAAATGGAACGCCGCTATCAGATTTTCGCCGACTCCGGTGTGCGAAACATCGATATGTATTTGGAGTCACTAAAGGAATCTGAACCAGAAACCCCCGAAGAGGCCAAAGAACACCTTCCTTATATCGTAATTATCGTTGACGAACTCGCCGATTTGATGATGGTTGCGGCAGCAGAGGTCGAAGATGCCATTTGTCGCCTCGCGCAGATGGCCCGGGCCGCCGGTATGTACTTGATTATAGCAACACAGCGGCCTTCGGTGGATGTCATTACCGGCCTTATCAAGGCGAATGTTCCGTCACGTATCGCATTTGCCGTGTCAAGCCAGGTGGATTCCCGCACCATTCTAGATATGGGGGGCGCCGAACGTCTGATTGGGAAAGGCGATATGTTATATCATCCTATCGGTTCCAATAAACCAGTGCGAGCTCAAGGTGCCTGGATTTCTGACAAGGAAGTCGAAGCATTGGTAGAGTATTGGCGGAAGCAGGGTAAGCCAGAGTATCAAGAAGAAGTTGTTGAGGAGAAGGTCGGGGATTTCTCCCTGGATGAACACGAAGATGATGAACTGCTACCCGATGCGATTCGGCTAGTGGTTGAGAACGGCCAAGCCTCTATCTCCATGCTCCAGAGGCGATTTCGCATTGGCTACAGTAGAGCCGCACGCCTAATTGATGCCATGGAGATTCGTGGTATTGTTGGTTCATATCAGGGGAGCAAACCCCGGGAGGTACTCGCGGATAGCACAATTTTGGAAGAAGGGTGAGAAAAATGAGGGGATTGGGGACACTGTTACAGAAGGCCCGTCTAGAGCAAGGCCTAACTATCGAAGAGATGTCGGCACGTACTATGATCAAGCCCCAGTTTCTGCAGGCCATCGAAGGAGAGGATTTTCATCTGCTTCCTGGAGAGGCTTATGTGAAGCCTTTTATTCGGACCTATGCAAAGTCCCTTGGACTCGAGGATCAGATCTCGACAGACATAAGACTTCCGGAGCCTGCTCCCGAGGCAGCAACGCTAGAAAGCGGCATTCGCGAACGCCGTGAACGGGCCAGAAAAGCTAGACGCAGGCGCTTTTTCTTCCGCCTGATTGCCATATTGATTGTCTTAATTGGATCGCTATACTTGTTTTTTAGGTTGTTGAATGCTTAGGAGGAACAGACTTGCAGGGAAGAGATTATTTAGTCAGAGCCATGCTCGGCGATAACCAAGCTAGATTGTTTGCACTTAGAACCACCGAGGTTGTAAGAACTGCTCAGTCGTACCATCAAACCACGCCTGTAGCTACAGCTGCCTTAGGGCGCACACTGACCATGGGGTTGGTTTTGGGTGCGATGTTAAAAGGCGACGAGACAATTTCGATTCAAGTGAAGGGCGATGGGCCCTTAGGAGGAATTGTGGTCTCAGCTAGTTCCCATGGTAAAGTCAAAGGCTACGTAGCGAACCCGCATGTTGATCTACCCCTCAATGAGGATGGGAAGTTAGCAGTGGGTACGGCAGTGGGTCATGGCAATTTGTACGTGATTCGGGACTTAGGGCTTAAAGAGGCCTACCAAGGAACCGTTCCCCTTCAGACTGGGGAGATTGGTGAGGACTTTGCCTACTACTTTACACACTCAGAGCAGACTCCCTCAGCGGTGGGATTGGGGGTTCTTATTGGAGTTGACGGAGTAGCGGTGAGTAGTGGCGGCATTGTTGTACAGCTTCTACCTGACGCTGTATCAGATGAGCAATTCATCGCTAAGCTCGAGGAAGAGCTTATTGCGATGTCTACTGTGAGTTCATTGTTCTCGGACGATCGTACTGTCGAGGAAATCGTGGAGTCCGTCTTTCAAACCCTACCAGTTCGTTTTATTGATACTGAAGAGGTTCGTTTTGAGTGTGATTGTTCCTGGGACAGATTTGAACAAGCACTGATTACCCTTGGTGCCGAGGAATTGCAGGAATTAGTGGATGATGGGGAGACCGTTGAGACTATCTGCCACTTCTGCAACAAGCGTTATAACTTCACGATAGACCAACTGAATGTGATTTTAGGGGAGCTTGGAAGCACTAGGGAATAAATGTCCTCCCCCTCCGCATATATTGTTGTGGAAGGGGGAATAGCAATGGCTAGAATGGCTAGAAATGAGAAAAATGGACCTGGTCTTTTATTTATTGTAGTTACGCTGATTGTAGTTGCGGTGGTGGGGGCGAGATTCTTTGGCTTTATGCCTGGAGGCGATGAGGAGGAACCCCTTCCTCCAGTGGTGCGGACGGAGGACCCAGAGCCGCCCCAGGGGGATGAGGTAGACTTAACTCCGAAGGTACTAGTCTTCCATAGTCATGCATCGGAGAATTACAAACCTAAGGACAGTCATGAACGAGGCATCTACGGTGATGTTGTCAGGGTTGGCGAGGCCTTTGTTCAGGAGCTGTCCAGCCTTGGTATCACGGCCCTTCATGACAAGACCATTCACGATCAGCCACGTTACAGTGAGGCTTTCGTGAACTCCGAAAAGAAGGCGAATGAGTTATTGGCCGCCAATCCCAGCATTCAAGTTGTCTTGGACATTCATCGGGATGGTTTGGAGGACAAACCAGACGACTATACCAAAGCACGTGCGAATGATATAGATGTTGCAAAGATTCTCTTCGTAGTTGGTGACAAGGATAATGATCACCTAGATGACAACATCAGTTTTGCCCAAGCCATTAGTGATGCAATGGAGAAGGAATATCCTGGTGTGACTCGAGGCGTACGTGTGTTCAAGTCAGACTACAGCGGGGAGCTTCACCCCAATAGCATTATGATTCTAGTAGGCGACTGGCGGGGCAACACTGTTGAGGAAGCAGTGGCTTCAGCACGGCTCTTGGCCAGAGTTGTAGCAACATTCATAAAGTGACAGTAATTGGGAGTGACATTCATGAACCAGCACATACATCTGATTGGCATCGGTGGAACAGGCATGGGTCCTTTAGCAAAGGTCTTTTTGGAGATGGGTCATAGCGTCAGTGGATCCGATCTTCAGCCTTCAGATACTACCGACTACTTAAGTAAGTTAGGGGCCAAGATCTATTTCAAACATGCGGCAGCAAATGTGAACGGAGCAACAAGTGTCATCTACTCAAGCGCCATACCTATCCAGAACCCAGAAATGATAGCTGCCCGCGAAAACGGGATGAATGTGCTGCATCGCTCAGAAGTACTTGCACAACTACTTAACACCAAGCGAGGTATTGCCGTGGGCGGGGCCCATGGCAAGACGACGATAACCTCAATGTTAGCTCTTTGTTTGGAGAACTCTGGACTTGATCCCACAGTCTTAATTGGGGCCCATTTTGCACCCTTTGGTCCAGGTGCAAAGTATGGTCGGGGCGAGTTCGTAGTAGCCGAGGCAGATGAGAGTGATGGAAGCTTCTTACGTTATCGTCCAGAAGTAAGTGTTGTCACCAGTATTGAACCCGACCACTTAGAGAACTATAACGGAACCTTTGCCTCTTTGATCGATAGTTACAGGCGGTTCTTGGCGAACTGTGCGCCGACTGGTTTACGCTTGATTGGAGTTGACGATAACGTTGCTGCGTCGATCAGTCAAGAGTTCGATTGTGTGACCTATGGATTTTCGCCCCAGGCCGAGTGGCGCGCTGAGGTGCTTCGGTTAGATCAACAGAACTCTCATTTTCGGGTATATCGGCACGGTCAATTCTTCGGTGACTTTGAGCTAGCTGTACCCGGTCGTCACAATGTCTCGAATGCCCTAGCCTGTATAGTGGTAGCCACATATGTGGGTTTGTCCCTTGGGCAGATACAGAACGCACTCCGGACCTTCCACGGTGCCCAGCGCAGGTTCCAGATTATTGGATCGAGAAATGGGGCCATTGTTGTAGATGACTATGCCCATCATCCGACAGAGGTTGCCGCCACAATTAGAGCTGCCCGTGAAGGATGGCCTTCACGTCAGATTGTAGCAGTATTTCAACCGCATCGTTATTCACGAACCTCACTTCTTTTTGACGATTTTGCTCGAGCATTCAGGGAAGCGGATATCGTGATTATCACGGATATCTACGCGCCGCCTCCAGAGCAGGCTATCCCTGGGGTAAGTTCGTCGGTCCTAGCAGAACGAATTCGGGATCATAAGGGACCAAAGAAGGTCTATCACATCCCAAAACAAGAGGATGTGGCGTCCTTCCTACAAGGTTGGTTAGGGGCCGGAGACCTAGTGTTAGTGATGGGTGCTGGTCCGATCTGGCGAGTCGCCCGTGATTTGGTCTAGATCTTGCAGGTACCAATTACTTACAGGATCGTAGGTGAGCGTCTTACTCTGTTCCTTTCCCCTAGTGGGAACCACCACTAGGCGATATTGGTAGAGAGGAATAAGTAGTAATGCGCTTCGTAGGGCATCCATAGTTAGGGTGGGAGCAAGACGCTGTTTAATCTCGTCTTCCTTAGCCCTGTATTCGTTTGAGTCACTGTTACCCTGGAAAAACTCCCGGAGTTTTGCTTCCTCTAGGGTCAACTTATCGGTCGCTTCACGAGCCCAGGTATGATCTGTTGCCTCGATGATCTCTTGCAGGTGTTCTGTGGCTCTTAGGAAGGCTTGCTTGAAGCCAAGTTTACGTTTACGGATTGCTTCTATGCCAACCCCACCGTCTCTCAGAAGGTGATAGGGAAAGGCGAACTTGAGTACTCGACCAGAAGAGAGATCCACCATTACGGTGTGAATGCTCTCTTTTTTTTGTAGTCCCTTTTCTTCTACAAGAATCTCAAACTGCAGGTACTGTGCATAGGGTAAGGAACAATTCACGACATAGGCCCGTCCCTCTGCCCCGAGCCCGCTTAGCACTTTCTTGCGTATGCTGGGTTCGTGAAAGTACTGGTGGGGAATGTGGGCCTGACTCAATATTCCTTGTCTGCGAATTACTTGTACAATGCTATGCAAGCGATAGCTACCGGGACAGATTAGATCAGCGCCATACATTTCTGCGGCTTTTTTATCGAAGGTAAATTGCAGTAAGCGTCCTTGGGCGCGCCAACCATCTAACTCCTTCATGAGGTCATCGTCGGCCTGAACCTGCCAAACCCCTTTGCGGATTTCTACGGGTTCGAGATGGAGGAGCTTGAAGAAGTCGAAAACCATTTGCTTCATCTGCAAGCCTCCTCTCTAGAGTAAGTCCCATGCTGATGTCTTCACTTCAGCCTGCCCCTTAACAAAGCGATCGCCAAAACGGTCGATCTTTTCTCGAATCTTCTCCTGCTCTTCGTGGGCTAAGAAGATTTCCATAATCTCACTCTCAAAGGACTTTCCTAGATTGAGATGGAGGAGTATCGTGTCCAATTCCCCGATGATTGTCTCAAACATGTTTATTTTCTGGTGCAGAAGGTACATGATATGTTCTTCAATCGTGTCCTTGGTGAGGAGGTTGAAGATATGAACATCACGGGATTGCCCGAGACGGTGCACCCTACCAATGCGTTGTTCTAGACGCATCGGGTTCCAGGGTAGGTCGAAGTTGACAATTTGATTGCAGAATTGGAAATTGAGCCCTTCTCCACCGGATTCCGTGCTCACGAGAACTTGACCCTCCTTTTGAAACAGATGACGGATCCACTGTTTCTTCCCCCGGGAAAGGGTGCCGTCAAAAGCCAATGTCTTGTAGCCTGCCCTTTCCAGGCGATAGCGAATATACTCCTGGGACGCCTTATATTCGGTGAAGACAATGATCTTATCGTCCTTGAGCTCCTCAATGAGGCGCTCCAAGATGTCGCACTTGGAGTTCTGTTTCACATCCGCTAGGTCTTTGAGTAGCGAAGCCACTTCTGAGAGATGATCGGGCTCCAAGTTCTCCATCATTTTCTCCAAGGTCAAGGCGGTAGCTAGGAACGTTGAACAGACCTCTCTTTGTAGTGTGATCAAAGGAAGGATATTTTGCAGGCCGCTCCGTCGGCTCCTGTCACGTATGAAGCTCGTGACTCTATCGTAGATTTCTTGTTCCTTGGGTGTTAAGGAGACGATCAGCGGATGGACGATACGTTTTGTGAATTGGACAACTCCCGTATCGCGCTGGTTACGCACCATGACACCTCTGAGAAGGACTTTGAGCTCCTGAGGGTTCTTCGGCGTCCTCTTGTCTTGCATAAACTTCTCCTTAAAGGAACGATAACTGCCAAGCTGTCCAGGCTTGATCAATGCAATTAGATTGTAGAGCTCCTTCAGGTCGTTTTGAACCGGCGTGGCGGTTAGCATCAGGCAGTACTTTTTTTGGATAGAGTTGACGAAGCGATAACTCACGGTGGAGCTGTTTTTCAGTTTATGTGCTTCATCTACAATGACGAGGTCGTAGGGAATTGTCGCAATAAGGGAAGCATGTGGATCACGCTTGGCGGTATCTAGTGACGCAATGAGGATGTCTGAGAAGCGCCAATCCCATTCGCTGCGCTGTATGCTCGCGATGATGCCGAACTTTTCGTGGAGTTCCTGGTACCACTGCCAGAGCAAACTCGCAGGCGTAAGGATGAGGACTTTCTTGACGAGACCCCTCAGAAGATATTCCTTGAGTATCAGTCCAGCTTCAATGGTCTTTCCTAATCCCACCTCGTCAGCGAGTATAGCTTGCCCCTGCATATCGAAGATGACACGGCGCGCCGTCTGCAACTGGTGAGGGTAGGGGACAACTCCCACTTGCTTCCAACGCTCCTTGAGGTACTCCACCGCCAGTAGTTCGGTTGACTTCTGTTGGTTCACCACAAAGGCGTCAGCCCTGGTGGCAAGGGAGTACCAATCCCAGGTGTCAAAGTGCTTTGCCCTCAGGTCTCGGATGATCTGCTTGAGGCCCCGATCGATGACTCTTCCTGTGAAGTGGGGGAAGGGGATCTCCCGGAGTACAGCGGGGGATTCATTCTTTGGATCTCTTGAGGCAATATCTGCGAAGAACTGGTACATGATTCGACCTCCTTAGACAAGCCTCTCCATTTTACCCATGACTTATGAGGAGAGAGGGAGTATACTACAATTTTGTGACTATGGCAGGAATTTCGGGGTGTGGCAAGAATACTATGGACACACTGTCCGGCTTCGCTACATCTAGCGCGTCGGGAGAGTGATTAATCTGTTGTGCAACACTAGGAGGTAGATTGTCGATGTTTAGGTACATTGTGCGAAGATTTCTCTACATCATTCCGATGCTCTTGGGGATCTCGTCGCTGAGTTTCTTTATCATGCAATTAGCACCAGGTGATGCCCTCACCACAATGGTCTTAAGCCCAGATATTTCTGAGGAAGTAGTCAATGCAATGCGGGCCCGTTTCTGGCTCGATCAGCCTCCTCATATGCAATATATACGTTGGATTCAAAGGTTGTTTGCCGGCGACATGGGACATTCCTTTCTATGGCATGCACCTGTGACATGGGTAATCAAACAACGCCTCCTAAATAGTCTGCTCTTAACTGTAGTGTCTACAGCTTTGGCCTGGCTCATCGCGATTCCCATCGGTATTCACTCTGCTGTGAATCAGTATTCCTGGAGCGACAAGTTGCTCACCTTCGTCGCTTTCATTGGTGTGGCTATTCCCAATTGGTTTCTTGGCCTGTTACTTCTATATTTCACGGTCAGCCGCGGCTGGGGATTTCCAGTAGGAGGAATGACAAGCATTGACTTTGCCGACTTTACATTCTGGGAGCAGGTAGTGGATCTAGGCAGACACATGTTCTTGCCGGTCCTGGTCTTGACCACAGGGTCGGTGGCAAGTCTCATGCGATATATGCGCTCCAATCTTCTGGATGTCTTGCGTCAAGACTACGTGACCACAGCCCGGGCCAAGGGTCTGTCTAGACGTGTTGTAATCTACAAACATGCTGTGCGCAATGCCATTAATCCCCTAATTACGATCTTTGGTTATCAGTTAGGAGCGCTGCTGAGCGGTGCAGCCTTGACGGAGATTGTCATGAACTGGCCAGGTATCGGCAGTTTGATGCTCAATGCTGTCCAGGGTAAAGACTACTATTTGGTGATGGGCAATCTTCTCATAGGTTCGGTCATGCTCATCTTTGGCAACCTGGTAGCAGACATCTTGCTTGCTGTCAGTGACCCCCGGATTAGGTACGAATAAGGAGGATTGAAGTAATGGCTAAAACAATGACAGAACCAGAGAGAAGCAATGAGACTACTGTCTATGCAGATGGAGGCGCAATCCGTTCTCCTTTAAAAATGGCCTGGCGCAAACTCAGGCGTCACAAGTTGGCCATGGCGGGGATGTGGGTGTTGATCGTTCTCCATATCTTTGCCATTTTTGCAGATTTCTTTGCGCCATATAGTGAAGTGACGACGGACCGCAGGCGTACGCATCACGCGCCTACGCGTGTTCATATTATTTCCCCTGAGGGTAAACTCACGAGACCCTTTATTTATGGGTATGATCGAGTTGACACGATGCGAAACATCTACGAGGAGAATCATGATGTAGTCTACCCAATACGTTTCTTCGTCAGGGGCGATAAATACAAAGTCCTTGGCTTCGAATCGAATCTGCGGCTTTTTGGTGTTGATGCACCCGGAAAAATATATCTTTTTGGTGCCGACCGCTATGGGCGTGATATCTTTTCCCGCCTAGCCTATGGTGGCAAGCGTTCGCTCTTTATCGGTATCATCGGTTTGGCTATCAGTATGTCTATCGGACTTGTCTATGGTGGAATCTCCGGCTATTTCGGGGGTTGGGTTGACAATGTCATGATGCGAGTAGCGGAGGTGATCATTTCCATTCCTAGCTTCTACTTGCTCTTGGCACTCAGTGCGGTGTTGCCGCCAAGCCTCGGTTCTACGGAGCGATTCATGATGATCACCGTCATTTTGGCCTTTATCAGTTGGGCAGGACTGGCAAGAGTAATTCGAGGAATGGTGCTATCCATTAGGCAACAAGACTTTGTGACTGCTGCCGAGGCCGTTGGCTGTTCACAGCCGCGAACGATCCTTCGGCATATCTTGCCCAATACCATGAGCTACATTATTGTTAATGCGACGTTGGGAATCCCCGGTTTCATCCTATCCGAGGCTGGGCTCAGTCTGATCGGGGTAGGTATTCAGCATCCTGATGCGAGCTGGGGCAACATGTTGTCGGAGGCTTTGAACCTAACATCCTTGACCCGCTATCCTTGGCTGTTGGTGCCTGGTTTCATTATCTTCATCACCGTGTTATCCTATAGCTTCTTTGGTGACGGAATACGTGATGCCTTTGACCCGAGGGCTCAGACCTGATGGCGTATTAATCTCAAAATTACAACACTTTTAGCAGGACAAACACGACTCTGGTAGAAGTATAATGTCCAATAGGTGTTTGCGATTTCTGTGCGATATTACAGAAATCGGTTATTAGTTCGTAGCATAAGGGCGGTGATACGGCAGAAAAGGCTAGAACGTGTGTTTTTATTTCAATTAAAGGGGGAGTATCGAGAGATGAAGAGACGGATTTTTGTATTGACATTGCTTGTCGCACTTCTCGTTAGTGTTGGAGTCGCGAGTGCTGTAGAGTTGCTAGATCCAAGAGTCCTGGATATTGCAGGAGACCTTGGTGGAAGTATTGGCAGGTATGGCGGTACGATGACTGTTGCTGGTGGTGCATCGGGTCCCAAAACATATAACCCACATCGTGCAGCAGAAACATCCAGTACCGATGTAACAGATCGTATCTTTGAAGGTCTGGTAACCTTGCACCGTGATACCGGTCTTGTTATGCCGAAGCTTGCACGGGAATATGAAATCAGTGAAGACGGTACAGAGATTATCTTCCACCTCCGTCGTGGGGTACAGTGGCATGATGGAGTCGAATTTACAGCTGATGACGTAATCTTCACATTTGACGTAGTCTATGACGTCAACGTGGGATCTAACTCCAGAAGTGGTCTACTCATTGACGGTCAACCCATGCAATATGAGAAGATTGACGATTACACAGTGAAGTTTACGTTACCTCGTCCACATGCTCCGATTATGTTTAGTATCGGAACCAATATCGTTCCTGAGCATCTCTTAGGCGATGCATTTAGAGAAGGTCGTTACCACGAAATGTGGGGTCTTGAGACCGATGCCTCTGAGATTGTTGGTACAGGCGCCTGGAGACTCTCTTCGTACCGTATTGATCAAGAACTCGTCTTGGTCAGGAACGACAACTACTATGAATTTGACACAGAAGGTAATCGCTTACCCTACTTGAACAGGGTTATTTTCCGTTACTATGCTAGCACCGATACATCGACACTAGCCTTCTTCAATGGCGAGTTCGACTATATCGGCATTCCTGCCAACCAGTACCCAGAGTATCTCGATAGAGAACCTCTGAGCCGTTGGACGATTATTGAAGCAGGTCCTAACCCTGGTACAACCTTCATCGTATTGAACCAGAATCCAACAACTCTGCCTGAGCCTAAGCTATCCTGGTTTAGCGATGTCAACTTCCGCCAGGCCCTGGCTCACGCCGTTGACAAGGAAACCATCCTTGATATGGCGATGAACGGAAAAGGTTATATTCAGCATAGCCCGATTAACATGAGAAATGCTTTCTTCTTGAAGGATGATCTCAAGACCTATGCTTATGACCTTGACGAAGCTCACAGGAAACTTGAAGCTGCTGGGTATCCATTAGGAGCAGATGGAGTACGTCGTGACTCCCAAGGTAATCCAATTGAGTTCGACTTGATCACAAACCCAGGCGTGCCCATTCGTCAGATCTCTGGAGAACTCTTCCAAGAAGACTTGGCCGCACTCGGAATTAAGGTCAACTTCCAGCTTATCGACTTCAACGTTGTCGTTGAGAAACTAACAAGCACGTTTGATTGGGATGCAATTCTCATCGGGCTTACCGGAACCTTTGATCCGAATGGCGGTTCCAATACCTGGTTGTCCAGTGGAAACCTTCACATGTGGAATCCACTCCAAGAAAGCCCCTACACAGAGTGGGAAGCTCAGATTGACGAAATCTGGCGTGCTGCCCAGAGGGCCATGGATCCAGAAGTGCGTCGTGAGTACTACTACCAGTTCCAAGATATCGTAGCTGAGCAAGTTCCTCTGTTCTACACTGTAGCCTCAGAGAACATGGTTGCAGTACGTGACCATTTGATGAATGCTACTCCTGACCTTGTCTCTGGCTCGGTTGGAACCGCTTGGAACTTTATCTGGATTGACCGGTAGGAGACCATAGTAGATGACCTGAAAGCAAAAGGGCACCTGAATTAGGTGCCCTTTTCTCGAGTCACTCGAAGGAATAGAAAAGTCCTGGTGCTATGGGCACGAGGACTTTCTTTAGTTACTTAAGGAACGTTGAAACTGCTTGAGAGTGTTATTGACACTCCCATCAATGACCTTACCATCAACCTTGATGATCATCCCGCCAACGATGGAAGGGTCGATCTTGGTCTCAAGGCGAATGGTCTTTCCTGTGAGTTTGTGTAGTCTTTGCTGAAGCTCATCGAGGGTTTCGCTTGTAAGCGGCACAGCGGCGATAACCTCGGCAATCGTTGTTTGATCAGCATCCAAGACGAGTTGTTCGAAGTGATAAGCAACCGAGGGAAGGAGAGTCTCCCGTGACTTTTCTACGAGCAACAAGAGGAAGTTCTCCGCGATAGGGGAGAGGTTCATCAGCCTAATTAACTGTGCTTTGCGCTCTTTCGATGTCTTGGGGTGATGAAACACTTCATTAACCTTAGGGTCTGAGAGAATCTCGAGAATCCCGACAAATTCATCGTTTATACTCCGAATAGTCTGCTCCTGATCTGATTGGCTCAGTGTAGCGAACAGTGCTTCAGCATAGCGTCTCGCAACTTGAGAATGTCTGGTCGTACTCATTGTAGATGATTTCCTTCACTTAAGGAGTCGAGTTGTCCCAACGTTTCACGAATCAGCTCTTGATGCTGTTTTTCGTCCAAGGATTGGGTAATGACTCTAGAAGCTAAGAGCAGTGATAGTTCTGCAACCTGATCCTTTAGTTCAGCCCATGCCTTGGCCTTCTCAAGTTCTGTAACTTCCTGGGCCCTGCGAATAATGGCAGCAGCTTCCTCACGGGCTTCTTTCAACATCTCCCCTTGGAGTGCTTCTGCACGCTTGGCCGCCTCGTCAAGAAACTGACGCGCTTGCTGTCTACTATCCTTAGCGCGTTCTTCCAACTCTTCTCGGAGGGCGATAGCAGCAGCCTGGTTTTCTTCGGCAGTCCTAATCTGTGCCTCGATTTCGGCGGTACGATTGTCCAAGAAAGTGCGTACCGGCTTATAGAGGAGCCTGTAGAGCAGATAGACAAGGAGGATAAAGTTCACTGTTTGGGCAAGAAATATATTCCCGTTAATCAAACGTAGTCACCCCTCACAACAAAAATGCAACTCGATAGGGTGCCCAAACAGAGCACCCTCTTCGACTAAAGAAGTTCGAGCAGACGATTTACTAAAGGCAGTGCTATGGTGAAAACTAAGAGTAGTACCACAGCTAGCGAATAGATGGCACCAGACTCGGATACCGCTTGACCTAGAATCATGGTGGTTCGAATTGAACCTTCCATTTCAGGTTGGCGGGCCATAGCCTCAACGGCCTTACCAGCTACATAACCTTCACCAATGCCGACTAGTCCTCCAGAGACTAGGGCAATACCAGAACCAATAGCAATCGCGGCAACGATAATAGCAATTTCTAGCATGCTTTTCCCTCCTTTCCCATGTTAACAATATCAATTGAGCTTTGTTTGAATGCGTACTACAGCTAGTAGCGTAAAGACCGCGGTTTGGATGAGACCCATCAGAATCCCAAACCAGGCCAAGAGCGGAACTGGGACTACATAGGGTGTCAACATGTACAGAATACCTAAGAGAATCCCTCCACCGAAAATATTGCCATAGAGACGGAAGGCATGAGATACCCATTCGGAGACTTCTCCAGCGATGTTAATCGGGAACATGAAGAAGTACGGTTGGAAAAACCCCTTGAACCACGACCAGAATCCGTGTTTCTTGATGGCTGCCACGTGACCAAGGACGTAAATGAGTAGGGCAAGTGCAATGGTTGTTGTAAGATCCTCGGTAGGGGAGAAGGCACCTGGAATGACTCCAATCATGTTTGCCAGTGCGACATATAAAGCAGTCATGAGGATAAGGGGTACGAAGACCTTTCCTTCGGGACCAACGTCTCCCACAACTAGATTTTCAATCAACTCTACGATTGATTCTAGAACATGCTGTGCACCTCTTGGAATCTTCTGCAGATTACGAGTCAAAATGAAGCTTCCTATGGATAAAACGGCCATGATGATCCATGTCCAAAAGACAGCTTCATAAACTGGAAATTTGCCTATGTGAAATACGATATTAGGTTCCACGTCTTGTCCTCCCAAAAAATAGGTGATAAAGGATCGCTAGTCTTGGCAACAAGAGACCGGCTAGGGTTGCGAGAAAGTTTACTGAAGGGTTGAGTATCCCCACAACGAGTGCCAACGCATAGAGTATGTAGCGTTTTGCAAAACCTACCAAAGTCGAACGATAGGCGCCCCTCTGGCTAATCTGTTCTGTAGTAGTCTTCCGAAGGAGGGCCTTGCCATCAATAATCATCAGCTGAAAGGCAAGGGTGCTCATTAATCCTCCCAATAACAATCCCAGAGACACTTGAACGTTCCAGAACAAGGCTAGTGCGCTCAATCCTAGCGTAAACACTAGTGTCGTGCGTAATACATCGTTTTCGTTGAACATAACTACTTCGGCTCCGAATCTTTGGGCAGTAAATTGAGGATTAGCCTAACGGCTGTCCAGAGGGCGGTAATACACCCAATTAGCACAAAGGATAATGTGAAGATCGCCTTTGTACCAAGCCATCGATCTAAGTATACCCCGAAAATGGTACAAATGGAAACGGAAAATAAAAGTGTGAGTCCTACTTGAGTAATTAGGGAGAGATACTTCAGACTGTCTTTCATCTTTACTCCCTTTCTAGCCAGAGTTTCCTTTAAGCCATGTTCCACATGGAGAATCGATTTCCTTCTTGCAAACGACTATTTCCCGCCTACAATAAGAGTGATATACTAGATACGGACATCATGCAAATTGTTAGTTTTAGGAGTATGTGCAAATATGAAAATAGGTGTTGTTTCCCTCGGTTGTGCCAAGAATCTTGTAGATACCGAAATTGTCTTAGGTTTTTTGTCTGATGCTGGACATCAGTTTGTGAATGATCCTACTGATGCCGAAGTCATCATCGTCAATACCTGTGGTTTCATTGAAGCCGCGAAGGAAGAGTCCATCAACGCGATATTGGAAATGGCGGCACTTAAAGAGACTGGACAGTGCAGAGGTCTAGTCGTTATGGGTTGTCTGTCACAACGATATACAGAGGAACTCTGGACTGAGATTCCCGAGATCGACGCGATGGTGGGGACCAACGAACTCGATCTTGTTTCTGATATTATCCAGGAGGTAGCCGCGGGAGAACGCGTTCTCAGAAAACGAGACGCTTTTTTCGATTACAATCAATCGTATCGACGTGTTTCGACTACAGGATCCCATTTTGCTTACCTGAAAATCGCCGAGGGATGTAATCATCGTTGCGCTTTTTGCGTGATCCCGACAATTAGGGGGAAGATGCGGAGCCGCAGCCTCGAATCCATCCTAGCAGAAGCTCGGGACCTCAAGGAACGGGGAGTGCAGGAGATTGCAGTGATTGCGCAAGATACTACAGCCTACGGGCGCGACATAGGGGTAAACATCGTAGAACTGCTGACTAGACTTGCCGATCTTGATATTCCCTGGATTCGTCTGTTGTATACGTATCCAACGAGTATTTCCGACGATCTATTGGAGTTGATCAATAGCAGACCGAATCTTGTGAAGTGCATTGACTTGCCTCTCCAGCATGTTGCAGGTAGTGTATTGCGTAGAATGGGTCGTCCAGGTAGTCTGGAATCCACCAAGGCACTGATTGATCGGATTCGAAAAGCAATCCCTGGCGTGACTATACGGAGCTCGTTCATTGTGGGTTTCCCAGGCGAGACCGAAGCCGAGTTTCAGGAACTTCTGACCTTCCTAGAAGAAACGCGTCTAGATCATGTAGGTATCTTCAAGTATTCTCGTGAGGAAAACTCCATAGCCTACGATCATGAAGACCAGGTAGAGGAAGAAACGAAGGAGAGGCGTTACGAAGAGGCAATGAGTCTGCAACAAGAGATCTCCCATGAGCTAAACACAAAGCGCATTGGGGAGGAACTTGAGGTGTTAATGGAGTTCCCGTCCGAGGAGTCAGATTTGGTCATGGTCGGCAGGCATGGTGGGCAAGCACCGGATGTAGACGGTGTTGTTTATGTTGGTCGTGGTCGCCTTGAACCAGGCCAAAGAGCAAGAGTTCGAATTACGGAAGCCTATGCCTATGACTTGGTTGGAGAGGAGGTTGAACAGGGTGAATTTACCTAACCTAATCACCATAATTCGCATTCTACTGGTTCCAGTTTTCGCGTCTCTAGCCCTCTCTTACCCGGCAGGTCTGAACATTCCTGCAACCACCGTCTTTCTGGTGGCCGCTCTAACCGATGGCTTGGATGGCTACCTAGCTAGGAGCCGTAAGGAAGTCACTCGTTTTGGTCAGCTCATTGACCCCATCGCTGACAAGTTACTCATCACGGCCGCTCTCTTGGCCCTAGTAGAACTGGGGCAAATTAGTACTTGGGTAGCCCTCGTTATTCTCGCCCGTGAGTTCTCTGTATCGGGGCTGAGAATGTTAGCGGCAGCGGAGGGTACGGTGATTTCAGCTTCAAAGTTAGGAAAACTGAAGACGACGATCCAAATCGTGGCCATTACAGCTTTCTTGCTTGGAATGAGTTGGGCATACCTTCTGATGTGGGGTGCAGTGGCCATAACGATCCTATCTGGTGTCGATTATTTCTGGAATGCCCAAGATATACTAAAAAACTCAATGGAATAGTGTGTTATAATAATTTGTGTCAGTCATTGTACTGACCTTTTTATTTCTACAATACAAACAAACGTTAGTAAGGAGATGGCTATGTACTTTCGTGGGTTTCGTTTTCAAGTAGCGCTCCTGGCCTTTCTTATTCTTTCTGCTCTTGGACTAGGTGTAAAGTACCTGCATCAACAGACACAAGTACTTGGTCCCTTGGTGGAGCAGATACAGGAGATCTCAGGTGTTGCACATGTCCAGTCTGAAAAGAGCGTGTTTGACAGGGCGTCCAAGGTTTTGGTGACTTTGGAGTTTACCAGAGACGTTCCTTTGGGTGTGGCATTTCCCAAGGTGTATCAGACCCTTCGCGCCCAGGGTGGAAACTATGTTGTTCGGGTCAAAGATGAACCCAATGACACCCTTATAAGACTCTTCCAACGAATTCAAATTGCTCTAGAAGAGGCTATTGTGACAGGGGAGTTTACTGCTTTAGAAGGTCGCGTGGAGCGGTTAGCTCAGGAAGAGGGAGTCACTTGGCACTTGGGTCTAGACCGGGAATTCATCTATGTCTCGCTCGTTCAGGGTGAGAGTACTTTGCATAGGATTGTTAATCGTGGTAGCGGTGAAGGCAGAATTAGAGTTGCTATCGATGGAGGTGGTGCCCTTTGGCCCGTTGGATGAGGGAAGTTGGTGTTGGTATACTATGCGCGTCAACATTTCTAGCACTGATGTCTGGCTTTGATTTCTCCATGCTCTTGCTTCCCCTAAGCATGTTGGCTTTGGCTTGGCTTTTACTCAGCGGCCGCACCGGTTTGCCGCAGAAGTTCAACGTTCCTACCTCGCTTGGGGGAGGGGACGATGATAAGATCCCCACAGTCACGTTCGATGACATTGGCGGTCAGGACGTAGCGAAACGTGAGTTTCTGGAAGCGTTGACATTTCTCAAGGAAAGTGCCAAGACCAAGCACTTGGGCATTCGCCCTCTCAAGGGAATACTGCTGACTGGACCACCAGGAACTGGAAAAACGCTCATGGCCAAAGCTGCGGCCAACTACACAGAGTCCGTCTTTCTGACGGCCTCAGGTTCCCAATTCGTTCAGATGTATGCCGGTGTGGGAGCAAATCGGGTACGCCAGCTCTTCAAACAAGCACGTAGTACGGCCGAACGGGAAGGAAAATCCAGTGCCATCATTTTCATCGACGAGATTGATGTCTTGGGTGCGAAGCGGGGCCAAAATGCAAGTCATATGGAGTACGATCAGACTCTTAATGAGCTACTTGTCCAAATTGATGGTATTCGAAGTGACCACACTGTCCAAGTCTTGGTGGTTGGTGCTACCAACCGCAGTGATCTGTTAGATCCTGCCTTGCTCAGACCGGGGCGATTTGATCGGACAGTTCGAGTTGATCTTCCTGATAAACAAGGACGCCTTAGCATTTTAGAGATCCATGCTGCAAACAAACCTCTATCTTCCGATGTGGAACTAGAAGCTGTAGCAGCCGAGACTTCAGGGTTTTCTGGTGCACACTTGGAAAGCCTATTGAATGAAGCAGCCATCGGTGCCTTAAGGGCTGGCCGCGAGAGTATTGATCAATGTGACTTGAGCGAGGCCATTGAAAAGGTAATGTTGGGGGAAAAGTCCAATCGTGCGATGCGAAAGGAAGAACGGGAAAGGGTAGCTTTTCATGAGGCAGGACATGCTATCTTAAGCGAAACGGTACGTTCAGGTTCGGTCGCTTCTATTACGATTACCCCGCGCAACCAGGCTCTAGGCTATATTAGACAAAATCCTAAGGACGACCAATACCTCTATACCAAGGACCAACTGCTTGGAGCAATCCGAGTTTGCTTAGCGGGCGCTGTCAGCGAAGAACTCATCTTCGGTCAACGCTCCACAGGTGCCCAAAATGATATAGAGCAGGCAACAGATTTGGCTAAACGGATGGTTTTTGCTGGTCTTTCGCCTCTAGGAATTGTCAGCAATGAATTGCCGGCAAACACTTTGCATGAAGCCATTGTTCAAGTTATTGCAGAGCAAGAAGTGGTGGTCAGGGAATTCTTGTGTGAAAGGACCGATGTTCTCCGTAGGGTTGCAGAGCGCCTCTTAGAGGACGATAGTCTCACTGGGGACGAGTTCCGACAGCTACTGGATACGAAGGCCGCTTCTTGACGAGGGATATTTCATCGTTGTTACAAGCGGCCCAACCTGTTATAATCTAGGAGAAGGCTAGCGAAGGAGTAACCTTACGAGAAGCGCTGTAATACCTGCTGCCATAATGGGACCGACCGAGACGCCATCAAAGAAGAAGACGCTAACCATCACACCAATTAGGATTCCGGGAACGATGGAAGGCTCAACGGCAATCAAGTCAAGTCCTTGACTGTTTAGGTATGCACCGAGAACGCCTCCAATAACAGCCAAGATCCCGATAGGCGTTAGCAGGGAAGCGGTGAGGTTTTTCAACGTGATTTCTCCATTAGCAAGCGGTACGAGTAGGGCGATCGTCAAGAAGAGAACGCCGGCTTCAAGTCCGCGGCTTTGGATCAAAGGAAAGAAGCGGTGGAGTCGCATTAGGTCCATGAAAAATACGATGGCTGCGGCAGACGCCAATAGATTGTTTTTAGTTACAAGCGCGATCAGAAAGACGATCAATAAGGGTAAGGTCGAAGCCATGTTTATCCCTCCTGGATCATCCTATTCTGAAATCTAGTCGATATGAAGGGGGCAGAGGCGATTAATTCTCAACCCATCCTTAGACAACTACAAAGTAATGAGGTACTGATGACTGCCATCTTGGCCTGGGCGATTGCACAATTTCTCAAGATTATTTCCTGGGCCTTTGTTTCGAAGGAGCTGAACTTCAGGAGGCTCGTTGAGCCTGGAGGGATGCCGAGCTCCCATAGTGCCTTTGTCACTTCTTTATCCACAGGGATAGGAATATATGAGGGTTTTGACTCTACTATGTTTGCGCTGGCTGCAGTCTTTGCAGTTATCGTCATGTACGATGCCTCGGGAGTACGGAGGGCTGCTGGCAAACAGGCCAGGGTACTCAATCGCATTATTGAGGACTTAAATCGAAGAGAACTACATCCCGAACGTCTACGTGAACTTTTGGGACATACACCTTTTGAGGTGGTCGTTGGTGCAGCGTTGGGCATTGTTTTGGCCCTTTGGCGTCTATAAGAATAGGCACAGGGAATTCCTGTGCCTTTTTAGCGCCTCCAAGTCAGCGGAGCTGAGTAATAGCCGACAATGCCGCTCCTGCTGACTGCGGCTACGATATAGTGGACCTCCTGAAGTTCGTTTTCTTCGAACCTATGGAGAAAGCTCAATTCTTTCACGGGAACGGAGTTGAGTAATTCAAAGCGCTCTAAAGGACTGCTCTGAGCAAACACGAAGTATCCCTCGATATCGTCATGCACGACTGGATCCCACGTGAGGTAGACCCCTTCTTGGTTCGATGTGAGGGAGACATTCTGGGGTGCTGGGATCAGTGTCTCAACTCGGCCAGATACATGAAGGATTTCCGTGGCGGGACTCCAGTCGATGGATACTTCTTCATTTTCAGCAATGTGGATTACTTCCCAGACCCCTTGGCTAATTCGATCTCCGATACGGAAGGACTCGGTGTAGAGTTCGACCTTGAACTCATAACTTCCGGGAACCAGTTCTAGGGTCTTCTTGAGTGGAGTCGAAGAGTCTTCACGTACCACCTCATAGTGGTGATCATTGATATGGATACGAGCCCGCATGGCAACGTATCTAAATGCGTAATGTTCAAGATCGATACTGACATGAACCTTACTGGCTGCAGGTTGCAGAATAAGGTCCAAGATTGATGTTTGCCCCAAAGAGATCTGTGTCTTTTCAGACTTGCTTTGATACAGCACGATCCCCTGACGATCAACGAGCAATACACTGACCTCCCATTCACCAACTGGAACACTGAGTGTAGCGGAGAAGCTGTTGTCGATGACGGGGACCTTTTCTTCCACGACATGCTTACCTCGTTTAATGACGATGCGTGCCTCAACGACATCAGTCATTCCGGCAGATTGTACCGTACCCATGACGGTTAGGGGAGCCTTTGCTGTCAAGGGCGATTTCAGCGTACAGGCACTTGAGCTGACAAGCAAGGTGAGTAACGCTAAGAGAATGATGTGACGAGCACCTTGGCGAATCATGGTTAGCCTCCTAATTTCCCTAGGCTCTTCTACTATAACATATTATTGTCAGAAATTAAATGTATATATTAAAAATTCGGAAATAACGGAGTGAGAAGTATGCGAGCCGAGTTAATTATGATTGGTACAGAGCTACTCTTGGGAGAGATTGTGGATACAAACGCTGCATTCTTAGCGAGGGAGCTAGCAGATCTAGGTATTGATGTTTTTTTTAAATCAACGGTGGGAGACAATTTCGCAAGGGCTTGTGAAGTTCTAGCGAAAGCTCTTGAGAGAAGCGATTTAGTGATCATTAGCGGGGGCCTAGGACCGACCGATGATGACCTGACCAGAGAGATTGTGGCTGAGGTTACGCAGAGTCCGCTACAACAGAATAAGGAGGTTCTGCAGGAACTCGAAAACTGGTTTATGGAGCGTTATGGGGTGTTGTCCATGCCAGCACACAATCGCAAGCAAGCTCTTTTTCCCCAAGGTAGTGAGATTATTCCCAACCCCGTAGGCACTGCCCCAGGATTTTCCCTTCTGAAGGATGACAAGATGGTGATTGCACTCCCAGGAGTCTCCGGGGAGTTGAAGGCCATGTTTGCCTCCAGCGTAGCGACCTTATTGATGAGGCAAAGTTCAGGTACGCTTCTAATAACGAAGAACTTACACTTTGTGGGGATCGGTGAATCAAGCCTCGAAGAGATTCTAGGGGACCTCTTAAGAGAACAAACCCAGCCCACTCTAGCCCTTTACGCTTCGGGAGGTACAGTGAGAGTTAGGATGGCGGTGAAAGCAGCAAATCAGGCAGAGGGTTATGAACGTATGGCTCCAGTGGAGAGTGAGATTCGCCGTCGGACCGCCGAATATCTCTATGGTACGGATGGCGAAACTCTCGAGGCAGTAGTGGCTAGACAGCTCTTGGCTAAGGAGCTAACCTTGGCTTTGGCGGAGTCTTGTACCGGGGGATTGATCAGCCATCGCTTGACGAATGTTCCTGGGAGTTCGGGTTTTCTAGAACGGGGATTCGTCGTCTACAGCAATCGAGCCAAAGTGGAGGAGGTCGGTGTTTCACAGTCGACTCTCGATCGATTTGGGGCGGTAAGCGAAGAGACTGCAAAAGAAATGTCAGAAGGAGCCCGTAAGAAGGCCAGGACTGACTTGGCTGTGGCTGTCACCGGTATTGCTGGACCTGGGGGTGGTACCCAAGTCAAACCTGTAGGCCTCGTATACATGAGTCTAGCCTCGGCTGGTGATACTATTGTTCAGCGACACCTTTGGAAGGGTACGCGTGAACAGATTAAGAACAGGGCAGCTCTCATGGCATTGCGCCTTTTGTGGCAAGCTACAAAATGAGTTATGCGTAATCGGGAGGCGGATCAATATGCAAGGATTCACAAAGGACCGGCGCAAGTACTTACCGGTTCTTTTCGTGTTCTTGGGGCTAATCCTGTTTATCAATCTTTTCTCTTCTACAGACTTTCAGTTGCTTTCCTTCATGATAAACTTACAGGTCAAGCTCGGACACGCCGCCCGGACAAGTGTGCGCTTGCCACCAGTTGGGCAGCTTTATGCTCCTACGCATTGGTTACCGATACGGCTCAAGGCGGAACTGCGGGGTGTGGACCTCAACTTGTTGAAGACTGTTGCCTTCTCGCCCAATCTTGATTCACCGGAGATGTTAGAGGCAATCAAGCAAGAAGCCCTAAGGATACTCCTTCTTTTTTTCCTTAAAGTGGTGGCCCTTGGTGTCTTGGGCTCTGTGTTTTTGCTCTTCATGGGGGGTATTCGTCAGCCAAGGCAGCTCTTTCTAGGGGGCGTAGCTGCAGCTTTGTTTATAATCCTACTGGTCGGTGTCCTCTACGCCACCTACGATATTTCGGGCTTCGAACATCTAGAATACGAAGGGATGATTGAGGCAGCCCCTTGGATACTAGGTTTGGCTTGGGATGCCGTAGCACAAGTGGAAGAACTGGGTAAACGGGTTCAGGTCTTGGCCAGCAATTTATATTCGGCATTGCAGGAGTTGGAGAACCTCGGTCCCCTAGGTCTTGTCCAAGCAGACGTCCTTGTTCTTCACGTATCGGACATCCACAACAATCCGGTTGCCTACAGCTTTGCAAAACAAGTTGTGGATAGTTTCCCAGTGGACTTTGTTGTCGATACAGGGGATCTAACAGACTGGGGTACAGCATTAGAAATGGAGATCACCGGCCGCATCGAAGACCTTAAGGTTCCCTATCTGTTTGTTACAGGAAATCATGACTCTCCCGAGGTACTGAAAAAATTGACGGCGGTAAAAAACGCGGTCTTGATCACTCACGAAGAGCAAGTCATTCGAGAGTTGCGTGTTGCTGGGACAGGAGACTTGGTCGCAGACACCTATTTAGCCACACCTGCATCACCAAGGGAGTTGGAAGCCTACGCTAGAGAGCTTAACGAAGTCTGGGGCAAAATAGCAGATAAACCAGATATCTTTATGGTGCATAACCACTTGGTTGCAGAGGCCTTGGAACCCGGTCTCTTTCCCCTTGTTACGTATGGTCACACCCATCTTTGGGGCCTACACGAACGTGGAGCAACAGTCTACAGTAATGCGGGAACAACGGGCGCAGCAGGTATCCGTGGGTTTCAGGGCCGAGAACCGTTGCCCTATAGCCTGTCTTTGCTCTACTTTAAGCGAGACGCAGATGGTAAGCTCCGTCTCGAGGCCGTTGATGGGGTGCATGTAACCGGACTTGGAACGAGTTTTTCTTTACAAAGAACATTTATCGATGGCAGGAATAGCGACGATGGTGTAGAAATAGGTCTTTGATGTCCACTAGTGTGGGTAGATCTGCTTTCCGGGGGGAAACGCTGAGGGCTGGCAGGATCTGATACAGGTCTTGTCTGGCAGGTTTCTCCTTTTTCTATGACTCAAGGGCGAACACCTGTTTTAAATGAGAGAGGAGACGTGAAGATTTGACGAATGAAAAACAAAAGGCGTTAGAGCGTGCTGTGCTCGATATCGAAAAACAGTATGGTAAGGGTTCTATCATGAAACTTGGCGAGAATACTGCACGGAATGTTGCCGCTATTCCCACAGGATCACTGTCACTCGACGTCGCCCTAGGCGTGGGCGGAATACCAAGAGGGCGGATTATTGAGATCTATGGACCTGAATCCTCCGGGAAAACCACGTTGGCACTCCATGTCATAGCCGAAGTACAAAAGCGAGGGGGTATAGCTGCTATCGTTGACGCGGAACACGCACTCGATGCGGGCTACGCCAAGAAACTAGGCGTCGATACGGATAACCTCTTGATTTCCCAGCCTGACTATGGTGAACAGGCATTGGAGATCGCTGAACATCTAGTACGGAGCGGTGCGGTGGAGATTGTGGTCGTAGACTCTGTTGCAGCCTTGGTACCTCGAGCCGAAATCGAGGGCGAGATGGGTGATTCACATATGGGTCTCCAAGCCCGTCTCATGTCCCAAGCCTTGCGCAAATTAACTAGCGCTATCGGAAGGTCCAATTGTACAGTTATATTCACGAACCAGCTACGAGAGAAAATCGGAGTTATGTTCGGTAATCCTGAAGTGACCACCGGTGGACGAGCATTGAAGTTCTATGCTTCAGTACGCTTGGATATTCGCAGAATTGAAACGATCAAGCAGGGCAATGAGATGATCGGCAATCGTACTCGCGTTAGGGTAGTTAAGAATAAGGTAGCACCACCCTTTAAGGAAGCAGAGTTTGACATTGTCTATGGCATAGGCATTTCACGTCATGGCGATATTCTCGATCTGGCTGCCGACGCTGATATCATCACAAAGAGTGGCTCATGGTATTCCTACGGCGATTTGCGCCTAGGGCAAGGTCGGGAGAACGCGAAGGATTTCTTGCGTGACAACCCTGAACTAACCGACGAAATCGAAGAGAAAGTCAGAATAGCCAAAGGTCTGGTGAAGACCGAAGAAGTGGTTGACGATCTTGGAACAAAAGAAGAATAACGCTAAAGTTCAGGCCCTTAGGCTCCTGACGGTTCGAGATCGTAGTGTAGAAGAGTTGCGTGAGCGTCTTGGGCGACAATTTACCGAAGATGAGACGAATCAAGCCCTAGAGTATCTTGCGGGGTTTGGTTACCTCGATGATTTGAGAGTTGCACAAAATTATGTTCAATATCGCAATCGTCAGCGCCCCACGGGAAACTACCTTTTGCGCATCGAACTACGTCAAAAGGGAATCAAGGATGAATACATCGAACAAGTCTTGAATCCACCCGATATCGAGTATGAGTTGGCCCTCGATCTGGCGACGCAACGTCTGCGTTCTTTGGAGCGTTTTGAAAAAAATGTAGTAGCCCGTCGCCTACAAAGTCTGCTAGAACGCAGGGGTTTTCCAGGAAGTCTAGCTAGAAGAGTAGTTAGTGAACTGCTTGACAGAGATCCTGAAAACGAATACAATTAATACGGGCTGTTGACATAATCAGCCTCAGTTATTCGAAAACGATATGAAAAAGTCTTGCAGAAAAGTGATCTCAAACACGGAAAAAAGCTGAGTTTCGGCTCAGCTTTCTTTTCTAGGTTTTTTGGAAGGAGGAGGTGAACAGTATCGATTTGTTAGTAACATTAGTTCAATATGGATTGATTGCAGTTGTGGCACTGTTTGCGGGATATTTCCTTCGCAAGAAGTCTGCAGAAGCAACCATTCGATCAGCGGAAGAGGAAGCACGCCGCATTATTCAAGAAGCGGAGCGTGATGCGGAGACCAAGAAGCGTGAGGCCTTGGTTGAGGCTCGAGAAGAAATTCACAAGAACCGATCCGAGATCGAGAAAGAGTCCAGAGAGAGGCGCGCAGAGTTAAACCAGATGGAACGTCGTCTTTCCCAGAAAGAAGAGACTCTGGATAAACGTAGCGATGCACTCGAACGCAAGGATGAGACTCTACAGCGGAAAATACGCGAAGTAGAGCAGCGGCAGGCTGAAGTGAGTGAAGTCCTCGATAAGCAGCGTCAAGAGCTAGAACGTCTCTCACACCTAACAACAGAAGAGGCTCGTGAGCTGATTCTCAAGACGGTGGAAGACGAAGTTAAGCATGAGACTGCAATCATGATCCGGGAATTGGAGACTCAAGCACGGGAAACAGCTGAGAAGCAAGCCCGTGATATCATCTCCCTGGCAATTCAGCGTACGGCGGCTGATCACGTTGCCGAGTCCACCGTATCGGTGGTACCGCTACCTAATGACGACATGAAGGGGCGGATTATTGGCAGGGAAGGTAGAAATATTCGAGCATTGGAGACTCTTACGGGCATCGATTTGATTATTGATGACACTCCCGAAGCAGTCATCCTCTCCGGCTTTGACCCTGTACGAAGGGAAGTTGCCCGCATAGCTCTCGAACGACTTATTGTTGATGGTAGAATCCATCCAGCCAGAATCGAAGAGATGGTTGAAAAAGCTCGCAAAGAGGTTGATGCGGTCATTAGAGACGCCGGTGAACAGGCAACGCTAGACACGGATGTGCATGGCTTGCATCCCGAATTGATTAAGTTGTTAGGAAGACTACGTTTTCGAACTAGCTATGGTCAGAATGTGTTGAAACACTCTGTAGAAGTAGCTCACCTGGCAGGCATCATGGCTGCAGAACTGGGCGTAGACGCTCGTTTGGCACGCCGGGCAGGTTTGCTCCATGATATTGGTAAAGCCGTTGACCATGAAGTGGAAGGGACCCATATCGAAATTGGGATTGATCTTCTGCGCAGATACAAAGAGAATAGCGATGTTATCCATGCTATGGCATGCCATCATGGAGACTATGAGGCTGAGAGTGTGGAAGCAGTATTAGTCACAGCTGCAGACTCCATATCGGCAGCTCGACCTGGAGCACGGCGGGAGACACTAGAAAGCTACATCAAGCGTCTGCAGAAATTGGAGGAAATTTCGTCGTCCTTTGAGGGCGTAGAAAAATCCTATGCTATCCAAGCAGGCCGCGAGGTGCGGATTATGGTCAAACCCGAGAAGGTCAATGACGCCACTGCGGTGCAGTTGAGCCGTGATATTGTGAAGCGCATTGAATCAGAACTTGAATATCCCGGTCAGATCAAAGTGACCGTTATTCGAGAGACCCGTGCTGTGGAATACGCAAAATAAAACCAGGCTTATGCCTGGTTTTACCTTTAAATGAGCTCAGGGGAGGGGTATTGATGGAACGAGAAGGCAGTCAAGTCGACCTATTTGTTGCAGTCTTGGTACGATTTCCGCAAATTGGCACCATCCACTATGATCCGGAGACGAAGGCGCTCCGCTTGACTTTCTTACTTAGGGAAACTGAACAAGATTTTCCTGTATTTGTCTCGCGCTTTGAAACTCATCTGGCTGTCTTTCATAATCTCAGGCAGGAGGAGGTCTCACTGGCCTCACTTAAGAAAACGGATACTGGGGCGTTGACTTCGCTTGAAGTGATCAGGGATCTGGCCAGTCTTTCCTTGAGCGAGTTGAGATTGATCGTTGAGCTTGTGAGTGACTATTATGGACATGCGCTCGTTCAAGACGGACCGCCGATGGCTGAAGAGGACGAGTTCGAGCAAAACCTGTTCATTGAGTCCTTGTTAATGTCTACTAACTGGCGCACACCACAACGTTTAACAGGATTTCGAGAGAATGGACGTGTGTTGGTGTTTAGTGTGCCCACTGGGGTGAGCGAGTCGTGAATGTCTTAATTTTAGGAGATATCTTTGGTAGACCTGGTAGAAACATTGTAAAGGAACACCTCCCCAACCTGCTAGAAGTCCATCAGCCCGAACTGGTCGTGGCTAATGGAGAGAACGCAGCGGGCGGTTTCGGCCTAACGAAGAAGGTGGCCGAGGAGCTCTTTGCTATGGGCATTCATGTTCTCACAAGTGGTAACCACATATGGGACCAAAAGGAGATGTATACATATATTGAAGAGGAGCCGCGAATTCTCAGACCGGCAAACTACCCGCCTGAGGTACCCGGATCTGCTGTGTACATTCACCGGACCACTACAGCTGTGGTCGCTGTCCTAAGTCTGATCGGACGCACATTTATGGGTGATTACGATTGCCCCTTTCGGACTGCCGACGCCATCTTGTCTGGCTTGCCTGATGATGTCACTCATGTTATTGTCGATTTTCACGCCGAGGCCACCAGCGAGAAGATTGCCTTAGCTCGCTAT
>Ga0265293_10000663_pt1 | contig 80278 bp, 66 predicted proteins | sample Munlanlewell138R_FD_192505 | JGI IMG/M metagenome (GOLD analysis project Ga0265293, IMG submission 192505) | Leachate microbial communities from a municipal landfill in Southern Ontario, Canada - Leachate well 138R | ecosystem: Engineered > Solid waste > Landfill > Unclassified | place: Canada... | reverse complement strand
TGGTGGAAACAGAGGGATTTGAACCCCCGACCCCCTGCACGTCAAGCAGGTGCTCTCCCGCTGAGCTATGCTTCCTAATATCTTCAAATCTTTTTTAAATCAAATTGAATAATCAATTCTCGTTATTATTTTATCATCTTTTTAAAAAATATGTTGTTAAATTGTAAAAAGTTGATTTTCTTCGCTTAAAATAAAAACATTTTAAGACTTTTAATTGCCTTTTAATTGTTTTACAATAATTAATCAGCAAAACAAACTAGCAACTCTTCCCTAAATCATTATTTTTGAACAATTAATTGATAAATTTTTTTGCCGTTATTTCTTTTTAAAAGTTCATATTCACTCATGATAGTTAACTCCGGTGCTTCATATAATACTTCTTTTATTATAAAAACACTATTTTTAAAATATTTTAAGGAATCTCGAAAGAAATTAAAATGATCTGTCCTTAAATAAAGTTTCCCTCCCATTTTTAAAATCTGTTCATATAGTTCTAAATAAAAAGGAGCCGTAAGTCTTTTTTTATGATCTCTTCTCCGAGGCCAGGGGTCAGAAAAATTCAAATAAATCGTACTGACACTATTTTCCATAAAATAATCAAAAATAAAGCGTGCTTCATCATTGATAATAACTAAGTTAGGAAGTAGTAATTGTTGTTGTTTTTCTAAAATTCTATAACAAATACTACTATATTTTTCTAAAGCAACGAAAAGTTTTGTGGGGTTTTGCAGGGCTTTTTCTATAATAAATTTACCTTTACCAGCACCAATTTCTAAGTTAATGTCAGGATGGATAATTACCTTTTTCTCATTCCATATTAAAGGAGATGTTTTTACTTTAAGAAAAGCCTCTTTAACATTTTTTACTCTCACTTTATTAATGTTTTTAAACTTTGATAGATCTCTTCTGTATTATCTAAAAATGTCATCACTATCTCATTTCCCCTAACAAAGATACCTCGTGTTTCTTGTTTTAAAAGTTCAAGATTAACATTTTCTAATTTTAAAACAGTAATTCTAATTCTCTTATTTGTTAGTCCCACATTTGTGATATTATCTTTGCCTAAAGCGTTTATTAACCACTCGATATCGATTGTCGGTTTTTGTTTTTTTCTAGTCATCAAAAAAAGCAGACCAAATAATAAGATCGTTACTAGGAGAATTGTAATCGCGATAATAATAATTGTTTCTTTTGGCATAAATTAGTACTCCTTTTTAATAATTATTTAATAAACATAGCATCACCGAAGGAAAAAAAGCGATAGCCATTTTTTATTGCAATCTCGTAGCTTGCTAGTATTTCTTCTCGACTTGCAAAGGCGCTTACAAGCATTAATAATGTCGACTTAGGGAGATGAAAATTAGTAATTAAAGCATCAACTGCTTTAAATTGATACGGTGGAAAAATAAAGATATTAGTATCAAAATAACCACTATTAAAACCATTATTGTAATTAGCCTCTAAAGCTCTTAAAGAGGTAGTCCCAACCGCGATAATACGCCTTTTTTCTTGTTGGGCTTGATTTAATATTTGAACTGTTTCTAAACTAAGATGGTAGCTTTCATGATGCATCTGATGGTTTTCTAAATGCTCTTCTTTAACTGGTCTAAAAGTAGCTAAGCCAACATGAAGAGTAAGTTCCGTGACGATAACTCCTTTTTGTTTTATCTTTGCTAATAATTCTTTAGTAAAATGAAAACCTGCAGTTGGTGCAGCAGCACTACCATTTTCTTTAGCATAAACGGTTTGATAATCATCATTGTTTACAAGTTTTTCATGAATATAGGGAGGGGTTGGCATTCTTCCAATCGTTTCTAATATCTCTAAAAAAATACCTTCATATTCCATTTTCATAATGGCTCTGCCATCATTTAAATGCTCTATGCATTTGATTTTTAAACTTTTATTAACGTTTAAATAGTCGCCAACTCTAACTTTTTTAGCTGGTTTTAATAAACATTCCCATTGATCATTATCAAGTTCTTTTAATAATAATATTTCTATTAAAGCTCCTGTAACCTTTTTGGCAAACAAACGGGCTGGAATTACTTTAGTATTATTAAGTACTAAAACATCTCCATTTTTTAATTCTTCAATGATTTGATAAAAATATTTATCTTCTTTTAGAGCCGTTTTTCGCTCTAATACTAATAATTTCGCTTGATCACGTTCTTTTAAAGGTGTTTGGGCGATTAATTGCTTCGGTAAGTGATAATCAAATAAATTAGTCTTCACTTTTCAAAAATTCCTTTCAAATATTTAATCTTTAATAGTTGATAACTTTTTTCTAAAGCAATTCTTCCCCGTGCTGTTCGTTGAATATAACCTTCTTGAAGTAAAAACGGTTCATATACATCCTCGATAGTATTAACATCTTCAAAAATAGCGGCGCTAATCGCTTCGACTCCAACGGGACCACCAGCAAATTTTTCAATGATAGCTCTTAAATAAGTTTTATCGGTTAAATCAAGTCCGCTTTCATCGATACCTAATTTTTTTAAAGCAGTTTGGGTAATTTCATAAGTAATAATGCCATCGGACATTATTTCCGCGAAATCTCTCACTCTTCTAAAAAGTCGATTGGCAATTCGTGGTGTTCCTCGGCTTCGTTTAGCTAGATCGATAACCGCTTCAGGATTAATTTTATTGTCATAAACACGTGCTGTTCTTCTAATGATGTCAGCGATCTCATTCAAATTATAAAAATCGAGTCTCAGGGTGACACCAAATCTTTCCCTTAATGGCGCAGATAATTCACCTAATCTCGTAGTAGCGCCAACCAAAGTAAAAGGGGGAAGGTCAATTCTTATCGACCTAGTTTCAGCATCTCTTCCAATTAAAATATCGATGGCGTAATCTTCCATTGCCGCATATAAAACCTCTTCAACTACCCGCGGTAAACGATGTATTTCATCTATAAATAACACATCACCAGGTTCTAAACTAGTAAGAATCGCTGCTAAATCACCACTTCTTTCAATCGCCGGACCACTAGTAATTTTAATAGAAACCTCCATTTCATTACTAACTATTTGAGCAAGTGTTGTTTTTCCTAAACCAGGAGGACCATAAAAAAGGATATGGTCGATAGCTTCATTTCTTTTTTTAGCAGCCTTAATATAAATGTTTAACATTTCCTTTAAATCTGTTTGACCAACATACTCTTTTAATGTTTGAGGGCGAAGAGTTTTTTCTTCATCTTCTTTTAATGCTAAACTAGATATTACCCTTTCATCTTTCATTTAATTAACACCCCTAAGGCTTGTTTAATTCTCTTTTCGATAGTTAAACTACTGTCAATGTTTTTAAGCGCTCTTGTAATTTCTCTTTTTGAATAACCAAGAGCCTCTAATGCTTCACTGACTTCATCGTCTTTTTTAGTTACTAATTCCGCTTTCACTAATTTTCCTTTTAAATCAAGAATAATTTGTTGAGCACTTTTAGGTCCGATTCCAGGAAACTGAGTTAAAAACTTCACGTCACCATTTTCAATCGCGACAATTATTTTTTCTGGTTCCCCCAAGGACAATATCGCTAAGGCACTTTTAGGACCAATTCCAGAAACACTAATGAGATCGATAAATAAATCCCTTTCTAGTTTACTAATAAACCCATATAAATTATCGCTATCTTCTCTTAAATAATGATGAATAAAAACTTTAACTTCTTCATTTAAGTGATATCTAAAGGGGTTCGGGGTAATAATTAAATAGCCAATATTATTGTTTTCTAAACTAATGTAAGTCGGTTCTATTTCAGTAATAACTCCTTTTAAATACGCGTACATACTCTCCTCCTTTTTTATTATACCATTTTTAAACCCACTTTATGATATAATTATATTAGATGAGGTGATGAATTTTTGAAAAAAAAAATAACCGAATATCTGCATCAACAAAATGATCATCTAAATAAATTATTCTCTTTAAACAGCAATCAAACTACATCAACTAACCAAATAAAAGATTCGTTTGCCAACAAGGAAAAACTTTTAAATAGTTTGGAAAATAAATTGCTTACCCTAGAGAATTCTTTTACTGCTCTTAAATTAAAAAACTTAAACGAAAAATTAGCTACTTTTAGAAATATTAGTGCCGATTATCAAAAAGAATTAACAGCCATTAACGCTGAAAACACTTTTAAAAAAGAAAAACTAGAAGTTGATTATCAAAAAGAAATAACAACTATTAATAACTCCTTAAAAAAATTAGACAATGAAAAGAAAAATAACGCTAAAAAACTGACCAAAGAATTAGCTGCTTTTTCTCTCAACTCTAAAAAAGAAAATAAACTTTTAGAAGAAAAACTTTACATTGAAAAACAAAAATACCTTTCCCGTACTGCTAAAATCAATGAACAACTAACAACAAATTTATCCAAGTTAGAACAAGAATATAATCAAAAAATAACTAAAAAGCAACAGCTGAAAACCCATATAACTACTGAAACTGACCACTTAATCGAAGAAATAGAAACAAAATACAATCAGTTTTTAAACAGCCATAAAGAAAACATCTTAAACATTAAACAAACTTTTTACAACGCTACTAATAATGTCAATAACATGATAACTACTATCAACCACACTTATAAAGAGTTAAACGAAAAAAACGAAGCAAACTTTTTATCCAAAATCGATCTTTTAGATAACGATTTAAAAGACTTTTTAGAAACAATCCAAGATGATAATAGAGCTGTTTTAGATCTTTTTGAAAATCAACTCACTAACATTGATTTTAAAATCGATAAAATTAAAACAAGTTACCAAGAACAACTAAATACTTTAAAAAATCATTATAATAAAGATATCACTACTATTAATACTTTATTTCAAACCGAAAGAAACAACTACCAAAACCAATTAACAGAAGCCACTTTAAATTATGAAAAACAATTAAAAAAACCATTAAAACTTAGTCCCGCTTTTAAAAAATCTTATTTTAAATATAAAAAACAAATTGAGAAAAGCTTACAAATTTTAGCAAAAATCACCACTAATAAAATTAAAGAACGCCAAAAAAGATTTTATCTCGAACAATTATCTTTAAGGAAAAAGTTCCTTCACTCCCAATTTTTATACCGTTCTTTACGTTTTATTAAAGATGAAAAGAAAAATGCAAGTTTAAAATATAGCAAACGTAAAAAAGCAATTTATCAAAAAAACCACCAACTTTTAACAGAGCTTCAAACTGCATTAAATAATAACAATAAAGCAATTATTGAAGCTAATCGAAATATTGAAATTTCACCACTAGATAGTCAAGTTTCTTTAGCACGTCAACTACACTTCAATGAAAACAGCTTACTCAACCTAGAATTAGATTATGAAAAAGAAACCTTTTTAAACAAAAAGTCCACTCTTTTATATCAATCACATCTTAATTTGCTTTCCTTAAAAGAAACTACCAATTATGAAACAATTAGTTATTACTATCACAACAATAACTTGAAAACTGATAATTATTTAGCAATCCAATTTGAAAAAAACGTCTTCTTAGGGAAAGAAAGAGAAACTCGCATTAAGAAAAACATCAATGTTGAAAAATCCCAACTTAAAAGCTTAGAAAAACAACACCAAGAACAAATATTTTTACTTAATCACACTTCATTAGTGGAAAAAGAACAAACCAAATTAAAAATCAATGATGAAAAAAAGTATTTGTTAGAAACACTTATTGCCAAACAATTTTACTTTAACCAAGAAAAATTAAAACTCAAAAAAGAAAAAGAAAAAAACAATAACAATGCCTTAGAAACACTTAAACTGAGCAGTTTAGAAAACAATAATTATAAAAACCTCTTAACAATTTATACAGAAATCTTAACAGCGTTTCAACATGAAAGAGAACTTCTTTTAACTCTTTTAAGAGCACAAAGTACTAAAGATGACCTTTCCTTATTGCTTTCTTCATTAGATTTGATTTCCAATTATTTAAACTCGCAACATCAATTTAGTTTCCTACTTTTAAGCGATTTATTTAAACAATTAAAAAGCCGCATTAATGAAAATATCGAAGCCCACAAGCTAACTGAATATGATCAAAAATATAAACAAATTATCGATGACTGCGCTACCGAAAAACAGGCTTTAAAAAATGAAGAACTTAAACTTAATCAAGAGATTAAACAACTCCGAGAAGAAATCACTTTTAATTACTTTAAGAGCGATCGTATTAAAGAGAAAATAACTGAAATTAAAGCAACTCGCTCTTTGATTTTACAACAATTAAAAGGCTTAAAATCCAGTTATAATGCTCAAGCTAAAAAAACAGCTAAAAACCTTAAACAGCAACTTTTAAGCTTAAAATTACAACATAAAAACGAAAAAAGATTTCATCAAGAACTCTTAATTACAAATAAAAACAAACAACAAGAAATTACTAAATTAGCTTCTCAATTAACCAAAGCTCATCAAAAGCATTTTAAATTAGAAACACGAAAAGCTCTTAAAATTAAACTTTTAGAAAAAGCACATGAAAAAGAAACTGCCCACTATCAAGAGACTATTACTAATTTAGAAATTATTATCAATAAATTTGCCGGTAGAGGAAATTACCTTTTTACAAACTTTAATACTTTCTTATCTAATTATAAAACCAACCCTAAAGAAAACAATAATAACGCTATCGAAAGACAAATTGACTACTTGTTTAATACTTTAAATGACAATTCCTTAAAGACTCAAGAAACTATCTTATTAGTAATTGAACAACTCTATGTTTATATTAGAAAAGAGCAATTCAACTTAAAGCAACAGTTTTTAAGAAACTATAAACTTTCCCTCAATGAATTAACAAAAACTACTAATAAAGAACTCAATCATCTCCACAATCTTTTAAATGATTCTAACCTTTATTTAGAAAGCTTATTTAAAATAAGTGCCAAAAAACTAAAAAGAAGTTTAAAAGAAACAAACCAACTTCAAAAACATGAATTAAAAACGAGTTTAAAGACATTAAAGGAATTACAAGATGAAGAAAAACAGGAACAGCAACAACATAAAAGTTTATTAACAGCTTTTATTGCCAATCAAATTGATGTCCAAAAATTCAATAAAAAAGATTATCAAAATCAATTAAAAATTGATAAAAAAGCACTTAATGAGGAAATAAGGGCCACCCAGAAACAAATTAAAGAAAATTTAATCGCTGCCGATAATAAAGACAATCTTTATCAAAAGCGACTTCACTACTTTAATAGAATTGACAAAAACCAAAGAAGAAAGTTAACTAGCGCTTTAAAGAAAAGGAAGAAAAAGGAAGCCAAGCTTATTCTCATCAAAAAAAGCGAGAATAAAAAGCTCCTGAAAAAACTAGACCGCATTGCTAAAAAAAGAGATTTGCAAATTTCTCATAGTAAACGATTTTTAATAAATTATCAACAACGCAAAATTAAAGCCATTAAAAGGCGAACAAAAAGGCGTATTAAGACCGCCAATAAAGAATTAAAAGAAACTTTAAAAAAGGAAATACTGGAATAATACTTAGTAGAAAAAATTATCAATAAGAGAAAAACTCTTACTCTCTTAAACTTGCTAAGATATTAACTTACTAGATTTCCTTTTTTTATGGTTTTATTTCATTTTAGACAAAAACTATTAAGGTTTATAACTACGAGCACTTTCAACTGCTAGTTTCCAACCATGATGTAATTGTTGAGATTTTTTAAAAGTCATTTTTGGATCGTATCTTTTAGTAATTTTTTGGCTTTTATAAAGAAAATCTATACTCGGAAAAATATTGTTTAATCCTGCCAAATAAGCGGCACCAAGAGCAGTAATTTCTGTTTCATGTGGTTTTATTAATGGGCACCTTAACAAATCGGCTTGAAATTGCATTAAATAATTGTTTTGACTTACACCACCGTCAATATGGACTTCTTTTAAAGGCATTTTGGCATCTTTTAACATCATATCAACGACATCTTTTACTTGATAAGCGATCGCATTTAAAGTTGCTTTAATAATGTCAGCCTTATTTACATCTTGAGTAATATTGAAAATCGCTCCTCTTACTTCGCTATCCCAATAAGGCGCTCCTAAGCCCACAAAAGCAGGAACAAAATAAACATCATGCTTGCTTTTTAAAGCTTCTTTTTCACTTTCGGCGCTTTTTTTAATTAATTGAAGTTGTTCTTTTAACCATAAAACACTCGCACCCGCAATAAAAATAGAACCTTCTAAGGCATAATAAACTTCCCCATTAATGGCGTAAAAAATGGTGGAAATTAATCCAGCTTGGGATTTATAAACGGTTTTACCAGTATTCATTAAAATAAAAGCCCCAGTCCCGTAAGTCGCTTTCATCATCCCTTTTTCAAGAGCTAAATGACCAAAAAGCGCACTTTGCTGATCTCCAATCATCGCTTTTATAGTAATACCACGATAGCTGCCAAAATTGGCAATGTTTTCTTTAACTTCTGGTAACATTTCGCTTTTTATTTTAAATAATGTCAAAAGTTTTTCACTATATTTTTTCTTATTAATATCAAAAAGCATCGTTCTACTGGCATTAGTAATATCAGTATAGTAGGACTTTCCTCCCGTTAAACGATAAAGGAGAAAGGTGTCCATCGTGCCGAAAAAAGCCTTTTTACGAGTTAATTCTTTTTTTATGTTAGCTTTTTTTAAGAAAAACACCATTTTAGAAGCACTAAAATAGGGATTAATTTCTAATCCAGTAGTTTTCCTTATTAAGGGCCCATATCCGAGTTCTTTCCACGTGTCACAAATTTCTTTCGTATGTTTGGATTGCCATGAAATAGCATAATCAAGCGGTTTACCTTCTTCATCAAAAATAACAGTTGTTTCACGCTGATTAGTTATTCCAATAGCGGTGATGTTTTCTTCTTGATATTTATCGATCGCTTGATCTAAGATCTTTTTTACTCCTAAAAAGATTTCTTCACTATTTTGTAAAACTGCATCACCTTGATAAATTTGTTTAAATTGGTCTGAAAAAATATCAATTAGTTCAGCTTTTTCATTTAAAACAATTACTCTACTTGAAGTTGTTCCTTGGTCGATTGCTAAAACATATTTAGCCATAAATCCAACCTACGATATCCGCTATTACTTTTTCTTTTTCTATTTCATTTAATATTTCGTGTTGCATCTTTGGATAAATAATTAATTTATTATGAGGATTATTAAGTTTTCTAAAACTATTTTCGCTCATTTCTTTGGGAACGATTTTATCTTCCTCACCATGTAAAAAAAGCGTTGTTGTTTGTTGCTTGTTGATGTTTTTTTGAAAATATTTTACTCCTCTTACAAACATTTCTCCAGCAAGTTTTAAATAGTATTTTTTTAACACTAATGGATCATTTTCATAGTCTTCTTCTACTTTTTTATCATTGGATAAGGTCCCATTGGCAAAATTGTTTTTCAATTTTATAAAACCTAAAGGTTGATAAGGAAGATATTTAAAAAGTTTAACTTGGGGTAAAAAGTCCGTCGGTGCCCCCGAAGAAATATAACGACTAACTTTAGGGTTATCTAGTAAATATAAATGCCCAATTAAAGCTCCCATTGAATGCCCTAACAAAATATTTTCAACATCTTTTTGATAGTATTTTTCAATAAGTGCTTGTAAATCTTCTAAATGATCAGTAAAATTTTTAATATAACCTTTTTTGCCTGGGCTTTTACCGTGTCCACGCAAATCGTAAGTTATTACCGATATTTTACTTTCATTTAATTTCTTTGCAAACTCACTATAGCGACCACTATGCTCACAAATACCATGAACGATAAAAAGCCTCTTTTGTTCTTCTTTAACCAGATAAGTCTTTACATATAAATCCATTATTATCACCTCTACTCTCATTATAGCGATAATTATCTATTTTTACAATTTAAGAAATAAATGTCACCTTTAACGAAAAAAAAAGGACCTTAGTTACTTAGTCCCTCATTTCAAAAAGATAATCGAAAATTCTTACTTCATCACCTTTTTTAACTCCTCTATTTCTTAGTTCTGCTGTAATGCCATATTTATTTAACTGATAAGCAAACCGCTTAACGCCTTCGGGATTGTTAAAGTTCGTTCTTAAAAAAACTTTCTTTAATCCTTCTCCACTTAGTTCATAGACGCCATCTTCTGCTTTTTTAATAGTATAAAAAGATTCTTCTTTTAAATGATACAATTGATGGGTTTTTTTCACTTTTTGCGGGGGTATTTTAACAACTTCATCATAAAGAGCGTATTTTAATTTATTGATATTATGGTTATCAAAAACTGAAATATCATAAACGTTTTTATCTCCTAATTTCGCTTTTAATAACTTAAATTGTTTTTTTGAGTTATTAAGATCCATTTTAGTAGCCGCAATAAGCATTGGTCTCGTTAATAATTCTTTATTGTATTTTTCTAACTCTTCATTGATCTCTAAATAAGCTTGATAAGGATCTTTGTTTTCATTTTCATCCATTGATATTAAATGCAGTAAAACTCGACATCTTTCAATATGCTTTAAAAATTTAATCCCCAGTCCAGAGCCTTGATGAGCTCCACTTATTAAACCTGGTAAATCAGCCATCACAAAAGATTTTTGATAATCAAGTCTTACAATTCCTAAGTGAGGATTTAAAGTTGTAAAAGGATAACTATCAACTTTTGGCTTCGCGTTTGACAATGCTCCGATTAAAGTTGATTTCCCTGCATTGGGAAGGCCAATAAGACCGACATCAGCCAATACTTTTAATTCTAATCGAAGTTTAAGCTCCTCACCCAAATCACCGTTTTCACTATAATGAGGAGCGGGATTTTTATGAGTTTTAAAACTAGTATTTCCTCTTCCCCCGCGGCCGCCTTTAGCGATAGTTTCTCTTTGACCATTAGTAATAAAATCAAATAATAATAGTTCTTTATTATCATCGTAAACTTCGGTTCCTAAGGGAACTTTAAAAACGACGTCTTGCCCGTCTTTTCCTTTTTTGTTTTTATTTAAACCATTTTCACCATCGCCAGCAACTAAGTGACGATTATAAGAAAAATCTATTAAAGTGTTTAGATCTTCACTAGCTTCAAAAATGATGTCTCCTCCTTGACCGCCGTCACCACCAGCAGGGCCGCCAAATTCGACATACTTTTCTCTTCTAAACGCGACTATTCCATTACCGCCTTTTCCAGCTTTTACGTTAATAACAACTAAATCTTTAAACATTTTAATAAAAAAGGATAAGACTTCTTATCCTTCATAAACCGATACTTGTTTTCTTTTTTTATCTAGACGTTCATAACGAACAATTCCTGAAACTTGTGCGTAAAGCGTATCATCGCCACCTTTGCCAACATTGGCACCTGGGTGGATTTTAGTTCCTCTTTGACGATAGATTATCGCTCCTGCTTTTGCATATTGTCCATCTGATAATTTAAGTCCCAGTCTTTTAGAATGAGAGTCTCGACCATTTTTAGTTGAGCCTACACCTTTTTTAGAGGCGAATAATTGTAGATTTAATTTAAACATTGTTTTCACTCCTTTTGATGTTTTTTGGATATTGTTCTTCTAGTTCCTTTAAAGTCCAAACTAAGTTATCTAAAATAATTTTTAAATTAGTCGTCAAATCGATTGGTTTTAAATAAAAATCTCCCTCAGATAGTTCTAATTCTACTAACTTTAAATAACCAAAACGCTTAATTAAATTACTAGTTAAGATAAGTGCTGTTGAAACACTACTACAAACAATATCTTTCCCTTTTTTTTGATAATTTGCATGACCACGAACAGTAATTTCATAATCAGCTGTAACTTGGTAATAAATCATAATTAAACTGAGATCGCTTCAACTACTAATTTAGTATAAGGTTGTCTGTGACCTTGTTTTTTCTTATAATTCTTTTTAGGCTTATATTTATAAACAATAATTTTTTTCGCTCTTCCTTGTTTTAAAACTTTACATTTAACTTGAGCACCTTTAAGATATGGCGTTCCAATATGAACTTTTTTATCCTTGATTAATAAAACATTCTCAAAAGTGACTTCCTCATCGTCATTTGCTTTAAGCTTTTCAACAAAGATTTCATCGCCAACTTTAACTTTTAATTGTTTTCCGCCTGTTTCAATAACTGCATACATTTTTTCTACCTCCTTTTTCTTGAAGACTCACTATTAAGGTAACTATTACGATAGTATTTAAGACCTTTTCTATGTGGTATTTATGACATCGCTTTATTTTACCCTATCCATTGTTAATTGTCAATTTATTTTAGCTTTTTATTGTTCATAAAATAATTTTAACTTTTAATTTTTTTTTAAGTGCTTAGTTTTTCTTAAGTAGTTAAGCGCTTCTAAATCAGAAAGTGGTTTACTGTAGTAAAATCCTTGAAGATAATCGCAGCCAATTTCTTTTAAAGTTTCCACTTCTATTTGTTCTTCAACTCCTTCAACAATAACATATTTATTTAATTTATGACTCATAGAAATAATATCAATTAAAATAGTTGCTTTTTGATTTGGTAACAATAATTTTTTTGTGAAACTTTTATCAATTTTTAAATATTTAAAATTAATTTCTGAAAGACGATGAAAGGATGAGTAACCTACACCAAAGTCATCGATCGCAAACTCGATACCCAAATCATTGATATTTTTTGTAAGAGCTTTAATGGTGGAAATATTAAGCAAATATGAAGACTCAGTAATTTCAAAGACGATGTTTTTGGGGTCGACTTTCTTTTCTTTTACTAAAAATTTAATCTTTTCTAAAAATTCAGCATCTAATAATTGTAAAATAGAAAGATTAAGGGAAAGAAAAAGATCTTTTTTAAAAACACTAATTTTCTTTAAAAAAGTTAAAGCTTGACTAATTATTTTATATCCAATTTCGTTTATTAAATGGCTTTTTTCAATTAAAGGAATCATTTCTAAAGGAGAAATATAGCCAAAATTACTACTTTGATAACGTGCAAGTGTTTCAAAACCAACAACTTCACCATTTTTACTAAAAATAATGGGTTGATAATTTAAATAAAGTCCTAAATCATCGCTAGTTTTAGCTAATTCCAAAAATTCTTCTTTTAAAATGTTTTCTCTTTCAATTTCCCGGGCCATTTTTTCATCAAAAAAAGCAAAGCTAATTAATTCATTGCTAAAAAGAAGAGTTCTATTAGCAGCGATTAAACCGTTTTTTAAAGCTCCTTCTAAAGAGTCATTTTTTAAAAGTTTTACAATTCCTAATCCCACCTTTGTAAGTCCGTTGGCAAGGTGCTTATTAAGAATGCTTTTAATTTTATCGTAGAAAGCTATTAAGTTTTCTTTATCTTGGTAATTTCTAAAATAAAATGTTAAGCCAAACTCATGATTACGAAAAAGCAATATTTCTTGATTAGTAAGTTTTACTAAAGAATCGCTAATTTCTTTAAACATTTTGTTGTAATAGGCTAACCCATGACTAACAATAAAAGGTGCGAATTCTAGTAAACTAATTACAAAGAGAGCATTTTTTTCTTGTTGGTGGTCATAATTATTAAAGATTTGATGAAACTTCTGACGATTATAAAGATTAGTTAAAAGATCATGTTCAGCGTTATATTCAAGTTGACTGCGATATTTCTTTTGTTCGCTAATATCAATTAATATACCTTCAATCGCAACGAGTTTACCATCATCATCAAAAACTCCTTCTCCTAAATCATAAACCCATTTTATTTCTTTATTTTTAGCAATAAGTTGATATTCTTCTTTAAAATTTTTTCCTTTTGAAATAGCATTAGTTAATTCGGTTCTAATTTTTGCCTTCCAAATTGGGGCGATAATACTCTCAAAAGATCTTTTTTCATTTAAAATGAAATCACTAGCAGGATAACCTGTTAAATCAAAGATTCTTTTTGAGAGATACTCCATTGTCCAATCTTTATCAGGACGGCAACGATATACCACTCCCATGAGATTATCCGTTATCACCTTTCGACTTCTTTCGCTTTCTTTTAACTTCTTTTCAGCTGTTTTTCTTTTAGTAATATCTTCTGCGATCATTATATAAGTAAAACTATCCTCACGTCTTTCAATCACAAAGGTAGTGAGCGCCACCCATAATATTTCTTTATTTTTTTTATAAACTCTTTTTTCTAAATTAAAAAAATCACTGCTGCCTTCTTTTAACTCCAGCAGTAATTGCTTTTCTCTTTTAAGATCTTTAGGATCGGTTATTTTATCAAATCCTAACTCAAAAAACTCCTTTTTATTATATCCGAAAAGATTTTCCCATTGATAATTAATAAAATGCTTATTTTGCACCCCAGACTCAAAAACAGCCACCGCTAGAGGTGTACTTTCAAATATTTTATTGATATTTTTTTTATTAAGTTTTATTCCTTTAATAATTTCTTTAATCATCGTCGCCCACTTAAAAAACATAAAAAAAACTAGGAAGGTGATGATTTATTTTAACTCTTTTTTAACTCAATTTCATTAAAAATGCTTAAAAAAACATTATTGTAAGAGACTCTATTTATAATTTAATTAAAACTTTTATTCCGTGATAGTTTCTTGATTTTCTCTTCTTTTTTCTTTGACAATTTCGTTTTTAAGTTCACGTATGTTTGTGAAGAAATCAATTAAAATCATACTAAAAGCGAGTTCTACGATCGCTGCTAAAATTGAAGTTAGAAAAACAGATAGAAATATCCCAAAACTAAATCTACCGTCATAATAATGTCCGCTAGGATAAAGACCTTTAGCGATATTAATTGCGTAGAATAAGCCGAAAATGATAATTAAAAAGAACATTATTATCGCTAATACTTTAAAGATTTTTAACCAAATATCTTTCTTTTCATCAAAAAAATTCATTTTATTTTATTTCCTCCTCCCATAACAAGCCTTTATTTTAAAGAGCTTCACTGGCTTCTTTTTTAGGTTTATTTTTAAAAACATTTTTAAATTTTTCAGGAAAAGAGCTAAAAGAATCTTTAATAATCCCTGGCAACATTTTTACTGTTTCAATAAAGGCTCCTCTTCGAATTGATTTTTTCGATAATTCTTTACTATCAGCGAATAAATATTTTCTCGTGATAATTCCAATTCTTAAAGTTAACATCGCATTAGAAATTCCTTGCAAGAGCGACTCTGTCACTATTTTAGCGAAAGGAATCGATTTGATTGCTGATTGAATATTAGTAGGAAGCATTTCCGTAAAGTCGATGTTTTCTAAGCCTTCGGCAATTAAAGCTGTGGAAAAAACTCGTAGGGTTAATTTAGACAAATTTTTAAAGTTAGGACGAAACCCACAAACTCTCACTATTTCTTTTACTAATCTCACGTTGACGACTAAAGAGGCGATTAAATCAAGACGCCCATTTTGTGATACTGCCGTCGAGATAAAGACTGTTTTTGCGTGTTGGAAAATCAATTTATTAACTTTCTTTTTCATTGTTGAATTAAAGATTTCATTTAACTTTGCTTGCAGTTCTAAACTATCTTTCATCGCTACTTTTAATTCTTCTTGTTCCCGTTTGCTAATATCTTCATTTTTAATTAAAGTATTACTAACTTTTTTATAAGTTAAATATCGATGTTTTGAAGGTTTATCGATAACCGTTTCGATGTTAAAGGCGGGAGATAAAACAATAATTCTTATTGGCCTAATTAACAAAAAGTAAACCAAAATAACACTAAGACCATAAAAACCGTAGGCAACGTAAGGATGGATTTTCATCAACCTATCACCTAAATTAATAATTGAAGATAAAATAATTAAAGCTAATAGTATTAAAGCTCCAAGTGCTGCTAAAATCCAAAGTGTTTTTGCCCTATTTTTCATAATTAGTCTCCCTTGCTATAATTCATTATACTAAATATTTGCAAAATTAAAAATAGTAATGTCTGTTTTCAGCAATCGAAAAACAACTAAGTTTACCAATAATAATGTGATCAATTACTTTTACTCCGATTGTCTCTCCACCTTCAATTAGTTTTTTAGTTGCTAAATAATCTTGTTTTGATGGCGTTGGATCACCTGAAGGGTGGTTATGAATAAAGATCACTGCTGGACTATTAAATCTAATTGCATATTTGAAAATATCTCTTGGAGTTATAACGGTCGCGTTTAACGTGCCTATAAACAATCTTTTTTTAGCAATTATTTTTTGTTTAGTGTCTAAATAAAGACAATAAAAATGTTCTTGTTCTAGAACATTTAAATCACTTTCAAACAAATAGTAAACATCACTAGCATCTCTAATAGCACTTTTTTTCTTATTTAAATCTTGATATAAGCGCTTATAAAGTTCTAAACTAGCGATTAACACTGCTGCTTTTGCTAGCCCAATTCCTTTTATTTGCATCAACTCTTCTAAAGTAATCTTTAAAAGACTAGAAGGTCTTTCTAAAGTCAGTAATAACTCTCTAGCTAAATCTAAAACTGAGAGTTCCCCGGTGCCTGTATTTAAGATGATCGCCAATAACTCAATATTAGAAAGGCCTTGGACACCAAAACTTTTTAACCTTTCTCTTGGTCTTTCTGATTTCGGTAATTGTTTTAATTTACTCATTAAATAATCACTCTCCTATTTTATATATAGTAAAAAGAGTAATTAATTAAAGTAATTTTTAAAAAAATTCGTTTTTAATAAAACTGACGAAATAAAGTGAACCTGTAATTATTAACACTTCATCAGCTTTAAGATTATTAACAAGAGTATTAAAAGCGAGGCGAGGATCTTGATATTTAGGATAATTCACTTTTTGATCAATCGTTTTTAAAGAACGATGGTAAGCAATTTCTGTTAAAACTATTTTGTTAGCCATTCTTTTAATTATTCTGACCATATCTTTAAAAGGTTTATCTTCCATACAAGCAAATAAAACAGTCACTTTTGCCTTTTTAAAAAGTTTTCTTACTGTTTTAGTTAAAACTTTCATCGCCTCAATATTGTGAGCTCCGTCTAAAATGAGGTAAGGTTCTTTTCTAACAATTTCAAAACGACCTGGATTGTAACTGTTATTAATTCCTTTGACAATTGTTGAAGAACTTAAATTAGGAGCTATTTTAAGTGCCGCTGTCACTGCTAAACCAGCATTAGTGAGTTGATATAATCCTTGCATTTTTGGCTCGAAAGTCATTCCCTTAAAGCTAAATTTTAAAGGTAAAGATGATTTCAATTTAAAATCATTATTAGTTAAGTAAGTTACGCTGGTATTATTGTTTTTTACCACTTCAGCAATTAAATGATGATAGTTATTAACGGCAGTTATTAAAGGAACATTCTTTTTAACAATACCAAGTTTATTAATTAAAATACTTTTCAAACTATTGCCTAGTTGCTTTTGATGATCTTTACCTAGAGAAGTGATAATTGCTAAAATAGGCGTGATAATATTGGTTGAATCAAGTTTTCCGCCAATGCCAACTTCAATAATCGCATAATCGACTTTCTCTTCTTTAAAGTAAATGAAACTAATCATAGTAAGCAATTCAAAAAAAGTAAATTTATCATCAATTTCTTTTTCATAAGGAATGATAAATTCCTTCATTCTCGTTATTAAAGTTAATAATTTTTGATCGCTAATCATTTCGTTATTAATTTGAAGGCGCTCATTAAATTTTAAAATATAAGGAGATGTAAAAAGTCCAACTCGATAATTTTCCCTTAAAATATTGCTGAGAAAATGGGCAGTTGAGCCTTTTCCATTAGTTCCTGTAATGTGAATGGATTTGAAGGCGTGCTGGGGATTACCTAATCTTTCGCTCAAATCAAACATTTTTTTCAAACTTACTTTATCTTTAAAACGGGGCCTTGTTTCTAGCCAATTTATCGCTTCTTTTAAGTTCATAGTTTTGTCAATTTATCCTTAATATCTTGATATTGTTTTAAATAACTAGCTTGTTTTTCTTTTTCTAATGCTACTTTTTTAGGGTTAGCTTTTGTTAAAAAATTTTCATTATTAAGCAAGTTTTCACTTCTTTTTAATTCCGCTTTTAATTTGTTGAGAGTCTCTTTTAAAGCAATTTTCTCTTCTTCTTTGTTAATTACATCAGCTTTTTTAATGTAAATATTATAATCTTTTCCTGTTAATAAAAAGGTTTCGTTTTCGTCTGAATCAAAAAACAATTTTTCTGTTTTTAAAAAGGCTGTTAAGATTTTTTCTTGTTGTTTAATTAATTTATTAGAAGTTTTTAAATAAATTGTTAATTCTTTAGTAACGTTATTTTCTTGTTTAAAATGTCTTATTTGCTTAATAATATCATTTAACATTGTGATGGTATCATAAGCATCTTTATTAATTATTTTAAGCTCATTAGGCCAACTTTCTATCATAATTGAAGCTTTCTTAGTTAAACTTTGAAAGAGTCTTTCCGTTACGAAAGGCATTAAAGGGTGTAGTAATTTTAAAATTACTATCAGAGTGTGATGAAGAGTCGCCATTGTAGCTTCAGGGTTAGTTTTTAAATTGTATTTAGCATATTCAATGTAGTTGGCTGCGAAATAATTCCAAGTGAAGTTATAAATCACTCGGCTGGCTTCACCAAAATCATATTTATCATAAAAGAAGTTAGCTTCTTTAATTACTTCATCTAGCCGCATTAATAAATCTTCATCATATATAGTTAACTCTACTTCACTTAAAGCAAGTGGTTTTTCAACGTTCAGTTCTACAAAACGAGCCATGTTCCACAATTTGTTAATAAAGTTCCAGGCTGCTTCTACTTTTTCAATCTCAAAGCGCATATCTTGTCCTGGAGTGGAATTAGTGGAAAGGAAATATCTTAAAGCATCAATACCGTATTTTTCAATAATATCCATCGGGTCAATACCATTATTTAATGATTTGGACATTTTTCTCCCTTTTTCATCTCTAATAAGGCCGTGAATTAAAACATCTTTAAAAGGAGTTTTATTAGTGAACTCTAAACCTTGAAAAATCATTCTTGCAACCCAAAAGAAAATAATATCATAGCCAGTAACTAAAACATCAGTAGGATAATATCTTTCAAATATTTCTTTATTATCCAACCATCCTAAAGTGGAAAAAGGCCATAGAGCGCTAGAAAACCAAGTATCTAGAACATCTTCATCTTGACGCCACCCTAGACCTGGGCTTTCTTTTTGAACTTTAATTTCATCGCCTTTGTACCAAACAGGGATTTGATGACCCCACCAAAGTTGTCTAGAAATACACCAATCTTCGATGTTTTCTAACCAATTTTGATAAACTTTTAAAAATCTTTCTGGATAAAATTTAGCCTCATTTTCTTTTAATGCTCTCGCTGCTAAAGGTTTCATCTTAACAAACCATTGTAAAGAAAGGCGTGGTTCAACAATTACATTAGTTCTTTCACTTCTTCCAATACTATGACGGTAATTTTCAATTTTTTCCACTAAATTGAGACGCTTTAAATCTTTAACAACTTGTTCGCGGCATTGAAATCTTTCTAAGCCTTCGTATTTACCTGCCAGTGCAGTCATATATCCTTTTTCATCCATACATAATGGCACCGCTAAATTATGTCTTTGCCCCACTTCAAAGTCATTTAAATCATGAGCGGGAGTTACTTTAACGATTCCTGTTCCGAATTCTAAATCAACGTAATCATCAGCGATAATAGGAATAATAGTTTTAGTGCCAGGAATAAAGACTTTTTTAGTTAAATACTTTAACCGCTTTTCATCTTGAGGATTAATCATTAAAGCTTGATCGGCAAACATCGTTTCTGGCCTTGTAGTTGCGATTACTAAATAATCATCTTCATCAACTAAAGGATATCTTAAATAATATAAAAAGCCATCTTCTTCTTGATAGTTAACTTCAATATTACTTAAAGCTGTTTTCGCTTCCACATCCCAATGAATTATTTTATAATCGCGATATATTAGGCCCTTTTCATATAACTTAATAAAGACATTATTAACAGCTTCATTTAAGTTATCATCTAAAGTAAAGGCTTCAAAGCGGTAATCTAAAGAGATCCCTAAACTTTCCCATTGTTTTCTTATTTCCTCTGCGTAATAACTCTTCCAATCCCATACTTTTTCTAAAAAAGCTGCTCTTCCTAATTCGTATTTTGAAACCCCTTCTTTTTTTAACATCTCTTCCACACGCGCTTGAGTTGCAATTCCTGCATGGTCCATTCCAGGTAAATAAAGAGCGTCAAAGCCCTGCATTCTTTTTCTTCTAATAATAATATCTTGTAAAGTATTGTCCATCGCATGCCCTAAATGCAACTTGCCGGTGATATTGGGAGGTGGAATAACAGTTACATATGGTTTCTTTTTAAAATTTAAAGCATTAAAAAAACCATTGCTACGCCAATATTGATATAATCCTTCTTCAACTTTTTTATGGTCAAATTTTTTCGTTATTGCCATGGTAAAATCATCCTTTCATACGCTTCTCTTTCCAATAAAAATAAATCTAATATTATCTCTTCTTCTAGTATTATTTTTTTAACTTGAGATTTTTTCTGGAAACCTAACTTCAATAATACATTTTGACTGCGGTAATTTGATTGATAAGTAGTCGCTTCAAGAAGGCTAATTTTTGTTTTATTAAATAAATAAATTATTAAAGCCTTTAAAGCACGATGCATAATATTTTTATACCAGTAATCTTCACTTAGCGCATAACCTAAAATTGCTTTGTTGCCAACAATATCAATGCCAATCGTTCCCACCATCACATCTTGATAAACTAAAGCGTAAGTATTTAATTTCATTAAAGTTTTAATGACGCTTTTAGTTTCTTCAATGCTTTGATGAGCTGTCCAACCAGCCATTTTACCAATAAGAGGATTTTTAGCATATTGATACATCTCTTTAGCATCTTTTAAAGCTATTTTTCTTAAAATAATCTCATCAATTTTAATTGTTTTCATAAACTCCCCTTTTTAAAAAAAAAGATCCTTAGAATAATCTAAGGACGAATAATCGCGGTACCACCTTAGTTCTAGTAATAAAACTAGCCCTCAAAAGTCATTAACGGAACAACCCGAATAAACCTACTAAATTTCAGCTTATTTGCTCAGTAGCGACTTCAGTAAAGATTATTTATACTTTTTCACCAACTAGTACTCGCTTTAAAATAATTTATTTACTTACTACTCTACCTCATAGCACTTCTATTATACTTAAATGAAAATTATTTTTCAATATATAAAATCCCGATCGTCCCCGGACCACAATGAGTCGAAATTGTCGTGCTCGCATAAGATTCATATAAGTTTTTAATCGGAATATTAGCGGCCAACACTTTTTCTTTAACATAAACAGCCATTTTATTAGCCAAAGAATGGGTAATAAAAACAAACTCTAAATCCAGTTTATCCTCTTCCGCTAATTTAAAGAAATCAGCTAACATGACATCGACTGCTCGGGTCATTTTACCAACGGATTTTTTACTGACATCCATCACTCCATTAATCATTTTTATCTGTAATTTCAAAGAAAGTACTGTCCCTACAAATCTTGTTAGGGCACTGCATCTACCGCCCTTATGTAAATATTCTAAGGTTGGAAGTACAAATTGCGTTTGCACCTTAGGAATAATTTCCGCCAATAATTGCTTAATCTCCGCTAAACTTTTTCCTTCCTTCCTAAACCTAATTGCTTTTAACATTATTAAAGCGATTGAGCCAGAAAGCGCTTGACTATCGATAACTTCGATTCGCTCCTTTGGGAAAGACTGACTTGCTAAATAAGCATATTGATAAGTTGAAGAGATTTCTTTACCAATTGTTAATAATAAAACATCGTCTCCATTGTCGAGATGCTTTTTAAAAACCTTTTCCCACTCAAAAGGAGTAATAGCAGCGGTTTTAGGCATTTCTTTATGTTGTTCTACTAACTTATATAACTCTGCTGTCGTAATATTAACTCCATCACGATATTCTTTTCCACCGATTGTTATTACAAAAGGAACGATTTCAATTTTTTCTTCATCAATAATTTCCTGAGGTAAATCCATTGCTGAATCAGCCATCAAAATTATTTTTTTCATTTTCTAGCCCTCCTTGTAAAATAGTTTTTATTTTTTCTTTATTAATATTTTTAATTGCAGAAGTCAAAATAATTTCTTCTGCAGGAAAATATTTTTTCATCCTTTTTTCTGAGGCACTTCTTTCTTTTTGAGTGAGCTTATCAATTTTAGTCATTAATAACACTAAAGGAATTTTAAAATGTTTTAAAAAATTAAACATCAACAAATCATCTTCAGTAGGCCCAACCTTATAATCAATTAATAGAAAAACTAATTTTAATTGTTGCCGATCTTTTAAATAATTTTCAATCATCTCTCCAAAAGCAGCAATTTGCGATTTACTCCTTTTAGCATATCCATAACCGGGAGCGTCTACAATATAAAAAAGCTCATTTACTAAATAAAAATTAAGTGTAATCGTTTTGCCAGGTATTTTAGAAGTGCGTGCTAAATTTTTCATTCCCACTAACATATTAATTAAACTTGATTTACCTACATTAGAGCGTCCTAAAAATAAATATTCTTTTTTATTATCATTTGGAAAATGATCTTTACTTGTTCCACTTACAATGAACTCTGCTTTCATATTATCACTCTTTTAATTATACCTTAATTGCTTCTTAATTACCATCTTCGTTAATTATTTATTTTCGTTTAAAACAAAAAAATCTTCATTTTTTGTTAAGGTTTTTAGAACCCAAATAGTATGCAATGCTGTTAAAAGAGCTAATCCGCTAGTTAAAAATAAAGTTAACAAATCCCATCTTCCGGATACAGTACCTAATTTAAATAAGATTTCGCCAAAAAAATTATAACTACTATGAAGGAAAATAATTAAATAGAGATTTTTTGTTTTAAGATAAATTACAGCCCATAAAGCTCCCATTAAAAAAGAATAACCCATTTGTAAAAGCGTCGCCATTAAATCAGCACCACTAATTAAATTAAGCAAATGTAAAAAAGAAAAAATAGCGGCGGAGATCAAAACAAGTAAATATTTTTTCGCTGCACTCTTTTTTAAAAACTCATTTAAAAATATTAATACAACCACTCTAAATAAAAGTTCTTCAAAAAAGCCGACACTAAAAGCTTCCATTAAAAAAAGGGAAAACTGGCCTTTTGAACTATTATCAATAAAACGGCCATTAAAATAAGCACTAAAAGGAAAATTGTTAACGCTTATCAATAAAGCCGGAAGAGCAATTAATAACGAGGAGTAAAAGTTAGTCACCTTAAACAAACCACCATAGCCAAAATCAATTAAAACAATTATTAAAAAGATTCCCCCTAATATTCTTAAAATTATCGCTTCAGCAATCTCATTATTTACGCTTTTACCAAAATAATCAAACTTGCCAAAAACAATTACTAACATTGTTATCGTCAGCAACAATAAAACAATTTTTTTAAAAGAAAAAGATTTTCTTGTTTCAGAGCTTTTCGGCGTCATTTCTACTACCTTTTCTCTCAAAAATAAAAATCAAAACCACTCCAATGATAATCATTAAAAAGCTAATTAATTGTGCTGGAGAAGGAAAAACACCATGTTTAGTTTTAAATAAAACAAAAACCTCACCACGGTTATCTCCCCTAATAAACTCGATTAAGAATCTAAAAAGACCATAACTAATCAAATAAACTTGTAATTCTCTCTTTTTAAAAGGTTTAACTTTATTTAAACAAATAAATAAAATAAACAAAAACAGTGATTCCAATAATTGGGTTGGATAAAGCGCTTGATTAGGATAAGTTTCAGCTGCTAAACCATGAGGGAAAACAACACCTAAAATAGAATCAGTAGGAACCCCATAACAACAACCAGCAAAAAAACAACCAATCCGACCAATTGCATGGGCTAAAACAACACCCGTGATAAGGGCATTAATCATTTTTAGATAGGTTTTATTACCGCGATAAAAAAACTTAATTAATAGTAAAAAGGCTGCTAAACCACCGATTAATGAACCTAAAAAACTTACGGAACCAAAACTGATTTCTCCTGCCTTAATAGAATGAAAAATTCCATCGAGTAAAAAAGTAAAACCGATTCCCACAAAAAGACTAATAAAAATAAAAATAATCAAAATATTAGTTTCTTCTTTTTTAAAACCATCAATTTTATCAAAGCGATAAATTAAATAAATTATCATCGCAAAAACGCCTATAAAAACTAAGACATCATATAAAGGAACATGGTAGCCAAATATTTCTGGAAGTAAATAAGGATACAATATTATCTTCTCCTTCTTAAATAGTTAATTAATTATATCACGTCTTTAGCTCTTTATACTATCTTTGAGCTCTTAAAGTTTCCTCCAATAACTGAAAAAACAAGTAAAATAATAGTCTTATTTCCATTATTGTCATCTTTTTATCAATTCAAAAGCTTATCTTTTTAAATATTGGTCTTTTATTCTATTTTGAAGATAAATATTATCATAGTCACCTTTTGCACTATTATGATAAAGATTTTCACCCTCTTTTTCACATTCCCGACAGGCATCCAAAGGAATGGTAATTGCTAAAATCTTATCATTACGATTGTTTTTTGATGTTATTTTTATTAGCCCTGAACAATAGTCACATTTTTTATACGTAATTGTTTGCTTTTCAGAAATATTACTAGTGTCATAATAAATATTTTTTTCCTCAGTAATATAACTTTTATTTTGAAACTTTTTTAAAGCCAATTTTTCTTTATTCTTCCAATTATAATGAATTTCTTCCATCAATTTTTTAAGATAATTAGTAACCTCAACACTTTGACTCACTTTTTCACTTTCAAAATCTGGTTCAACTACATTACTATAATCTAGACCAGCAAGGGCTAAAATAATTCCTAAATTAATATAAGGTAGCGCCCCTTCAATTGAGTAGCCTCCTTCTAAAACAGCAACGTCCGGATTAAGTTTATCCGTTAGCTTTGCATAACCATGGGCACTAAAATTCATCATTGTAAGAGGATCACTATAATGGTTGTCTTGCCCCGCAGAGTTGATTATTAAATCAGGCTCAAAATCAGCCAAAATAGGTAAAATTAAGTGCTCTAAAACCATTAAAAAACCTTCCTCCCCTGTTTTTGGAGGTAGCGGAATATTAATATTATAGCCATATGCACCAGGACCACCTAAATCATCTAAAAAACCAGTTCCGGGATATAAAGTTCTCCCATCCTGATGAAGAGATATAAATAAAGTGTTGGGATCATTATAGTAAATATTTTCAGTACCATCGCCGTGGTGGCAATCAGTATCGATAATAGCGACTTTTAAGTTACCATACTTTTGTCTTATCGCTTCAATCATAATTGCTTCATTGTTTAAAATACAAAAGCCGCGATCTCCATAAGTCACTCTCATCGCATGATGACCCGGAGGTCTCGTAATGGAAAAGGCCTTATTAACCTCTTTTCTCATTACCAAATCTAAACATTTTATCGCTCCACCAGCCGCGATTAGATGCGACTTAGTAACGATGTTTTCAAGTTTCGGATGAATAAAATGAACTCGCTTAAGAGCTTTTTCTGAAGCTATTTTGGGATTATAAAATACAATATTTTCAAAATCTCCTAAGCCTTCTTCAAAAATTTGATCTTGAGTATATAAAAGCCTTTCTTTTCTTTCTGGATGAGTTTTTGATATTTCCCAATCATAAGCAGGAAAAAGAATAATTCCCAATTTCTTTTTAACCGACATTAATAAACTCACTCTCTTTTCTTAATCCTGGTTTAACTTGAGCTTTTAAACGCATGTTTTTACCGCTTGTATAAAAACCCTCCACCATGTTAAATTGTTCTTCTTCAATTATTTCTAACTCTAAGTCTTCCTTATCAGCACCTAATCTTAAGGCCTCTTTTAATAATTCTTTTAATAAATAACGCTTCGCTTCTTTTAAACTATAATTAAAATCAACATTGCGATAAATACTTAATTCAGGAATACTCATCTTTCTTCTTTTAGTATTAACTAACATCGAAAGTGCAGTAGTGGGTTTCGCTAAAGCAGCCCCTAAAGCATTAGCAACTTCATAATTAGGAGGTATGATAACAGGGATTTTAAAGCTCTCTTCTAAACCTTTTTTAAAAGACCTTGCCGGCGCTCCCACAACAATCATTTCTTCAGGAACTAATGTTTCTCCTTTTAATAATTCAGCAATTTTATAAACTAACTTATTATTAATTAAGGAAAGTTCTAAATTTACCGCCTTCTTTATTTTACTAAGAAACTTCGCTTTAATTAACTCTGCTAAATCATCATTTGTCAATTTTAAAGAAACGGAAAGTTTAGCGAGTTCTTTAACAACGAGGCTTCGATAAGGGAAAGTCTTTTTTGTTAAATAAAATAAAATATCAGTTACAGTTAAATACTTTCCTCCGAAAACAAGAGCCTTATCAAGTCTTTCTGGACCGATCTTTACTTCGTTTTTAACCATTTTAATAAGACTATCGCCCCCTAAAGGCAGTGATTTTGAATAAAGTGCCCTAATTAAAGTCTTATTTCCTTTTATTTCAATTCCTGCCCTTAAAAAGAGCGGTTCTCCTTTTTTTAAAAAGAAAATATCCGTTGTTGTCCCTCCAATATCTAATAAAAGAGCATCTTTTTTAGTTTTACTTAAAGCCAACATTCCCATTAAACTTGCTGAAGGACCTGAAAAGATTGATTCAACAGGTAGTTTTAACGCCTCTTTTAGAGGTATTATCCCTCCGTCTGCTTTTAAAATATTGAGAGGGCAAGTTATTCCTAAGCCTTCAAAAGCAGTTAAGATGTTATCGTAAAACTTTTTAAATAATGGTTTAATACTGGCATTTAAATAACTAGTTTTAAAACGACGAGGAAAATTCAATTTTCCTGACATTTGATGGCCTAAAGTAATATTTTCAACATCTCTTTTAAAGATGTTTTTTAAGTTCATTTCTGTACTATTATTGCGGGTGGAAAACTTCGATACGATTGCTAAATTAGTAATGTTGTTTTTTTTAAGCTCTTTTTTTATCGTCTCGATTTCTTCTTTTTGATAGTCTTTAGTAACTTCTCCTCGATGGTCGGTGTAACCGCTAATGAAAAAAGTTTTAGCAGCGACTTTAAAATACTCTTTTGTTAAGCCAGGTCCAGTTTGAACAATTAAAGCAATATTAGCTAGTTTATTTAATAAGATAGCGTTGGTTGCGATTGTAGTACTTAAATTAATTGTCGTTATTTTTTTAAGGTCGACTGCTTTTATTAAAGATTCAATAGTAGTAAAAATCGTCTTAAAAGCATCATCGCTTTCAATCTCTTTTGTTACTTTTTTAACAATCTTGCCATCTTTTATTAAAAGGGCATCGACATTAGTTCCTCCCATATCTAATCCTAAAATCATCTTCCACCTCGATAACTCTATTATAACCAATTTTCAACTAATACCAAAAAAACACAAAGCTTGTTAGTCTTTGTGTTTTCTATTAAATACTCTTTTTTTAAACAAATATTTGTCCTAATAAATCATCTATAGTCGCGATTGGAATTATTTTTAAAGCGTTTTTAACTTCTAAAGGAACATCATCTAAATCTACTTCGTTATCTTTGGGAATAAAAATTCTTTTTAAACCGCTACGATGAGCTGCGATACTTTTTTCTCTTAAACCACCAATTTTAAGAACATATCCTCTTAAGGTGATTTCGCCGGTCATTCCAATCTCGCGAGAAACTTTCTTATTACTTGCAGCACTTATAATCGCACAAGCAATCGTTATTCCAGCGGAAGGTCCATCTTTAGGAATCGCTCCTTCAGGAACGTGAATATGAATATCATTTTCTTTAAAGAAATTTTCTTTAATACTAAATTCTTCTCGATTAGCTTTCACATAAGATAAAGCAGTTTCTGCAGATTCTTTCATTACTTCCCCTAATTTACCGGTTAAATGAAGTTTTCCGCTACCGCTATAATAGTTAACTTCTACTTGCAAAGTGTCGCCGCCAAATTGAGTATAAGCAAGTCCAGTAACGACACCGACTTGATCAACAGTATCAGCAATATTATGATCAAATTTAGGTTTCCCTAAATATTTAACTAAATTTTCTTGAGAAATAGCTATTTGGGCTACCTTTTCAATTAAGATTTCTTTAATCCCTTTTCTAATTAAAGAACCAATAATTCTATTAACTTCCCTGACGCCTGATTCTCTGGTATATTTTTGAATAATTTCATAAATTGCTTCATCGGTAATAGAGAACTCACTTCTTTTCATCCCATGAGCATCTAATTGACGATCAATTAAATGTTTTTTAGCAATGTTAAATTTTTCAAATTCTGTATAACTTGACAGTTCAACAATTTCCATTCTATCTCTTAATGGAGCGGGAACATTTTCTAAGTAATTCGCAGTGGTAATAAAGAGTACTTGAGATAAATCGTAAGTTTCTTCTAAATAATTATCACTAAACTTAGCATTTTGTTCAGGGTCTAATACTTCTAACATTGCGCTAGCTGGATCACCTTTATAATCGCTTGCCATTTTATCGATTTCATCTAATAAGAAGACAGGATTAATAGTACCAGCATTTTTCATACCATTTAATATTCTTCCTGGAAGAGCACCAATATAAGTTCTTCTATGACCTCTAATTTCTGATTCATCTCGAACTCCGCCTAGCGATTGTTTAACAAATTTTCTCCCTAAACTATCAGCAATAGAAATCGCTAAACTTGTTTTACCAGTTCCAGGTGGGCCCACTAAACAGAGAATAGTTTGAGGATTCTTTTTAGTTTTTATTTTTACCGCTAAATATTCTATGATACGTTCTTTAACTTTTTCTAATCCATAATGATTGCTATCTAATTTATCTTGAACGGATTTCAAGTTATCAGCATCTTTACTCTTTTTATACCATGGAAGCGCAATAATAAAATCTAAGTAGGTTCTAATAATTCCGCTTTCGGCCATCATTGGCGACATCGAAGTATAACGTTGCAACTCTTGCAAGGCTTTTTCTTCAATATCTTTAGGCATTTTAGCTTTTAAAATACTCGCTCTTAATTTCTCAATATCTTCATCTTTTTTTGCTTTATCGCCTAATTCATTTTGAATTGCTCGCATTTTTTCTCTTAAGTAATATTCTTTTTGTGATTCATCGATATTTTTTCTTACTTCTTCATTGATTTGTCTTTCTAAATCAGAAACCATTTTTTGACGAGCAATATCTTCTAAAATAAATTGTAGCCTTTCATTAATATCTAATGTTTCTAAATATTTATATTTGGCCATCTCATTGCCTTTTAGTGCACTAACAATCAAATCCGCTAATACTTCAGTTGTCACACCTGATTGAAGTTGTTTGGAAATTTGTTGGGCATTATTAAAAACAACATTAGCATTGGAGACAGCTTCTTTCATAACCATCTTTGTTAAAGTTGTTTCTTTATCTAAGTCTGATGAAAATGATTCTTGTTCATCAAATTCACAGACAAAAAAAGGATTAGTTAAAAAGAATTCTTTAATCTTAACGCGTTTAAGAATCGTAAATTTAACCTTTAAATTGCGGTTAGGTAATTTTACTTTCATCGCTATTTTTGCCAGTACTCCATATGGTTCTAAATCATTAGGAGTTGGGTTTTCGATTAAAGGATTTTTTTGAACCAAAATTAACATTTGATTATCAAAGGTTTGTTCGGCTTCTTCAATCGCTTTTAAAGACATCGGTCGCCCGACGTCAATTCTAAAATCATTATTTGGTATTGGAACAATCCCTCTAACGGCAATTGCTGGTAAGTTTCTCGTTTCCATTTTTTTCACCTCATTAAATACTGCAATCTTATTCTATCATAGAAAAAGTTTCCTTGCAATCAATACGTATGAGTGCCAACCATTATATTTCTTTGACGTTTTCTTCTAAAAAATTGATCGCTTTTGAAAAGCGGACTTCATTAGTAATAACATCTTCAGCTAATTGTTCTTTAACTTGTTTAACGGATAAATTATAATGATTAGCGAATTCTTGATATTTATCATTTATTTCTTCTTCGCTAACAGGAAAATCCTCCTTATTAGCAATCGCTTCAATTACTAGACTAGTTAAGACTTTTTCTTGAGCTTGAACTAAAATTTTTTCCTCAAATTGCTCTTTTGTAAGACCACTAAACTGTAAATACGTTTCCATTTCCAAGCCATATTGTTTTGCCTGTGATTCCGTTTGTTTGTAAATGTTTTCTTTTTCTATTTCAATCATTTCCTGAGGAATATCTACTTTAGCATTTTTAACAGCGAATTCAACGGCAGTGCCAACAATGCGGTTTTTTTCGCTAATTTCTTTTTCTGAAGCTATTTCATTTTTAATACTTTCTTTTAATTCTAAGACGGTATTAACATTATCCTTTTTCAATGTTTTCACAAACTCGTCTGTTAATTCTTCTTTTTCTTTGGTTTTAACTTCATGCAGTTTTACTTTAAAGACAACGTCCTGTCCCTTTAATTCTTCTGCATGATAATCTTCAGGAAAACTTAACTCTAGTTCTCTTTCTTCATTTGCTTTCATTCCAATCATTTTATCCTCAAAGCCAGGAATAAAAGAGTTGGAGCCAATTTCAAGTTGATGATTTTCTGCTTTGCCACCTTCAAATGGTTCATCATTTAAAAATCCTTCAAAATCAAAAATAGCAGTATCGCCTTTTTCTAAAAGACCATTTTCTTTGATTTTAAGAGCGTTATTTTTAGAAAGCAAATTATTAACTCTCATTTCAATTTCATCTTCGTTAACACTAACATCTTTTTTCTTAACTTCTACTCCTACATAATCGCCTAAAACAACTTCTGGTTTAATTGGGAATGTTAAACTAATCGAAAAAGGATTATCACGAGAGACAGTTTTAAAGTCAATATCAACTTTAGGGTTACCAACGATAACAACAGATTTTTCTTTAAAAATATCATCATAGCGATGAATAATAACATGGTTTAATGCATCTTCGTACAATGTTTCTACCCCAAATTTTTGTTCATAAATGTTTTGAGGAACATGGCCTTTTCGAAATCCTTTTATTTCTACCTTTTCCTTTATTTTATTAAAGGCATACTCCAGTCCGTGGTTAAACTCTTCCGGTTTAACTTCAAAAGTAAATTTTGCATAATTTTTTGCTGTTTTTTCAAATTTCATTTCTTACCTCCACAATCTTTTCTATTATAACACAAAGATAAAAAGATAGTAGTTTTTTCTTTACTTATTTTTAGTAATTAATACTTGCCAAACTTAATTTCCTTTTTTTAAATAGACTAAATTACTCTTTTATTTTATTACTAGTCCCAATAATTAATTTTCCCATATTTGCCAGTTGCTTTTTGACCAACCAACAACTTTTTTTATCTCAATGTTCCTCTTGCTTCTTAACTAAATCAGTGTTAACATTAATTAAACCGTTGATAAGGGAGTAAAACTACAACAGTTCTTAAAGAGAGTTTGGGATGGTGGGAACCAAATAGAAAACATTGTAGATAAATGGGCCTTTGAGGGCGAAAACAAATAATAGTAGTTTTCGACGTTAGCTGACGTTACCAAGCAGAAATGTGATTGCATTTCGTAAGAGGTTATTTTCTTTTAAATAACAATAAAGGTGGCACCGCAGATTATTATAATTTGTCCTTTTTAAATACAAATAGTATTTAGGAAGGATTTTTTATTTTTAAAAAAGAAAAGGAGAAAAATGAAATGAACAATATTAATTTTAAAAACTATTTAAAAAATTATCCCAACAAAAAAGGATTTTTCGGGAAGTATGGAGGAGTTTTTACCCCTCAAGAATTAGAGGCTGCCTTAAATGAGATTACAAGAGCTTATTTTGAAATTTCAAAAACAAAAGCATTTAAAGATGAGTTAAAAGAAATCCAAGCTCATTTTCAAGGGCGGCCAACTCCTACTTATTATGCTAAAAGACTAAGCAACCATTTAGGCAACGGCAATAAACTCTTTTTAAAAAGAGAGGATTTAAATCACACTGGGGCCCATAAGCTAAATCACTGTATGGGAGAAGCTTTAGTTGCTAAAAAAATGGGTAAAACTAAACTAATCGCTGAAACTGGAGCCGGGCAACATGGCGTCGCGATCGCTACCGCTGCTGCTTATTTCAATTTACAATGCGAGGTTCATATGGGAGAAGTTGACGTTATTAAGCAGGCAAACAATGTTAGTAAAATGAAAATACTTGGTGCGAAAATAATCGTTGTTAAAGAAGGCGACAAAACGTTAAAAGAAGCCGTTGATAGTGCCTTTAATGCTTACTTAAATGATTATCAAAACTCTCTTTATGCGATCGGTTCTGTAGTTGGACCACATCCTTTTCCAAAAATGGTGAGAGATTTTCAAAGCATTGTTGGTAAAGAAGCAAAAAAGCAAATTCTTAAACATACCAACAAACTTCCCGATTATGTCATTGCTTGTGTTGGTGGTGGTAGTAATGCGATGGGAATATTTAGCGCTTTTATTGAAACTGAAAGTGTTAATTTAATTGGTGTAGAAGCTTTAGGTAAAGGAGCTTCTTACGGTCTTCATTCCGCTGCCATCACTTATGGTAAAGAAGGGATAATGCATGGCTTTAATTCTTTAATGTTAAAAGATAATAATGATAATCCAGCTCAAGTTTATAGCATTGCTAGTGGACTTGATTATCCTAGTGTTGGACCTGAACATGCTCTTTTACACGACTTAAAAAAAGTAGCTTATAAAACTGTTTCTGACAAAGAAGCTTTAGAGGCTTTTTTCTTGCTTTCTAAACTTGAGGGAATAATACCTGCTCTTGAAAGTAGCCATGCTCTCGCTTACGCGTTTAAGTTAGCCAAGAAAGTAACTAATAAAAACATCCTTATTAACCTCTCCGGAAGAGGAGATAAAGATGTCGATTTTGTTATCGAAAACTATCCACATTTAAAATAAGTTAAATGCTCTTTGAAAAATTATCTATTTATTAAACGGTTATATAAATCAGGCTTTGCAGTGCTTTTTAAAAAGTCTACATATTTAGCATAAAAACCTTCTACTTTTTCGCTAACGCCACCAATAATTGCATATCCATAGCCAAAGGCTTTCATCGCTTCTAAAGTCGTTAACAAGAGTATTTGACCAACATTAAGGCCGCGATATTCGGGGTCGATGCCAGTAGGACCGAAATAACCTTTACTAGTAGCGTCATAACAAGCAAAGCCAATTATTTCACCTTCAAGAGTGGCGATAAAACAACTAGGGTTATCTTTATATAAAGCTGCTTTTACTTCGCTTGCCCAACCTTGGCTAAAATGTTTTCCTACAAAACTAACGACCGCATCAGCATTGGGTGATAAGACTCTTTTTATTTTTATTGCTTCATTTTTAAGTTTAACATTACTCTCTTTTAAAAAATCTTTCTGATATAAATTGACAATTAAATCGGCCATTATAATCCCCCTTTAATTTGTTTTAGTGATTGGCGAATATTACCATTATTCGCTTCTAAGATTCTCTTTATTTCTGCTTCATCTTCAATTTCTGCCATAATTGCGAAAATTGCATATTTAACCGATTTAAACTTATTAATATACTCACTGGCCACCGCATTATTAACACCGGTTATATCTCTAACTATCTTTTTCGCTCTAGAAACCAATTTTTCATTAGTCATTTGAACATCGATCATTAAATTTTCATAAACCTTTCCAATTTTAATCATTGCAGTAGTCGTTATCATATTAGCAATAATTTTTTGAGCTGTTCCTGATTTCATCCGCGTAGATCCTGTTAAAACCTCCGGACCAGTAATCGCTTCGATGGGATATTTAGCAATTTTAGCAACCTCAGAGTTTTCACTAGTAGTAATAACAGCGGTTGTGGCTTCTAACTCATTAGCATATTTTAAAGCAGTCGCTACATAAGGCGTTCTTCCGCTCGCTGTAAGTCCAATTAAAACATCTTTTTTAGATAAGTTTATTTCTTTTAGATCGGTGATTGCCTCCGCAATTAAGTCTTCAGCATTTTCAACCGCATGCCTTAAAGCATAATCGCCACCAGCAATTATTCCTACTACCATTTCTTCTGGAACACCAAATGTTGGTGGGCACTCACTTGCATCTAAAACACCAATTCTACCACTCGTCCCCGCCCCAATATAAACTAGCCTACCATCATTTTCAAAAGCATTTACTACTTCGTTTATTACTAGTTCGATTTGCGGCAAGGCAATTTTGACAGCTTGCGTAACTTTTTCATCTTCCTTATTAATAATTTTAATTATTTCCTTTGTAGAAAGAAAATCGATGTTTTTCGTTAAATCATTTCTTTTTTCTGTCGTTATTTTACTAATATCAATCATTTAATCACCAACTTTTCTTTTTAAATCCTTTAAAAAAACAAAAAAGCAGCAGTTATAAACAAACTACTACTTATAGTATAAAACATAAATACCGTGATATTAAGTTATTTTATTTTATATTCTATTTTAAAATAACAATTTTCAATTTACGAAAAAAATGCCCAAAACAAACCAAAAAAACCCTTATTTACTAGTCTTAAAATTTTTTAGTGTCGCGATGTCTTTTAAAGGTTTTATAAGTTTTTTCTAGTTTTCTAATCGATCTATTTAAATCATAATAAGCACATTCAGTAAAAAGAGCATCAACTACTGAAAGCTGAGAAATTCGAGAAGTCATCGCTGCACTTCTAAACTCTCCTTCTAAGGCTGAGGTATATAAATTAATTTCAGCAATTTCCCCTAATGAAGATTTACCAGCTTTAACAATGCTAATAATTTTAGCTTTATTATCTTTCGCAGCTAAAGCAGCTTGAATAATTTCTTCTGTTTCTCCTGAATTAGAAATAAAAATAACAACGTCTCTTTCATCAGTAAAAGTTGCGTCAACTAACTGCTCGTGTAATTCTTCTTGAGCAATACAAAAGCGATCAATTCTTCTTAACTTCAATTGAAAGTCTTTAGCGGCTAAGTAAGAGGATCCTTTTCCAAAAATCAATATTTTACGAGATGTCATAATCATCTGCGCTGCTTTCCTAATTTCATTTTCAGAATACAATCTAATCGTATCTTCTAGAGCCCTAATATTATTTTTAATCGCAGTTTTACCAGTATAGTTATCCTTGTTTTGAACTAAAATAATATCCTTATATTCTTTATCAGAGGGAATTTCAATTTTAGTATTAGCTAAAATAAAATCAACTTTAAAATCTTTAAAGCCACTATAACCTAGCTTTTTAGCCATTCTGACTACTGAAGCTGGTGAAGTAAAAGACGCCTTAGCAACACTTTCCACAGAAAGATCTTTTAAAGCACCCTTATTAGCAACTAAATAATCTAAAATAGACTTCTCTGAAGGACTGAGATTCTCTCTTTCTTTCAGCATATTGATCATTATTGTCATAATAACCACCTCTTAACTTTCTAAATTATTATACCATACAATAGCTTCATATATGAATGAAAAAAGGCATAAGACTTTTCTCTTATACCTTTTTAAACTTAATTATTTAATTGTTACTAAATTAATCGTCTTTACTTATTTTCTTTTCTTAAGAAATACTACTACGAATGTTCCTAATAAAACGCTTAAAATAACAAATATCGGTGTCGCAGAGTTAATGGCCGATTGACAGCCGGTGCTAGGCGAGGTCCCAGTTCCATTTTGTTCTTCAAGGTCTCTAATTCTATCTTCCAAGTCAGCAATAATCGCATTAACTTCTTCTTCAGACAATTTGGCTGGCTTAACTAATAACGTAAAGTTAACTTCGACTTCATTTAAGGAGTCATCCGTTACTATTACTCTAACGTTATGCTCACCCGGTTCAGTAATATCAATTCTATTCGCACCTGGCATAGCAACTGTATAGCCATACTCTTCAAAAATGACAATATTGCTTAGAATTGCTTCTTCAGCATCAACAAAAGCAGTATCAGTATAAATTTCTAATGTTTCTGCTCTTACAACAACTTTTGGCGGAGTAAAATCAGCGACAGTTAAACGGTATGTTGTTTCACCATGTACACGAGCTGCAAACCCTAATCCTTCAATCTTATCACCAACATTAACTTTTTGAAGTAATACATGAACGTCATCAGCTGGTGCATAACCAGCAATTAATTTATAACCAACACCAAAATCAATAGCGTCAATCCAAGTTGACCTACTAGGTTCTCTATTATTGCCAGCTATTGTTGTTTCAGCACCACCTTCAACTCTCATTTTACCACTTACAGTATTAAAGTAGGCTACAACAATACCAGAACCATCAATTAGCGCCATTTGAACATTATATTTTAAATCGGAGGTTTTCAATAATGTCCTAGTAGATTCAGTAAACTCTGTAAACATCGCCATTGGTGGAGGTGTTGATGCCCAACCAAATGGATCTACAGAAATATTGATTCTTTCTTTTGTGATTGTGCCTTCATACTCGCCGAAAGATATTTCCACATCTTCACTAATGTCAATTGCTTGAACAAAATCAAGATATGCCTTAACTGTCACTCGATATGTACCAGCTTTTGCATTCCAAATATTAAAATGGCTACTATTAGTTTTTTCGTTAACTATTTCATAAGACAATGTATCATTTATTCCCTTTAAATCTCTACTATTGTCATATGCTTTAATACCTTCCAACAAATCAATTGGTAAACCTTCATCAAGGTATCTGTTTTCTACTCCAGTGAAGTGAATTGGTAATACCCCGATGTCAACAATTGTATTTTCAATAACTTTTGGTCCAGTTACAGATGAAGTTTCAAATCCCTCCATTGGAAGTTGAGTAGCTTCAAAAACAACATAATATCGCGCTCCAAACAAACTAGTGTCTAATTGTTCGAACACTTCTTTTTCAGGGACATATTCTTTTTCTTCTGCATCATATGTTACATTTATAGTTTCTAAGAGTTCATTTTCTTCGTCATATAATTTCAAAACAAAATCAACTAATGAAAATTGTCCTTTTTTAAATTGTTCGTCGTTTACATGTCTCGCTTCAACTTCATCAATTAACATTGAAACTACTGGAGTTGTTTCATAATCATAGACAAAGTTAATACCAGGTTCACTTTTATTAACATCTTTTTCACTTAAGTTTACGAAATAAGGCGCAGGATTTAAATAATTTAACTCCATTTTTTCTTCTTGTGAAGCTAACAACCCAGGCATAAGTGCTATTAAAGCATTGAAATTAGGTTTGCCGCGATCCCAAGTACTAAAATGAAGTGCTGTCCAACCAGCATTTAAATGAACTTCATTAACGTCATGCTCAAAAATTACTGATGGAACTCCTTCCTCTTCAACACCTTCTGATTCAGGAACATAATCAGCATTAGTCCATTTTAAATATCCTAATGGTTCTGCCTTATAAGTTTCACCATCTTCATTTAAAGCTATTCTTATATGAGTTTGTCTAATGTTAGCAGGTTTTTCACCTTCTTCAGCCTCATCAAAAAGAGCAATCTCTTCAGGTGTAGAAAGCCTAAAGTAATCTTCACCAGCAACTTCAGTCATATAATACACATTGATATGGTCTTCAAACAAAACTAATTTACCTTCTTCATCAAAAACGGCCCAAACCCTATTAATAACAGCTGTTAATGCAGTTCTATCACCATCTTTTAAAACAACATCCTTTTCGGTATCATTGTGGATAATACCGCCCATTGCATTTGCTGACAAGTGACCAATTTCACTTCCTTTAAATTCAGCTTTTTCTTCAATACCATCAAAGTTACTAGCAAATCTAGCCATAAAACTAACTGTATGATATCGATAACCAGCAAAATCTAATACCCAATTTGAGTTGCCAAAATTACCTTTTAGGTTATTGACATCTTCATTTGGATAAAGATCAATTAAATCTGTTTCTGCTTTAACTGGTTGTACGCTTAAAGTTGCGAACATAAATAGTCCAGCTAAAACTAGCAACAAACTTGTAAAAATTCTTTTCATTTTTTTTCCTCCTCTATTATTGCGTTTCTATAGTCATTTTAGCGGTTTTTGAAAACGCTGTCAAACTCACCAAGATATATATATTATTTTTGACTTTACTTTTCTTTTATTGAAAGTTATTTTCATATAATAGTTCTTAAATAAATTTAATTTTTGTCTATTTAATTATAAAACATTAGTTTTTGTTTTTAGTAAATTTAATTAACCAATTCAAAAGTTCATCCGTTGTTTTATGTTTTATCTTATAAAAGATTTCTTCACTATTTAATGAAGTCTTTCCGTTTAAATTACTTTTCGCTCTTACTTTAATCTCATAATCTCCAGGATTTAATGAGTTTAAAGAAAAAACATTTTTAGAAGTTTCAAATTGTTTGTTACCAGCTGTAATAATGTATCTTGTAACGCCATCAACCTTAGTAAATCTTAAATTATTTTGATGATCAACAAATACATTAGTTGGTGTTTCAAAGACGGTTCTAGTGTCTTCTCCCTTTATTTCTAATGGTTGTTCAGGAATATCTCCTCTAACAATTAAAATACCGTTAGAAATAGAGCGCATATGACCATCAGAAAGTTTATTTAAAGTTGTAAAAGTGCCATCAAAGTTTCTTGCCATCATAGTACTAGAACCACCACCATCAAGCCTTAGGGCTCGTACCGCCCCTAAAGAAATCATTAATTGGCTGTTTTCCTCATAAGTTAAACCAGGAACATCTTCACCTTCATCCCTGCCGTTCGCAGTCATGAAGAAAATTGTTCCGTCTGCTTTAATACCAACGCTTGTTTTGGGAGCACGCGCTGTCGCATCAAAACCAGTAATTGAAATAACATCATTAGAAATCTCACCATTTTCAACTAGCATTTCTCTTCCTCCAATAGTCCCCCTTACATCCTCAAAATCTTTTAGGCGATGTTGAACTATTACAGTATCATTAGTCGTTACTATTTCTGGTAAGTTTTTCCCCATAATTACAAAACTTTCATTATTTAAATCATCTACTGTAGCACTAAGGCTCAAATGCCCTTTCGCTCTTTCAAAATTTGAGCTTGAATATTTAATATCTACCGCTTCAATTAAAAGCGGATTTAAACTGCTGGAGATAGTACCTTCATAGCTGGATAAAACAACCGCTATTTCATTTTCATCTTTTGCTGGAGTGTTAAACTTAGCAATCTTTTCTCTAAATTTAACTTCTCTATTTTCATCCAAAACTAGAAGTTCATAACCATCGTTTTGGGGAATATCAATTTCATAAGTTCCATCTTCTCTAATGATAAGGACATTTCTATTTGAGCGAGTCCCTTTAATAACCTCATAATTTTCTATAAACGTTGAAGTTGGGCGACCAGTATTGTTAATATCATAAAAATCGCCATTAACTCCGCCTAAAACTTCTAAATGCGGATACTTTTGTTGAAAACTATAAATCATTCCCTCCAATGGTTTCATGCCCCATTTAAAGTTAACATAATCACTAACCGTTACTAAGTGAATGTCAGGATCATTGTTATCAAACTCCAAAACATTATATCTTAATTTACTAACTTCATCTTTATATTCGATTTGAACAAGTCTTTCCACGTTTGTTGTTCCATCAAAATTCCGATAAGTGGCATCTTCAAGCTGTTTCATTTGAAACTGTTGCGCCTTCAATTTACTACTATTAAAGAAAAACATTGTTATCACTGCCAACAAAAATAAACAAATGTTTCTTTTCATTATATTACGCCTCCTTATTTTTTATATTATCTTTAATTCTAATAGATAAATCTATTTTCGTGTTTTTAAAATTTAAAGACTTCTAATTTTTATTTTTAGCAAACTTAATTAACCAGTTTAAAAGTTCATCGGTTGTTTTATGTTTTGCTTTATAAAAAATTTCTTCACTGTTTAATGAGGTCTTTCCATTTAAATTACTTTTCACTCTTACTTTAATCTCATAATCTCCAGGATTTAATGAATTTAAAGAAAAGACATTTTTTGAAGTTTCAAACTGTTTATTACCGGCCGTAATAATGTATCTTGTTGCGCCATTAATCTTACTAAATCTTAAATTGTTTTGATGATCAACAAATACATTAGTTGGTGTTTCAAAGACGGTTCTAGTGTCTTCTCCCTTTATTTCTAATGGTTGTTCAGGAATATCTCCTCTAACAATTAAAATACCGTTAGAAATAGAGCGCATATGACCATCAGAAAGTTTATTTAAAGTTGTAAAAGTGCCATCAAAGTTTCTCGCCATCATAGTACTAGAGCCACCACCATCTAATCGAAGAGCAATTACAGCCCCTAGTGACTTCATTAATTGGCCGCTTTCTTCATGTGTTAATCCTGGCACTCCTTCACCATCTTCATCCCTGCCATTAGCAACAACAAAAAAGACTGAACCATCCGCTTTAATACCGACATTTGTCCTCGGTGCTCGCACTTTAGCCTCAAAACCAGTGATCGAGGTTACATCACTAGAAACCTCACCATTTTCAACTAACATTTCTGCGCCACCCATAGTTCCTCTCACATCTTCAAAGTCTTTTAAACGATGTTGGACTATTACGGTATCATTAGTCGTTACTATTTCTGGTAAGTTTTTTCCCATAATCAGAAAACTTTCATGATCCAAATCAACAATATTAGCAACGCTACTCAAAGACCCTTTTGCTCTTTCAAAACTAGAACCGGTATACTTTATATCACTTGCCTCAATTAAAAGCGGGTTTAAACTGCTGGAGATAGTACCTTCATAGCTGGATAAAACTACCGCTATTTCATTTTCATTCGCTGCTGGAGCGTTAAACTTAGCAATCTTTTCTCTAAATTTAACTTCTCTATTTTCATCCAAAACTAAAATTTCATAGCCATCACTTTTGGCTCTACCAATCTCGTAACTATCATCAGCTTTGATAATAAAAAGATTTCGCTCCGTTCTTGAACCTTTAATAACTTCATAATCTTCGATAAATGGTGCGATTGGATGACCTGTATTATTAATGTCATAAAAATCGCCATTAACTCCACCTAAAACTTCTAAATGCGGGTACTTTTGTTGAAAACTATAAATCATTCCCTCCAATGGTTTCATGCCCCATTTAAAGTTAACATAATCACTAACTGTTACTAAGTGAATGTCAGGATCATTATTATCAAACTCCAAAACATTATATCTTAATTTACTAACTTCATCTTTATATTCGATTTGAACTAATCTTTCGACGTTAGTAGTGCCGTCAAAATTTCGATATGTAGCATCTTCGAGTGGTTTCATTTGAAATTGGTTAGCTTTTAATTTACTAGAGTTAAAGAAAAACAATGTTAAAACCACTAATAAAACAAAACTAAGATTCTTTTTCATCTTAATTTACCTCCGGAATTTCGATAACTACCTTATTAATATTTTTAACTTTGAAATAAAAATAATATAAATCTCGTTCTTGCTCAAAAGTTACTCTTAAGTCGCTTAAAACTTTATTAGTTAAAACAACTTCTGCAGCCTTTAACTCTATTTCTTCATTTTCAAAATTAAATGCCTCTCTCAAATCCTCATAATATTCTTCTTTAAGAAGATATTTGTTATTAGAGTAGGTAAACCATTGATATTTAAATAATCTAAAAATATCATATTTTATATCTTTTAAGTCATTACTGTTAGTAACATTAAAAGAGTCGCCTTCTTTTTGATAGATTGTTAAATCTCTCAGTCCTTCTCTGAGGTAATAAAACTCCACAAATTCTCCTTCTTTATAGTAAGATTTGTTGCCGTCGACTTTAATAATCGCTTCCGCCTCTAACTCATCATAAAAATAAATATTGACTTCTAGTTCATAATTGTCTGTTAATTCAGCAAGAGCATTTCTTAAATCTTGCTCCCTCGTCGAATTTAAATCACCTGTAGTGTCGCAACCAGCTATAAATAAAGCTAGCGTCAATAATAAAAACACTCCTAAAACTTTCCTAATCTTCATTTCCATCCTCCTTTATGTTGCTTTGCCATGGAACAACCGCTTCTTTGTCCCAATAATTTTCTTTAATAAATGTCATTACTTCTTTTGTCTTTTGATTGCTTGAAACAATATCTTGATAAGTAAAAAAGGTCACTCCTTTTACTTCAGGATGATTTTGATTGTATCTTAACTGTTCGGCAATCTCATATGTATACCAAGCATCATATTCACGATAACGATATAACCCCATCCCAATAATTAAAACAACATCAGTGCCTCTAACTACATCGCTCCACCAATCAACTAAATGTCCATATGGTGCTGCTGCTAAAGTAAAATCCCAGTAGATTTGGGGAATAATATAATGGATAATTCCTTTTTCTATCCATAGTCTAGTATCAGCATATAATTGACTATAATGTTGATATCCTGTTGTCGACGAACCGGCAGGGTGCGTTCCTTTATTGGCCCATACTCCAGATGGAGAGATTCCAAATTTAATATAAGTTTGATTTTCTTCATTAAATTCCATCACATCATTATAAATACCTTCAACCATATTAGTGACGCTCATTCTTCTAAAATCAGCAATACTTTGCTTACTATCGAGGCGATTATTTAAATAAGTTTGATAATCTGGTGAATTAGTGTTTTCGCCAAAAGTAGAAAGATAAAAATAGTCATCAAAATGAATTCCATTAATAGTAGGGTAATTTGTTATTATTTCGGTAATAACGTCTCTAATATATTTTTGAACTTCTACTTTCCCAGGATCTAAAATAACTGCTCCATTACTATCTTTTAAGGTTAACTCTGGGTGCATTTTAGCAAAATTATTATCCGCCATCCCACTCAGCATCCCTTGATTAGTCGCGACTCGATAAGGGTTTAACCAACCATGCAGTTCTAAACCTCTACTATGTGCTTCCTCGATAATAAACTCTAACAAATCAAAACCTGGATCTTTTCCTTCGCTACCAGTAATATATCGTGACCACGGTGCTAGCTCGCTTGGATAAAAAGCATCATTCATCGGTCTAATTTGAAAGAAAATAGCATTTAAATTAGCAGCTTTAATATTATCGAACATAACACGAATAGTGTCTTTATAAGCGTCGATATTATTGCCTTGCATTTTCGGTAAATCAATATTTGAAACAGTAGAAACCCAAACACCTCTTATTTCTTCTGACTGTCTTTTATAAGTTGGGATTTGAACTGGTTGTCCATTTGGATGCTTTACTACTCTTCCATTACGAATAACATCTTCTAAAACTAATTGATATGTGCTTGTTTCTTTTAATTGGTTTTGATAAATTGTTTCGCCTTGATAAAAATAACTATAATCAATAACAATTTCATAATTGGTAGCTTCTTCTAAATCAGTTATCTCGACATCCTCAATAGTAAGGTCTTTTATTTTGTTTTCGCCCTCATATAAGGCGATACTTATTAACTCAACTTCAAAAAGTTTCTCAATATAAAACTCTATTTTTTGCTCATTTTCTTCAGTTATTTCAATTTTAAAAGGAGCCAAAGTCTTAATATTGCCTTGACGTAAAACTTCTTCTATCACTTTATCTTCTTCATAAGTCGTATAACTGGCAATAACTTCAAATTGATACTGATAATCTATTTTTAAATCTTCCAATTCTATTTCATTATCATCAATTTTTAAAACTTGTTCAAAGATGACTTCATCACCATCATATAAAACAAAAGAAGCATCCCCATCACTATAATTAATTAACCCTTCCCGATCTTCAATGTTAATTGTTAAAAAATAATCACTAAAATGGGCCTCTTCTGTAATTACCGAAACGACTGGTATAAAGCGGGCTTTAACGTATAAGTTAACGCTAAAATTACCAATCATTGCTTTTTTATTGGCATTGTTAATTGTAACGGTTACTTCGGTTACTTTTATTACATGATGTCCCGTATTGTTATTAGTATTCTTTTTAATAACTATCTTTTGATTAGTAGATGACTCATCAAAATCTTTTTCTAAATAAATAACATTGTTAAGAGTTAAACTTTTAACCGGATAATCATTTTCATTATTTAAATAAACATTAACTTCATAATCGGTGTTCCTTTCTAAATAATAGTTTTTAACACCTCCATTTCCATCACTAACATCACTAACATCACTACTAACAATAGTCATACCGGTTACTTTTACTTCGCTTGTAACACCCTCGCCACAAGCAAAGAGAAACGTGAACATTGTTATTGCCAGTAGTATTGTAAATATTTTTTTCATTATAACCACTCTCCTATTTTTAAAGCCCCATAAACGGACTCTCTATTATTTTTTGATAATTGATACTTGAAGTTTAAAGCACTTAACTTTTCTAAATAATCTGCTTTTAAAAGCTTTGAGTTTTCCATTAAGCCACCTTTTAGAGCTAAAATAAAATTACCATTAACAGCCATCTTTCTTAAGATCGCTTTTGTTTGCTCAAGTAAATCAAAACTAGCCTGTTTAACTAACTTTTTAGCTGTTGCATCACTTTCTGCAAGCCCGTAAACAATTTTAGCAAAGTTCGCTATTTCACCTTTTTCACTCTTGTATACAAGTTGTTTAATTTCTTCAAGTGTGCTAATACCAACTGTCTTTAAAAACAGCTTACTAAATGAACTTAATAAAAGGTTATTATCTAATTCATAAATCACTTCTTTAAAAGCAGAAATTGCTAATTTATAAGCTGAACCTTGGTCGCCTAAAAGATGACCGTGGCCACCAAAACGATAATAGTTGTTTTTCTTTTTTCCATAAACAATACTACCGGTTCCACTTATTAGTAAAACGACAGGTAAATCATTAGGATTATCGATTGAGTTTAATGCTAAATATCCATCATCTTTAAAAACTACCCTCGTTTGGAACTTTTTAGCTAATTCAGTTTGGTATGCTAATGGATCTTCAAAGTAGGAATAACCGGAAGTTCCAATAACTATTTTAATTTTACCGCTTAAATTAAATAGTAATTCTTCAATTGTTTTTTCTAAGTTTTTCTGTGATTTTAAAAAATCAACATTGAAATTGCAAAAGCCTTTAACTACTCTCTTTATTTCCTGACCATTTTTATCCCACAAAACGCCTAATGTTTTAGTAGCACCAGCATCGATGCCTATTAAATATCTACTCATATTTTATCGGTATAACGCCACGTGGCGCTATTTCTCCTTTTAAATATTTTATTAATACTTTAATTGAATTTGGTGTATACTCATATAAACAAAGATAGTTTTTAATTGCTTTAAAATGAAATAAATCATAAGGATCGCGAAAGGAAACAACATAAACATCATTATGAGTTTCACTCACTTTTTCAATCAATTTAATTTGTTCTTTATTAACATTTCCGGCATACGTCGATAAGATAACCTGTTGATAATTACTAACCTTTTGTAAAACTTTAGTTATTTCTTCATCGCTAGGCTTAAGATTTAAATTTAAAACTTCGATATTAGGAAAATTGCTCTTTAAAAGGCTTTTTAAATTAGATTCTTGGTCGGTATCATCGGCAATCGTTAAAGCTCTCGGTTGATAAATAGCAAAGAGAACTTTTTCTTTTAAAACAATATTTTTCCCTTTGACTAAAGTTAGTGCATCTTCAACTATTTGATAAGCCTTTTCCCGATGAGTCTTGTTTTCAACTATTTTTTTGACATCTTGATAATTGCGGCTCAGATCCACCTTTAACTCTTCTTTAAATTTTAGCACCCTCGCTACTCTTTCATTGATGGTTTTCAAAGATAGCCTTCCTTCTTGATAACTTTTTAAAAGATAAGTTAACGTTTCTCGACGCGGCGAGTAAGGATGACAAACACAAACTAAGTTCATTCCGGCATTAATAGCCATTAAAGAAGCTTCTTCAGTAGAATAATTATCTACTATACCTTTCATCCCCATCCCATCAGAAACTGATAAGCCTTGAAAATTAAATTCTTTTCTTAACAAGTCAGTCATAATTTTTTTGCTTAATGTCGCAGGTAAATCATCGTTAGTTAAGTTAGGAAAATTAATATGCGAACTCATTATCGCTTTAATTCCTTTCGCAATGGCATTTTTAAAAGGATAAAACTCGTTTTTGTTTAAACTTTCTTTTTCATGATTAATAACTGGTAAGCCCAAATGAGAATCGACATTAGTGTCACCGTGACCAGGAAAATGTTTTCCGGTTGCGAAAACGCCTTCTTCTTGAAGTCCCTTAATAACTTTCCAGCTAAAATCCTTAACTATCTCTTTATCATCAGAATAACTGCGCACTCCAATAACGGGGTTAAAAGGATTATTATTAATGTCTAAAATTGGGGCTAGGTTCATATTTATTCCTAAAGCGCTTAATTCTTTTCCCATCATTTTTCCAACTTGATAAGCGTTGTCTTTATTATTGGTGGCGCTAATTGTCATCGCTCCAGGGAAAAAAGTTGCCCCATTAAAAATCCTCGTCACCATTCCGCCTTCTTGATCGACACTAATAAAAAGCGGTATTTTTAATTCTTCTAAAGCTAATTTTTGCAAATTTTTAGTTAAATTAAAAAGTTGTTCGGGAGTTTTAATATTTCTAGTAAATAAAATAATATTACCTATTTTATCTTCTTTAATTAATTTGATAGTATCTTCATTTAACTCAAGACCATCAATTCCAAACATCATTAATTGGCCAATTTTCTCTTTTATTGTTAATTTATCAAGCTGATATTTATTCATAAATATGATACTTCCTTTTAAGTTTTAAAAACTCTTTTTTATCTTTATTAAACTTTGTTTTAATTTCTTCTAAATTTAAAGTGTTATCTTTTATAAAATTATCGCCCACCAGTAAATTAATCATCGCTAATCCATCTTTATGAACAGGTGTTTTAAAACGAAACTCTTGATGCATTTCGGCAATCGTTTTTAAAATTGCCATTCCTAAATAAACTGGTTCAAAATTTTTATAATCATCAACAATTAATTCCACACCTCGACATAATTGATTTTGGTATTTGGAAAACGTTGGTGTAAAATAAGCTTCCCGATATTTCACCCCTTTAAATTTAAAAGATTTTAAAGTTTCAATCAATTTTAAATTATCTAGCCAAGGAGCTCCGAAAAGTGAAAAAGGCTTAGTTGTTCCTCTTCCTTCTGAAACATTAGTTCCTTCTAAATAACAAGTCGCTAAATAAACAAAACTGCTTTCGATTGTCGGTAAATTTGGGGAAGGTAAAACCCATGCTAATTTAGTATCAAAGTAATTCATCTTTCTTTTGTATCCAACTAACGGAATAACCGTCAAATTAGCGTTAATTTGATATTCTTTATTAAATAACAATGCTAATTCTCCAATCGTTAAACCATACCTTTCTAACAAGGGATAATAACCAACAAAAGAGCGATAGTTTAAATTAAGAATATTTCCTTCGATTTCTTCTCCTCCTAAAGGATTGGGGCGATCAAAAACAATATAATCCAACTTCTCTTCGGCAGCAGCCATCATTGTAAAAGCCATTGTATAAATATAAGTATAAAAACGGGCACCAACATCTTGAATATCAAATGCAATTAAATCGATATCTTTAAGCATTTCTTTAGTTGGTTTCCTTGTTTTTCCATACAAAGAATAAACTGGCAATTGAGTGGTTTCATCAAAGTAATTATCCAATTTTAAACCATCTTGCAAATCGCCTCGAACACCATGTTCAGGTGCAAACAAGGCTACCAAATTTACTTTTTCTTTTAAAATTTCAATTGTCGTTTTAAACTCTTGATTGACTCCAGTATGATTTGTTACTAAAGCAACTCTTTTGTTTTTAAAAAGAGATAAATAATTATCAATGTTTTCAATTCCTAACTTAATCATTTTCTTTTAACTCCTTTAAAAATAAACGCGGTTTTTTTGTTAAAGCCGCAATAATTAAAAGCGGAATAGAAACGCCAACAAAAATAAATATAAATATTGTTGGTGTTGAAAAAAACATTGCTATCGGGATTAACAAACTAAAACTAATTAAAATCGTCCTTAAAAAATATTTTCCTGATAAATAAAACGCTAATTTAACTTTTTTTGTTAGCTCTAAAGTGCTCATCTCTACAAAGACAAGTGGCAAATACATCGCTACCATCGCCACACCAATTATTAATACCAATGTTAAATAATAACCAATATTATAAAAAACACCTTTTCCTGCTTTTAAATAATCTGCATAAAGAAGATTATTATATATTGACAATCCTAAAATAATTGCAATAATAACAGAAATGATCAACTTATCTTTAAATTCTTCTTTAAAAGTTTTAAAGTACGATTTAAAAATTGGTGCTTCATCGCGATTAAGAGCGTCACTCATAATTTTATAGCCCGATGTTAATGCTGGAATAATTGTAATTAGGGGAATACTCGCTAAAATTGTTAAAAAGTTAACTAAAAAAATTCTGATTACCCAATCCGCAACATTATTTAATATTTGTATTAATTTATTTTCTTGCTTCTTAAGCATAAATACTCCTTCTTTAACCAACAATTCCGGTCCTTTCTATCGACTCCACAAATTGTTTTTGAACAAACAAATACATAATCAAAAGCGGTAACATCATCAACAATGCAGAAACATTAGTTATTAGTGCTAAAAAGAGCGGATTAGACCAAATGTCTTTACCAATTAAGTTTATTCCCCCGGTAATAAATAAGGCATTATACATTCCTTCTGCCGCGTTCATTAGACGTGCAGTAAGTAAAGGAAAGTCGCCATGACTAACCTCAAATAAACTAATAAAGTATGTATCATTCCACTGCCATACAAAGGCGAACAAACCTACAGTCACTAACGCTCCTCTCGCATTTGGCAGCATCACACTCCAAAAAGTACGAAATACTCCAGCACCATCGATTTGCGCTGATTCTTCTAATTCCTTTGGTAATCCTTGAAAGAAACTTCTGAAAATATAAATAAAAATACCAGACCTAATTCCCATTCCCAGCCCACTCATCAAATAAATAGAGCTTTCTTTACCCACCAATTTTAAATCGATAAAGTAAAGGTATTGAGCTAACGATAAAGCATGGGGAGGAATAATAATTGTTAAAAGTACTCCAATAAATAAAATATTACTACCTTTAAATTTTAATCTGCTAAAAGCATATCCAGCCAATGCAGTTGAAGCGATTTGTAATACCATTGAAATAAAACTGAGTTTTGTTGTACATAACAATGCTTTAGGATAATCTAAAACAACACTAGCAATTTTAATGTTTTTAAACGACCATATTTCTGGAATCCAAATAACCGCTGGATTATTCACATCTTCTGGTGCTCTTAGAGCCATTAAAATTTGCTGAATTGTCGGAAATAAAATCACAAAAGAGAGACCAAATAATAACACGAATCTAAATACTGAAATAACTAATTTTTTAATTATTCGCTTTCTTTTCATCTTTTTACCAGGTTCATTAAAATTATCTTTTAGTTCATTAAAATAAACTTTAATTTTATTCCTTAAATTAGTTTTAGTCATAATGAGACTCACCCCACTTAAAGATTTTATTAATCGCCAATAAGATAATTAATATTAGTGCTACAACCACCACATAAAGCCAACTCATTGCCGCTCTTAAACCCCATTGGGTTCTTCTTAAACCGTCGATATATCTACTTAGCGGCGAACTTATAAAGGTATCAATTAAAATAAAGATGGCGACCGTTAAAAGATGAGGCTTAACATTTGGAAGTGTTATTAACCAAAACATTTCATATTGGGTAGATCCTTCAATTTCAGCAGCCTCATATAAATGACGCGGAATTGATTGAATGCTTGCTAAAAAGAGTAATATCGGCACCCCTGCTAAAGCTAAAATTGAATAAATTCGGCTAATTAAGTAGTTAATAAAACCAACCATGTTACCCGTTAAACCAGCTCGTAAGAGATAATTTTCTAAATCAAACACTTTTCCTAAACCAGCATCCCCAGATAAAATGCCGCTCATCGCTTCTCCACTACTCAAAGCGAAAACAACCGCTGTTGAATTTAAAATTACTGGAATAAAAAAAATCGCCCTCACAATCGCTCGTCCTTTAAATTCAGCATTTAAAATAACAGCGATAAATAAACTAAAAATAATAATCACCAGGATATTAATCGCTACCTCAGAAAGGGTCGCTAATAACTCTGCTTTAAAAAAAGTATTACCAATCGCTTCTACTTGTAGGGCATTATAATAATTATCAAAACCAACCCAAGTGAGGACTAATCCTTCATCAACGGTTGATAAAAGATGATAAAAACTATAACGAAATGAAGTTAACATTGGAATCATAAAAAGACCCACAAACCCTAATAGCCATGGTGCTAAAAAGATAAATGCCCAAATTTTCTTTTGTGTCTCATAGGATTTGAATTTTCGTTCTTTTTTAACTTTTTCACTCATTAGCTGCCACCTCCTATAATAAAGAAGTCTATCGCTTCGATTTCATTGCCATCAACAATTACTTTTGTCAAATTATAATTAGTAATTATTACAACACCATTGTTATAGGTACTTTCAAAGACCTTACTAGCTATCATTTTATGATCAACTAAGTGTGCCTTATCTAAATTATTATTTTTAATCACATCATATTGAGACTTAATTGTTGAAAGCCAATTAGTGTAGCGGGTTGACATATATTCATTGTAATTAGTTTCAAGTAAAACTATTGAATCTTCATAAGATAAAGTGTATTTCAAATTTGCACCATTTTCTAATGCTTTTAAAAATTGATAATCGATGTCTCTACTACTTGCTAAATTAATGCTCTTGTGAGTATAGTTAACAATTCCTGATAGGACAAGTTGAACCAAAGGAATTTGATAATCTAAAACTGTATAAAGCGTTGACTCTAATGGAAGATCAGTAGCTAAAGTTAAATAAGAATAACTAAATCCTAACGGTTCTGAAACGGCTAAATTTTGATTTTGAACCATTTCTTTTAAAACGTTTTCTTGATAAAGTTGACTTTCATTTAAATAAATAACTTTTCTTTTTTTATAACTTCCTGCTAAATTAGAACCAATTCCCATTATCATTAAATTATCAAAAGAATAATTTTTATTATACTTTTGATATAAAGATTGATAATAGAGCGGACTAATTACTTTGGGTTCAATGATATTTGTCAAAGTGATTTCTGAATTAGGCAATCTCGTAGGAATATTGTAGTTAAAAACTGCAGCCATATCGCCTCTAATACGATTAGTGGTATAGCGGTTAACAGCGAAAGGTTTTCTAAAGTTATTAGTTGAAAAGAAATTAGTTGTCGGATAAACATTAATATTTTCAAGTGCCAACTTATTTTTAAATTTAATAAATTCTCTTTTTGAACCTACTTTTCTTTCAAATTTAACTTTGTTTTCTAAATCATTTTCTAAACCACCATTAGTTATTCCTTTATAGATAATATCTAAATTATTAATTCCTAATTCATTTAGCTCTGAAACTATTTTAAGCGCTTGATTATAATTTGTTAAACTGCCCATAGAATCATAAGGAATACCTAAAAAGAATTTTCTTTTCTCATAGGCACCCAACAATTCCAAAATTATTTTATCACTTATATCTTCTCTTTTAATAAAACCCTTTTCTTTAATTAAATAATTTTGGTAAGCTTTAGCAACTCCAACATAATTATTATCATCGCCACTTAAAAGATAATAGTTTATTGTAAAATCAACTTTAATTAAGTCTTTTGTCCAAAGATTTACTTTATAAGTATTCCAACCCGAGCCAAGAACAGCATTCTCATACTCTCTTAATTTAAAATTAGGGTATATTTTGTTATAAGAATCATTACTTACACCGCCACTAACATTAGCATTTATCGTTGCTAAAGCATCGCCCTCAGTAATTATCGCTGCGAAACCTATTTTTTCTTTAACCATTCCATAAAGTGGGATTAAAATCTTTTCTTGTTCTTCTGGCATTTCGTAAGGGAGTAGCGACATGTCTTCACCATATAATCTTTTACTATAAGGGACAGCACTAGTTTTACCATTATTAAAATTTAAAACTGCACCGCTACCATCAGGAATAACTAAATAACCTTCGTTTTCAATATTTGTTAAAGGATCAATATCAAGAGCTGTACCAAAATAGGGATATAAAGATATTTCGGCAAGTTTTGAATCAGAATATTCCTTAATTGAGTTGTTAATAACTTTTATTTCAATTCCTTCCTTATGCAATTTAATTTGCAAAGCAATATCAAAAGAAAACTTAATTTCTTCTTCTTTATAACCATGACGAGCATTTTCTTCCATTGCTCGCTCTCTACTATACTCACCAAACAATTTATCCTCGTAAAATATTTTATATAATCTTTTTCTAACTATACCGGACATACTTTTATAAGAACGCGCTTTATAGGCCCCGGTTTCATTATCAATAATATCCCAATAAGCATTAACTAAATCTTTCCTAGCAGGATGATCCCTATCAGCTAAAATAGGTTCAAAAACATCTGGTTCTAAATAAAGTGGAAAATACAAATAATCAATTTCTAAGTCTTTAATTCGATAGAAAACTTGAAACCCATCTTCTATTTCTTTAATTTTATAAGTTCGATACCCTTCTTCAGAATGAAGTGTTTCGGGGTGATAAATACTATTAGTGTAATTTTGATTTATTGCTGATTGACTGCCATTTTTATTAAAATAGCGATATTCAATAGTTCCGTTTTGACGATTAGTAACAGCAGGACCTGGATCTCTGGGATCATCGATATCAGGATTGGAATGAATTTCTTCACCGCTAATAAGATCTTTAAGATAAAAATGTGAAGTGGTTTCATCTAAATACAATTCATAATTATTGTTGCTGGCAATTAATTTATTTTCATTAGTTAAAAAGTTAGCATCAATGAAGCCTTCTGCCTCCTCATATGAATAAGGAAAATCCATTATATCAGCGAACAGTTTATTACTCTTTTTAAGCGAAAAAGAAAAAATATAAGCTACACTTATTAAAGCAATTACTAATAAAAATAAAATTATTTTAATTGTTAAATTAATTTTTTTCATTTTCTCACCTCTAATACCTTAAACTAAGTTCTTGCCAAATCATCTTAATGAAAGTAATAAATTGTTGAATTAAATCAAAAAACAAAAGACCAACAAAAATCATCGCCGCCATCGAAAGAATTGTAAAAAGAAAAGCAGCAAGCGTCTTAAAAAGACCATATTCATGAATATTAAGCATTCCCATAAATAACATCCAAGCAGTCAAAACAATTGCAATTATCTTAATCAAACTATACAAACCCACTTCATCTAAAGTAATTAAATTTGAAACAAGAATAGTTGGAAAACCGATTAGTATCATCGGTAATAAAGAATAACCTGTTACCATGAAAATTTCTTTGGCTGAGCCTTTCCCATTCATTAAAGTTGTTACTGACCAATTACCAACAACAAAAAGAAAAACAATTAATATTGTTGCAATTAACTCTTTTAAACTATTTAAATTTTTAGGATTAAAGTCGCTAACAATAAAACCACTATATTGGTACTCTATTATTCTTAAAAAAGCAAACAAAAGAATAAAGATAATTGCAACTATTAGGCTCCCTTTTTTACCTCGTTTAAAATCATCATAACCATCAAAAGGGTGAAAGAGGATATAAAGAGGAAACTTTAAATAATTGTGATAAACTTTTTTAAAAAATGTCTTCATTTTATCCGCCCTTTTCTTTTATTAACAACAACTTTTAAAACTACCACCACAGCAATTAAAGCTAATGTACCACCAATAAATTTTAAAAAATTCTCTTTAATATATAAATTGCGTTGTTCTTTAAAAGCTTTTGAATAGTAATAACGATCATGACCCAGTTTAAAATTCTTCATCGCTTCTTGATAATTTTTTTCTCTTAAATAATATCTCCCAATCCCATTATAAGCAATTTCATAATTAGTATTTAGCTTTAATACCTTTTCCCATTCCAAAGATGCTTCATAAAATTCACCTTTTGTATAGTGTTTAACTGCTTGATTAACAGCATCACCAAACTCTGTAGGTCGGTAAACCAAAATTGTCCCCGTTTGATCAACAACAACTAAATTATTTTCAATATATTCAAGAGCAACCCCACCTGTAAACTTGTCACTTTGAATTCCTTTATCACCATTAACATATAGCAAATTTCCTTCGCTATCATAAGTGAATATTCTTGATCTTTTGGCATCTAAGACACTATAAATTCCATTTTCTCCAAGTGCGATATCAACCAAATTTGAAGGGCCTTCAATAACATAGTTGTTTTTTCCTTCAACATAAATAATGTCTCCAATAGGGCGGTGATAACCATTTCTTTTTAAAACATCTACCCCTTTCGGATTAATTAATTGAATCATATTTTCAGCAATACCCTCCCTTGGTTTTGCAGTAGCGAAAATAAAGCTTTTTTCATTGAGAACTAAATTGGTAAAATCAGTTGGCAAATACTTTTGTAATTTAGCTCTTTGAGCTTCAGTCATTAAAAATCTTTTCAAAACTTCTAAAGGAGTTAACTTAATCGGATTTACACCTGTATAACGATTGAAATTGCCTTTAGAATCAAGTTCGATAATACCTTCAAAAACTCCACTTGCAATAACATACATCCTTTCTGACGTATCAACCGTAATTTTAAGCGGCTTATAAACATGACTAATAAAAGTATCATCATCAACATCGTAAAAAGCATCGATCACCTCAAAATCATGATTCAATTTTAAAATTCTACCGTTTTCAGTATCAGCAAGGTAAATCCCACTCTCAACGACTTCAATTCCTCTCGCTTTAGCTGTTTTATATTTTTCTAAAAACATGGAACCATGAATTTTACTGACAAGCAAATCATCTTCCGCTTCCATTTTTTCCATTTTTATTTCATAAAACGTTATTTCATTTTCTTCATCAACTACGTCTTCTTCATCAGTTATTTTAAACGTAAAACGATAGTTTTCATAAATAAATTCGTTTTTTTCTAAAGGAAGTTGGGCTTCAATTAGTTCTTTTACAGTCAAATAAGAAAGATCGTCAAATTCAGTTTTAAAAACTTCATTTAGATCGCTTAATAATACATCCTCACTTAAACTATAAGAAAAACCTTCTTTTAAGCCTTTAACATTTTCTATTTTAGGAACGACATTGACTTCAAAATTCAAACTTTTTGTTTGACCCCAAAGCGTCATCTCAAGTTCTAATTCTGCAGTAACAACCTCATCGGTATCATTGCTTGTTATACCTGAATCAGTAACTATCTCTGGTTTTGAAGAAGTCCAACTAGCCTCAATACTTTCAATTATTTTGTTAATGTTATCAAAAGGAATTTTAATTTCTGGGTAAATAATAGTATTTGAAAACAAATCTTGATACATGTTCTCAATCATTTCAAAAGCGTTATCAACTTCTTTTTGAATAGTTTCCTTATAAGGATTAGTAAGATTAAATTCCTTAACGACATCAAGGACATTAAAGTTTTTATCCATAATAAGAATTATATCGCTATTATCATCATCTTTAGCAAGAAGATAAATTGTTTCATTGTAATACTTAATATCTTGGGGATCTTTATATTTTACATCAAGTCTTTGCTGATCAAAATGAGTAATATAATTATAACCTGGTGAAGAATGTAAAACATCGCCATAATAACTATAGTTATAAGCTTTAGAACTCAAAAAAGGTAATAGCGACAACAAGAACAAAATAGTAATTTTCTTTTTCATCATTACACCTCTATTTCATACCCGAATGAGTAAACGTCTCAACAATTTTTGATTGAGAAATTACAAAAAATATAATCGGTACTATCATCATAATAAATGAAACAGCAGCCACTGTCCCACTTCTTTCAATCGAGCCAGTCGCAACTTGTCTTAAAGCATAAGAAAGAGGTTTTAGTTCTTCACTAAAAAGCAACGCCCCGCCATCTGTCACCCAGAGCCTTTGAAACAATAAAATTACTAGTGTTAACCAAGCCGGCTTAACAAGAGGCATAACAATTGTAAAGAAAATTCGATATTCGCTAGCACCGTCAATTTTAGCAGATTCAATTAATTCCATTGGAATTTGCTCCATAAATTGTTTCATTAAATAAAATCCAATGCTAGAAGCAATCGCTGGCAAAATGATCGCCAATGGAGTATCAATCAAACCAATTGAGGAAATAATAATATAGTTAGGGATTGCAGTTACTTGCGGTGCAAACATTAACGAATAAACAACTAAAGCAAATAATAGTTTCTTTCCAGGAAAATCATATTTAGCAATTGGATAAGCGGCCATAGAAGCAATTAAAACATGACCAACTGTACCTAAGAGAGTAATAAAAATAGTATTAAAGAAATAACGGGAAAAAGGAATCCATGACCCCGCCATTAACTCCGATAAATCTCGGAAATTGTCAAAAGTAACATTGCGAGGAAAGATTCTTGGCGGAAACAAAAACAATTCATCTAATGGCTTAAAAGCATTAGAAGCTGTCATTATTAAAGGATAAGCACTAAAAGCTCCAAAAATAACCAAAACTAAAATTAAAAAGATGTTGCTATATTTTGATCGATTGACGCGATGTTCCTTTTTAATTTTTCTTTTAAGAAGGAATTCTTGCCATCTATTTTTTAATTTTAAAATCATTTTTATTCACCAACCTTTCTTAAGATTTTTCTTACTAAAAGGTTTGCACCTATCATAATAAAAAACAAAACAGTCGCAATCGCACTTGCATAACCTAAATCAAACCTAATCGTGCCGTAGTCTATTAAGTGTGTGACGATAGTATGACCTTCATATTGGGTCGAAGGAAATCCCAAGAGTTGAATCGAAACTTCTGCTATTGCAAGACTAGTGGTAATTTGCATTACAGCGCCAAATAATAGTTGCGGTCTCATTGTTGGTAAAGTAATATACCATAACTCTTGCCAGCGATTCTTTATTCCATCTATTGCTCCAGCTTCATATAAAGTTTTATCAACATTTTGCAATCCAGCAATAAAAGCTAAAAAACTAACTCCTAAACTTAACCATAATTGGACAATTATTAAAACTGGTAACATATACTTAGGATCTTTTAACCATAAAATAGGGTTGTCAAGAAAACCCCATTTCATTAAAAAAGCATTTGCATAACCATGCATATCTCCTGAAAAAATAATTAACCAAATTAAAAAAGCATTGCCCGAAATAGAGGGAATATAAAATATCACAGTCATCAAAGCCCTTAATTTGGGTTTTAATTCATTTATTAACCAAGCAAACAAAAAAGCTGCTAAATAACTAACAGGACCAGTCACTATCGCTAAAATTAAAGTGTTTTTTAAAGCAATTATAAAAACTTCATCATCTAAAAATAATTTTAAATAATTAGAAAAACCAATAAACTTCGGTGTTTCTAAAATATTATAATAGCTAAAACTAATTCCAAGAGACATAAATACTGGAACAACCGTAAAGGCAAAAAACAAAATAAAATAAGGAGCTAATAAAACATAGCCGTGCTTATGTTCTTTTATTTTTTTTATAGTTACTTTCCATTTGGAAAGTTTTTTAGTTTCTAATACAGCCTCCACTAAATCGCCTCCTTAATCACCAAATTCTTCGCGTTTTTTTCTAATTTCTTCATTAATGATTTGAACATAATCATAAATTGTTTCACGCGGATTTGCTCTTTCATTAATTACTAATCGAAAGGCGTTATCTAAATGTCTTCCCGTCATATAAGAACCTGGAACCTCTGGAATTCCTTTGACTGTTTTCCATTGTTCTTTTAATATTTCAATTTCATTAACACGCCATGGTAAACTTTCCATTGCCTCCATATTCGCAGTTGGATAGCGAGCTGCAGCACCTAAAATACCTTCCATCTCTCTCCCAAATCTTAATTGTGTTTCAGCACTGGTCCACCATTTTAAAAACTTCCATGATGCATCAACATTTTTTGTTTTCGCTAAAATCATACTACCATTAACAGCGGACACAGTTTCTCTTCTAATTATTTCCTCACCAAATTCATCCTTAATTGGAGTTCCATTTTCATCTTTTAAAACAGTTCCTGGAACTAGTGTGAAACTCCACTTGCCTCTTATTTCTGGAGCGAAAACACTTAAAGTATTATAGAGATTATAATAGGTAATTCCAATTGGCATTTGGCCACTACGGAATCTATTTACAAAATCAGCTTGAACTGGGAAAGAATAGTCAGTATAAAACTCAGTCCAGCGCTCAAATACTTCTGGACCCAAACCTTCATCAAAACCACTTTCGGTATTATTATTGAGATAAAATTCACCATCATTTTGATAAAACATCGTTGAAAAAATCGGATTAGGAGGCAGATTAATTACCGCTCCCTCGGATACAGGGATAGGCAAGTAAAATTCTAAATTATAATTTTGTAAATCCACTACAGAAGAAATAACTTCATCCCATGTATTTGGCACCTTAAGGCCATATTCTTCAAAAATATCTTTTCGGTAGAACATCATTAGAAACATTTGTTGTTCAGGAAGTGCATAAACGCCATCTTCATAACTAAAAGGCACTAATGCACTCTCGTGAAATTGCGCTTTTATTTCATCGTAATCTTCAAAAGAGCTAATATCATAAGCTGCATTTCTTAAAGCGTAATTAACAGGAACATTATAACCTACTCCTAAAGCAACATCAGGTCCCTTACCAGATAAAGTTGCAGGCAACAAAGCAGCCCCGCTAACTAACTTCAAATCAACTCGAACTCCTTCTTTACTTGAAAATTGTTCATCAATTAATTTCCTTAAAATATTAGCTTGATCTTTACCAACAGTAATCCAAACTTCAATTTTTTCTGCATTCGGATTATCATAAGTCATTCCCATCGCACTATAATCTGTAAAGAAGGTTGCGATAAATGATCTTATTTTAAAGAAATTACTAGAAAAAACATCTTTTCGCGCCCTTGGTAGTTTGACATCGTCACCATGAATGATAAAGTAATCAATTTCTAAAGGATGGGCGCTTAATAAAATAACTAACGTTCCTAGTGATGAAATATTATCATTAAAAGGTTTTATTTTTTTGTGAATATCACTAGGTTTTTTAATAAAATCTTTTAATTGAAATATTATTGTATCTAAGATGCCTGTTTTTTCACTTTTACTGCCAGAAAGAGCGATTAAATCGCTTCTTACTTTTTCCAAATTAGTTAATTCATCAGTTAAGATATTTATTAAATTAGGAATTCGTTTTAAAAGTAAAAAATCTCTATTTACATCTGGCTCTGGTCCTGTAAACTTAATAATTTCACGGTACAAAGAACTTAAGTTATTAATAATGCTTTCCAAAGAAGCAATTCTCGAACCATATTGGCCTAAAGAAGTTTCCATTTTAATTTGATAATTTTTTCCTGCTTCAAAATAAAAATAAAAAGGTTCATCTTTAGTACCTAAAGTTTGATTTCGCCAACCATTGCTATGTTTAAAGGAATAATTAAGCATTTCTTTAAAGGGGATTTCATCATTAATATAAATATTTCTTCCCGCAGACATTCCCGTTGCTAAATTTTGTTTAAGTCGATAGGTAATTTGATATAGACCACTCTCGGAAACGGTAAAATCCCAAGCTATCATCCCTCCAGCAATACGCCAGTTATTCCCACCAATAGTATTTAATTTTACTTTTTTTGGACTGTTGTTTGGGGATGTAGCTGGATCATTACTATTTTCAGGATATAAAGTTGGGGATGTAGTAAAACTACTATTTTCTCCCTCTATTAACAACTTTGTCGCTTCAACTTTTTGATAGCCTAACTTATCATATTCTGCTGAAATTTCCTGATAACTTTTCAATTCCTTGACAGGTACAAGCTTCAGAGAACTAATTAAAAATGGTTCTCTTTCCGCAACCAAAGTTAAGGTATTCAAACCTTCTCTAAAATAAAATTGATAGTTTCCAGCAACATAACCAACAGGATCTTTAAAAAAATGGCTAACCCAGTTGGGCTTTTCAACTTGAGTTGGTCTAATGTCATTGCCATAAATATCTTGATTTATTTCTGTTTCATTTCCCCATATTCTTGGAAATAAAATGTTTTCTGAACCAAAAAAAGGTATTTCTCCATTAATTTTAATCGTTCTCTCAATGTCGGAACTTTTACCAACGATAGGATAATACTCCACTAACAAATAATAAAATCCTGGATTATCAACATTAAAATCCCAAGTAATTTCACCATATTCAGGTGTTGAAATAACCTTCTCTTTTCCTTCGTAATTAGTTATTATTTGTTTGTCAAAATCAACTGTTTCAACAATACTTTCTAAGTCGATTTCTATTACTTCTTTATTTGTCGAATCTTCTTTATCATCAATAAGATAATAGTAATACTCTTCCCTACTACTATTTTTAAGTTCTTCTAAATTGACATTCTCATATTCACTATTATACTTCAAGGAGTTCGTTGAAAAAATTAAAATCGCACTATCAACCAAAACATAAATAAAAAGTAGCGTTATAAGACTAATCAATAAAATTGTTGTTTTTTTCATAGTCATCCTCCTCTTTAAATAATTCCCCTCGATTAAAGGGGAATTATTTATTAAGTTGCTTTAATAATTAAATTTCTTTATTAAAATTATTCTTCCTCAGCTACTTTACCTAAAAACCTGTCTAAAGCTTCTTCATATACAGCGATTATTTCTTCCATCTTTGTTCTAGTTGTATTATCTTGTACTCCTAGATTTACTCTTGAATACCATGAATGTTCACCATATTGACTAAATCCTAAATCGGTATAAGCATCATAATATACTTTATTGTAGATTTGCATATAAACATCGACAAATTTTTCTGCATCAAATACTTTAACTAACCAATCTTCAAAATTTTCTTCATATGATTGCAAAGTTTCCCATAATTGAATTCTATTCCAAACCTCAAAAGCGAGTTCTTCTTTAGCTCTATTTTCTGGATTTGCAGCAACTACATAAACGGCTTCTCCTCCTATTGGGATAATATAATCATCTTTTGTTTTCCCTTCTGGAAGCGGATAAGGAACAACACCAATATCTCCGTTTTTAACAAATTGATACTGCCCAAAACGATTATCGGCTCTTACAAACCACAAATTACCAGGATGGAACAACACATTTCCGCCACCCCAAAGTTCGCTACCGGCATCATATTTAGGGCTTTCTTCAAATAAACCTTTATCATATAATCTAGATAAATATTCATATGCAGCATTAGCAGCTGGTGCAGTAAAACCTACTTTTTCTAGGAGCGGATTAACAATATAACCACCATTTAAGGGAACTAAACTTTCCGCCCAAATTGCTGGATATCCCCCTAAGACACTTCGCTCTGAACCAATTTTTGCTTGCGCTTCTAAAGCATAGTCTTCAAATTTATCCCAAGTCCATTCTCCCCTATTCCATAAATCAACAGGATCATCTAAGTTTAACTCTTCAATAATAGCAGTATTATAAAAGAGACCTTTTTCACCATTAAGTGGTTCTGGTGCAAATCCCCAGGTCTTTTTATCAAAAGTTGTCATATCTAAAACAGAGTCATCTAAGTTTCTACCATATCTACTTAACCAACTATCAATCGGAACAATAGCATTACTAGCCATAATTTCTCCTAGCCAAATAGTCGTAATCCAGTAAATATCTGCTTTTGCATTTCCACCTGCATGCCATTGAATAATCGCGTCCCGCCTTCCAGGGCCCCAGGGAGCATCAGCGGGATATTGTTTATAAACTATTTTAACATTTAATTCTTCCTCGATTTGTTCGTGTAAAGCAATTCTTGCTGCTGCTTCAGAACCAGTAAAATCTTTATGTCTCGGATCAACTTCAGTAACTGCTCCATGCATGATTACTATCTCTGTTGGTTTTCCTTGGGGTGGTTTGTCATTACCATTGTCTCCACCATTACCATCTCCATTACCTACGCCATCGCATCCAATAAGGACAAAAACTAGCAAAAAGGCAATTAAAAATCCTAATACTCTTTTTTTCATAAGTTCCTCCTCTAGAATCTTCTTTCTTTTATTTATTATAACCTAATTATAAGTTTTTTTAAAACGCTAATGAGAGCGCTTTTAAATTGTTTCATAGTTAAAAAAGTTGTTTTCATTATGTGAAAGTTTTTTTTATCTCCACAAACCTTCTACGATCACAGAAAATGTCTTTTCTAATTTTTCGCCATTTTTCATCTCAATTTCAATTGTATAAGAAACTTTTGTTGTTCTATTTGGTATTTTGATGATTGCACCTTCGTTACTTAAGATTTCTTCGTTATGAGAAATAAAATTATAATTATCAATTTCTTCACCAAAATTCTTTTTAAAGTAATATTCGTTCGCTACTAATTCTTCAAAAAATGGAACTAATCCAGCTTTCCTTAAAGTTTGCGGACATTCTTTTCCACTAAAGTCATTGTGATACTTTTGGTGCGACAAAGGTAAATTAAATTGAATTAATAAATCGGCCACTAATTTAGCAGTATTTTGCCAAGTTTTAAAAATGTGACCATCGCGTTGAATAGACATTTCAATCCCAATCCCGTTAGAATTTCCACCACCCAAAGCCGGACTTTCATTTCCAAGCGCTGGCTTTCTAGAGCCGTCACCAGCATGATAAGCCCACTCATCTAAAGGCATATGTTGATAAGCCTCTTTAGAATCAACTGTAAAATGCCAAGAGGCTTCCCTACCTCCTTCATTTATTTGATTGTGTAAATAACGAGCATGTAGTTCAGCACCAGAACCAGCATTGTTATTACCGGTATCATGGACTACTATCCAAACCACATTATCATCATTATATTTGTATTCATTTGGGATTTCACTGCTAAATTTAATTCCTGGTCTAAACCCTGCAGCAACCGGAATGATATCTTCAGTTATGAGATAATTATGAAATAATAATCTGCTGACATTTTCATTGTGTGTACTCTTTTGGATACCAGCACCATGCAAATAAATATCAAAAACCTTTGTATATATAAGTTGTTTTTGAGTAATAAAATCTAAAATATTATTTTCATCGAAATTATCATAACTAACAAAATCCAGTTGTTCGCTAACAACCACAGGATCACTGATACTTACGGTAATGCTGAAAGGACCAACCCCATTGATGATTATTTTGCCATTTTCATTTACGGTTGCTATTTCAGTATTACTGCTTATAAAACTAACTTCTGCATCAGCAATATCAAAAGGGAAAGGTTTCGCAGTAATGTTGATTTCACTACCAACTGTTAAATCTCTTGTTGGATTGTCAAACTCAAAATGAATACCTGGGTCAGTAGTTACTTTAATAGGATATTTATTCGCTGTTTCTTTAATGTTTAAAGCTGCTAAAGTCAACTCAACCATTCCTGATTTAACTGGTTCTAATAGCCAAGTTCGAGTTACATTTAGAATATTAGAATTACTAATAGTAATAGCGATATTTGATAAATCTGCTGTATAGGGTAAAACGACTGGTTCTAATTGGAAGGTATCTCCTAAATAAATCTCATCAATAATTTCTTCTAAATAAACAATAATTGGATTTTCAGGTCGGTACTTTTCCTCACTGAGAATATCTTCTTTATTTTGGTAATGCCCTAATAAATACTTTTCATCAATATTAATAAATTTATCAAAATCTAAGTCTAACGTATCCCAATAGTTAAAAGTAAATTCAAAACTATTATTATCAACACTATCAATAGCAAGTTGATAGTCGCTTACTTCATTAAAACGAGCATAAAGTAAAGCATTAGTTATTAGGTTTTCTCCCCCTAGGTCAATTTTAAAGCCTGTCTGAACTGCTTTTATTTGATTGCGGTAAATTTTGATAAAAGAATTTATTTTCATTCTTTCTTCTGCGATCATAGAAATTGCTATATCAGCACCATCAATCTCATTTTTCTCTATTAATGTTTTACTACTACTATTAATATTAGCAAGTTTTATTGCTGTTTTAGAAATATCATTAAAAGTGTTATTAATAATATTTAAATTTTGATAGTTATCTAAAACAAGAAAATCCCCATTAATATTTTCGATTTGATTATCTAAAAATGATAATGTTTTTAATGCATTTGTTGCGGTGATAATAGCATCTCCAGTAAAGATTAAATTTTGCAAAGTAATCTCTTCACTAGCCAAATTAACTTCGTTGTTAAAGCTTGAATTTATCCCTTCTAAGATAATGTTTTTATCAATAACAACCTCATTATTGATATCTATATTATGTATGATTGCTTTATCAAACTCTTTATCGTCAGATAAATAATCTTCTATGCTTCCATATATATCTTTTGTCTTCGTGAAATTCCATTTCCCAATAGTCAACTCTTCTTCTTGAGAGATTAAAGCCACACTTTTTACTGAAACTACTATTTCATCAAAAATATCATTGTCTTGCAAAGAAACTATTTTAATAGTAGTTTTTCCAGCTTTGCGCGGAGTTACCAAACCTTCTTCATCAATTGTCATAATGGCTTCGTTCTCGATCACATATTTAAATTTATTAAAGCCATTTAAAGGTTTAATTTTAAAATTGTAACTGACTTCATCTGTTAAATAAAATTCTTCAGGGCCAAAAAGTTCTACTTCCCTTACTTTTTCCATTACTGTAACTGTCACTTCTTTCACTAAAACTTTGTTTTTAAAAATGTTGATAGTAGTTTTCCCAGTTAATAAAGTCGTTATCAAGCCTTCATCATCGATAGTTAAAACATATTTGTTTCCAACATCTACCTCATCATGATCAGGAAGAGTAATCTCTTTTGTCATCCCAACTGCCAGTATAACTTCTTCTTTAATTACATCAACATCTGTTTTACCGTTATTATTGCAAGCTCCTAGCCCAATCAATAGCAACAGCATAAAAAGCATTGGTACCACTCTTTTTCTCATTATCATCACGCTCCTTTTAATAAAACATCTTTAATATTTCTTCTCGATATGAAAAAATTTTATTATCTTCCCTTTTGGGATGAATTGCATTAGTAAGTAAAACAAAACCGCGTTTATTTTTACTGTCAATCCATAAATTACAACCAGTAAAACCGGTATGACCAATTAAATAACTATGAGTATTAGGCAAATTAATAAATTTTTGATAACCTAAACTTCTCGCTACATTATTACCATTAGCATTTTCTTTAATAATAGTGGTGGCGAAAAGTTCCTTCTTACTCTTATTAGTTAATATTTTCTCATCATTTAAAATACTAACAATAAATTTAGCAAGGTCTGCAGCTGTTGAAAAAACTCCCGCATGACCTGCAATCCCTTTTAATAAAAAAGCTCTTTCATCATGAACAACGCCTCTAACATAACCTTTAAATAAGGCATCATCTCGATATTCTGTTGTCGTACTTAAATAATAATCAGGTCGATAAGTTGTTTTTGTCATTTTTAATTTTGCAAATATTTCTCTTTTAGCAACTTTGTCTAATCTTTCCTGATAAAGTTTTTCAACTACAAAACCTAATAATTTAAAACCGACATCTGAATAAACTATTTTTTGATTAGGATCATATTTAAATCTTTCTTTAAAAATCTCTGCTTTTAAATCTTCTTCACTAAAAAGGTTAGCGCTATTAGATACTATCGGTGGCAGTCCTGACTGATGCGTTAATAGATCAAAGATCGTAGTTTTATCCGAAAAATAATCATTTAAAATTGTTTTGATGGGCGTCTTTAAAGAAAGTTTCTTTTTTTCTATTAACTGTAAAATTAGAATAGTCGTTGAAACCACCTTAGTAAGCGATGCAATATCGTAAACTTCATTACCGGAAAGAATGGTTTTATGAGGATATAAGCTACTATATCCTGAATATCCTGAATAAATTTTACCGTTTTCAACTAAGCTGTATTGTCCACCAGGAAAATCTCCTTTTTTAACTCCTTTTTCAATAAGGGCAGCAATTTTAAGAAAGTTAGTCTTCATTATTTAACATCCTTTTAAGGTTAAGCATTCCTGCTTTTAAAACCTCAATACCTAAAAAGTTTTTGTATGTGAAAAAAACATTACCTTTAACCGTTTCAAACTGGTTAGCATATTTTAATTGATTGTTAATTTCAAGAGGATTTTCAAATTCACCTTTTCTTCCCAATCGATAAACACCATGGCCGATATAAAGATCAACATTAGTTCCCTTTACAACATCTGCCCACCAACGAGTTAAATCAGCAAAAGGCGCTACCTCGTGCCCAAACTCCCAATAAAGTTGAGGGACAATATAATCAAGATATCCCTTTTTAACCCAGAGAAAAGTATCGGCATACTGATGATGATAGCTTTGGCTAGTGCTCTGAGCGGTATTAGAACCTCTAACATCATTTTCTTTACTTTGCCAAATTCCAAACGGTGAAACTCCAAATTTTAACTTTTCATTTTTATCTTTTAAAGCTTGATAAGTTCTTTTAACAATATTAGTAACGTGTTTTCTCCTAAAATCTCCCAAACTCAAACTTTTATCTTCTCTACCCTCAAAGTCTTCTAAATCGTTATCCGTTTTAGAAAGAGCTGCATAAGGATAAAAATAGTCATCCCAATGAATCCCCTTAACATCATAATTACTAACTATTTCAACCATCGAAGCGATAATAAACTGTTTTACTGCTTCTTTGGTGGGATTTAAAATTAATTGCTTATTTTCATCACTAATAACAAGCTCAGGATACTTTCTTGCAAAGTTTAATTCTGATAAGCTATTTAAGTATTCTTCTTTAGTTAGATTATTAATCTTCATTGAAACTCGATAGGGATTACACCAAGCATGAATAGCAATTTTATGGGGCTTCGCAAGTTGGATTAAATATTCAAGAACATCAAAGGGAGGCTTTTGACCCTCTTTACCCATTAAAAAGCGACTATAAGGATTTAATTTTGAAGTGTAAAAAGCATCATTTAAAGGCCTTACTTGAAAAAAGATAGTATTAATATTATATTTAAGTGCGGTTTTAATAATTTCTTCCAATTCTAAACGATATTCTTTTTCATCGTTAAACAATGGCAAATCAATATTAACAACCGTTGAGACCCAAAAAGCTCGTAATTCTTTCTCTTGATACTTCTCTGGTATTATTACTTGTTTTTTACTATTAAAATAAGTAATAGGTTTTTGTGGATCTTGATAATAAAACAGTTTCATTTAATCACTCTCCCTATAATAACTAATTTCTCCCAAAATAACTTTCCCTTTCGCTTTAGTAGCCTTAGGCATATTGCTGGGTTGTTGGTGTAAAGTTTGATTTGCTAAAACGATAAATGCCAATGCTTCTTTATAATCAATAGAAAGTTGATAATCGCTACTCTTTTTAATTTTTACATGAGGTAGTTTTTGAGAAAGGCTCGTTAAGATAAAATCATTATGAGCTCCACCTCCTGAAAAAATTATTTCCTTTAAATCACCATAAGTGGCGATTAATTTTCGATAACTGTCATAAATTGTCTCAATTGTTATTTTAGTAGCGGTATAGAGATAATCTTCTTTTTTAAAATGCGGATATTTAGTTAACAAATAATTAGCATAATGATTGCCAAAAAGTTCCCTTCCAGTCGATTTTGGTGGTTCTAAGTTAAAATAATTCAAACTTAAAACTTCATTATATAAAGGCTTTATTAAGTTCCCTTTGCTGGCGATAGTGCCTTTATCATCGTAATTTAAATTGAAAAGTTTATGAGCATAAAAATCAATTATCATATTACCTGGTCCAGTATCAAAAGCTATTTCTAACTTTCCATTATTAAGTAGTGATAAGTTGGAAATACCACCAATATTGTGAAGACTTATTAATCCTTTTTTAGCTTTAAAGAAAAGTTCGTCAAAAAAAGGAACTAATGGTGCTCCTTCACCACCAAGAGCTAAATCTTGAAGACGAAAATTGGCGACGACAGTAGTTTTCGTTAAAGCACTTAAAACGGCTCCTGAACCAATTTGAAAGGTTGAAGGATTTTTTTCATCGTGAGGATCATGCCAAACTGTTTGCCCATGACTAGCTATATAACTAAGATTGTTAAACTTTAAATTATTATTTTTTAAAAGTTTTAAAATAGCACCTTTATATTCATGAGCGATTAAAAAATTTAATTGACTAATTAATTTAATATTCGAACGTTTTAAATCCAAAGCATCAGCGATCATTTTTCGCGCCCTTAAAGACCATGGCACCGTAATACCATCAAGAAACTTTATTTTTGTACTTTCATTAACTCCTTTAATTTTAGCTAAACAAACATCTATCCCATCTAATGATGTCCCGCTCATAAGGCCAATCGCTAATTTATCGACAAAATCACCACCAATTATTATTATAATTGATATTTTTCCCATTTATTGAGATTATCTAAAAAAGTATCTTTTTATACTCATTATGGAAAATGTTTTCAAATTTGATTTATTTATACTAACAAGTATTTAAAAAGAAAATAAATAACTATTTTGCATAAATAATTTGTTTTTAAGGTTTTTGCATTATAATAGTTGTGAAGGTGAGATTATGAAACGGTTTTTCAAATGGTTATTTTCATCCCTATTAGTAGTGATAATCTTTGGTGCAGTTGCACTCTTTTTACCACTAAAAATCAAAGACGTTCCTTTGAAAAATATTTATAAATATTACTTTAGGGAAATATTTAGCAATAATCCCTTTTATTTCGTCATTAATAAACCGGAAATAATTAATAGTTACATTAGTGAAGACGAAGATAAAAACTATTACTTAAATTTAGACTTTATTAATGTAGAAATTGATGAATTAAACGCCATCTATATCGATAATGTTAAATATAATGACTTTACAATTACCGCTGATAATCTTCATCCCAGCATCTCTTTTTTAATTATTATTGATTTTGAAAATAGTGACAAAAAAGAGATTACAGTTAACAAATTTATCTTAAATAATAAAACCTTTAAAACTAATAAGACCATTGTTGTTCATAAAGCTATCGACAATAACATCATCAACTTAAAAAAAGAAAGCGTCATCGCAATAGAAACTAGTTATGGTTCTTTTTTTAGTCCTAGCAGAGCTTGGGGATCGGGAGTCGTTTTTTTAGAAAAAGAAACTCTCAATCACTTCGGCAACACCATTTTTGAATATTACATCATTACTAATTATCACGTTATTAGAGGAAATAAAAACAAAACTATTTTTGACAAAAATAGTTACACTATTTATTATGACAACATGAATGGTAAAATTTCTAACAACAATATTGAACTTTTAGGTTATGCCTTTAATAAAACCGATTTAGCGGTTTTAAAAGTAACCCTAAGAGAACAACTTTTAAAAGCTTTAGATGATGATCAGTTTACTACTTACATCCCTAACACTACCGCTGAAAATGAAATTGTCTTCGCAATCGGTTCTCCCGCTGTTGGAGATGATTACGACTTTAATCAAGTTAAAATTGGCAATGTAATTTCTACTGACGCTCTTGTTAAATTAAAAGACGAGAAAGAGATTTGCCAAGGAGGCGGCTGCCACGCTCTGCAAACTACTGCAATCCAAGGAAAAGGCTCTAGTGGTGGTGGCGTCTTTGACCGCGATGGCAATCTCGTTGGCATTCATTTCGCTGGTGATGACGAAGCAAAAACATCATCAGAAATTCCAATGAATATCGTCCTTAAAGTTATTAAAGAACTTTTAAATCCTCAAGAAGAAAATTATCTTCTTAAACCTTATTATCAGCTTTTGAAAGAATTTAAAAAAGCCCCTAATCTTTCCCTTCTACCGTATAACCAGCTTCATTAATCGCTTCTTCTACCATCTTTAAAGAAACTTTATCATTAATTTTAAAAGAAACTATTCCAGTTAATAAATCAACTCTAATTTTCTTGAGTTTAAGTGCTTTAAGAGCGTCTTTTACTCTTTTTTCGCAACGCTTACAACTCATTCCTAATACTTTAATTTCCATTTTTTCCTCTCCTTTAAAACGCTTTAATCTTAAGGCGTTTAAAACAACACTAACACTCGATAAACTCATCATCGCGGCTGCGATCATCGGGTTTAAAAATAACCCTTTTTTAAAGATAGTCAATAATCCTAACGCAATTGGAATTCCCAACATATTATAGAAGAAAGCCCAAAATAAATTTTCTTTAATATTAATTACTGTCTTCTTAGAAAGTTTAATAAGCGTTAATAACGATGTTAAATCGTCTCTCATTAAAACGACATCACCACTACTCATCGCCACATCAGTGCCTGACGACAAACTCACTCCTAAATGCGCTTCTTTTAAAGCGATGGCGTCATTAATACCGTCACCAACCATCATCACAGTATGATCTTTTTTAAATTCTTTAATTAAGTTTTGTTTATCCTCAGGAAATAAAGAGCCATAAGCTTCTTTAATACCAATCTTTTCACTCATATAAGTAACAGTTTCAACATTATCTCCAGAAAGTAAAACAGTTTTAATGTTTAGCTCATTTAAACGCTTTATAACTTTAAAAGCATCATCTTTAAAATCATCAGAAACGCTAATAAGACCAATTAAACGTTCTTTACTAGCAACGTATAAGTAACTCTTTCCTTCACCTTTTTTAATTAAGGCTTTTTCTTGGCCTAGTTTAATTTTATTTTCTTTCATCCATTTTTCATTACCAACATAGTAGTTGTTTTCTTCAATTTCCGCTTTTATCCCTAATCCTAAATGATTAGAAAAATTAGTTACTTGTTTTAATTTTAAATTCGCTTCTTCAGCCGCTTTTAAAATCGCTAAAGCAATAGGGTGATTAGAAGGTTGTTCTAAAGAGGCGACTAGTTGTAATAATTCTAGTTTTGTAAACTCATTTAAAGTAATCACTTCACTAACACTAAGTTCCCCTTTAGTAATCGTTCCTGTTTTATCAAAAGCAATTAAACTAGCTTTATGGGCCACTTCTAAAGATTCACCACTAGCAATTAAAATACCATTTTTAGCTGCACTACCACTAGCAGTCATAATCGCAGTTGGGGTTGCTAATCCTAGAGCACAAGGACAAGCAATAACTAAAACGGAAACGAAGACATTAATAGCGATATTAAAGTCCTTACTAAAGAGCCACCAAAAGAGCAGCCCTGAAATCGCGATAATAAAAACTATCGGCACGAAATAACCACTAATAATATCGGCCAATTTTTGAATCGGCGCCTTTTTCATTTGTGCTTCACTAACTTTTTTAATAATGGTCGATAAAACCGTTTTATCTCCCACTTCAGTAACTTCCATTAAAATCGCTCCAGTAATATTTACCGTTCCACCGATTACTACTTCACCAACAGTTTTTTCTTTTGGAAGTGATTCACCCGTCATCATTTGTTCATCAATAGTAGTAAAACCACTCGTAATAACACCATCAGTTGGAATAACATCACCAGGTCTAACCATTAAAATATTAGAAATTTTTATTTCTTCTTGAGTTATTTCTAAGTATGTATTACCATCAAACAGCAAAGCTGTTTTAGGTTTTAAATCCATTAGTTTTTCTAACTCGCTAGTCGTTTTAGTAGTCGATTTTTGCTCCAGGAATTTCCCTACCATTATTAAAGTTAAAATGACAGCGGCACTTTCGAAATATAATTTATGAGCGTAGCTAACATCTCCTAAGGCAATCTTTATCAAAGCGTAAACACCATAGAAAAAACTACTCAAAGTACCAATCGCTACTAAAGAATCCATATTTGGATGCCCTCTAAAAATATTTTTAAAACCATTAAGATAATACTTATAGGCAATAATCATCACTGGCAATGTTAAAACTAACTGGCCAATCGCAAAGTTAAGCGGTTTTTTATCAATATCTAAAAAAGGAATTTGGGGAAGAAAAATCATACTTCCCATCGATATATATAAAAGCGGAACTAAAAAGATGAGCGCCAAAACAATACTCGACCACATCTCTTTTAATTTCTTTTGTTGCTTTTCTGCTAAAGAAAGATCTAAATCAGGAAGGCTCGCTTTAAAGCCTGTTAAAGTAATATTTTTAAAAAGCTCTTTTTCTAAATACCCCTCATTAACAACGACTCTTAGTTGTTCAGTCGCTAAAGAAACATTTGCTTCTAAAACACCATTAGTCTTAAGAGCGGTTTTTTCTACTGCGCTTACACAAGCCGCGCAAGTCATGCCTTTAATATCATACATTATTTCTTTCATTTATTTCACCCGAGGCCATTATATGTTTTATCACTTCTAAACTCAATTAAAACACTAATTATTTTAAAGTGATTTAACTTTAAAAATAACTGAAAAACTATTTTTAGTCCTCTTTATTATTCAAACCATTTCAATATCCACACTAAAAAAAGCACTTTATTAATTTTAAATGCTTTTTAAAAATTATTATCAGCTTATTTTAGATTAGTTTTTCTTTTTTATGAAGCTTCATTTTATTGCTGGCTTCGGCAATTAATTGTTCCAGGGACGCTCTTTTAGGATATGAGCTGACACCATAAGAAAAATCAAATTTTTCTAAGAGCTGTATTTTTCTAATTTTATCTCTAAAGAAAGTCATCTCTTCAGAAATATTAACTTCTTCATAAAATAAAATAATAAACTCATCGCCACCATAACGAAAGACTTTATTTGGATAAGTGTGCTCTTCCATTAATTCGGTAATTCGTTGCAGGATAAGATCGGTTTTAACATAACCAATTGTTTCATTATATTTGCTAAAATGATCAAAATCCATATACAAGAGTTGAAAAGGTTTGTTGATTACTATTAAATCTTTAACCATGTAAGTTAAGGTCGTTCTAGTCGGCAGCAAGGTTAAGGGATCACGGTCATCAAAAAGTTCATAATGTTCTAAATAATATTTTGTTTTATTAATATCAAATTGTAAGGCTGTAATATGGAGAGGAATTTGATGGTTAGTAAAAAAGCAATCCATTTCTACCACTTCTTCTTTTAAAAGTTCACTAAGATTAACTTTCTCTCCTTGGATATTTGATATTTCTTCGTAAAAGTTTTCAATCGTTTTAAGATCATAAGTCTCTTTATAAAATGGAATATTACTAACATAAACGAGATGCTTGTGCTTGTTTCTAATGAGGTATAAATTGTTTCTTTTTTTTGTAAATTCATCAAAAAACTTCATTTTATTCTTTCGCCCTTTCATATTGTTTTAGATAAGGAAGATCATAATTTAATTGTTTAGCAAACCTTAAAGGGAACGACGGTTCTCTTAAAGCAAGCCTTCCAAAATAAATTAAATCACACTCCGCAGCTTTTAACAAATCATTAGCATAAACACCATCTTTAATTAGCCCACCACCTAAGACTATGTAGTTGGTGTTTGCTTTAATCTTGTTAGCATAAGACATTTGATAGCCTGGATAACTAGCAGGTTGATAATTGGTAATTCCACCGGTTGAAACATTAACAACGTCAATTAATCCTTCGGGAATTAAATTTAAAATCTCAATAACATCTTTAAGAGCTAAACCATGATGATCGTAATCGGTAGCGCTAATTCTAATTCCCAATGGTTTTGTAAACGGCCACTCTTCTCTCACCGCTTTTAAAACTTCAATTAAAAACCGCATTCTATTTTCTAATGAGCCCCCATACTGATCTTCTCTTTTATTGGATAGTGGTGATAAAAACTCATGAATTAAATAACCGTGAGCAGCGTGAATTTCAATGAAATCAAAACCTGCTAAAAGCGCCCTTTTCGCTGCTTCTTGAAAGGCTAAAACAACTGTTTCTATTTCTTCAGTAGTCATCGCTTTTGGAGTTTGATAGCCTTCATGACTAACACTACTAGGTGCGAATAAATCTTTAGTGTCTTTTGCTTTTCTCCCAGCGTGTGCCAGTTGAATACCGGCTTTACCTTCAAATAATTTTATTCTTTTTGTTAACCAACGAAAAGATTTTATTTGCTCATCATTCCAAAGTCCTAAATCATTTTTAGTAATTTGTCCGTTTTCTAAGACGGCTGTTGCCTCCACAATAATTAAGGCTATTTGTCCCAATGCTCTTGCAGCATAATGAATAATATGAAAATCATTAACAAAGCCTTCTTTTGCTGAATACATACACATCGGTGCTAAAACAAGCCTGTTTTTCAGTTCCATATCTTTAATCTTAAGTGGGGAAAATAACATTTAATTACTCCATTCCTCTTAGTTTTTGTTTTATTTTTTGCATTCTAATATCTGTTTCATGAATGATATCTGCACAGGCTTTTAATTCTTCTTTTATTTCTGTAGTTGCTTCTTTAACATGCTTATATTCCATATCATGTTCTAATTGACCCCAAAAGTCCATCGCAATCGTTCTAATTTGAATTTCCACTTTAATGCTTCTTTTTACGTTGGCAAAAAAAACAGGTATCTCCACTAATAAATGTAAGCTCCTATAGCCATTTTCTTTTGGTTTTTTAATATAGTCTTGAATTTGAATTAATTTAACATCGTCTTGTTTAACAAACATATGAGCAACATCATAGAGATCATCGATATAACTACAAACAACTCTCACCCCAGCAATATCGCTAATTTGAGTTAAATTATCGATTGATTGTTCGATACCAAAACGACGCATCTTTCTAATAATTGATTGTTGGCTTTTAAGTCTTACTTTAATGAATTCGATTGGATTTCGTTTAGAAGTAACTTGTAATTCGTCATTTAAAATTTCTAGTTTGGTTTGTACTTGCTTAATAGCCGCATAATAAGTCATCATTATTTCTCGGTATTTAAGGGCGTCTACTTTAAACTCACCTTCTAAAAGTTCTACTTGTTCATTAATAAAGTTTTTTTCAAAATCAACACTCAATCTTATCACCAAAAGTATTATACCATTTTTTTAAAAGCGCTACCATTAAAAATAGTTATTTTAAAAACTTTTAATACTTGCCAAACTTAATTTCCTTTAACATCATCAAAAATAATTTCACTTTGATACTTTTCTTTATACCCTTCGAAAAGTTCACTTAATGACTGCGGATTAAAAGAATTTTCTTTAGATAAAATAATTTTATTATTGCGAACCTCAATCGCCATTTTTTGAAATTCATCAAGCCCTAACATTTTAATAATAGCAGCAGGAATAATTATCCCTTTACTATTACCTATTTTTTTAATTTTTGTTTGCATTTTTGATATCTCCTTTTATAAAAATGGTATCTAGAATTGCTATAACATTGTCAAGAAAAACTTGAGTTTAAAAGCGCCAGTATCATAAATAATCATTCTTCATTTTTATTAAAGCTAACCCCCCATAAGACAAAATTACTTTCTTTACCCTTAGCGCCCATATATTTTAAACCATTGCTTGTAGCGAAGCCAGTGATCGTAATCGCATTAAACTCACCCTCATATACAAACTCATAGGAACAGGCAAAAATGCTTTCTTCTTGCTCAATATCATCTTCTATAAAAACAGTCTCATTACTCCAAAAATCCAAATCAATATTAGTAACGATCTTAACTTCTTTAATAATTGTGTTAGGAGCGTAAATATTAAAAACAACTTTTATCTCTTCACCTTTAACAGGAACACGATAATAGATCTTTTCCTTTGTTTTCTTTTTTAAATTATACTCTTGCCACTTTTCACCATCATGATATTGATAAGTTCCTGTTAATAATTCATCATTCTCATAAACTAAAATACTATCGATATAAATTGGTCCTCCTCTATTAAAACAACTAGTTAATAAAAGAATTAAAATAACAGTAAACATTAATAATAGTTTCGTAAATATTATTCTAAAATTATTCATAACTTGAACCTACCTCTCTAAACGTTTTACTTTAATTAAAACAATTAAATAAACACTAACAATTACTAAAACTGGAATCGCATATATTAATGATAAAACAACAATTCCCGTATACCAAGGCGCACTAGAAATCGGTGATGCATACGAAAATATTGAAATAATTGACAAAATCAACCACGACATAATCACAACCAATAATAAATAAAACAACACCTTTTTAACTACAACTAATTTATTTTCTTTCATTCCTTTTTTTAAAGATGACAATAAGCCCGATAATAATAAATATTAAAGCAATACCAATTAAAAGATAAAGTCCATTAAAATAAAGTGCTGATGAAGTTTCTAATAATGAATCAGGATTAATAATAAGTATTACCACTATTAATATTAAAAAAACTACACCTAAAGCTAATAAAAGATAATCTTTAATAGTAACCTTATTTTTAAATTCTTTTTTACCATTAACTAAATACTCTAAAGAAACATTAAAGACTTTACTTAATCTAATAATATTATCCATTTCAGGGATAACTAAGTCTTTTTCCCATTTAAAAATTGATTGCCTAGAAACATCGAGTTTTTCAGCTAACTCTTCTTGAGTCATTTTTAAAGCATTTCTTAACTTAGTTATTCGTTTTCCTATTGACATCTAATCCTCCTTCCTAGCGCTATTATCATTTAATAACACTAGTATCTCTAGCAACTTTAGTTTACATTAAGAGATTTTTTTGTTTACATTGGCTCTATTTCTGATTATTCTATACTTTTAATAAAAATGCACAACACTAATTATTACTACTATCTATTTTTTCTTCTATCTTTCTTTGCCGCTTTCGAAAGTTTTTAAAACAATAATAATTAGCAACCATTACAGGAATAAGCAACACTAGAAAAAGCATTAAAACGAAAACAGGTGCTAAACTAGTATTTTTATCCCTGATTAAGTCACTTATGAAAAGGCTAAACGATAAAAACGAAGCAATAAATAATATAATTGCATAAAAACAAGACCATTTTAATTGATATCTAGAATAGTTTTTATGTAACAATATTTCATTTTGAAAATCCATTTCAGATTTTAAAAGCAATTGATATTGTAATTTAAGCAACTTTCTTTTAGGCCAATGAAAAAGCAACAAAACGGCTGAATAAAGAATTGCTAATAAATAAAAACTAATATTAAAAAACAAATATTTAATTTCATCTTTTAAAACTATTGTTAAAACTCCAATTACGATTGCTCCACCCATAAAAATCAAAAAAGCGCTTATAGCAGCTTTCGCAAAAACATTATTAACTTTGTTAAATTTTGCTAACAGTTTTTGATCAGGAAAAAGATATTGATATTGATTTAGGGCTTCAATTTTAAAGTTGTTTTGGTCCAAGTTTTTCATCCCTTTAAATTAATAATTTATTTGCAAGTTTTTGGTTAAAACAAACTTTACCTAACCGATTAGAGTGAAGTTACCAACAAAAAATTACTTATTCTTTGTTTACCTCTTCATCTCCTTCATTATAATCAATAAGACATTTTTATTCAATAATACCTATCATTAGTTCTCTCATTTTTACCTCATAAAATAAGTTTTAATAAATTTCTTTACTATTGATTCAAAATGATATTTTTCAACATATTGATTCAAACTATAGTTACAATAAAAATCTTCTCTTTATAAGATTATTATAATACAGAGAGATTGTTGTAACCTTTTTTCCAAGACATTCAGAAAAATAGTTACAAACATTCAATTCTTTTAATATTTAATCAATTAGATCCAAAATAGATTCTACTTATCAAGACTTATAATCTCCAATTTATGTATAAGTGCTTTTCGCCCATATTACTATAAAAATGCAGCAAAAAACCATCTTTACTAGCAACAAAGTAAGGGTTAAAAATATAAGTGAAAAGAAAAGTCAAAAAAATTTTTGGCTTATTTAAGCTAATAAAATCAAATAAAAAAGCAGAATAATGTCAATTTTAAACTGCTTATTTCAAAAAAAATTTCAGTGTTTTGGGAGAACTCAAATACTACAATAAAACACTCTCTATTTGTTTCTAATGGTTATTAAAATTTTATTTTACATTTAGCATTTTTAATAATAAAAAGTTGAATAACAAAAACAATCGCTAAAAGCCCTAAACCTATTAACTTGTAAGGATAATTATAAAGTGGTAATAACATCACACTAAAACTAATCCCAATAGCGCTTAAAAAGGCAATCATACAACTGGTACAACCAAAAGTAAAAAAACCAAAAATAACACTAATAAAACTCATTAAACCAGTACTTTCGCCACTACGAGTAAGACTTTGAAGAGCGGTTGATAAGTTAAACATTAAAGCACTAATAAAACTCATTATAATATTAGTAATAATATTTAAAACAACCAAATAAGTGCCAAACTCAGCCTTAATTGGTCGATACCCACCAGACAAATAATCTAACATAAAGTAAATAAAAGAAAAGAGTAGAGTAAAACCAATTAAACTAATTAAATATTTCTTTTCTTTTTGCTTCATAAAAACCAATTTAATCATTTTATCACCAAAGAAAGTCTAACATAAACAATAACTATTAAAAATTATAATGCTTTAATGTTATCTTAATTTAATTATTTCTCCCCCATTTTTATAATTATAAAAAATATTAATAAAATAATAATCTAGAAAACAAACATTTTAGATTGTTTTTTTTCAAAACAAGCACTTTTAATTGTTTCTTATTAAAACAAGCAAATATGATTGTTTAATGAAACTGAACGCTTTTATTTACCCTTCACTACAAACACAAAAATAATATTTATAGCATTAAGTAAAATAAAATTCTACACAATAAATAAGTTTTTTTACATATGTTTATTTAAAATACAACCCAAAAATAGTTTTTGAGGCTTATGATATTAAACAAAATTATTTAAATGAGAATTCCTTTTTCATGCTTTAATAACAACTTCTTAACCGCAATCCCCCCACCAAAACCACCCAAACCATTACTACCAACAACCCGATGACAAGGCACCACTATTAATAAATCATTTTTATTAAGAGCGTTACCGACGGCACGATAAGCTTTAGGATGATTGATTGCGATCGCGACTTCAAGGTAGCTTTTAACAGTTCCAAATGGAATCTTTTGAGTTGCCTCATAAACTTTATTTTGAAAGCTTGTTTTCATTTGATAATAAGGGAAATCTATTGTTTTAACTTCTCCTTTAAAATAACTAATTAACCATTCTTTAGCAGCTTTAATTAATTTTGTTTCTGTTTTTATAAATGATTCTAAGTTGCTGGCATTCAAAGTTATTTCAACAATCTTATCATTACTCTCAATAATAGTAAGTTCACCAATGGGAGTCTTTAAAAGATGATAATACTTCATTATTAAGGTATTAATTTAACTTTTAACAAGAGCGGTTCATGGTCGGAATATAAAAAGCCTTTATTTAAATTTTCAAAACTTATTTCACTAATATTATCGGAAATAATAAAACCATCAATAATATAATAGTAATGATTATCGGGATCTTTCAAAGGCTTATCTAAAGACCTACAAGTTGCTGTTTCACTATAAATAAACCGAAAACCATTTGGTAAAACATCGACATCAAAAAGCGGTGGTTTCCAAAGGTTTTTTTCGGTTGGAATCGGATAATTATCGATAACATCAGGATGAGTTTGATTAAAATCGCCACCCACAATAACATAATTGCCTTTTTCATATTCTTTTTTCAAAATCTCTTCTGCTAAAAATATGGTTTCTGCTTTTTTCATTTCTCCATCATCATAGGCAGAAAGATGAAGATTAATTATTACAAGTTCTTTCTCACTATCTTTAATCGGTAAATAATTAACTTGGATCGCTCTTTTTAAATTGACCGTCCGCACTGGCCACTTAAAACCTCCCGGAGTTTGATAACGAATGCTTTCGGTTATTTTAAATTTAGTTAACGTTTGAATTCCACTCGCTACTTTTCCCATATAATCAGTAAAAGAAAACGGAAATGGAACAAAGTCTGCTAAAAAGTTATAAGAGAAAACCTCATCATAATCGCTAAAAAGTTCACTAAATTCATCGACTTGATTAATAAAGTAGCTCCTTCTCGAAGGTTTATCAACTTCTTGAAGTAAGAAAATATCAGCCTCAACTTCACTTAAGATATCTTTAATACCATCTAAATAACCTCTTACAACATCTTCACTGTCAGCGCGTCCCTTTTTACCACCATCCATTTTAAAATCTTCATCAACACCTAAACCAGCATAACCAATATTAAAAGTAAGAAGACTAATTTCTTTATCTAATTCTACTTCTAATTCACTATTATTACTAACAGTCATTACTTCTTCATCTTGAGGACGGTATTCTCTAATTGTAAAATAAACTAAAACCGCACCCACTAAAATTAATAAAGCAATAATAATAGAGATAATAAACTTTAAAAATCGCATTTAAAAATCTCCCTTCATAAATAATTCTCTTTAAATTATTTTAACATGAAAAAAGAGATCTTGATTAAGATATTTACTAATATACTATCAGCACCCTTTTTAACTTAGTATTAAAGTCATCTATTAAAAACGGCAAATCCCACTAACATCACATTATTCTTTATTTTATGGTTTTTAATAATTTAAAGGGTTTGTCTTTATTTTCAATAATCAAAATAAACCTTAATTACCTTATTTACTTTAAAACACATTTTGTTTAAAATAAAACATCTCGACTCAATATCAGCAACGAATGTTTTTGATTCGTTTGGAATTACGGTCGAATGTTTTTG